>Ga0206843_10082_pt1 | contig 31749 bp, 29 predicted proteins | sample Alteio_BWOrgCont_21_FD_152869 | JGI IMG/M metagenome (GOLD analysis project Ga0206843, IMG submission 152869) | Enriched cells from forest soil in Barre Woods Harvard Forest LTER site, Petersham, Massachusetts, United States -... | ecosystem: Environmental > Terrestrial > Soil > Temperate forest >...
AAGAGAATATGCGCGATGAGAATATTTCCCCCAGGCACACTACCTGGTCATAAGAATAATCATACCGGGCGGGATCGGCGTTTTTTACTGCCAGTTCCAGGTCGGTAAAGTCTTTTCTTAAAGTGATCTCTGCAAATCCATAGGTCTTTTCATCCAGTAGTGCTTTGGCAATATTCAGGTGGTCCTGTTCCAGCTTTTGTGCAGCGGCCATTGCCTCATCCTGTTTTCCTTTGCCGGCAAGGTTTACAATGTTTTCGAGCGCATTGGTGGTTTTACCAAGCGCAGATAATACCAGCAGCAAGGGTTGCTGCCCGTCAGAGATAATAGGCAATAAGGCTGCCATTCTTTCGGCACTGGCTATAGATGCACCACCGAATTTGAAAACACGCATTGTCTCTTTTGATTTTTGGAGCGCAAAGATAAAATGAATCTGTTCCTGTAAAACAATTTCTTAGATCACCTTCTTTCCCTTCATAGCATCCTTTAGCGCAGCATCCATCACGCGCTCGGCATAAGGGCGCGATACATCGTTGAGCACTTCGGTCTCTTGCTGTATGCGGTCTTTATCTTTTGCATTTATGGCTTCACGAAGCTGATCCATGCGGTTTTGTGTCAGCTCTACTTCTTCATCTGCGAGTAAGCCGCGGTGCTTTGTAAGGAACTTTTCTGTGGTATCCAGCATTTGCTGCGCTTCTGTTGTGGCTTCTACAAGGGCGCGTGTTTTAATGTCATCTTTAGCGTGTGTCAGCGAGTCCAGCAGCATCTTTTCTACCTCTTCGTCAGTAAGGCCATATTGGGGCTTTACATCTATGCTTTGGGCTACTCCGCTACGCAGCTCAGTAGCGCTCACTTTGAGTATGCCATCGGCATCTATCAGGAAGGTTACTTCTACCTTCGGCAAGCCGGCGGGCATTCCCGGTATGCCGGTGAGGCTGAACTCTGCCAGCTTACGATTGTCCTGCACCAGGTCGCGCTCTCCCTGGAATACGGATATACGCATACCCGGTTGCCCGTCTTTTTGCGTGGTGTATTGGCGGCCTGCCTTGGTTGGTATTTTAGAGTTGCGCGGAATGAGCACATCCATCAGGCCGCCCATTGTTTCTATGCCCAGCGACAGTGGCGTTACGTCGAGCAGCAGCATTTCGGTGTTGTTGCCCGCCAGTATATCTGCCTGCACAGCAGCGCCAAGGGCTACTACTTCATCGGGGTTCAGGCTGTCGTGTACTTCTTTGCCAAAGAAAGCGCTTACGCTTTCTTTTACCAGCGGCACGCGCGTGGAGCCACCTACCATTACTATGGCGTCTATTTGCTCGTTCTTAAGCCCGGCATCCTGCATTGCGCTTTGGCATGACTCAATAGTACGGTCTACAAGGGGCTGGATCAAATCATTAAACTCCTGCCGGGTGATGCGCACTGCTGTCCCGTTGATATTGCCTTCAAACACTTCGTTGTTGGTAAGATGCTTTTTGGCTTCTTCTGCTGTTATCCTTAGCTGTTGCATCAAGGAACGGTCTAATGAGCTGCCAATGCCTATATCCGTATCGCCCTCGCCCGGTGTTTCCTGCCAGAAGCGGGCAATAAGATTGTCCATATCATCGCCACCCAGGTAGGTATCACCGTGCGTTGACAGCACTTCAAAAATGCCATTGCTGATGGTGAGTATAGATATATCGAATGTGCCTCCGCCAAGGTCGTATACGGCTATTGTCTTTTCTTCATTTTGTTTTGCACCGAGGCCATATGCTAGGCTTGCAGCCGTTGGCTCGTTGATAATGCGCAACACATCGAGCCCGGCAAGGCGGCCGGCATCGCGGGTAGCCTGGCGCTGTGCATCGTTAAAGTAAGCTGGCACCGTAATTACGGCCTTGGTTACCGTGGTCTTTAAGATATGCTCGGCGCGTTTTTTCAGTTCTTTTAATATATACGATGACAATTCTATTGGCGAATAAAACTTCTGGCCTACCTGCACTTTTACCAGCGCATCAGTATCGTCGTCAATAATGTTGTAGGCAAAAAACCCGGCATCGTGGCTTACATCCTGGTACGATTTACCCATCAGCCGTTTTGCAGAGTATATTGTTCTTTCTGGTTGCGCAATCAGTAATTCCCTTGCGGGGTTGCCCACGGTTGTATTACCATATACATCAAAATGCACAATAGAGGGTACCAGCGCCAGCCCGTCTATCTCTTTAAGCGCTATTGGCTGATGGGTATCGCCTCTCACTATGGCTACCAGGCTATTGGTGGTGCCGAGGTCAATGCCCACTATTGTTTCTTCCTGCTGTAAACTCCCTGTAACTAAATTGATGGCTACTTTGCCCATATTTCTGCCGAATTAGCGGACAAAGGTATTGCTTAATGTATCAATTATATGACGACGATCAATAAGTCATTGCTATATAATGATCAATGAGCTCAAATTGAAGGCGGGTATAGCCGATTATTGTATATTTGGGCAAATCTTTTTCATGCAAAAGTTTATTTTGATAAGTTCATTTTTTGCCATTACGCTGCTATCATCGTGCAGTTATTATGATCATAAAACAAAACAGGAATTTTATAATGAGCTTGCCGGTACTAACGATTCCCTTGACAGAATGACCTTTGACTGGTTCCAAGGTTTGAACAGGGCGATCGCTTCAAGAAACTTTTCCGGACTGGCACCTTTAAGGACAAAAATGGGGCTGTTTGTGAGTAAACACAGGGCGAAGATCGCTGATATAGAAGTACCGCCAAACTCGGATGGCTTAAGAGATAGCGAAGAGGTTTTTTTGTCTAACCAGTCTACCATTATTACCGATGCTTACCCGGCCTTTGAACCTTTTAACGATATTACCCCAATAGAGGATATACAAAACCAACTGAGAGCCGTGGTTAACGACCAGGAAGTGGAAGCAGCCGCCAGCGCTGCACTCAGAAAAAAACTACAGGAATTTGCCCGGAAGAATTCACTGAAAATGCTGCAGTAAATCAGAAAATTAATGATGGTATCTCCTTTATCTAAACTACTACTAATACCTGGGCTGGCAGTGGTACTTGTTTCCTGCAATATAGGATCAGAGCCAAGGGCGGTTGCCGTCAACAATGTTATGGTGCAGATAAACGACAGCCTGTTTTATATGGGCCGTGAGTTTGGGAATACGGTAGGTAATGCAGTGACTTCGAGAAATTTTAGCAGCCTTACACCAACCCGGGAAAGATTTGAACGTTTTATAGATTCGAGCAGACAGCGACTTGTGACGATGAAGGACGTTAACGGATCTGAACGATTGAGAAAAAGCGAAATAGAACTGCTTGATGTAGAGAAAAACATGGTAGTAAATGATTTCACCCCTTTTGAACGCCTCACATCGTTTGCTACTATGCAGGAAGTAACCAGCCTCTTTGACAAGATCAAAGAAGACTCTAAAATGGAAACGGATAAAATGGGGAATTTTAAGCGGGAACAGAAATTATATGCAAAAAGGAATGGATTTAAGCTAGAGCCTAATGCTGCGGAGAGAAGATAGCAGTGACCTAATGAGATAAAAATGACCCTTTATCAAATCCAGCAAATTATATACAACAAATCGAAATTGCACTGCGTCACATATTTATCTTTAAATATTTCCTTTTAAAATCCTATATACGCTTTCGATTTTAAGTTATCTTTGCCCTCCTCCTAAATTTTTGTGCTTTGCGATTAAAGTCCCTGGAAATTAAAGGGTTTAAGTCTTTTGCCGACAAAACCCACGTAATATTAGATAACCCGATAACCGGCATAGTAGGCCCGAATGGCTGTGGTAAATCGAATATAGTAGATGCCATACGATGGGTTATAGGTGAACATAAGATAAAGGCATTGCGCTCAGACAACCTTGATGACCTGATCTTTAACGGATCGCGGACAAGAAATGCATCGGGCATGGCAGAGGTGTCGCTGACTTTTGAGAATACGCGCAACCTGCTGCCAACGGAATTCACTACCGTAACTATAACCAGGAAGTTTTATAAAAACGGCGAAAGCGAATACCGCCTTAACGACGTGAGCTGCCGCCTCAAGGATATCCATAACCTGTTTCTTGATACCGGCGTGAGTAACGACTCTTATGCTATCATAGAGCTGGGTATGGTGGATGACATTATTAAAGACAAAGAAGGAGCCCGCAGGCGTATGCTGGAGCAGGCAGCAGGCATATCGATATACAAGACCCGGAAGAAAGAGGCGAAGCAAAAACTAGATGCAACAGAACTGGATATAGCCCGTATTGAAGATCTTCTTTTTGAAATAGGGAATAACCTGCGCACACTGGAAAGCCAGGCTAAGAAGGCAGAGCGCTATTTTTCTATAAAAGGCGAATATAAAGAAGTTAGTGTGGAGCTGGCCAAAGCATCGTTGGAGCACTTTAACGAGCAGTACAAAACGCTCAATGAGCAAAACGATGCAGAGACAGATCGCAAAACACAGCTGGAAGCCATAGTAGCTACCGAAGAAGCATCTGTAGAGCAGCAGAAAGTGCAGCTGATAACAAAGGAGCAGGAACTCAGCGGGCTTCAGAAACAATTTAACGACCTGGTGAACAGGGTGCGCCAGCTGGAAAATGATAAGAAACTTGCCGCCCAGCGTTTTGAACATTTGAAAGAGCGGGAGAAGACCCTAAGGGATTTTTTATCGGGCGCTGGCGGGCAGTCTCAGAAACTGGAAGAGTCGATTGCGTTTTCTGAAAAGCAAATGGTAGAAGAAGGCGCAGGGCTGGAGAAAATAAAGGAAGAGCTGGAGACACTGCGCAAAAATGTAGATGAGAAGCGCGCCACATTTGACGAGAAAAAGAAGGTGCTGGAGCAGATGCGCAATGAATACCAGCAAAGACAGCGCAGCCAGTTTGACGCAGAAAAGAAAGTGGCGATAGCCGATACATCGGTAATGAACCTGCAGCGTAGTATGCAACAGGTGCAGGACGAAAAAGCACAGCGTACCAACCAGGTAACACAACTGGGTACAGAACGTAAGGATACCGAAGAAAAGCTGGCAGTAAAGCAAAAAGAACAGGTAGCGCTTATAGCCAAACATGAAGAAGTAAAGGCAAAAATACTGCAGAGCCAGGAGCAAATGGAAAGCCTGCGCGCAAAGCTGGTGGAAGAGAACAGGAAACTGGACTCTCGCCGTAATGAACACGACCTGCTTAAATCGCTGGTAGAAAGCCTGGAAGGGTACCCAGACAGCATTAAGTTCCTTAAGAAGAATAAAGAATGGAATAATACCGCACCACTGCTCTCTGATGTTTTCGTGGTGCAGAATGAATATAGAACAGCGCTTGAAAATGTGCTGGACAATTATCTTAACTACTATATAGTTGCCAATACGAATGAGGCTGCAAAAGCCGTATCACTGCTCGAAGCCAATAAGAAGGGAAAGGCCAACTTTTTTGTGCTGGACCATCTCGGCGGGTATAACGATACTGCGACAGACGTGCCGGAAAACGCCGTACCAGCACTTAGCGTGGTAAGTGTAGATGATCAATATGCAGAGCTGGCAAAACGTCTGCTGGGACATGTTTACATTACTAACGATGGTGTAGATATTACACAGGTAGAACTGAAAAATGGTAATGTGCTGGTAAGTAAGAGTGGTAAAATGATACGCGGCAAGTATACATTTGGTGGCGGATCGATAGGGCTGTTTGAGGGTAATAAAATAGGCCGAGGAAAGAACCTGGAGCGCCTGGCAAAAGAAATACAAGAGCTTACGGCAACTACGGCTGAGCTAAAGCAATTCGTATCGGATACGCAGAATAAGATAGCGGGCTTTAATAGCGAGCTTAATGATAAGGCTATAGAACAAACCCGCCAGGAAATAAACCGCCTGCAAAACCACAGCGTGAACCTGGGAAATAGGGTAGAGAATTTTGAACAGCTGAACCAAAACGGTGATAAGCGCTTACAGGACATACAAACACAGCTCGACAATACGCAGGAAAGTGTAAAAGGTACACGTACCGACCTGGAAAAGATAACCGGTGAACTACAGGCACTGCAACAATCTATAAAGAATGCAGAGGCAGATTTCCAGGCGGTAGAGAAGGGATTTAATGAGGTTACCCAGCAATACAATCAGCAGAACATAGCCCATACACGCCAGCATAGTAAGCTGGACAACCTGAAGCAGGAACTGCAATTCCGCACTAACCAGCTTAACGACCTGAAACGGCAGATAGCTGAAAACAGCACACAGCTACAGCAGATAAATACACAACTTACCGATACCGAAAAGCTGCTGCACACCGGTGATAATGAGCTTTATGAACTGCTCAGCAGGAAGGAAGGTGATGAAAAAGTGCTGAATGAGAAAGACAGGGCATACTACGAAATGCGTAATACCATTACTGCACAGGAAGGCCACCTTAACCAAAAACGCCGTGAAAAAGAACAGGCTGAGACATTGCTCAATGGCATTAAGGATAAGCTGAGCACTATGAAAGTGCAGGTGGCGGGCATGAGCGAAAGACTGGCTATAGAATTTAAGGTTGTACTCGATGAGATTCTGGACCAGCCACGCACCACCACACATACCATAGAAGAACTTACCCAGGACGCTGACAAGATGAAAAAGCGCCTGGAGAATATGGGTGAGATAAACCCCACCGCTATAGAGGCGTACACAGAAATGAAAGTGCGCAATGACTTTATTGTAGAGCAACGCGACGACCTGGTAAATGCGAAGGAGTCCTTACTTTCTACAATAGAAGAGGTGGAGAACACTGCCAACACAAAATTTAACGAGACCTTTAATCTGGTGAGGGAGAATTTTGTGCAGGTGTTTAAGGCATTGTTTACAGCCGAGGACAGCTGTGACCTGCGCCTCACAGATCCTGAAAACCTGGCAGACAGCGGAATAGAAATATACGCTCAACCAAAAGGTAAAAAGCCAAGTACACTTACCCAATTATCGGGTGGGGAAAAGACGCTTACGTCTACTGCATTCCTGTTTGCGATATACCTTATAAAACCGGCGCCATTCTGTATACTGGATGAAGTGGACGCTCCGCTTGATGATGCCAACGTAGGCAAGTTTACACAGATGATCCGCAAGTTCTCAGACAACTCGCAGTTCATTATTGTGACCCACAATAAGCAGACCATGGCATCTGTAGATGTGATCTATGGGGTGACTATGCAGGAGCCTGGGGTTAGCAAGCTCGTGCCTGTAGATTTCAGGAGCTTAAATTAGACCCTTTGTCAATTGCTATGAATGTCTGCCGTATAATATTTTGTAATAACTTTGCAGTATGAGCAAATCTGAAATGGATCAATTGTTAAGCCGCATTACTTACAATCCAGGCATATTTGGAGGCAAAGCAATAGTGCGCGGCATGCGTTTCCGCGTAGTCGATATGCTGGAATTGCTCGCAAGTGGTATGACATCACAGGAAATACTGAATGACTTTCCATATCTTGAAGCTGCCGACATACAAGCATGCCTCTATTATGCCGCCCTGAAATTAAATCATCCACACCTGCATGCAGCTTAGCGATTACATTTATTAGATCGATGCAAATTTACCCCCTCAAACCGTTGAATGGCTTGGAGAAGCTTTCCAGGTAAAAGCAGAACATGTGTTCTCTATGAACTTGTTATCTGCTGATGATAATGAGATATTTCAACTCGCCCAAGATTCAAAAAAAGATATCATCATTATTACAAAAGACGAGGATTTTATAGAACTTGTATTACATAAGAAATCCCCACCTAAAATCATTTGGATAACTGCTGGAAACTTATCGAATAAGCAATTAAAAGCGTTATTGTTAGAAAACTTCAAAGCTGCCGTTATAACACTTCTGAATCCGCGGGAGCATTTCGTTGAGATCAGCCGATAACTTAAACCTGGCTAAATGCGGCTAAGTATTTGTCAATATATAACTGCATAGATCTTGTTTTGTACTGTACAATAAACCGGGGATGCTCCAGGGCTATTATCTTTTTGAAGAACTTCTTCTCTGTATTGAGCTCACGGAGGAACTTTTCGTTTTTGCCCGTGCCAAAGCAGAAGCAGGTATCGGTGTCAACGCCCATGGATCTTAGCTTGTGGATGTTGTCTATGATGAAGTCATAAACGGCATCTGTCAATTCTTTACTGTCGTAATAGTTATAATTGACCTCTTTGCCTGCTTTATTTGTGTTTGTAAATCCAAGCGGGCATACGGAGTTTATGTAGAGCTTTTCATAGAAGAGCTTTGCCCCACCAAATGCCTTGATCATTTCGTAGACGAAAACAGAGGATGGCTCGTGTGTGTCTTTACCGGTGTAGGCGATACCGCACTCATTGATGAGCCGCTTTGAATCTGTGAAGGGAACACCTGTTAGCCCAGCTCCAAACCTGCCGGGATTTATGCCGAGTATGAGGTGTCTTGGTTTGGCATCGCTATAGAATTTTTTGTAGAAAGCAGTTGAGGCGATAAGCGCTTCTTTGTTTTCTTTATAGGGGTTCATAATGCTAATGCCAGCGGGCAGTGTGCCTGTATACTGCAGGTGTTTGTTGTAGTCAATTACTTTGTCAGCAAAGGTTTTCATGATCGTTGATCCATTAAAGTTATATTTTTCTTCCGGGTTAATTATGGTTAATATAAACACCCGCAATGCATGTGGCCGATACCTTTACCTTTGTAAACTGCACTTTATGCGCCACTATATTCTCTGTTCAATCCTTGCTTTCCTGTTTTCCAGCAGCCTTTTATTTGCACAGCAAGGAGGTATCTCAGGTAAGGTGGCAGACGCTACCTCTGGCCTTCCAGCAGCTACTGTGTCATTGTTAAAAGGTACTGACTCTTCCTGGATAAAGACGGTCACTGCAGGGGATGACGGCGATTTCTCGTTCACCAGCCTGGCAGCTGGCAGCTATTTGGTAAGCGCTACTTCTGTTGGATATACAACCGGCATGCAATCAATTGCTGTTAGTGATACAGGAGTTTCAAAATGTACGATAGTGTTACAGAAACAAAGCACATCGCTACAGGAGGTGGCCGTGGTTGGTAAAAAGCCATTTATAGAAATGAGCCTTGGCAAAACCATTGTGAATATTGAAGGCACGACCACAACAGCGAGCACTAACGCACTAGACCTTTTGCGCAGGCTTCCGGGTGTGTCGGTAGATATGAATGGGGTGATCTCTATGCAGGGGAAACAAGGAGTACTGGTATTGATAGACGACCGGCCCACTTACTTATCGGGCGATGATCTTGCAGCTTACTTAAAGACCATTACCGCGGATGATGCAGCTCAGATAGAGCTGATAACGCAGCCCGGTGCAAAGTATGACGCAACGGGCAACACAGGCATTATTAACATAAAGCTTAAGAAAAATAAGAAGCAAGGGCTGAATGGAAATATTGCACTCAGCTATGGGAACGCTGTGTATTTTCACAGGGATGAACGCTTCCTGCTCAACTACAAAAAGAACAAGCTGAGCCTGGCACTGAGTGGCAGCGACATGGAAGCAATAGGGTTTGCAGACTGGAAGGAGACCCGCTACTATATTGATGCGCCGAGCGGTAAAACCACGTCTACAAGCATTATACACTCCACACCCAAAGAGCGATTTAGCAATACCGCATTGAGGTTATCAGCAGATTATGATCTTACGGATAAAACGACAGTGGGTGTAAACGTGAGGACTACTTATCACCCCAATACAAACTACGGGTATACATCGACAGTGAATACTGACGCAGCAAATAACGTTACTTATAACGGCGTTAGTGACGCAGATGGGTTTATCAGGAAGAATATTATGGCTAATGCTTATCTCTCTCACAAGTTCAGCAAAGAGAGTGCGCTTGATGTGAACTTTGATTATCTCGCCTATAGCAAAAATACTTACCAGGACATTAATAATACAAATTACGACGCACTTATGCAGCCATTGCCCAAGCCACTGATAACGCACAGTATATGGCCTGAGCTGATCAAGGTGTATAGTATAAAAGCTGACTATAGCAATGCATTTAAGGATGGCATAAAGCTGGAAACAGGTATTAAAAGCAGCTGGGAGACCACTGACTTTAACGCCAATGTGAGCCTTTATGACAGCGGTAAATGGGCAAACTATGCGGGCCTTACCAACCATTTTCTGTACAGGGAAAATATCAATGCGGCATATATGACCCTTTCTAAAAGTATAGGGAAGAAATGGGAGGCCCATGCAGGGCTGAGAGCTGAACAGACCAATACCCTGGCAGCGCAATATGCATATAATGAGCGTGATAGCCGTGACTACATTTCGCTCTTTCCTACGGCGTACCTGACTTATAGAAAAGATACGAATAACCAGTTTGAGCTGAACTATGGCCGGCGTATAGATCGCCCTCACTACGACCAGCTTAACCCATTTGTATACTATTCGTTTGAGAACTATTATTCCGTAGGCAATCCTCACCTGCAGCCACAGTACACTAACAATGTGGAACTGAAACACAGCTACAAAAACATGATCATTACAACGCTTTCTTTTTCTGGTACTACTGGTATTATCAGCGATGTGGTTACCGTAAATGACAGTACGAAAGAAGTGCGCAACACACTTCAAAACCAAGCGACAAATGACTATGTGGCATTGTCTGTGCTTTTCAATAAAGACCTATTTAAATGGTGGGCATTCAGCGCTGGCGGCAGCGTGTTTCATGCGCGATATACCGGGGTGGTTAACAGTAAAAGCCTGGCTGTGGAGCTAAGCGGGTATTCACTGAATATAAGCTCACAAATAGACCTGGGCAAGGGATGGAAGACAGAGGGGTACATCAACTATTATAGCAATGGCAGGGCGTCGATCATTAATACCTTTGATGCGAATATGTATATGGAATTTGGTGCATCGAAAAAGATAAATGACAGGTTTATAATAAAGGCAGACTTTAACGACCCGTTTTATACCTACCACGTGGGTATGCATGTAAACATGGATAACTATCGCTCAGATGCTAGCTTCAGGTATGCATCGCAGTTGTTCTCTTTTTCGCTCACCTATAACTTTGGTGGCAAACTACCGGGCGAGGCAAAAGAACATGCCGTAGAAGAATCTAACAGGATAAAGTAAGACCCTTAAAAGCTTCCTGATCTTAGTGTTTAAACAGCCTGAAGATATCCAGCCCGTTTGCATAGACCATCAGCGTGAGCAATAATACTAACCCGACTGTGGTAGCCCGCTCCATTACCTTTTCGCTTACCTGCCTGCCGGTGATCATTTCGAACAGGAGGAAGATGACATAGCCGCCATCCAACCCCGGTATGGGCAGCAGGTTCATGAACGCGAGGATGATGGAGATGAATGCGGTGAGCATCAGGAACTTCTCCATATCAAATTCGGCAGGGAATATTTTGCCGAAGGTGATGATGCCACCCACACTTTCACTCGCCTTGATCTCTTTTGATGTGAAGATGAGACGGAACTGGCGCACATAGTTGGTAAACTGGTCGTAAGTGAAGGTGAAGCCCTTGCCTATGGCCTGTATAGGATTGTACTTGATAGGCTCTGTTTTGAAGAACCTGTTGTAGTCGCCTACAGGGAGGAAGCCGAGGAGCTTATCGGCAGGTACTGTGCCCTTCAGGTTTACCAAGGTATCTTTGCGCATTACAGACACTTCAATAGGCTGGCCTGCGAGTGAGCGCTTTATGCTGTCGAACTCATCGAAGAACCTTACGGGAGTGCTGTTGACGGCTACTATGCTATCGCCTTGTTTCAGGCCCATTTTAGATGCTTCGCTGCCCTTGTTCACATCGTCGACCAATATGGGTATGCGCGGCGCTATAAATGAGTTTTTAGTGCCGGTGATAATAGAATGAACCGTGCCGGGCACTATGTTAATGCTTACAGGTTCGCCATTGCGGGTTACCTGTATGGTCTTTGCCTCATCGAGTATGATATTGGCTACTATACGCTCAAAACGCTCTACGGGCTTATTATCTACGGCTGTGATGATGTCACCATTACGCAGGCCTATGGTTTTTGCCACGCTGTCAACAGCAATACCATATTTGGCATTCCGGGCAGGCAGGTATTCCTCGCCATAAATGCTGAATACAAATATATAGATGACTATGGCTACGATGATATTGACAATGATACCACCCAACATAATGAACAAACGCTGCCATGGCTTCTTGCTGCGGTATTCCCATGGCTGGGGCGGAAGCGCCATCTGGTCTTTATCCATGCTTTCGTCTACCATACCGGCTATTTTTACGTAGCCACCCAGCGGGAACCAACCTATGCCGTATTCTGTATCGCCCTTTTTCTTTTTGAACAGGGAGAAATTGAGTAGGCCAGAGAATGGGAACAGGAAGTCGAAGAAGAGGTAGAACTTTTCTACGCGAGTCTTGAACAGTTTTGCAAAGAAGAAATGCCCGCCTTCGTGCAGCACTATAAGCAAAGACAATGCTACGAACAGCTGCAGCACCTTAACCCCGGTGCCAGACATTAATAAGATGGTAAGTAAGGTCATGTTAAAAAGTTAAAACCCCCTGCCCCTAAAGGGGGGTACGTTGGTCAAGGTTGTTGGGCTTTGTTTCTCTTTTAAGCTTTTCTATTCTGTTTAATCTTTATTCGAAGCTAAATATCTTAACATTTCAGCACTCCCCCTTTAGGGGGCCGGAGGTTAATATATACTTAGCTGACTCTTTTTTATAAACTCCTTTGCGTATTCACGGGCTTCTTTGTCGCTGTCTATATAATCTTCCAGTGTAGGGTGGTCTATGAAGGCTACACTTTCCAGGGTCTTTTCTATCATTTCGCTCATCTCCAGGAAGCCTACCTTGTTTTGCAGGAAGGCGTGTACCACCATTTCATTGGCTGCATTCATAACACAAGCCGCATTGCCGCCGCGGTACAGAGTTTCCTTAGCGATGGCAAGATTACGGAAAGTTTTATAATCTGCGGGCTCAAAGGTGAGCTTAGGGAAGTCTTTAAAGTCGAGGCGCTTATAGTCGTTATGCACGCGGTATGGAAATGCCAGGGCATACTGTATAGGCAGCTTCATATCGGGCAGGCCAAGCTGGGCTTTTATGGAGCCATCGGTGAACTGCACCATGGAGTGTATTACCGACTGTGAGTGTATGACCACATCTATCTGCTCGTTTTGCAGGCCGAAGAGCCATTTTGCCTCTATGATCTCCAGGCCTTTGTTCATAAGCGTGGCGCTGTCTATGCTTATTTTGGCGCCCATGCTCCAGTTGGGGTGCTGCAGTGCGTGGCTGGCCTTTACATTGACCAGGTAGTTTGGCTTGCGGCCAAGGAATGGCCCGCCGCTTGCCGTGAGTATCATCTTCTCCACCTTGCTGATGTCCTCGCCTACCAGGCACTGGAATATGGCGCTGTGCTCACTATCTACCGGTATTATAGTAACGCCTTTTTCGCGGGCACGCTGCATTACCAGCTCGCCGGCTACTACGAGGGTTTCTTTATTGGCAAGGGCTATACGCTTGCCGGCATCTACTGCCGCCAGTATGCTATGCAGCCCGGCAAAACCAAGTATGGCGCCCAGCACGGTATCTACTGTGTCCCAGGCCACCACATCGCACAAGCTTTGCTGGCCGGAGAATACTTTTATGGGGAGCATAAGCAATGCTTCCTTCACCTCTTTATACTTAGCGTCGTCTGTAACTACTACTGCATTGGGCTTAAACTTCTTTGCCTGCTCTATGAGCAGGGTAGCATTACTATGGGCGCTAAGCACCTCTACTTCAAACAGATCAGGATGCGCTGCCACCACCTCTAATGCCTGCGTGCCTACAGAACCCGTAGACCCCAATATCGCTAAACGCTTCATTCCTTAAATTTTATTGATACAGAATTATAACTCTCAAAGGTATTTAAAATTATAGGGCTAAAAGTTAAAATACCGATAAGTATAAATTATGATAAATCAGTGACGTGCCGGCCAATTATATGGCCGCATTATCATTGCCCCGGGAATGAAACGTGGCGAAAAAATGAAGCCCTTGCCAGGAGCGGGTTTCAGGTCGATTTTGGGGGAGCGGACCCCAGTTTTATTTTGCTACTGCTGCGCTACGGAAGATTGAATGGTGGAATATTTAATTCGTTTTTTAGTACTACAACCGTTGAGGTAAAGCTGCCCTGGAATAAAATGTGGCTTAAAAAATGAAGCCCTTGCCTGTGGCGGATTTGAGGTCGATTTTGGGGGAGCGGGCGCCGTGTTTTTTGTGCTATGGAACTGCCCTGGATGATTGCCGGATAGTGCGCTTATGTTTAATGTGTTTTTGTTGTGGTTCATTTAGGAAAGTTAGGGGGGATATATGGGAGTGGGAAAATTGGGGGGGTGTGGTAACCGAAAGTGGAAAACATTTGCGCCAAATCTTGTTACTATCTTACCAAGGTCACATCACCCTTTTTTATGTGCGGAGGATAATTTGAATTAGTAGAATATCTCAGTTCATACATATAAACATCAAGGGGTGCATCGACCCCCTTGAATCTGCCATCCCATCTGACCGCAGGGTTGTCGGAATGAAATACACATTGACCCCATCTATTGTATATAAAAAACACATAATTAGAAATAACGCAACTTGGTTCAAAAAGAGGGAAATAAGTATCGTCGTGGCCATCGCCATTAGGTGTAAAGGCGGTGGGCAATGCTGCATTGCAATTGCACAGTCCACTATCTATAGTTACTGAAAAAGTATCTAAAGCAGCACCTCCATTACCTATGCTTGTAACCCAATACATACCAGAGCCTGCAACCCTGAGCACAGTGTCTGAACTTCCATCATTCCAGGTGTGTAAAGAATAGCCGGGTGGCACAACCAGCGCTACGCTATCGTAAGCGCATATAAGAATATTTCTATGGTTATGGGTGGTGTCGGGCCCATGAACGCTACCAGGCCCATTACCTCCGGGAAAACTATATTTTGCCAGGTACAGCCACCGCTCATTTGCAGCTGCATTTGCCAGCACATCATTGGCAATAATAAAAGGCGATGCGGCCTCATCGTAATCAGCGCATAAGTAAATACTACCTGCATTGCATGCAATACCCGGCTGATGACTGCCGCCGGCCTTTAATGATGCGCTTGCTATATATTTTTTCCTGTAGTCAAATCCGGTAATAAAAAGCGGGTCGACACTTCCGGAAGGAGCATTAAGGGTATTAGTATCAATACTGGCCGGGCCATTAAACGCACCAGTAACCCAAACTGAACCAAAATCACCAGGCAATGTAGCCACACCATATCCGCAAACGCTGCCACCCGCAACTGTGCTGCCGATAGTTTTATACCAATCCACGCTGTTTGATGGACCGAATTCTGCCAGGTACAGCATAGCAGAGCCTGCATTTGTGTCTGGTATGTTGGTGCCGCTAAAAGAGATGACGCCGTCTGCTGTGCCACCAACGAGGTACACATTCCCCACATCGTCGGAAGCAATGCCCGCAGCATACGTTTTACCATCGCCCCCGCTACCGCTGGCCCATGAAGGATTGCCGGAAGCGTCGTATCGCGCAATAAAGGCATTCCATCTTTGTATGCCGGAACTGATATTCTTAATAACGGATGACCCAAAAACCGCCGAATCAGAATTAAACAAGCCAGAGATATACACATCTCCGGCAGGAGTTACTGCTATGCCCGTAGGAATATCATCGCCACTTCCGCCGGAGCTATGCACCCACAAAATATTGCCAGACGGATCGTATTTGACCAGCAAAATATCTCCTGTTTTTCCGGATGGATCTTTATTAGCCAATATGGTGGCCCCTACTGTTACATCTGGCAAATCAAATCCAAGGGTTATAAAGATATTACCAGATGCATCGGTTGTTATACCTCCTGCGGACATTAATCTTGCAGAGGAAGAAGCGCTTAATGTTATTGATGTTGGCTGTTGCACCCCAGAGTTGCCTCCTGTATTATTTGCCCAGATAACATTTCCCTGGGCATCGAATTTTGCAATGAAATATTGTGCTCCGGGATACAATGAATTGTGTAAAGTAAAGGCGCCAATTGTGAGGCCCGTATCTGCCAAGCAGCCCAGTAAATAGCAATTGCCAGCTAAGTCGGTGGTAATATTGATGAGCGATGAATTAATGCAGGGTTGCGTGCTGCGGGCCCATAAAAAGTTACCGTAGGTATCATATTTGGCAAGTATGATGTGTGTGCCATTTGAAATAAAGGGGAGTCCATAATTGTCGAAAGAGACAATGCCATTTGTAACGCCGGCAGCATATACATTTCCCAACGAGTCCGCTGCTACGGGCCACGATCTTACATTATTGCCGATGCTTCCTTTACCCCACTGCCATGCCTGGGCATAAAGGCTTGTGGGGGTAGTGCAATAAAGAAATAAAATTGCGAGTATACGGAGCATTTTATCGGTATTGTGATTGAAAAGCGCGTCTTTAAAAACAAAATCCGGATGGGCTAAAACCCAGTACCTGAGGCGATAAACTTGCCATCGGTAATTACACTGCCATCTGTTAGTGTGCCGGCAAATGTGCCGTATACATCTTCATACGAAACACTGGTAATACTGACGATAGCATAGGCAAATGCTGTTTGGATAAACGCCGGGGTTATTGTTTCGTAGTCGGCAACTGGTGCATATATGCTGTCGAACACATAAGAGCCTACCCCACTATACCCGGAAATTGAAAATGTAAAGTTTGATATCACCGATGTACCAGAAACCGCACTGGCTGAGATCTTACACTCATTATTCCCATTAGCGGCTGTAACATAAGAATTGCCTGATGCTGAAAAAAAAGTGGAGTTTCCGGATTTTGTAATGGTAGCAGTCATCTTGTAGGACGAAGGTGGTAATATAGAAGATGCGCTTTTCTTACAACTACCGCAAGCGATCAATAAAATCAATAAGCAGGGTAACAGGAGGTACTTCATTAAGTGGCGATGTGTGTTGTTACTAATATTAACAAAATATATGCCAGATTTTTTATTAATTGAAAAATTGGTTTCTTAAGAGCTGATCGTCTATAGAAACAAGATAGAAAGCACATAATCTGCACAGAGGATGAGTATGCAGGTGAGCACTACTGATTTGGTGGCGGCACGGCCTATCTCTACGGCGCCACCGGTGAGGTAGTAGCCGAAGTAGGATGGTATGATGGTAATGAAGAGCGAATACGTGAATGACTTGACGATGGAATAAAGCAGATCGTAAGGGTGGAAATCGCGGGTCATGCCGTAAAAGAATTGGTCGCTGGTGAGGATGTGGGAGAATTTGCTGGCTATATAGCCACCCCAGATGCTGACGGCTATGGAGATAACGATGAGGCAGGGGATCATGATCATGCCGGCAATTATTTTTGGCAGCACCAGGTAGGCTTTGGTGTTTATGCCCATTATTTCCAGTGCGTCTATCTGCTCGGTAAGGCGCATGTTGCCCAGCTGCGATGCGATACGGGAGCCGACTACGCCTGCAAGCACTATGCCTGAGAGTGTGGGCGAGAACTCAAGCACAGAGGAATCGCGTACCAGTGCGCCTATCACGGATTTAGGCACGATGGGGCTTACCAGCTGGTAGGAGAACTGAACGGTCATTACCATGCCCATAAACAAGGAAATGATAAAGACGATGGGCAGTGAGCCAACGCCTATATCCATGCACTGGTCTGCAAACTCTATCCAGTATACTTTGATATTCTCCGGCCGCTTGAGGCCGCCCCTTATCATGAGGATGATACGGCCAATATGCTCAAAAAATCCCTTCATTCCCCGGTATGCGCATGTGGTTTGTAGTAGTTAAGAAATATTGGATAGAATATAGCTATAGCTAATAAAAGACTTGCCTGCTATAGCCAGTAGAATAAATAGCTATTGCGAATGTATTGTATAAATGTTAGAAAGTGGGGGGCGCAGGGAAATATAGATATGTGGCGTATTGCACTATGACAGAATTTCTATTTATCCCTGAATGATCTATTTGTCATCAACCCGTTCATTTAGTGTATTAAAGGCCGTAATAATTTTGTCGGCAAATTTATTTTCCTTATGTATCAACAGTGAATTGTATATCTCGAAATCAGCTATTACTGCCACGCCGTCTACTTTTAGCATACTTCCATCGTTATATTTCCAAAACCACCAATCAAATTTTCTTTTCCTTGCAAAATGGCGTTCGTCAGAACTGTCGCAAACATATATACCACTACATTGTCTTTGGATTCAAAAAAGCGCTTGAATATCGAGACTACTGTTTCGCCTATCTTGTCATCAAGGAGGTGATTTGCGTTTTCTCCTTTTACAATATCCAGCGTAAAAGAATAAATGTATTTTGAGATCTCAGGATAGTCTCCAAACAAATATTCGTAATCGAAGAAAAGGGCTGTATAAACTATTCCCTGATCGGTAGTAAATTCAAACGACAATTCATTGCGCTGTGTAAAATTATAAGGCGTCAATGTAGCGATTTTATGCGTTTAAAATTTTCTACTTTACCCCCTTTTTTAAGATGCTCATGTAGCGCATTCTTATCGTCCAGCATTTTTTTGAAAATAGCAGCCCCTTTTGAATTTAGTGGCTTTTCTGTATTAGTGCTTTTCATTTTGCAAAGATAATGAAATTCCAAATCTACTCCTCCTCCGGCTCCTTCCCACCAATATTAAATAACCTGTAAGCGAGGTTAGTGCCGGCCTCGTCCGCTTTTTGCCAGGCGAAGGCTTGCTTCTCTACGATGTAGTTGCCCTTGCTGTCAAGCACATAGTAAGAGATGTCTTTTTTAGTGCCGTTGCGGGTGAAGGTGATGTAGGCGTCGGGGGCTGGCGTGGCGGTGCTAGTGACCCAGTGAATGTTGCAGGTACGGAGGCGCTTTTCTACTTCGGGGTCTATGGCGCCGCTTAGGTGCAGGCGCATGTTCATCTGCATACCGGTGAAGGGTACCAGCTGCGGGTATTCCTGGTACATGCGGTAGAGCCAGTCGTTTTGCGCGGCTTCGTTCTTCAGCTCTGCGGCGCATTCGGCTTCGGCCTGGTATATGCGGGCTATGAAAAGTTTTTCGTAGTCTGCATCTATTTCGGGGTTGCGGAGCAGCTTGTCGAAGGTGCTTTTGGCTGTGGTGTATTTCCCTTGCTGCATTTCCAGGCGTGCTGTGAATAGCGCAAAGTATTTGCGGATGAGCGGCCGGTTATCAGTTTCGGCTGCCTTGCGGAATATGTTTACGAAATATTTATTGCTGAAGTCGTGGATGAGGTACCATACTTCGTCCCACGATACGGTGCTTTCGGTAGAGAAAAGTTTGTAGATGACGCGGTCGCGCTCAGGGTTTTGGGAGAACTGGTTGATGATGAGGAACTGCTGCAGGTATTTCTCGCTGAGCTTGCGCGCCATGCTGAGCAATACGGTGGGGTTGTACCACCAGTTGCTGTGCTCAAAGCGGTCCATCTGCCAGCTCTGCTCTTTGCTGATGAGCTTTAATAGCTGTATGCTGAAATCGTAGTGGCTCTGCCCGAGGGTGGTGCCAATGTGCAGCTCTTTAAAGCCTGCGGCTTTGTCTACATAGCGGTCGGCCTCGCTGATCTGCCCGTCGTAGAGCATACAGCGGGCAAGGGCTATGTTGTACCATCCATAGCCGGGAGTAGAACCTGCGGCCTTTATCATGTTGCGCGCCATTACAGCGCCCGACTTTGGCTTTGCCTTGTATATATCCAGTATGGTGCTGTAGTATGCCCATTCCTGCAGGCGCTTATCGGCAGGGTCCATCATAGATGCCGTGCGGTATTCTTCTTCGGCTGTTTTGAAGTCGCCAACGACACTGCGGAAGTTAGCGTAGTTATTGTGTGGCAACCGCCCTCCTGCCTTCATGAGGTTGAAGTAGTACATGGCGGAGTCGATATTGAACGAATAGCTGAAGAGGATGTTTTTGTAATGATAGACTGCCATCTTTTCATTGACCTCATAATTAGGAAAATATTTGGCAATGGGCTCATTGACGGCTTCGTTCTTAATGATGTTTGCCATGCCTGAATCGAGATAGCGATTGGCGAGCTTTTCGTTCTCGTCGATAGAGTTTTTAAGGAAGCTGTATTTACTACTAGTATAGAAACGGTTGCGATGCACTATCCATGCCAGGTAATTGTAGGCATCGAGGCTATACTGGAACTGGAATTTCCAGCGCAGTGACTGGCGCAGGAGTGTGTAGGCTTTATCGGGCTGGTCGGTATTCAGGTAGCACTGCAGCAGGTAATAGCCTATCATGGTATAGTCTGGGCCAAACTGCCTGATGGGGTATAGCACCATAATATCGCTGGTGCGGGTGGCAAGAGCTTTGGCGTAGTCGTGCTCTATGAGGTGCAGCGCGCGCTCCAGCGGTATAGCGGCATTTTTAAAACCTAAGAGGTCTTCGGCATGGTCGTACTTGTATACGCCTTCTATCATCCAGCCTACGTAGTAGGTGCTGTCTATGCGCTTAAACTCACGCGAGCGCGGCAGCATATCTTCAGAGCTTATGCCTATGGCGCGCTTTACATCTATATCAAAGTAGCGCTGCTCCATTTTGTCGGCCGGGTGTGGTGCGCGGAATTGTTCCGGGATTGTTTTGGCTTGCTCGGCGCGGGCTGCAATAGTGGCCGCATCGGGCGCCTTGCTTTTCTTTTGGGCAAAAGAAGCGCCTGCACACAGCATTAAAGCCAGTATGCAGGCAACAATAAAATATCTTTTACTGTAAAAAAGATCAGGCATACAGTTTCAGCTTGGCCAGCCGCTCAGTTTCTTTATTGATGATGCTATCGAGGGCTTTTTGTTTTCCGTCTTTATTGCGGTAAATAAGCCTGTGCTCTATAACGGGGCGTGCTATGTCTTTTACATCGTCTTCTATTACGTAGGTGCGGCCCTTTACCAGCGCATAAGCGCGCAGGCACTTTAAGAATGCTATGCCGCTGCGGGTAGATGCACCAAGGGTAACATCCTGGTGCTCGCGGGTACCGCGTACTATGTTGCTAACGGCGCGCACTATCTCGTCGTGTATAAACACATCGCCGGCCATTGCCTGCAGCAACAGTATATCGCGCATGCTCATCACCTGCTTTAGCTCTACAAGGTTTTTTGCAATGTCGAGGTAATCGCGGTAGATGTTCAGCTCTGTGGCTTCATCCACATAGCCGAAGTATATCTTCATGAAAAAGCGGTCGAGCTGTGCGGCTGGCAATGGGTAGGTGCCTTCCATCTCTACCGGGTTTTGGGTGGCTATGGAGAAGAACATACGCTCCAGCAGCAGGGTGGTATCGCCCACGGTTATCTGCTGCTCTGCCATGGCTTCGAGGAGGGCGCTTTGCACTTTTGGGGAGGCGCGGTTTATTTCATCGGCAAGAAGTATGTTGCAGAATAGGGGGCCTTTTTTGAAGACGAATTCTTTATTGCGATCATCGAATATGTGAGTGCCTATGAGGTCCATAGGCAGCAGGTCTGGGGTAAACTGTATGCGCTTGAATATTACATGCTCCCCTTCGCTAGGTCCGCTGATGCACTGGGCGAGGGTACGTGCCAGCACCGTTTTGCCAGTGCCGGGGTTATCTTCCATCAATATATGCCCACCCGCCAGCAGGCAGGTAACAACTAATTCTATCTGTTTGCGTTTACCACGTATTACCTTTTCAATGTGCTCTACCAGTTGCTGAATAGCTGCGGAGGAGTCCATTGTGTGGGGATGCGATACAGGATCGATCATAAATTATATTATTTCTTTTTACAAGTTTACAGATTAATAGCATAGCAAAATAATGCCGGGTTGTAATTTTTTGTGAAAGTGGGGGTATATCTATTTAAGAGTAAGGGCTGTTTACAAGGAGTTTTTGTAAGTTTAGTAAATTTGCTAATAAATTTGTCCCATGACCGAATTAACCGTAAATATTCCTGACAGTAAACTGCCGTTTTTTATGCTGCTGGCAAAGGAACTTGACTTTGTGGTGGTTGACGAAAAGAAAACTGCAAAAAAGCTGACGGCAAAGCAAAAAAAATGGGTGGAGGGATTTAAGGCGTCATTAAATGAAGTTGATCTTCATACACAAGGGAAAATAAAACTTAAAAGCGCTCAAGAATTCCTGGATGAACTATAATATTTTCCTGACGTCATCTTTTCAAAAGGAATTCAAGGCCCTTTTCAAAAAACACCCGTCTTTAGCTAAAGACTTATCTAACTTAACTGATATAATAAAGGTCAATCCGAATATTGGGATATCAATAGGAAAAGGGTGTTATAAAATCAGGATGTCTATTACTTCAAAGGGGAAAGGAAAAAGCGGAGGTGCGAGGGTAATCACTTGTGTGAAAATTGTTCATCAAAGTATTTACCTGCTTTCTATTTACGACAAATCAGATAGAGAAACAGTTGACGATACAGAGCCTACGATGTTATTAGAAGCAGCGGGGCTATTATAGCGTATCGCTGTTATTTTACTAATTTTAGCCATTATATGATCTATAGAAGTAAAGCGCCGCTGAGAATAGGCCTGGCAGGAGGTGGGACAGATGTAAGCCCTTATTGCGATTTATATGGTGGGGCTATTCTGAATGCTACGATCTCGCTATATGCATATGCTACCATAGAAACGCTTGATGCGCCAATGATAGTTATTGACGCGGTGGACAAGGGAGAAAACGTGCTGTATGAGTTTAATGACAGCCTGCCTATAGATGGAACGCTTGACCTGGCGAAAGGGGCTTATAACTATATTGTCAACCGTTATGGCACGGTTCCTTCGGGGTTTAAATTGTCTACTATTGTTGATGCACCGGCGGGGTCGGGATTGGGAAGCTCATCTACACTTATGGTGGCTATAATAGGTGTATTTGCTGAATGGCTGAACCTGCCGCTGGGCGAATATGATATAGCACAAATTGCCTATGATGTAGAGCGTGTGGAACTGGCCATGGCTGGTGGCAAACAAGACCAGTATGCGGCAACGTTTGGCGGGGTAAACTTTATGGAGTTTTACAAAGACAATAAGGTAATTGTAAACCCGCTGCGCATAAAGCAGGAATATCTTTACGAATTGGAGAATAACTTGCTGCTTTACTTTACCGCAACGAGCAGGCTGTCGTCCACCATCATTGCGGCGCAAAGCCAGAATGTAAAAGATAATAACCAGCAGTCGATAGATGCTATGCACCACCTGAAAGAACAATCGTTGATGATGAAGGAAGCGCTGCTGAAGGGCAACATACACGATATAGGCGGCATACTTGATTATGGGTTCCGCTTTAAAAAACAAATGGCGAAAGGGATATCTAATGATGCTATGGATGAGATATACGAGGCTGCATTGAAGGCCGGTGCAACCGGAGGCAAGATATCTGGTGCGGGCGGGGGCGGGTTCATGATGTTTTACTGTCCGGCTAATACACGCTATGATGTAAAGAACGCACTGGCGGCCTTTGGCGGCGCGTTTAATCCGTATCAATTTACGGAGAGAGGTTTAGTAACCTGGAGTATTTAATTAAACAAAGATGGAAGCGATCATACTTGCGGGTGGATTAGGGACAAGATTACAGGGTGTTATAGGCGCTTATCCTAAGTGCATGGCACCGGTGAATGGCAGGCCATTCCTGGCGTATATATTCGACTACCTGGCAGAGCAAAAGTGTACGAGGGCAATATTATCATTGGGCTACAAACACCGGTTGGTAACGGACTGGATAGAGGAACAAGATTACTTTTTTGAGGTAGACTGCATTATTGAGAATGAACCATTGGGAACCGGTGGCGGTATATTAGCCGCAATAGAAGAAGCCGCGACTGATGATGTAGTAGTGCTTAATGGCGATACGATGTTTAAAGTTGACCTGAAAGAACAATTTGCGTTTCATAAGAAAAACAATGCGGCAACAACGCTGGCATTGAAAAAAATGCACCAGTTTGACAGGTACGGAATTGTGAATACTAATGCCCAGGACATCATCACATCGTTTGAAGAAAAGCGATCTTGTGAAGAAGGGCTGATAAATGGTGGTGTTTACTGCATCAATGTTGAAGCTTTTCTTGCTAAGCCACTGCAGGAGAAATTTTCTTTTGAAAAAGATTACCTGGAGCGCTTTTGCAGTGAACAGCAGTTTTATGGCTATGTGAGCGACAGCTACTTTATAGATATCGGCGTACCTGCTGATTACGAAATGGCGCAGGAAGATTTTAAAAACCTGTTCAAATGAAGATCGCTATCATAGGCTCTGCACACCCTTTAAGAGGTGGCGGCATTTCTACCTTTAACGAGCGGCTGGCGCAGGTGTTGCAGCAGCAGGGCAATGACGTGGTCATTTATTCTTTCTCCTTACAATATCCATCATTTCTTTTTCCAGGCAAGACACAATTTACAGATGAGCCTGCGCCCAAAGGCATTAAGATCAGGAGCATCATTAATTCTGTAAACCCTTTGAACTGGCTGAAATCAGGGAGTGAAATAAGAAAGGAGCAATTTGACCTGGTGATCATAAGGTATTGGCTGCCCTTTATGGGGCCGGCGTTTGGCACCATACTCAGGAAAGTTAAAAAGAATAAACATACCCGTGTACTGTGCATTGCCGACAATATTATACCTCATGAAAAAAGACCGGGAGATGCGCAATTCACCAAATATTTTATAAAGCCGGTAGATGTATTTGTGACCATGAGCAAGGATGTGCTGAAGGACGTAAAAACATTTACCAGCAAGCCAGCATACTTTACACCGCATCCCGTTTACGATAACTATAAAGAAGCTGTGAGTAGAGACGAAGCTTGTAAAAAGCTGGGCCTTGACAGCAGTAAGCAATATATACTCTTCTTTGGCTTTATACGCGAATATAAAGGCCTCGACCTGCTGCTGGAAGCTATGGCCGATGCGCGCATAAAGAAAACAGGCATAGAGCTTATAGTGGCGGGGGAATATTACAATAAAGATGCCGAAGCCAATAACAGCAAGATCATAGAGCAGCGTCAGCTGCAAAATAGAGTGCATCTGAAAACAGACTTTATACCAAACGATGAGGTGCGCTACTTTTTCAGTGCAGCTGATCTTGTAGTGCAGCCTTACAAACATGCTACACAAAGCGGTATCACACAAATAGCCTACCACTTTGAGAAGCCAATGGTAGTGACCAATGTGGGTGGCTTGCCAGAGGTAGTGCCCGACGGCATGGTGGGTTTTGTAGCAGAGCCAAACCCGGAATCAATAGCCGATGCTATTTTGAAGTTCTTCCGGCCAAATTCTATTCCCGGCCTGCGTGATAATATACTGAATGAAAAGAAAAAGTATAGCTGGGAGACTTTTACTAAAGTGTTGACTGATGCGGCTTTTGGTAAATAAATAAAAAGCACCCGACTAATAATCACTCCTGACACTCTTTTATCCCCCCAATAGGTGGATAAACCCCACCCTATTACCTTATAGCTTAGCGGAAACAATCATAGCAATGAAGTGCATTGTCTTCACTCTTCTTATTTTAATACTTATGTCAGCTAGTGTGGATGCACAAACGGGGAAACCGAAACCATGCGCTGCAGCGGAATGCAGCCAGTTCGATTTTTGGGTGGGAGAATGGAACCTGACCTATAACGATACAGTACATGCCACTAACTATATTACTAAGGAAATGAGTGGCTGTGTGATCCATGAACATTTTGATGATCCGGCACATGCTTATAAGGGCGAGAGTTGGTCGGTATATAGCCCGGCAAAGAAAATATGGCAGCAGACATGGGTTGATGACCAGGGTGCATGTATAGTGCTTACCGGCGAATTTAAAGACGGGAAAATGACCTTATTTACACAACCGGTGGCTATGCCGGATGGCTCTACACTGCAAAACAAGATGGTGTATTACAATATCACTCCTAACAGTTTTGACTGGGACTGGGAAGCAACAACAGATGAGGGAAAGACCTGGAAAAACAACTGGCGTATACACTATAAGCGCAAAGGTAAATAGCTACTTTTTGAAAGGAGTTATTCTTACCGATAAGTTGATAACCCGTCCGTCAATAGGCGCCCACAGAGGTTTGAATGTGGGGTTAGTTTGCGGCCCGGTGTATATCTGCTCATAGCGGGTTTGCCGGTAGTCGAGCAGGTTTTCTCCGTTCACTACTATGGTAAACATCTTGCCGATTTTTCTTTCTATCATCAAGGCCATCAGAAAATAGGGAGGAGTATTAGAATCACCATCGCGGTACTGAACGCCAATGTAGGAGCCTTCCAACCCAACCCGCCATTTTTTCGCAAATGCTTTTACCGCAGTAAATGCAAACCTGTTCCTGGGTGTCAGCGGCATGAACTGGTTTTGCGACAGGTAGCTACGCTCTGCGTCAGTGAAGGTATAACCGACATATAACTCCAGTGACTTTACAGAAAGCTTTACGTAAGTATCAAAACCCATAGTGGTAACAGGGTTGCTGGCATTGCTAAAAAATACCCGGCCATCGGCAAGTTGTGTGGCTATAATAGGGCTTGTAATTTGGGTAAGGAAAAATGCGTGATTTATAAAAAGGTTTACGTCGTTGCCCAGGTCTTTTTTAAAATTGCCTTCCAGGTTGTAACCTGTAGAGCGTTCTGCTTTAATATTTGCAGGTAGTGGCTGCAGGTCTTGTGTGGGGTAGTCTATTACCTGCACCTCGAGCGCGTTGGGTGTTTTGTAGCCAAACCCTACGCCCGCGCGTATTGCCCATACTTCACTGAACCTGTTAAACAAGGCGAGGCGTGGCAACATAAAATCTCCGTAACCGGCCGTATGGTCTGCGCGGAGGCCACCTTCCAGTGTTGTTTGCTTAAATAAATGCAGGGTATACTGTGCAAATGCACCTGTCGAGTTATTAGAGAAATCATGAAGCGCTATACTATCTGAAGATGGTAGTTTTCGAAAATTGTCACCCGTAGTATTTATCCCCGCCACTATGCTGTTTTTCTTTTGAGGGATAAAAACAGAGATCTCTGAATAATAGTTGAGCTGGTTGCCTTTTATATCGTCTGTATTTGATACTATTTCACGGTTAAACGAGCTGAGGCTGCCTTTCACGGTGAGCTTTGCCGCACCCGCTAATGTGCGTTCAAAGATCAGCTCGCCGGTGTTTCTTTGTGTTATATCTTTCTCATAATACTGGTGAAAGCTGTCGATGTGGTTGTCGAGCACCTGCATATCGCCACCTTCTCTTTTTTCAAAAGTACCATTGTACCCTACCGTCAGTATTGTTTTTTCATCGGGGTAAAAAAACAAGCGCGGGTGTATGGTAAATGTGCTTAGGTCTGGCACATCAGAAAATCCATCTCCGCTCACATCTACAGCATCCTGGTGGGTATAGCCAGCAAAAAATGTGTAGCCAAACTTTTTATTCCGTTTTGAGAAATAAGCGTTGATATCTTCCTCTTTCAGTGTTGTGGCATTGAGTGTGAAAATGGCATCCTGCTGCTCCGAAGGTTTTTTGGAAATCAGGTTAATGAGGCCGGCAATAGCGCCGCCGCCATATAGTGTAGATGCGGAGCCTTTTACCAGTTCTACCTGTCTCAGGTCGAGCGGTGGTATCTGTAAAATACCAAAGCCGCCTGAAAAGCCATCGTACAGCGGCATGCCATCTCTTAGTATCTGCGTATACTGCCCGTTAAGCCCCTGTATGCGCACATTTGTATTGCCCGACACTGCCGACGATTGCTGTATCTGCACACCACTCACATCGCCTAATATACTTGCTACGTTTGCCGGCTTTATGGTGTTCTCTTCTTCCATCTCTTCCTTACCCAGCACCTCAACTTTTATAGGAGCGTTTTCTATGGATTCATTCGTACGGGTAGAGGAGATAACAGTGACCTCCTCCAGCTCTCCTTCCGTAGCTTCAAGCGTTACTGTATGCCAGCTATCATCGGGCAGGGTAACTACGAGAGAAAATGGTTTGTAGCCCACATAACTAAATGAAAAAGTATCTGCACCGGCAGGCAGGCTACTTATGGTTACTTCACCGCTGTCGTTGCTGGCATTGCCGTTGCCATGCCTGTCGCCGACTACAACTCCGGCAAGCTTTGCTTTTGATGCTGCATCTTTTATCCTTGCCTTAAAGCTAAATTGAGCCACGCAGGTATCTGCAACTAGTAATAGCAATGCTATGCAGAGAAAATACTTTTTTGCCATGTTTTGATGAAAAGGCAAAAGTAAAGAAAGCCGGAGATGGTGTGGGTGTCGCTACGGGTTATGCAGAATAATTAACACTTTAGCAGGTATGTTCGCCTTATTCGCTTAGCTGTTTGTATTCCTGGTAAGAGATCATTTTATAGTCTGGCGGTATCCTGAATACGGCATTTTCCACCGGGGCCGCTTCTATTTTCTCCGCTTCAAATGTCATTACCATTCCCTGCTCGTTTGTATAAGAAAACGACATGGGTAGAAATTTGGCATTGGGAAACCGCTCATAGGTTATTGGCTGCGTGGGATTCCATTCCTTAGTGTAGTATATCTCAGGTGAGGAGCCGTCGCTGTAATTTACGTTTGCTTTATATACCGAATAGCCCGCTATTTTCCTGTTGTCGTTCACTTCGTTCTTAAGAGAAAAGCCGCTAAATTTTTGCTGATTTTTCAACATCTGGGGCATGCTGAGTTCTACCGCATATTTTTTTCCGTTCCTGTTTTGGAGTGAATACACTTTGTTGGTGCCGCAGTTCATTACCACTTCGTCCTGGTAGCCATTAGTTAGCTTTATTTCTTTTCTTACCTGGTTGCCTTTTATGTAAAATGTATAGGTACCCGAAACCGTTTTGCCATCATTAGCCGCAAGGGTAACCTTGTAGATTACGGTACCTTCCATGAATGGTTTTTGTGCCAGGGTGGGTATTCCCGTTATTAAAATCAGCAACAAGAGAACATATAATTTTTTGCTCATCGTAAAGATAGCTGCTGATCAAGGGTGAGTTAAAAAGCGAGACATGGTTTATTTTTGATACAAATTACCATATTTATAACAAATTCCGTTGATCGGAGGCTAATAAATTATTCCCGAACGTTTCTAAAAGGGCGTAAATTCGTACTTTGCTTAGCTACAACAATACGGACGGTGTCATGAGTTTATTGAATCAGATCGGGAAGACAAAAGGTTTTTTTGCAGGGGTGGCACTGACTGCTACTGCTTTTTTCTTTATACATGGGAAGACAAGCGACCCCTATTTTGAAATATCCAAGAACCTGGATATTTATGCTAATCTTTTCAAAGAACTGAATACCTATTATGTAGACCCAATAGAGCCAGGCAAACTGGTAAAAGTAGGGGTGGACGCTATGCTTGATGACCTGGACCCATACACTAATTACATAACAGAATCGGACATAGAGGAATATGAATTTATGACCACTGGTAAATACGGGGGCATAGGAGCCAGCATGCGTAGAAAAGGCGATGATATCTATATAGGCGATGTATATGAAAACAGCCCTGCTCAAAAGGCAGGCCTGCATCCCGGCGACCTGGTAGAGTCCATAGATAACCAGGGAGTAAAAGGTAAAAGCATAGAAGACCTGAGCCTGCTGCTGAAAGGCTCACCAGGCACACAGATAAACATGATGGTGAAAGATGCCTTTACCCACAACTCATCTAAAAGGCTGGTGACCCGCGGTGAAATAGAAATATCCAGTGTGCCCTATTACAACCTGATAGGCACTCAGAATAATATAGCTTATGTGCGGCTTACCCAGTTTACACAGGGATGCGGCAAACAGGTGCGCGATGCATTCGACAGCCTGCAAAGGGCACAGCCAGGGCTTAAAGGCATGGTACTGGACCTAAGGAACAACCCGGGTGGCCTGCTGGACGAAGCAGTGGCCATCTGCAACATATTTGTAGATAAAGGGCAACTGGTGGTGAGTACCAAGGGCAAGATAGCCGACATGGATAAAGAATATAAAACACCGGGTAGTGTATGGAATAAAGATATTCCGCTTACCGTGCTGGTGAACCACTCATCAGCATCGGCATCTGAGATAGTGGCGGGCACCATGCAGGACCTGGACCGTGGTGTGATAATAGGTGAACGCTCTTATGGCAAGGGGCTGGTGCAGGTAACAAGGCCACTGGGGTACAATGCCCGCCTGAAGCTGACTATTGCCCGGTACTACACACCTAGCGGCCGCTGCATACAGGCCCTCGACTATGCACACAGAAATGCTGATGGCAGTGTGGGCTTTATGCCAGATTCGCTAAAAAAGGCATATAAAACAAAGCTGGGCCGCACGGTGCTAAGCGGTGGTGGCGTAGAGCCGGATATACATATTAAAGATGAGCCCATGAGCTTGATAGCTGTAACACTATACACCAAAAATTACATCTTTGACTATGCTACAGACTATGCGCGCCAGCACCCCACTATACCTGTAGCAAGCAAGTTTTCATTGACAGATGCGGAGTTCGACCAATTTGCAAAGTGGCTGGAGAACAAAGATTATTCTTATAAAACAGAAACAGAAGAAGGCCTTGATTCGCTGCAGCGGATGGCCATGAGAGAAAAATATTATGATGATACAAAAGACCAGTTTGAAGCGCTGAGGTCAAAACTATCTCACGATAAAAAACAAGACCTTCTGAAACATAAAGAACAAGTGAAAGAAATGCTGGAAAACGAGATAGCATCGCGCTACTACTATGTGCGTGGGCGTATAGCGCAAGGCCTGCAGTATGATAAAGAGCTGGACAAAGCCCTCTCCTTGCTGCAACAACCCGCAGACTACCAAAAGACGCTGAAGCCGGGGAGATAATTAGTATTCCAACGTGTCATTTCATCAGGGGTGCTTTATCCGCAATTAATAACTCATACCCGCCCAGTTTTTCAATAACTGCAGGCCATATCCCGTACCCACGGACTCCGGGTGAAACTGCACCCCAACGCATGGGTAACGATCATGGGCGAGCGCCATTATTGTTCCATCGTCAGTGTGGGCTATAGCTGATAATCCTGTTTCCCCAAAATCATTTACAGCAAGAGAATGGTACCGCATTACCGTCATTGGCGATGGTATACCATTAAACAAGGCATGAGCAGAATGCGTAACCGCACTTGTTTTGCCATGCATGGGGTAAGTAGTATTTATAAGCTGTGCCCCAAAGTACATGCCCAATGCCTGGTGCCCAAGGCACACCCCGAGTATAGGTATCCGGCTGTGAAAATGATCAATGGCCGCCATAGTAAGGCCGGCCTGCAGCGGCGTTTCAGGCCCTGGAGAAATAATGAGGCGTGCAGGGTTTAAATCTATTAATTGCTGGAGGGTGATTTCATCATTGCGGTACACTATGCATTCATTGCCTGTTTGCAGCAGGTAATGCAGCAATATGTAGGTAAATGAATCGTAGTTGTCAATGAGCACCCACATGGCCAGGCAGCTTTTGATTTACAGTATCGAAGAAATGCTCCAGGTTGCTGAAGGTGTCTTTGGCAAACGGCAGCAACCTGGCTACCTGTTCGAAAAACCACGGCGCCAGCGCCGATAAATAGGGATAAGTTTTAGAAGCGGCTATGGTTTCTGGGCCAACGAGGCCCATATGGCCACCTATCCATAAAAATGAACTCCATAGCACAGCGCCAAGAAATGCGTAGAGTACCCCACCTATAAGCCTGTTTATAGTCCCCAGCATTATGGCGTCAACAGACTTTTGTATAAGGCTGGCTACAAGCCTTACGATCAGTACAACCAGCACAAATAATATCATGTAGCTAACCAGCTGCGCCCAGCCACTTTGCAAATTGGTCGAACTCCGCATCTGTCAATGAAAACTTGCTTGCTACAGGTATAGTGGGGTGCTGGCGCGCATAGTCTGTAGC
>Ga0206843_10086_pt2 | contig 31455 bp, 35 predicted proteins | sample Alteio_BWOrgCont_21_FD_152869 | JGI IMG/M metagenome (GOLD analysis project Ga0206843, IMG submission 152869) | Enriched cells from forest soil in Barre Woods Harvard Forest LTER site, Petersham, Massachusetts, United States -... | ecosystem: Environmental > Terrestrial > Soil > Temperate forest >...
TAAAATCGGCAGGGAATCTTTTTATATTCCGTTTTACAGAAAGGTTAAGTGCTTTAGTTTCTACCTCATAAAGATCTGCCAAATCTCTATCAAGCATTACTCTTTCGCCTCGTAGTTCGTAAATCCTCGTATGTATGCTTTGTATTATTTGCATTATATAATGATTGATCGTCAAAAATGAAAATCATTAAACAACTACTCATGCACCCTCTTCAAGTTATAGTCCGGTATCGCAGATACGATGATGGGATATTTCTCCAGGGTCACATCTGAGGGGTCGAGGCCGAAACCACGTTCTTCTGAAAGGCTTACTTTTTTGAGCAGGAAGTAGCCACGCATCATCAGCCGCTCCCACATAGGCAGGGAGTTGTCGCGGGAAAGGAATTTTTCCATTACTATAAAACGGAAGTCGCCCATCACGTTGTTCTTGCTTAGCGACTCGTAGCGGCTTACCACATTCACTTCCTTGTTCTGCACCATCTCTTCCACTACCTTCTTAAACATATACTGTATCCTGTGATCCATACGGAAACCGAGGCGGAACTCTATCCGGATGATCTCGTTGGGTACTATAGTTTGCACGGCATATTCTGTGGTATAGGGGTCATCGACCACGTCCACATGCACAAACCAGTAGATGTCTGCGCGTTTTGGTTTGCGGTACAGTATGGAGTATAGTATCTTATGCTCTATCTCTTTGGGGTTATTGGCACTGGTCAGGTATACCAGGTGGGTGGCATATTTGTTAATGCTGGCATCATTGCTCAGCTCCTGTATAATAGGTATGTAGTTATCCAGCCTTACAAACTCCACATACCGGTTCTTTATCTTCCTTGATTTGAACCATACGATCATGGTCATAAAAAGGCCTCCCGCTACTACCACGGTAACTACCCCACCCTCTACAAATTTCTCTACAAGATTGGCCCAAAGGAACGAAAACTCTATGGTAAGATACACAATAAGATAGGTTACGATCCAAACGATAGGCACCCGCTTCACAAACATATAGTAGGAAAACAGGCATGAGGTCATGATCATGCAGATGGTGATGGATAAACCATAAGCTGCCTCCATGCTCGATGAGCGCTGAAAGTAAAGGGTAATGGCTGTACAGCCCACAAAAAGCAAGGTATTGATACCCGGTATGAACGACTGGCCGCGCTCTACCGTTGGGTAATTGATCTTCATTTTAGGCCAGAGGTTCAGCTTCATGGCCTCACTGATAAGCGTGAAAGAGCCTGATATAAGCGCCTGACTGGCAATAATAGCAGCGATAGTAGCTATAATAATGCCTGGCAATATGAACCAATGAGGCATAAGGTCATAAAACGGGTTCCTTACCGCCGAGCGCCAAATCTCGTGCTTAATGGTGAGCAGGTAAGCTCCCTGCCCCAGGTAATTAAGGATAAGGCAGGTTTTTACAAAACCCCACGATACGCGGATATTGCCCCTGCCGCAATGGCCAAGGTCGGAGTACAAAGCCTCAGCACCGGTGGTACACAGGAAGACCGCCCCCAATATCCAGAAACCATGGGGGTATACCGTGAGTATCTTTATAGCGTAGTAAGGATTTAGAGCACGGAATATGCGCCAGTCGTTTGCAATATATAACTGGTGAAGGCCCAAAGCGGCCAGCATCATGAACCACAAAAACATGATAGGCCCAAATGCCTTGCCTATATTGCTGGTACCAAACTGCTGGAAAAAGAACAGCACGGTAAGGATAGCTATAACAATATATACAATGGTAAAGTTGCCTATGTGCTCCAGGTAGGGAATATTGCGTAGCCCTTCTATCGCCGAGGTTACAGAGATGGGCGGGGTTATCATACCATCGGCAAGCAATGCTGCACCACCCACCATTGCGGGAAAGACCGTCCACTTACCATGCCGGCGCACCAGTGCGAATAATGAGAAGATACCACCCTCACCCTTGTTATCGGCTTTGAGGGTAAGCATTACATATTTTACTGTAGTTTGGAGGGTAAGCGTCCAGATGATGCAGGAAAGAGCACCTGTGATCAGCAATTCGTTGATCTCTTTGCCATTACAAATGGCGTTCATTACGTATAGCGGTGAAGTACCTATATCACCGTAAATAATACCCAGAGCAATAATAATACCCGCTAACGTTGCCTTATTCAGATTGTGTGTCAAACCCCGGTTAATATTTATTTGCTCTGGATGCAAAGTTAGGAATTAAACGGTTGCAAAAAAGGCGAAGCGGTTAAATATATTACATGGCCTTTGTTAATAACGTTGATACCGGAACTGTTTTTGACGCCTACAGAAAATAATCTTACTATTATGCCGCTAACATTAAATTGAAACGATCTGATCATGCGCCGAAGGTTAGTAAATACAGGTATCTTACTCGCATTAATATTTACATCGCTTGTATTTGTTATTAATTACAGCTCTAAGACTACTTCGTTTTATGGTGACTCTTTAGGCTATTACATGTATTTACCTGCCACTGTTATCTATCATAACCTTGATAGCATAGACCACCTGCCGAAAGATAAAGGGATAAACGATGGGGTATTAGGCTATGCATCTCAAATTAAAGACCAACCCACACCCACAGGGAAACCGCTCGACCAATACACCTATGGCATAGCCCTGATGGAAGCACCCTTCTTTTTTATTGCCCATATATATGAGAAGGCCACGGGCGCTGCTGCCAACGGCTACTCACTTGCTTACGATCATCTTATTAAATTTTCCGCTTTCCTGTATGCATTGCTTGGACTGATACTGCTCTATAAGATACTGAGGCTTTATTTCAATGATACCATCGCGCTGTGCGGAGTGACATTTATTTTCTTAGGCACCAATCTATTTTGGTTTTCCCTTTACCAGGCAGGCATGTCGCATGTGCCGCTCTTCTTTTTGTATTCGCTGCTTATGTATATGACTATACGGGTGCATGAGCAGCCTAAACTTTCTTTGTTTGTAGTCACCGGCATTGTATGTGGCCTTATCACGCTTGTACGCCCCACCGACATTCTGTGTGTCTTTATTCCTCTCCTCTACAATGTTTATGATAAAAACAGCCTTAGGCAAAAGATGCTCTTTTTAAAAGAAAATATGCGCGGCATTGGCAGCTGCATTGTAGCCGCTGCCTTACCCTTTATTCCGCAGCTTCTTTATTGGAAAGCCATTACAGGCCATTACTTTTATTACAGCTACGGCACCCAGGGATTCAACTGGGCGCATCCTAAAATCATAGAAGGGCTCTTTTATTTCTCTAACGGCTGGCTCCCATACTCCCCTATTATGATTTTTTCTTTATTGGGCCTTTTATCTTACAAAGCATACAAAAAATGGGCGTGGAGCATAGCCTTGGTGCTCCCGGTATATGTTTATGTTATTTATTCGTGGTATTGCTACAACTACATTAATGGCCTGGGGTCCCGGCCTATGATACACATGTACCCATTGCTGGCGCTGCCACTTACCGCGTTTATACAGGCCATTTCAAAACAAAGGGCCATAATAAAGGCTTTCTTTGGGATGATCTGCGTATTTTTTATTACGGTAAATATCAGCTACAGTATGCAGGAGTCGAAGGGTATATTAGTTAGTCCGATTTCAAACATTAAGTATAACCTGCAAATGACCTTTAAAATGCACCTGGATTATAATGACCTTGTAGTAAAAGACATCTGGACATGGCAACCAGATACGAGCCGCCTGACAAAAGTGGGTACGCTGGCCTGCAAACATTTTGGAGATACCGCATCATTCCACACAGCCGATAGCGCTTATACCCTGATAAGCTTACCCTACAGCAAAGAGTTGTTCAAAGATGCAACATGGATCAAGTGTAGTGGCAGGTTTATGTACCCGCAGCCTCCAGGGTACTACCGGCATTTACTGGTGGTTAGCTGTGGCAGCAAGCTGTGGCGCGGCTGCACCATAGAAAACAAGATAGGCGACTGGAGAACAACAGGCGAAAACGTAAGGCTTGACCATTTTGAAACCAACAAATGGGGCGATATGTACTATTACGTAAGAATACGCCCGGCTTTACAAGATGGGGACACCATAAAGCTATCCATAGCTAATACCGACAAGCTTCCCCTGTATATAGACAATGTATGCCTGGAGCTTTATAAGTAACGTTAAGAACTAGCCAATTGTTCCCGCAAATAGCTATCTACATTGCCAAAGAGAAAATCAGGATATTCATTGCTGAATTTTGCTTTGATAAAACCGCCCAGCAATGGCCTAGCGGCAGGCTGTTTCATATCTTCGGTGCTTATGGGCACCAGGTCATATTCTGCACTTGGGAAATAGCTAAGCACACGCAGCGCAAGCTCCACCCTGTTCACATAGTCGGTGCCGCCTATGTTGTAGACCCCGTGCTTATTATCTCTTAACAGCAGGTACATGGCGCGGGCTATATCCCACGCATTGGCCGGAGATGCATATTGGTCGTATGGGAGTTTTAAAGTCAGTTTCTGATTATTGCGGCATTGCTCTATAATGCGGGCTACAAAGTTCTTTCCCCTAACTTCATTACCATATACGTTAGTCACCCTCAACACCAATGAATTGGTTATTTCTTTAAGTACCATCTGCTCTGCCTCCAGCTTATGACGGGCATATACACTTAGTGGGTTCACCTGCGCATCTTCCTTATAAGGGCCATTCTTACCGTCAAATACATAATCGGTAGAGATGTACACCAGCCGCGCATTACACTCTTTTGCCAGCTTTATCAGGTTAATAGTGCTCTGCACTGTCTTCTCATAGCTCTCCTCTTCATGCGTCTCGCAATAGTCCACATGCGTCAGCGCCCCGCAATGCACAATAACATCAGGTGCAAACTGCACCACATCAAAATTCTCCTCCTTAGCAGGGTTCAGCGTATCATAAAATACCGTCCCCTCCGTCTGAAACGAATAATAAGACCCCACAACATCCCAGCCCTTCTCCGTAAAATGTTTCTGGCAGTTACCGCCAACTAACCCTGATGCGCCTGATATGAATACTTTCATTGTGTTTATTCTGTTGAGCAAATTTAATTGTAAATAATCCAAGTTTTATTGGCTACAATGTCTGCAACAAAAATATATTTCTTTTACCCATTAGCCATGTATTGATAGGTAAGAATTGATCTCAAGGGTCTAACCAACCAAATGTCCGAAAATTATGTCTTACTATTATCTGCCAGTTAATCCATATATCCATGAATAAAAAACTACTGGCAACGTGTTGCCTGCTCCTCACATTATATGTTGCAAACGCACAAGCGCCAACCTGGCAATGGGGTAAAAGAGGGGGCAGCCCTGATCTGGCCCTCACGCTTACAGACGATGACGAACATGTAGTGGACATGCAAACAGACCAGGCAGGCAACATATATGTACTCAGCCAGGTGCAACAAGACGGGTTCTCTTTTGTGAACGTTGACGGACATACAGTAACCGGATGGGGAGATTTGGGAGAATCGGTATACAACATACTTTTAACCAGCTTTACATGTACCGGCGGTTACAGATGGTCAAAAGATATAGGCACCTCACAAGATTGTTATGGTGTTGCTTTAAAACTGGATTCATCGGGGGGCATATATGTTGCCGGCAGCTTAAATACCGACTATGTTACAGATCACATTGATGCCGACACCAGCTGGGTAAGCCCTATGACCTCTTTTAAATCTTTATTTTTATTAAAGTATGATACTGCGGGTCATTACAAATGGATCCGGATGCCGGAGCCGGACACTACAGGCATCTGGAGCCCCGGCTCTTATGTTTTTGATATGGATGTAGATGCCACGGGCAATAGCTTTATGCTGTGCAGGCTGGCACCCGGCGCCTTTGCTGGCGGCGCATACGTAGTGCCATCATTAGGAGTATATATGCTGAAATATGACAAGAACGGAAACTTTATTAGTGGCAACCCAATGCAGATAAGCCTTGGCGTTATATACCCCCTATTGCATATGAAAAAAGACTTTCAGCTAAACAGATATTATCTTACAGCATCTAATGTTTATGGCACTGTCATGTCGTTCGGCAGCTACCCCATAGCGCACCCTATGTGTATTGGCTGCTTTAACGATGCCGGAACACTTTTATGGCAGAAACAAGACACTTATTCCCCTGCATATGGCTATGAATTCGGCAGGCCGGCATTAGACATGCAGCACAATATTTATTGCGCCACTTATTCCACAACCGCAGATACTTTCAATGGTTACATTGTGCCCAACTACGGGCCATTTGTAGTAAAGCTGGACACCGGTGGAAATAATATATGGACCGCAAGCGCCATTACCAATGCAGCCACCTTTTGCAATAATATTACTGTACATGGCAATGAGGCAGATATAGCAGGTGGCTATCCCGGGCTGTTGAAATGGCCCGGGTACCCTGACTCGCTCAATATTGCACCGGGGCCCGGCGGCTACCGGATATTCGTTACACGTTTTAATGCCAGTACCGGCGCGGTGACAGGGTTAGACAGCATAGGCAGTACCAGCGGCATTTATAACGGCCCTACAGCCATCACTGCAGACAAGTTTGGCAACTTTTACGTAGGCGGCTACTTACAATATCAGATGTGGATGCCATTGCCGGGCGGCATGGATACACTTACCAGCATAGGCGGCTATTCCGATTTCTTCGTGGCTAAGTATGGCACTGCCACCTGCAGCTGCACAGGCCCTGGTACGTTATCTTTTACAACCTCTGGCACAAAACCCACCACACAGTTTATATATAGCGGATCTTCTGCGGGGGTAGACAGTGTGTTATGGCTTTTTGGCGATGGCACTACCGGCACATCGTTTGACACCTACCATACTTACACAACACCGGCAGCTGACAGCTACCATGTGTGCATTGTAGCCTATACAAACTGCGGTACAGATACCTTGTGCCGTGAGGTGCATTTAGGCACTACGGGTATAGCCAATGTTACAAACGCACTTATAAAAGTATATCCCAATCCTGCTTCAAACGAACTATACATTGAAAACGCAACCCCGGGCACAACAGTAAGGCTCTTTAACGTTATGGGGCAGCAAGTATATGCCGGCAGCATAGCCAGTAGCCGCCAGGTAATTACCACCAGTGATCTTGCCCCTGGTACCTACCTGCTGCAACTCACAGATATTAGTGGCAACAGGCAAATGCGGACAATAGTTAAAGAATAGATGACCTATATCATTAAAATACAGGAGCCACGCAAAATTGCATGGCTCCTGTAAAACGAAATTACAAGTTGTCAACTGGAATAATTAGTCGATCAGATTACCCGACTTTCCGTGAATATAATTTTCCAACTCCTCCATTGTAAAAACTACACCCTTACCTGCTTCTAATTCCGCTACAGACTGATTAAGCCTCGCCCAATATTCTTCTTTTGTTTCATTCCGGAATAACTCTGAAGAAAGTATATTGCTTACGTCGTCCATATAAAAGATTAAGAAAATTATTCAATTCCCGTCAAAATCAGACAAGCTATACACCTCATCAATTGCCAAAAAAGAAAGATTCGTTCCATCAATAATTTCAAACTCTGCTCTTTGTTCCCGAGTCAATGATTTTATATCGTCAAATTGATCTAACGAAACAATGAAAGTCCTATCGTTTGACAGATGAACTGACATAGCAGAAGTGCCCGAAAACTCAATGCTCCTTATTACCGGTGTCATACTTAGATATTAGCAAAAATACAAAATCCCAAAGACCAATGGCCTTTGGGATTTTAACCTTTTATCTTCTTAACCTTTTACCTAAACTACACCCCCGCGCCCACATACGGCATCTCCTGCGGGTATAGCTTCTTCTCCAGTTTCTCGCGCACTGCGGCGAAGGCTGCAAGTGTCTCGTCTATATCCTGGTCAGTATGAGTGGCTGTGGGGATGATGCGGAGCTCTATCTGGCCCTTTGGTATTACAGGGTACACGATCACTGAGCAGAAGATGTTGTAGTTCTCGCGCATGTCGTACGTAAGCTGCACGGCATCGTACAGGCCTCCTTTCATAAACACTGGTGTTACCGGTGTATTGGTAGTGCCCAGGTCAAAGCCTTGCTCGCGAAAACCGTTCTGCAGCCTGCGCACATTGTGCCACAGTTTTTCGCGCAGCTCGGGTTTAGACATCAGCAGTTCCAGGCGCTTAAGGTTACCGGCCACAAATGCCAGCGGTAATGACTTTGCATATATCTGCGAGCGCATGTTGTAGCGCAGGTAAGTAAGTATCTTCTTATCGGCAGCAAGGAAACCACCTATGCTGGCCATAGACTTTGCAAACGTAGAGAAGTAGATATCTATATCGTCTATACAATCCTGCTCATCACCTATGCCTGCGCCACGCTTGCCCATAGTACCGAAGCCATGTGCATCGTCTACAAACAGGCGGAACTCATATTTCTCCCTGAGGGTAACTATCTCACGTATCTTGCCCTGGTTACCGCTCATGCCAAACACGCCCTCTGTTATTACCAGTATACCACCGCCGGTTTTCTTTACCATTTCGGTAGCGCGTGCCAGCTGCTTATCGCAGTCGGCTACATCGTTGTGCTTATATACATAGCGGTGACTTGGTATCAGGCGCAGCCCGTCTATGATACATGCATGCGACTCAGCATCATACACCACCACATCGTGCCTGCCGCAAAGGCTATCTATAGCAGACACCATGCCCTGGTAACCGAAGTTAAAGAGCATAGCGTCTTCCTTGCCTACAAACCCGGCAAGGTTCTTCTCCAGCTCCTGGTGAATGTCTGAGTTACCACTCATCATGCGGGCGCCCATCGGCGATGCCAGGCCATACTTGGCAGCTGCATCGGCATCGGCCTTGCGCACCTCGGGATGGTTAGCCAGGCCCAAATAGTTATTCAGGCTCCAGATAATCTTTTCCTTGCCGCGAAATTTCATCCTGTTGCCTATCTCGCCTTCCAGCTTTGGAAATGCAAAATACCCCGGCGATTTCTCTGCATAATCCCCTATTGGCCCTAACCTGTTCTCAAACTTTGCGAATATGTCCATATTTAAATCAAGTTTACTATACTTTAAGATAACTAAAATTACTGCGCGAAATTAATAAAAATATAACTGACGGTTCATTTCATAAGTTGCACTTTTGCAGATTATTTATAATTTGACACCCGCTGTTATCGCGCACAAAAGTAAAAAAGCACCAATTATGAAGTCTTCAAGGCTACTTATTATTTTGTTAATAGTTGTTTCCTCTTTAATTACACTCTCTTCCTGCGACCATCACCGCGCCAGCTCAGTAAGCAGACCAAAACTGGTGGTAGGCCTGGTAATAGACCAGATGCGCTGGGATTATCTCTACCGTTATTACGAGCGCTATGGCAACGATGGCTTCAAACACCTGATGAACGAGGGTTACAATTGCCAGAATACTATGGTGGACTATCTGCCGTCTTTTACCGGCCCGGGCCATAGCTGCATATACACGGGTTCAGTACCCTCTATACACGGCATTGCCGGCAACAACTGGGTAGATAACCACACCGAGCGCGGCTGGTACTGCGTAGACGATGACAACGTATGGCTGGCCGGCGATGCCACCAAAGCGCCATCTTACAGCCCGCGCAACCTACTGGTGACCACTATTACCGATGAGCTGCGCCTGGCTACCAACTTCCGCTCGCGCGTGTATGGCATAGCCATTAAAGACAGAGGGTCTATACTGCCCGCAGGCCACACCGCCAATGCCGCTTACTGGTACAACGATAAGACCGGCGACTTTGTGACCAGCACCTACTACGACAGTGCCTATCAAAACCCCGCATGGCTGCAGGCGTTCAACAAAAGGAATTTGGCCGACAGCCTTACAAAGCTGAACTGGCGCCTGTCTGAAGACCCAAACACTTATACCCAAAGCACTGCCGACAAAACGGAGTACGAAGATGTATTTAAAGCTGAAGCTGACCCTGTGTTCCCGCACAACATAGGTATGCTCGGCAAGACCGACCGCCTGGGCGCCATAAAGACAATGCCTGCCGGCAACACCTTGACGCTGGAAATGGCGCGGGCGTGCATAGAGGGCGCACAAGGAGGCAAGCTGGGCAGTGGCACCGATGCCGACTTCCTGGCCATAAGCCTTTCCAGCACCGACTATGCAGGCCACCAGTTTGCACCCAATGCGGTAGAACTGGAAGACATGTATATAAAGCTGGACAAAGAAATAGCCTCGTTCCTGCACTACCTCGATAATACGGTAGGCCGGGACAACTACTTGCTCTTCCTCACTGCTGACCACGGCGCAGCACATAACCCCAAATACCTTACCGACCGCAAAGTGCCTGCCGGTATTTCGTTCAACCTTTCTGCCGACCTTAACGCTTACCTGAGAGACGCCTTCAAAACCGATGCTAAGCTGGTAGATACCATCCTTAACTACCAGGTATACCTGAACGATACCCTGCTGGCGGCAAACAAATCGCTGAACAGAGAAGAGATAAAGTCCGGCATCCGCAACTGGCTACTGAATATAATGCCGCAGAAATATAGAGTGCCCGTATCGTACGTAATAGATATGGAGAACATGGACAAGACCGCCCTGCCCGACCCCATCCGCAAAATGGCCGCCAATGGCTACAACTCCCTGCGTAGCGGCTGCATGCAGATCATCTTTAACCCCGGCTGGTTCGAGAGCGACCGCTTCACCGGCACCACCCACGGCAACTGGAACCCCTACGACACCCACATACCACTGCTATGGTATGGCTGGCACATACCTAAAGGCGAGACCCACACCATCACCAACATGACCGACATCAGCGCCACCCTCGCCGCCCTCCTCCACATACAAATGCCCAACGGCTGCATAGGCAAACCCATCACTGAGTTGGTGGATAGGAAGATGGAAACGGGGAGGTAGATCTCCACCAGTCACGTAACGCAAAAAGAGGCCGCCATTTTGTGGCAGCCTCTCATACTTTTCAATTCTTTAATTAATATTCTTAAGCTAAATAAATGCACACCAGCCCAATGCATGGTTCCCCTTTAGGGGTTCAGGGGTTACGGGTGCGTAACCGTATTCATTTGCAGGGTCACCGCAGTTTGAGCCAGCAGCCTTCCGTTTATCGATGCGCCGGTTTGCAGGTTGATACCGGTCTGCCCTATAATATTCCCTTCAAAATGGCTGGTAGTACCAAGCGTAACCGCACCTGCGGTCTGCCAGAATATATTCTTTGCCTGGGCGCCACCTGCCAGGGTGATCTTCACCGCAGAGCTCATGATAAGCGTACCCGCTACCTGGAATATCCAGATATCATCAGGCCCGCCCGATATGGTAATATCGGCAGGTATCACTACCGCGCTGGTCCATTTATACAGGCCGGGCAGCAGTGTTTGGCCACCTATATTTCCAGCGCCCAGGTTCAGGAAGTCGGGGTTAGCGCGCCCGGCGGCATCGGTATAGGCGGTTTGCATATCGCCTATCGCAGTGGTCAGCATGGTGGCGCTGGTAACCTTACAGGCCGGCCCTGCCGCATCTACGCTATATATGGTGCCTGCCACCTCTGCGCAGCTAACCAGTAGCGCAGCCCCGGTAATAGGGCTGGTACCTATATCGCCGGTAACGGTCGACTTATAAACATCGGTGATCCCGGTTTTCGACAATATCACAAAATTCCCCGCCACCCCAAGATTGATGGTCGATAACCCGCCGCTCGACCTTGAGGCCGACTTTTGTGCTGTGGCCATGCCCGGCGCTAAACCCGTAGCGTCCTGGCTTTTACTGCAACTCGCCATTAATCCAACTAATACCACTGCTGAGATCGGAAACACGTTTTTCATAGTCATTTGTTTGATAAAATTGAGTGTGATACCATTACCACATAAGTAAGGTAGGCCCTTTAACCCTGCAAACAAGATTAATTAGGCAACAATTAACAAAGACACTTAATTATAACTATATTATTTTGTGAAGATTATAAATAAAAAAATTGCAAATAATTGCAGAGGGAGAAACGCAAGTTAGGATTAAAGCAGGACAGTTATACCACTTACTCCTCTATCCTTTCAGTCAATTTCACCGTAACCGTTGCTCCGGCTTCTTTACCTATCGCTTTTCGTATGGCAGCCTTTATGGGGAGTTTGTGCTTTCCATCACCCATTGCCATAAATGAACTTTTAAGCGGATGGCCGTCAACAGTACCCTTCACCTTTACAAGCCCACGGGTACCAAAAAAGTCCACCGACTCCGGCCAAACAACATAAGTCCAGCCGCCCTTGCTGGGGCTTTTTTGCAGCTTTGCTGTAAATTCTTTGTTTAGCTTTTGCATGGCTAGTATTAAATAAGTCCATATTAAAATTAGCAAAGAAAAGTGAATTGAAATATAGTGCAGTGAGGCATCCACACTTTATTATTTATGCATTATGTAAGCGCTATTCACGTAGCGCTACGGATTTTCACTATTTGCAAAATTATGATCCCTTACAGGCTTGCATTACAGGCCTATTATTGGGGAGGACAAGGGTATTTTTTCTTGCTACGTGTTTTGTGATTTTATGCATTTCGTTTATTTATCTGCTTTAGTAAACTAAAGGTATGAAGGAAAAAGCAAGTGAAAGAATTACATAAGAACATATCTTATCTTTGTTAGCAATAATGCTCACATGAAATCTAAGCGGGTTATAAAGAAAGGAAAGTTACCAGCGAAGGAAGACTTTACTCCGCTGGTTAAAAGCCTATCGGGTGTATTAAAGTTGTCTGCTGATTTTGATTATAAAGAGGATAGGTCGAAGTTTCTTGAGAAGAAATACAAATAAAAATGCGAATCGGAGTAAGGTCATTGAGAGCGTTGTTGAACCGGGACGTGCTGAGGTTATACGTAATGCTAAATCGGAGTTACCAACTTTTCTTAATTCACAGCGTATATTTCTAATAAAATACTATTTTGGCTTATCTAATTTAAGTCTTAAATTACCACAAATGATCACTAGGGAACAGGTACAAGATTGCGCACCTTATTATATAGCAGGTGAATTTCTTCGTTTATATCAAAAAGAATTTGGGGATAGGAAACTTGTTGAAACTATTGAAAAGATAAAATCTTCTGAAAAAGCACAGACCATAGTACAACATATAATATACACTTCTACGAATAGCTCTAAATATCCTGATGCGAAATTTATAATTGAACATATGCATACAATTAGATACTTCATCTTCGGTAAAATAGAAACTCTTTGCTTGGGTACAATGTTCACAGTTTCAATGGCTGGGGATTATTTCAGGGGAGGCTTGGAAACTGATTACCCATATTCAAAAGAAGAATCTCGCTTGTTGGCTGAAGTTCTTTTCTATTGTATTGATATGAAAGGAAGATTAATGGGGAAATTCTTTGCTGATTACCTTTCTATTCTAACTCAAGAATACATAAATATATAAAATATAAAGAATCTACAAACTTAAAATCAAATAGCCTTTGTTGGCGTTTTTTTTGCTGCTTTGCTGTAAGTTCTTTATGTACAGCCAATATCATTTTGCAAATGACATACATTTAAAATATGCTATTCACATTATTTTTTTATTCGTATTTTTGTAAAATGAAATATCAAAACAGTAAATTAAAAGATGTTAGCACACAAGACCTGCTAGATCGAATTGAGTTTTACCACGAACAACATGTAATAATACAAAACATATACGGCTACATGTATCGGGAATGGTGCAACGAAGTTGCGTACAGACTTTATGCATAAAAAAAGCTATCTTAGAGTAGCTTTTTTAAAGTATGGATCATTTTCAAATTGAAAATTCATTCTTGTATTGGACGATAATAATTGTCTCAACTTTATTGATGCGATTATTTTTCAGCTTACTTAGAGCTAATGAATACAAATATTATGTTCCAAATAGGCTTGCGAAACATCCAGAAATGGAGAACAAAATAGCTTTCTTCAGTTCGATAAACTTTGCGGGAAGATTCAGAAAGATTTTTTGTGGCTTCTCAAAAGTAGAACCATATCCCGACAGTTGGTATAATACAGCAATTGGCACATTTGAACTTTATTCATTCCCAATTCTTATGTCCCAAAATAAATTTGAGTACATAGGTGCATGGTTAGCATTTAAATTGATTGGACAATGGAAAATGTGGAATGAGAATAGGAATGCCGCCAATAGAATAATAATTGCGACAGCGTTACAATTAATGCTGTCTTATTTCTTCCTTATGCCGTGCGTCTTTGTATAACTGGGGTATTTCCCACCGATCCAAGGTCCGCTTCCGAAACACTTCTCTCCCACTCCTATTGCCACCCACTAACTTCGTTTCAGCCAAAAGGCAAAAAATACACGAATAAAAATCAAATGCATAACTAACCATCCACATAGCAGTAAAAACACGTGTTCTTCTCCCCAGAAAACACCCTAAAACCCTTACCCAGCAAGCGGTCACTTTTACATAATATAAATTTAATTTAAAATTCGACTAACTACACATAAAATAAAACACCACGCAATAAAAAGTTAACCAACCAAACCCTACCGGAGAGAAACCCGGTCTTAACGATTACCTAAACTTTCCCATTTTACATTTAATCTATGAAGCAATTGTTCCAATTGTTGTTAGCATTGATGTTGTTTACGTCTTGCAGCGGGCAAACGAAAAACAATACCCCAGGAAATAGGTCGGCAACAAAAACGTCAATGTTGCCGAAAGCCCATAATGCATTTACAACCGCTTCTGTCGGCTGTGGTATGCAAGACAAAGAAGACAACATCTGGTTTGGAACAAATGGCGAAGGACTGTTTTACTATGACGGAAAAACCTTTACCAACTTTACCCAAAAAGATGGGTTGGATAATAACATTGTATATTCCATTTTAGGCGATAGCGCTGGCAATATTTGGGTGGGCACACAAACCGGCCTCAACCGCTACAACGGAAAAAACTTTACCAACATCCCCATCACGCTGACTACTGCGCCCTCCCCATTTTTAGATCATATAAATAGCAATAACCCACCGCTTCAGAACGGTGTATGGGCTATCATGCGGGATAAAAAAGGAATGATATGGTTCGGCACAGACGCCGGCCTTTATTGCTACAATGGAAGATACTTTACCCGTTTTTTAGATGATGCCGGTATCAGCAATAAAGATTCCCAGCAACTCAAAGCCGTATTCACGATCCTGGAGGATAGGTCCGGCAATATGTGGTTCGGCACCTGCGCTACCGAGGGTATTTCTCGCTATGATGGCAGATCGCTGACCAAGGTTGCAACCGAAAAAGAGGTGGGACGGGTAAACCGCATTGTAGAAGATAACAATGGCGCTCTTTGGTTTGCCACCACCCGCAGTTATCTATGCCGCTGCGACGGAAAAACGTTTGTAAAAAACGTTTTTAATAAGAAAGATGGAGATAAGGATCTGATATTAAAAGACAAATTTGGACACATCTGGTTTGACACCCGCGAAGGGCTAGGCTGCTACGATGGAAAAAACCTCAAAATCCTAACAGAAAAAGATGGCCTTCCCGACAGGAAAACATATCCCGTTTTAGAAGATAAACAAAGCAATATCTGGTTCGCTGCCGATGGAATGCGCTTATACAAATGGAATGGAAAAACATTTACTAAGTTTTCCGAATAAAAAATTAATTAAAAACACAATCCATAACTCACCATCTCCATAGCAGTAAAAACATATCATCTCCTCCCCATAAATCAACCTGAAACCCGCTACAGGCAATCGTTCAATTTCGCATAATGATTTTATAAAATACAAAACTACTATACATGCAATAAAATAAAGGATAAGTTACTTCACTATAGCACCCGGTATATTGGGATTTTCCGGGTTAGGCATTAGCATTAGTTTAGCCGGGTGGATGATGAGGTCCATGTCTTCTATAGGTATGGCACCAAGCAGTACCTCCTCGCCTATTACCATAGCACCGGTAAGGCACTGGCGGTTAGCAAATTTTAAGTGAACAGGCCCTACATAGCTGCATAACTTTTTACGGCCATCCGCTACAGTTACTTCACGCTGCTCAAATTCTTTGAGCTTCAACTGGGTAGCGATATGCTCGGGAATGCAAAGGAACAGTGCGCCCGTATCTACAAGCGCCCGTGCCTTTATAGGTATAAGTTCCTCTTTAGCAGGATTGGCAAGTTCCAGGTCGGCATATATCAGTCCCATTTCCCAAAGATAATCATTTTATCAATGCATCGGCGTAGCCAATCAGCACAACAAAAAAACCGGCGAGCCAAGCCCGCCGGTCAAACTTTTTGGTGCTCACTTTTAACCTTTAACTTATAAGACGCCAGCATCGTAAGCCTGCTCGCCATGTATAGCAGTGTCCAGGCCACGTATCTCCTCTTCCTCCCCTACCTTCACCCTGGTGATCATGTTAATGACCACGAGCATCACATAGCTGAATACAAAGGCATACGCACAGGCAACAACTACCGCCAGCACCTGGTGGAAGAAGTACATGGTGCCACCATACTTAAGGCCATTCTCGGTGCCGGGGTTTATCGACTTTGCCGCAAACACGCCCAGCAGTATAGTACCCAGGCAGCCGCCTATGCCGTGTACGCCCCATACATCAAGGGCATCGTCCCAGCCACGCTGGTTCTTAAAGTGTACCGCCAGGTAGCACACCGCACCGGCAGATATACCTATGATCACAGAGGCATTGAGCGATACAAAACCTGCCGCAGGGGTAATGGTAGCCAGCCCCGCAACCGCACCCGTAAGCAGCCCCACAAACTTAGGCTTCTTCACCAGGCTCCATTCTATAATAAGCCAGGTAATGGCCGCAAACGATGCTGCCACATCGGTATTAATGAACGCCTGCGCGGTAATGGCATCTACATCCAGCTCACTGCCGGCATTAAAGCCATACCAGCCAAACCACAGCAGCCCGGTGCCTATAGCTATCAGCGGTATGCTATTGGGCGGGGAGTCAGTGTCTTTACGCTTGCCTACATAGATCACAGATGCCAGCGCCGCAAAGCCCGCAGTAGCATGCACCACTATACCGCCGGCAAAGTCGCGCACACCCATCTGGGCCAGCAGGCCGCCGCCCCACACCATATGTGCAAACGGATAGTACACAAACAGTTGCCACACCACCAGGAATATCAGGTAGCTCTTGAAGGTAACACGGTTAACGAATGCACCAGTTATCAGCGCAGGGGTAATGATGGCAAACATCATCTGGTAAGCAAAGAATACAAACTCAGGTATCTTAGGGTTGCCGGGAAACGGCGTATTCAAATTGACCCCGTGCAAAAAACATTTGTGGAAGTCGCCAATAATACCGCCCATCTCATTACCACTAAAGCACAGCGAGTACCCACACACATACCACATAATAGTGGTAATACCCATAGACACGAAACTCTGGATCATAATACCCAGTATGTTTCGCTTACCGGCAAGGCCACCGTAAAAGAACGCGAGGCCAGGGGTCATCAACATTACAAGACTTGTGGCGAGGAGCATAAAGCCCGTGGAGCCGGTGTCGAAGTTTGCCATTTGGTTTTTAGTATTTAGATGTTAGAAATGTCGGCCTAAATTGTAATTGATAAGCCGTGAGCATAACTTACGACTTAAAAGACGACTACTTTGTTCTAACGCTTCTCAACAGGTCAAACGTCACCCCTGCATTGATCATCACCTCGTAGCGATAGTTGTATTGCTGGCCGTCGTAGTTAAAGATATACTGATTCTCGCTCATTTGCAACCTCCGGCCTTCAAGGCGGATATAAGATTCGTCGGTAGGCTTAAATTCGAGGCCAAGGGTAGCGCCCCATAGCTGGTAGCCGCCCTGCTTGCCGTCCTTGTCGGTAATAACACCGGAGAGGTAGCCCTGCTTGTCCTGGAACGCTTCGCCACGGGTATACACGCCTAGCTTGCCGGTACACTGGTACCTGAATGTGGCAAGGCCGCTGTAAGCTGCTGCGGTCTTCTTTGAGGTGGCAAGGTCTGAGTTTTGCTGGGTTATATAGTCGCCACCTACCTGCAGCTTTAGTTTGTGGTACTGGTAGTTGAAGAACACATTATGCGCTATCCTCAGGTGGGCAACAGAATCACCTACCGGGCTATCGTCGCCTATATAATTGGTGTAGCCAATACCCGCATTAGCATTGAGGGCATAAGTAACACCCAGGCCAAAAGACTTCTTATTATTGTTGTCAATAAATACATTGTAGCCATTGAGCAAAAAGAGGTTGATCTCTAATTTTGCAGTAGGGTCGAAGTTGAGTTTGATACCACTTTCATAATATGGTTCATAGTAAGTGCCTATCGCCACTGAGCTGGTTATATTCTCTGCGGGCAGCAAGTACTCGGTACCAAAGTGCGTCCGGAAAAACCCTGCATCTATCCACAGCTTGCTAAAGATCTTCACCCCAAAATGCGCCTCCATAATGTTAGTATATGGCGCAGGCGCCCATGTGGCCGATGCTATATCGCCAAAATGGAAGACCGCCATAGCGCGTATTTTATCGGCAGTATATTGCACCGCCAACTGGGCGGTATTAAGCGATGGCGCATTGTTTCGCGGCGATGTAGACGGAAATTTCTGAAAATTCCCCGGCCCAACAGAATCTGTATAGTATGCGTAGTAAGCATCGATATACCCCGTGATAGAGAAGTTCGCTACGGTATCTACTTTTGGCGCCGGTTTTTCTGCCGGGCTATTATCTGCAAGTACTATATTTTTTGCTGCGGCGGTGTCTGATTTCTGGCTCGGTAATATTACAGCAGTGGCATTGGTTCTGTGTGCTGTATCAGGCGCGTCTGCCACCATACTTTTTAGTGGTGCGCCGTACTCATTTGTCGTTGCATAATTTGATTGCGCAGGCTTGGCCGGAGTGTATGCCGCACCAGTATTAGCGCTGCCGCCGTATGTTCCGTTTTCCCGCTCGGGGCTTTTTAATGTGCTGCCCGTCTTTTTCTTAGCATAGCGGGTGGTAGCAGGCAATACAGTGGTCGTTGTTTTAGCTGCCAAGGGAGATCCTTGTGACGTTTCTTTTGTCCATGAATTATCTTTAGCAACAAGCTTAGGTTTCGATCTAACCGTGGGTGCTTCCGTCGGCTTTGATCTATCCACAACCAGGCAATAGCTATTACTGCTCCACTCCAGCCCCGACACAAACGCAACATCAACCTTGTAGCAGTTTTCGCCATCCATGGGGTGATAGTTTACATACACCTGCGGGCCCTTTCTTATATTCTCCACAAAGCCTATGGTGTAAAAATCCCGCAGGCTATCTGCAGAGCGTTGTATCTTTATTGACTTCACATTATCGTACTGGCAGTTCCACGAAACTATTGCTTTACCATCCTGGTAAATAACTGCTATTTCTGGCAGCAACGGTTGTGCCGCTACACGCAGTGTACACAGGATAAGAGATAGCAATACCATGATGCGAATAGCTAAGCATCTTACGATCATGTATCAAACCTAATATAATTTGGTCATTATGTGAAATGCCTGATAACAAAAAAATGAGACATAATGAAATTGATCAGGGCATACAGGGTTGCCGGGTTATGGTGTCACTTACCCTGTAGTTATTTCCTTTATAGGCCTTTACTACAAATTGAAAGGTCCCCTGTTCATCAAGCTTTTTATAGATCATACCCGTAACGCCGGGCTTCAGCATTTGCGACGACCATGTATTCGTTGGCTTATTTTCCTTAATCCAGCCGGTATCGCTTCTTCGCTTAAACAGCTCGTAATGATCGGCCCATGGAGCAAAAAAGGTAAGCTGCTGATTGTCGCAATGCCCCGCGGGGCTGAGGCTTTCTATTTTGAGGGTGGGTTTGGGGCCGAGCGTGCGGTCTTCTATCGTTTGGGCAGAGACCTCATTAAGAATAATACAGGATAAGAATACCGTAATTCTGAATGACCATTTTACCATAAGCACCAGTTGTGTATTGCAAAAATAAGGCTCCCAAAGCATTGTTCTTCTTAATTATGCACACACATAAATTTTATTCACTCCTGAGAGCATACTTCAAATTTTTATTACTTTATTTGTACCCTATAACCGATTAAGATGCAGAAAAGAATCAATACCATTTTTTTTATTTGCTTCGCTATTGTAGCAATGCTTTCTTGTAAGAAAAGTAAGAATAATACTACTACTCCTGTTTTTAACCCGGCGTCTGAGCAGATTACGTTGTTTACCCCTGTAATAACTGGTGATTCTGTTAAGCTTAGTTGGACCAAACTAGAAAATGATTCGTTGGTGGATTATAAAGTAATGTTTAATTATGACAGTATAGCAGGCGCAATGTTCGGCTATTTCTCGGCATATAAAAACACCGAATATTCAGACTATTTTTCGTTAAGGCCATATGTTCAATACTATATTGTAGCCCAACTTTCTTCTGGAAGAACGATATCCAGTAATAAAGTAATTGTAGACCGCGCAAATATTAATTTCATGGGTATCACCCCCATTGATGTGTTGTGTGATAAGGAGCTCAACCTGCTTTATCTCTATGACGGCAATGGGAATTTTATTTTATATGACGTTACTACCGATAAAATTTTGAAACAAATAACTGCAAATGCAATGAATGGATATTGCTTTATTGATGTATTTAATGGTAAAAAAGAATTGTATGTACCGCGTAGCGATGGTTGGTTATTTATTTACGATGCTGCCACATTAACGCAAATTGACCAGATAAATATCGGCGGTAATTTGGGTAGCGTTGTCAGCAGCAGTGGAATACTTTATATTAACAGTTACCTATATATGCAGGCATATAACCGTGTTAATAAACTACCGGTTTCGCAGACAATTGGCAACCAGAATGCAATGAAGGTATTGCCAAAAAGCAATACAGAAATAATAAGCTTTAATAGCATAAGCTTTAGCATTTACAAATTCACCAGTGGCGGTGTTTTTATTTCAAATCAGGGTTACGGCTATCCTACACTTGTTTACTCTAGCCCCATTGTGGAGATGTCTCCCGACGGGAGCAAAATAATTTACTCAAATGAGGGAATTGTATGTAACGACAGCTTTTATGTCATCTCTTCACTACCTAGAGGTAGTAATTCATTTACCTCGTTCGATTTCGATACTACACATCAATTAATATATGCCGCCAATAGCTCAAGCACCATTCAATCATATTCTATGGCCAATTACCAACTGTCAACCTCAATAAAAACGAAAGGTTTTCCGGTAAAAGTTTTCTACAATAATGGCTCAATTATTTGTGTAAGCAACACCAGCAATGACCCCAGTTTTCAAAATCTCAAAGCCACTTGTTTCGTTGAGCAATTTTAATATCAACCATTTCATCTATTCCCCAGCTCTACCACCTCACACTGCTTCATATCTTTCCCGTCTATCACAAACCTGATGAGGGTGCATACCTTATGCCGGGCAACGAAATAGTATTGTGGCAACCTGGTATACATAACCTTATTATTTTTATCTTTTTTTTATACATTAGCCCATCAAAAGACATTGCATGAACATCACATTAAAAACTCTATTGTTTTTTTACCTGGCATTATTAATATTTCCGTCTTGCAAAAAGAGTAAAAAACCACCCAATATATTTTCTGAGCAAATTGTGATGGCAACCCCAATTGTAACGGGAAACTCAATTAAGATAAGTTGGACCGCACTGGCAAATGATTCATTAATGAACTATAGCTTGGTAAAAGTGCTGGATACTGCAAATCCATCTCACAATTTTCAACGTATAAGCATCGATAAAAATACCACACAATATACCGATACGTTCCTGTTGGAACCATATGCACAGTATCATGTGGAAGCGATTTTGTATGCAAACCGAAGCATAGTTAGTAACAAAGCAGTTGTGACAAGAAATGATATAACATTCTTTAATATTGTTCCTACAGATGCCGTATTCGACAGAAACGCAAATATGATATATATGTATAACAATACTGGAGATATGGCCGTTTATGATGTTCAAAATAAAAAGCTATTAAATCAAATATCAACCGGAGCACCTATACTGTCATGTACTTTAGGTACGAATAATGGCATGCCTGAATTATATGTAGCACGCAAAGATGGTTTGTTATTAATTTACAATAGTAACCTGGTCCAGACAGACCAGATAAACTTAGGGATTGAATCAAATGTTGTTTCCTATAATGGTATGCTATTTTTTGCCGGCAACGAGCAAATAATATCATACAACCGATCTACTAAAACACAGATAAGCTCCACTAGGGCCGACCTTTTTACAGGCAGCGGCAGTACATTTCTCCGGATGGCCCCTAATAGCAATTTGGCGATATTTAGTATCGATTACGACTGGGGGCCAAGATATTTTACGTTCGACGCAGCTGGGCATTTCGTGTCAATGGGCCCAGTCAGCGTTATGGGTGGAACATACGAGCCGCAGCCGTTTGAAGCTTTTCCCGATGGCAATAGAATTATCTTTGGTAGTACAGGTGTGATTTACGACAAAAATTCAACTTACATAACGACCCTTCCTCACGCAAGTGACCTTTATTCATCTTCCAATTATTCATCTTTTACTTTTGACAGTACAAACCAATTAATATATGCCAGCACCCGTGGAAATAGCATTCTTGCCTATTCTACGTACGATTACCACCTTACTAAGACGATAAATACCATAGGGCGGCCGATAAAAATCTTTTACAATAATGGACAGATAATTTGTGTCAGCACTAACTACTCCAACACCTTCTACCCCGTCTATTTTTTCCCTTATTATGCGCTCATAGAGCAATTTTGATTGCATAGAAAGACGGGATAAAAGTTTGGTTTACGAGTGTCTACTCCCCAACTCAATCACCTCGCACTGCTTCATATCCTTACCATCTACCGCAAACCGGATGAGCGTGCGCACTTTATGCCACCCGTGGGTACCGGCAGCGCCGGGGTTCATGTGCAGGCACTTTAGTTTGTCGTCGTAAATAACTTTAAGAATGTGGGAGTGCCCACTAATAAATAGCTGTGTGGGCTGCTTCTCAAGTTCTGCTTTTGCCAAAGGCGTATACCTGCCGGGATAGCCGCCAATGTGTATCATCAGCACATTAACCTCTTCGCATGTAAACCGTAGTACTTCAGGAAACTCACTTCTTATATCGTAGCCATCAATATTGCCGTATACTCCTCTTAGTGGCTTAAAAGCCTTCAGCTTATCAGCTATCGCAGCAGTCCCAAAATCGCCTGCATGCCATATCTCATCGCACTGCTCAAAATGCTTGAACACCGCATCATCAAGGTAGTTGTGGGTATCTGATATGAGGCCTATACGGGTCATTGTTAGTGTACCAATAGTTCTATTTTCCGCCCCAGGCCAAACTCTAAAATCCGGTATAATGTAGAAAGCTGAATATCCGCTTTGCCATTTTCAATACGTGAAATAAAACTTTTCTTTGCACCTATTTTTTCTGCAAGTTGTTCCTGGGTAAGGTTTGCCAAATGCCTTTCTGATTTTATAACTTCTCCTATTAAAAAAGCTTTGGCTTTAATTTCAAACTCAGTTCGCTTTGATGTGCCTCTCTCTCCATACCGCTCGGTAAGATGCTCGTCAAAAGTGGTAATATTTGTACTTACTTTCATAATTTATTTTTCTCTAAAAAATATTCATTCATGATCTTTAATGCGAGGTCAATTTCCTGACGCGGTGTCTTTTGCGACTTTTTTTGAAACCCGTTGAATAAAACAACAATTTTTCCTTTATCAAAGCAGCAAAAAATCCTGAAAATGTCGCGGCCTGCTTCAACACGTATTTCATACAAACCTGTTGTTCCCTCAATATGCTTAAGAAATTTCTCTGGAACCCTATCAGCATGAGTTAGTACAAATAAAACATAATCAATTTTGGTTTTAACCTTATCGGTTTGCCCATCAAAGAACTCAATAAAATATTCCTTATAAAAGATTAATTGCCTGACAAGTTCCATGTATTTGCCGGTGTAAAGTTAACTTAAAGTGGAACAAAAATAAGATTAATTTACAAAAAAGTGGCTTAGCAGTTAGAGGAAAGTAGGAACATCGAATTGATATCTTAAATAATAGCCGCTTGTTAGTGCTTGATAGGGGCATTGAAAGTACCTGATAAAACAAGAGAGCCATCTGTGACTGTGAAGCTTCCCTGAATACTATTCGTTGTTTTTGAAGTTATAGTAACGAATCCGCTTGTGGCAGCGTATTGAATATAACTATTGGGATTATTAGACATAAATACTCCATTCTCGGGCAGAAAGAAATACAAGTCAGCGTTACCTAAACTATCAATTTTATATTCCCCAAGACCTGAATAATTATCAATATCTAAAGCGATCTCGTTCGGGACATATGACCATGACCTGGCATTACTATCATATGCATTTATAGAAATCACCTCATGAGAAGAAAAGCATGTGGTGTCTACTGCAGCTAACTTGGTTGCTTTGAACTCTGCGTTGAATGTGCCGGTTGTAAAATTAGAAGTCATAAAATACGGATACGCATTCTTCTTCTTTTTACAAGCAGTGAAGATTACACCGAATACAACAGCCAGTAATAATAAATATACTATCCTACTCATACGTACTCCACAGGTAATGATACGGATGAATAATGCTCCTCCACCTCACAAAGTATATCCTCTATTTCGCCCAGGTTTTCAGTAGTTACCAGCCGGTTACGAAACTCCTTAACGTGCGATAGTCCTTTCAGGTAGCTGGCATAGTGCCTGCGCATTTCAAGTATGCCCACCTTTGGGCCTTTCCACGATGTAGAGCCATGCAAATGCTTGCGGCAAGCCTGCAGCCTTTCAGCGATAGTGGGTGGTGCTAATGTTTCACCAGTATTTATGTAGTGCTTTATCTCGCGAAATATCCATGGGTAGCCTATCGCCGCCCGGCCTATCATTATGCCATCTACACCATACCTGTTCTTATATTCCAGGGCTTTCTGCGGGCTGTCAATATCTCCATTCCCGAAGATGGGAATATGTATACGTGGGTTGTTTTTCACCTTAGCTATCAGCGTCCAGTCGGCATCGCCTTTATACAGTTGTTGGCGGGTACGGCCATGTATGGAGAGGGCTTTTACGCCTATATCCTGCAGGCGCTCAGCTACTTCCTCTATGTTCTTGGTATTATTGTCCCAACCCAGGCGGGTTTTTACGGTTACCGGCAGGCTTGTAGAGCGTATGCAGGCGCTCGTAAGGCGCACCATCAGGTCTATATCCTTTAGCACTGCGGCACCTGCGCCCTTACACACCACTTTTTTCACCGGGCACCCAAAGTTAATATCCAGCAGATCCGGGTTTGTAGCATCTACGATCTTAGCCGACATCGCCATAGCATCTTCATCGCCCCCAAATATCTGTATGCCTATAGGTTTTTCGTAGTCGAAGATATCCAGCTTCTGCCGGCTTTTTATAGCATCCCTTATCAGCCCCTCTGAGGATATGAACTCAGTATACATTAGGTCAGCACCGTTATCCTTGCATACGGCACGAAACGGCGGGTCGCTCACATCTTCCATAGGTGCAAGCAGTAAGGGGAAATCTCCCAGCTCTATATTGGCTATCTTTACCATTTAAAAATGGCAGCAAAGCTACGGATTACAAGGCATTAAACCCTACCTTTGCCGCAACGAAAGTTCAGTAATGGCAATGCTGTTACATTTCTGCTTTACAGTTATTTACTTTACCCGCGGCATTCTTTTTGTGCAGAAATGGAATGATGGGAATAACTCCGGAATAAAAGATAAATATTTTGTGTAAAACATAAAATTTATGTTACCTTTGCAGTCCGAAAAAAATCATAACAATGGAGGCAGTAGCTTTTATACACGAACAACTTACCGGCAAAAAAGAACATCCAAAATTTAAGGCCGGCGATAATATAACAGTCAATTATAAGATCATTGAAGGTAATAAAGAGCGTATCCAGTCTTTTAAAGGCGACGTTTTAAAGCGTCAGGGCCGTGGCTTTACGCAAACTTTCACTGTTCGTAAAATATCTGACGGAGTAGGTGTTGAGCGTTTGTTTCCGCTTTTCTCTCCAAACATTGATTCCATCGTGCTGAACAAGTCAGGCCGCGTACGCCGCGCCAAGCTGTTCTATCTCCGCGAGCGTTCTGGTAAGTCTGCACGTATCAAGGAAAAGAAACAAATACACGTTTCTGACAAGGCTAAAGCTAAGGCAGCAGCTAAAGTAAAAGCATAATACCAAAGCATTGAATATATATAAAGGATACACACATCGTGTATCCTTTATCTTTTTTGTGTGCTCTATCTTTTTATCATACCCGGCTCAGCTATTCCGCTGATCAGGTTAGCCCATTGCAGGTCGGTAAGGCCCAGCCACGCCTGGCTACCCTCCCCTTTAGTTGCATCAGTATATCCTCCATCATTCCGCCCGTGGTAAGTAGCCAGTAGCTTTTTACCCCTGCGCAGTATCACAAAGGTGCTGGTAGCATTATCTGCCAGCGAATAAGCTGCGCTCCCCTCTATTTTGTTCACAGGGTCAGCCGACGGATGCAACCTCATCCCAAATGTTTCCATGCCCTGATCGGGGTAGTCATCATACTCTATAGCCTCTATAGCCACCCAGTCCAGTTCTCCGCTACCACCTTCCGTTGCTATCTTTATATGGTCGCTTTTGCGTGCATGGCGGTGCATTTCCTTGCCATGGCTGTCGCTCAGCTTAAACTCAAGCTCATCTATACCGCCATACTTATTCCAGTTATTTACGTCCATTAGCCGCTCTTTTGCATCTACAAAGCAGTCTTCTGCCTCTTCGGTACTATCGCAAACAAAGGCGTATTCCAGGTTCTTTTCCAGCCCTTTTTGCTGTTCAGGTATCAGGTAGTGATATTGGGGCATGTGTGCAGGTTTATATTTATTCACAGAAAATTCTATGCCAGATTTTACCGGATCCTTAAAAACCTATAAATATTTTCAAACAAAGTAATTAACATTCACCACATTTATGTCCTGTTATGGGCTGGCAAACAACTTTTTAGATATATTTGTACAAAAATTCTCAATGGGCATAACAGATAGATTATTCCAGATGAAAGAAGAAAAAGCAGCCGAAAACCTTAAGGCCGGACAAGAATTCCTGGCAGCGAATAAGCAAAAACCAGGCGTTACTGAATTGCCAAGTGGCTTGCAGTACGAGATCATGACACAGGGAACAGGGCCAAAACCTACAGCAGCTGACTCTGTTACGTGCCACTATCATGGTACTTTGATTGATGGGACCATTTTCGACAGCTCTGTGCAAAGAGGCAAGCCAGCTAACTTTCCCCTTGGCCACGTGATAAAAGGCTGGACAGAAGGTGTGCCGCTGATGGCGACAGGCAGCAAATGGCGTTTCTTTATTCCACCGCACCTGGGTTATGGCGACAGGCAGGTAGGCCCTACTATTGGCCCTAACAGCACCCTGATATTTGAAGTGGAGCTGCTGGATATCGGTTAATAAGTTAAAAGGCAAAAGTCAAAACCCAAAAGTGCAAGTTGTAGAGGTAAGGCTTACCCTGCCGCGAAAAGATACAGAGATACCCGGCCAATACTAAAATTGCCGGGTTTTCTTATGCCCGTTTGTAAAGTATTGTATCTTGGCAATACAATTGACTATATGAAGCAGCTATTATCCATCCTATTTTCAGTATCATCCTTTACACTTAGCGCCCAAACCATAGACAAATACTTCGAAAGCATCAGGAAGAATGAGGCGGAGCTAACTGCTTTTTTCCAACAGATGCCCAAAGGCGGCGACCTGCACAACCACTTTAGCGGATCTATATATGCGGAGACATACATCAACTATGTAGTAGATAAAGATTATGTGATCAATGAAAACACCCTCGAAGTAAGAACCGCTGCACCCGATGGCGATGAATGGGCGCATTTCTCGAAACTGGATAAAGAAGGAACACTTCCTGCATACAAGCAAAAGCTAATACAAAAATGGTCGGTAAAAGATTATAACGGCATAAGTTATCCCAGCGACAAACAGTTTTTCGAGACATTCGGGGCGTTTAATATTGCCAATAAAGGCGCTGGCCGGCTTGACACTGGCTTGCTGGAACTGAAAAGAAGGGCGCTCACTGAGAATGTGACCTATATAGAAACCATGTTTACGAGTATACCATGCGGTAGCCTCAACAAGATCGACACTAGCTATAACCACCTGCTGGAAACAGCCCAAACGAAGAGAGACGAAGCACTGGCCATTAAACAACTAGACAAACTATATAAACTGATAGAAGATAATAATGCAGGCAGTTGTGCAACTGTTTTTAACGAAGAACTGACAGCTACGCACCACCGACTGAAAATAGACGACTCTGTATTTACCATGCGCTACCAAAATTATGTGGTTAGAGTAGTACCACCCGTGGACGTGTTTAAAAGTCTGGTAGTGGCATTTGAGTCTGCCAACTCCTGCCCGCTTATTGTGGGGGTGAATATTGTGGCACCCGAAGACAACGAAATATCTATGAGAGATTATTGGCTGCACATGGAAATGTTCAAATATTGCCACAAAAAATACCCGAAAGTAAAGTACGCCATGCACGCCGGCGAACTGGCCCTGGGGATGGTGAAACCAGAAGACCTAACCTGGCACATAAACGCTGCTGTGCATATAGCAGGCGCAAACCGCATAGGCCATGGGGTAGATATGGCCTATGAGCACAAAAGCTATGAACTGCTCCGGTACATGGCCAAAAACAACATTGCTATTGAGATAAATCTTTACAGTAATGAATTCATTCTGAAGGTAAAAAATGACGCGCATCCATTAAGCCTGTACAGAAAATTCCACGTGCCCATTACCATTAACACAGACGATGCCGGTGTATTGCGCAGTAATCTCACCCATCAATATGTGTTACTGGCAGAGCGATATAAAGATGTTTCTTACGAAGAAATTAAGCAATACGTGTATAACAGCGTTGATTACAGCTTTATTAAGGAAGAAAGCATAAAAGACAAGCTGAAAGCACAACTCGATGCCCGCTTTAGCCGCTTTGAAAGGGAAGTTATAAACGCTTATTCTGCACACTAAAACCTGTTATGGGCTTTTACGACCTCCCCAAAGAGCAACGCAATGTACTGGTTGGGCAAATATCCGGACATATTGATGGGGACATCCGTACAGGACGGACAATCTATCTGCTCCGCTACTTTGCTGATGAAGACACTTATATACGGAAAACTGGGTACCTCGCTATAGGGAGGCTATATCTTGCTGATAAAAAGCTACAGAAAGCTATTCTCCACAGTTTAAGGACATTGCTAAAAGAAGACGACCCCAAAATAAGGCAGACGGCCATTAATGCCGCCGGAGAAATAGGAAAGACAGATTTTGAACTGGTGCAAGACTTTTTCGATACCGGCCTGTTCGATGCTCATCACTCAGTACGCAATGCAGTCATTGGCTCTATGAAGAAAATGGGTGAAAAGAACCCCATACCTGTATTGGAATGGTCGCGCCTGTACCTGCACCACCCGGATAAAGAGATACGCAGGGAAATATGTCACGGCATTGAATTGAGGGGCCGTACCCATCCCCAGGATATATTACCCTTGTTGCACGAACTTCAATACGACAAAACAAAGCGCGTAAGATGGACACTGGTACACGTAATAGGGCAAATAAGCTACAAAAAGGGTTGCCTGGAAAAAGTGATGCACGACATAACACAATGGGAAAATAAGGAACTGATCACCGATGCCATAGAAGAAATAATAGATGTACACTACCGCTACCGCGATTTTTCGTTTTATACCCAGGATGAAGCAAGGGTCGTTATTCATGATCAACGCTACTAAATAAAGAAGGCCGCCACTCACAGAGCGGCAGCCTTACTTTGATAACAAGACTACTTACTTGCAATTATATAAACACAGATCATCAACCCGAGGCCTTATGCCACTGTTTTCGCGCGGGTCTACCCGTGTATCCTGTATGGTTGGTTTAGGGTAGTTACCGGTATAGGAGCTTTCTGTTTTGTATTCTACTGATGAGTTGGCAACCGCTGCATTGCCATTCATAGGCGCTACATTATCTTGCCACACATCATTACCACGATACGCATTTGGCGCTTCTGCTCCGGTGTTATGCTTACGGTTAGTATATAATGGTGGTTGGGTTGTTTTTAATCCTACTGCTTTGTGATGCACGGTTTTATGTGCCATTTTGTGGCAGGTGCATGATTTGGTATTCTGGGCAGAGCTGCCTGCAGCTGTAAACCCGATGAGTGCTATAGTGAACAGTATCTGTTTCATAAAATAACTCTTTTGTTGTCGGTTATACACTTTAAAAACCCGCGCCACCAAAAGTTAAAGCTGTGCAAAATGCACAAATAAAGATAATCTTCACATACGCCACCCAATATTGGCATAGTTTTCATAATTCACCTAGAGAATAATAAAAACCTAAAACTATGAAAACGACAAAATTTATTACAGCAGCAGTAGCATTAATGGCACTGGTAACATTCGGATCGTGCAAGAAAAATTATACCTGCACCTGCACCACTGTAGTAGCCGCAGGCTCTGCAGATGAGACCCATAGCATAGATAACGCTACCTACAGCGACGCTAAAAAGAGCTGCAACAATTACGAATCGCAGGCAAACAGCACCCTGCCGGGCGGAACTACGTGCCACTTATAATACACATTTTTTAACTGCTAGAAATAAATATACCGCCTCTATAGGGCGGTATATTTATTTGGTTTAGTTTGATTAGAAAATTTAAGTAATAGTTATTTGTTTTTTAAAAATAATTACTATTTTTAACCCTCACTCAAAAATGTAAACACACAAAAAACAAACGATTATGAAAAAATTATTCCCAATTGCAATAGTGGCGGTATTTGGTCAGATGGCTTTTGCTTCTTGCACAAAAAAAACGAACAGCAGCGGACAGTACACATGCACCTGCAGCTACAAGCCATTCGGCGCCTCTGCTGATACTACAACAAAAACTACTTTCGGTACAGGTACTACCCAAAGCCAGGCTTCAAGCGCATGCTCAACATTACAAACCGACTATCAACTGGTAGACGCAACAGCATCTTGCCATATTTAGTTGTATACGGTACTCTGGACTAAAAAAGCTATACTTTGCGGTGTAGCTTTTTTAGTTATACAACATTTTTTACAGACGCGTAAGTCGCACTTATAACTGTGCAGGTTTTAACATTAATAGTGCTCTGTTACTATTAATTTTGACCGCTGTTCCGCCCATGCAAAAGATCTTCCGCATTGTTCTCATCCTGTTATCTGTAGCCACGGGGGCGCTGTTCCTGTATTCTGCTTACACCAAGCTATTCCCCATATTGGCTTTTGAGTACACTATGGTAGAGTTTGTGCATCTGCCGCATTGGGTGGCGGCACTGGCTGCAAGGTTTTTCATAGGGCTGGAGGCGGGCCTGGGCGCGTTGATCTTATTGCATCTTTTCGGCAAAAATAAATGGGTGCTTATAACGGCAT
>Ga0206843_10092_pt1 | contig 30541 bp, 22 predicted proteins | sample Alteio_BWOrgCont_21_FD_152869 | JGI IMG/M metagenome (GOLD analysis project Ga0206843, IMG submission 152869) | Enriched cells from forest soil in Barre Woods Harvard Forest LTER site, Petersham, Massachusetts, United States -... | ecosystem: Environmental > Terrestrial > Soil > Temperate forest >...
GCTTTAAAATGCGGATTAAATATAGTTGTATTGTTAATGTTGAAATTTTGAAAATTATTGCTTTTTCCATTGATGCCACTGAGTTGATAATAACTAAACATGGCATTAAAAAAACTGCTTACATGTTGAATTTTAGGCGCGTAAGTTAAAATAGCTGTAGAAATATTATTTATGTGGTGGGTGCTTTGCAAGCCACTATCTTTAGCAACAGCAACAATGTTTTGTATAACCGGCATGTAAGAAATTTTAGCTGTAAATCGTTTGTTTAATTTTACGCTTAAATTGGCAGCTATAGTCTGTAAATCTGTAGTGTAAGAAAAAGTATTTAGGAGATTATCCCTATCCTTACGATAAGAACCTGAAAATTTTATTTTGCTGGTAATGTCTTGCTCTACTTTTAGTTCATAACGTATGTTATCTGAACGCATAAAGCCTACTCCATAACTATTAAAAAAAGGGTCTACTATTTTACCCGTAGCTATAATTTTTGTTTTTTTAAATTCGGATGTGTACTTAACTAATCCGGCATTAGATCTAAATTTTGAAAAAGGAAACTGGGCGTTGGAATTATCTCCGTTACCGGTTATTCCATCCTGATAGAGAGCTGATTTACCGTAAACAACATCAAGCATGTTAGCTTTATTAAGGGCTATGCGCCCATCAATTTCAAGCACAAGGTTTTTTTCTATACTATTTTGGGTGGGTGGGCTAATGTATGATGGTAACCCTAATCCGTATAAAAAACCGGCAAATAAATGCGTTGTTTCTTTTTTTCCATAACCAAATTTCATTGCCATTATTTTTCGTGAATCTTGTACATTATTAAAATCAAAAAAATAGTACATGTTTCTTGCAGTTTGTAATTGGTTTTGAATAAGGTTACTTGTTGTCATAACTGTATTAATGGTTTTTCCATAAGTAAATGCAATATAAAATTTCTTTTCCCACTCAACATTAATTCCTTTAATTGTAGAGCCACTTATTAAAAAAGTACTGTAATTTGGATAACTAAGTCCTATATCGAGTTTTTTTACTCCGGATAAAATACTTTGAAATTTTTTTAAATAAGGATTGTTTTCAATCAAATTTTGCGGGTTTTTAAAATAGGTAAGTTTGTTATTTATTGATTTTATTTTCTCTTCAATTTTTTGAATCTGAGATTTATACTGATTTATAGTGTTGTTTAAGCTGTCGTATTTATGTGACAAAGAAGTAACTTTGCCAATAGAATCAGCAACTGATTTTTTTATAGAACTGCTGTCGGGTAATTTTTTTAATACGTTTTTTACTGTATCTACTACTGCATTACGTAAAGATGAATCTGAAACACTTGGTGTTTTAGATTTTAATAACGAATCTGCATTGGTATTTGGAATTTTGGGTTTAATTAACGAATCGGTTTTTACAGTATTATAATTATTTTTTAAATTGGATAATTGGCCTGTTAGCGAAGACTCAGTAGGTAAACTATTTTTATATGACTCAGAAAAAGCTATTTTTTGTTGAAAAACTTGTTTTAATTCTGACAGAGAACCTAACTCTTTAGCTTCACTCTCAACTTTTGATAAGCCATTATCTCGAAGCATGGCATCATAAGCTGCTTTATCAAAAGAAACTCGAAAATAATTATTTAACCCCGATACACTTTTTAAATCAGAATAATAAAAAGTAGCTAACAAAGGTAAACCAAGCATATTTACTCCAACATTGCCTTGCGCTTTAAAATACCCTAAAGGATAACTGGCGTTGGTGGCAAAGGGAATTACGCCATAATCATACCCAACATTTATGTTACCATGTGTTTTTGGTATAAGTTTTTGCAACACTCTTTTTTTTGTATTACTATCAGGTATAAACTTTGTAACTGCATTTGATAGGGTGTTACTTATACCCTTTTTATTTTTTGAAGTATCTGATGTTAGATTTGTTAACCCCGATGGTACTATTTTATTAAGTATGTTCTTTTTTGTAGAGCTATCAGGTAATAATTTTGCTGAACCCGTTGGAACTATTTTATTTATTATCTTGTCTTTTGTATTGCTATCAGGCACTAACGATTTTAATGAATTCTTAATAACAGAACTATCAGCTATTAATTTTGAAAGATTTACAGGATCAATTTCATGTATAATCTTTTTATATTTTGAACTATCGGGTACTATTTTTGATATGCTATTAGGTGATTTTTTACCATTTACACTTTTGCTTGAACTATCTGGGGTAATTTTGGAAAAGCTATCGGATGCTACTTTATTTAGAGTATCTGTAGATGTACTGTCTTGCTGAAGGCTTAAAATAGGTGCATTTGGAACAGATATAGAACTGTCTTTTTGTTGTTGCGAAAAAACAAATGTTGTGTTAAAAAAAAGAATGGTAAACAAACATAGGGTAGATTTATTTATGCTGTTATTTAACATTAGTTGGCTAAACTATTAAATTTTATTTATTCATACTTAAGATCGTAGATTATAAATTATATAACGATGTGATGTAAGATTTTATTAATTTATGTATTATGTTATTTTGGAATAGTAAATATTAAAAGTGTAATTTATAATGAGATAAATTACTCATAACCAGAAAGGTGTGCAATAATAATGTGGAAAAATTGATAATTACGTTAAATCATCTATAATAAAAAAAGGTAATCCTTAAAATAATTACTTTCACAACTAATTTAGTACCAAAATGAAAATACTGCTTATTGAAGACGAGCAAGCTGTTGCAGGTTTTATTAAAAAGGGATTTGAAAGTGAAGGTTTCCTTTTAGATATAGCCTATGATGGACAAACAGGGCAAATGTCTTTTTTAAAGAGTAGTTATGATGTAATTATTCTTGATGTAAATCTTCCTGTTATGAATGGGTTTGAATTGTGCAAAGTATTTAAGCAGCAAAACAATCAAATCCCTATTATCATGTTAACCGCTTTTGATAGCATTGATGATAAAACAAATGGGTTTGAAGCCGGAGCCGACGATTATTTGGTGAAACCTTTTGAGTTTAAAGAATTATTACTTAGGGTAAAAGCCCTAACACGTCGTAATTTAAACGAAGATAAAAGAGTTTTAACCTTGGCTGATTTAGAACTAAACATTTCTGCGAAAAGTGTTTTTCGTTCAGGTAAAAGAATTGATTTAACGGCAAGAGAATATACATTGCTTGAATATTTAATCCTAAACAAAGAAAAGGTAATTAGTAGGGTTGACATTGCCGAAAAGGTGTGGGATTTGAATTTTGATACCAACACCAATGTTATTGATGTGTATGTAAATCATTTGAGAAAAAAAATAGATAAGGATTTTTCACCTAAACTGCTTCATACCGTAGTTGGCATGGGCTATGTTTTAAGAGAGTAGATATGCTGATAAAGAACAAAATTATTCTTGGGTTTGTGCTATTATCAAGCGTGCTAATGGTTATGTTCTCTGTTTATATTTATGTGATATATGAAAATGACAGAGAAAAAAGTTTTTACGATAGGTTAAAACAAAAAATTGACTATACCACCGAGATATATGATAAACACGATACCCTTTCCGAAAAAGTAATTACTTCTATACCCGAACAATCCGAATATGTTTTTGACCACAACAAAAAGAAAATATTTTTTATAAACCCCACAAACGATTTTGATTTTGATAACAACTTTTTTCATAATCTGGATGCTAAGGAGGAATATCGCTTTCATTACAAAACAGCCGTTGACCAGCACGAAAAAGATGGACTGGCTATTGCGTTTTTTAATAAAGGAATAAAAAAATATGCCATTATAACTGCTTATAATCGCAATGGCTATGAGATGTTATATAGCTTAAAATCTATCCTCATATTTGGTAATATTATTTTAGTTTTTCTAATAGCCATTTCGGGCTATCTGCTCTCTTATGTGGCACTAAAACCATTAAACAAATTGGTACATGAAATTGAAGCCATTAACCCAAATAGCCTTAACATAAAGCTTAGTGAAAGAAAAAATAACGATGAAGCTGCTATTGTGGCGAGTTCTTTTAATGGCTTGCTGGCTAAAATTAATGCCTTGGTAGAAAATCAACGCTCTTTTATCTCCTATGCCTCGCATGAATTACGTACACCTTTAGCTGCAATTTCGGGCATCCTCGAAACATCTATAAAGTATGATAAAGATGTAGCGGGCATGAAGAATAGCTCTGAACAGGCATCTAAAGAACTCGAAAAAGCTATTACGCTTACGAATGAATTACTGCAATTATCGAAAATAGAGAGTGTTGATTCGCAAATAAAACTAATGCCGGTTAATTTATTAGAATTAATAATTGATATAATTGATAATTATAAAAACAGAAATCAACAGCAAGAATTTGATTTATTTATATCGGATGGATATGCCATTGAAAGTAACAACATAACTATTTTAGGAAATGAAGATTTGCTAAAAACAGCTCTAAGTAATATTATAGATAATGCCATTAAATATTCTGATGGAAAAAAAATATTTCTTCGAATTGAAATGAACACAAGCGAGGAAATAAAAGTGAATGTTATTGATAAAGGAATTGGTATAGAAAGTGTTGACCTGAACGTAATTTATAACCCAATGACAAGAGGCACAAATACGGGTAAGAAAGAGGGCTATGGCTTAGGTTTAACGCTTACCAAAAAAATTATTGACATTCACAAAGGACGAATAGAAATAAAATCGAAGCCCGAGCAGGGTACTGAGGTAAGTGTTTTTTTACTTACTCATAACCCATAATGTAATCGCATCTTAATTCCGTTTTAATCTCGTTTTAATGTGCAGAGTATTCCTTTGTAGTTAAAATAAGGTTATGCTTGTAAAACCACATCTGTCTGCTTTCTATATATGTATGTTGCTTGTTGCTTTTATGCTAATGCAAAATCGGGTAAATGCACAAAACAAAAAAGATACGCTGCATATAACCTTACAAACTGCCATTGATACTGCTGTTGCCCGGTACCCAAAAATAAAAGCATCCTTAGCCGAAAAAAATAGCGCTACCGAACAACTAAAATCAAGTCATACAGCTTATATTCCTTCACTTCAGTTACAGGAACAAATTACTTATGCAACAGCTAATAGTTTAACAGGACAGTTTTACCCTAATGAGGGAACTGCTATTCCTATATCGGGTGGTGTAAATGCTGTGCAGAACTGGAATGCATCATCATCTCAATTTACTACCGCTGTGTTAACCGGACCCATTTTTGCTTTCGGAAAAATAAATGCCGGCATTAAAGAAAAAGAAGCTAGGTTAAAAACCGCTGATGCAGCATATCAAAACGAAATTTTTCGGCATAAAATAAAAGTTACCGAAGCTTATTTGTATTTATTGGTATATCAAAAATTGCGCAGAGTTCAATCACAAAACTTAAAAAGGGCGGTTGACATAAATAGAATTATTAAAGCCTCAGTAGAAAGCGGACTAAAACCGGGCGTTGATTCTTCTTACTCGGCAGCAGAAGTTTCTAAGGCGAAAATTAATTATTTAAGTAGCATGCGTGATGAAAAAAGTCAGCAGTTTGCTTTTAGCGAATTGCTTGGCATGCCCAATACGTATTTTTTAGTAGATAGCATGGCTTTTAATTCTTCGTTGCCACTTGCCAATGTTTCGCAAAGCACTATAGATAATAACCCACTAATTAATATTTATAAAAACAAAACAGAAGGTGATTTGTTTTCTGCTAAAGCGGTAAAAAAATCTTACCTGCCAACCTTAAAATATTTAGCAACAGGCTCGGCAAGGGGCTCGGGCATTTCCAATACAGGTGTTTATTCATCAAACATATCAGATGGATTGCAATTTAGCCGATACAATTATATGGTAGGTGCTTATTTACTTTGGAACGTAACAGATATTTTCAGGATAACGCATGAGTATAAAAGTCGCATGTACGAAGTACAGAGAGATAATGCTTTGCTAAATGAAACACGATTAAACTTAAATCGTCAGCTTGAAAATGCCAATATACAATTAAGCCTTGCCATTGAACAAGCTAAGGAAGCTCCCATACAATTAAATGCAGCTACAGGCGGCTTTAACCAATCTAAGGCGCGCTACCAAAGTGGGCTTGGTAATTTGGTTGAATTAAGTCAAAGTTTATATATACTTACAAGAGCCGAAGCTGATTATTCTATTACCTATAATAATACATGGAGGTCGTTACTTTCAATTGCAGCAGCAGCCGGCGATATAAATCTGTTTTTAAATTCTGCTAAAGCCAAATAAATAAATTTCATGAAAAAATTAATTGCATCTGCTCTATCAAAACCCATTGCCATTTTGGTAATTATTATGGGCTTATTAATTTTTTCAATCTTAGCCTTATTTAATATACCCATAGATATATTTCCGAAACTTAATTTACCAACCATTTATATAGCGCAACCCTATGGCGGAATGACCCCTCAACAAATGGAAGGTTTTATTGCCACACGGTATCAAAATCAATTATTATATGTTTCAGGAATTAAGGACATTGATGTGAAAAATATACAGGGCTTATGCCTTGTAAAATGTACTTTTTACGAAGATGTAGATATGGCGCAGGTAGCTGGTGAGGTAGCTAACCAGGTGAGTAGGGTAATGAGTTATATGCCTCCCGGTACTGTGCCGCCAACCGTAGTACGTTTCGATGCTTCTAGTCTTCCGGTAGGAGAATTAGTTTTTAGCAGTAAAAAAGCTACGCTTAACGAAATGCAAGATTTAGCATCTACTAAAATACGCCCGTTGTTTTCTCAAATACCGGGGGCATCTGCTCCTAATCCTTTTGGTGGAAACGAAAGAACCGTTGTAGTACGTGTTGACCCCGAAAGGATGAAGAGTTATGAGCTTACGCCTGATGAAATTGTATTAGCAGTTGCAAAAAACAATCAAATATCTCCAGCCGGAAACTTGCGCGTAGGCGATTATACTTTGATGACTCCTTCAAATACTACTATTGACAAAGTAGAGGAGTTTTTAGGCATCCCATTAAAAAAAGGAGCCGGTACAACTGTATTTTTAAGAGATGTGGCAACGGTAGAAGATGCTGCCGATGTAACAGTAGGTTATGCATTAATAAATGGAAAACGCTCGGTATATATACCGGTAACCAAAACGGCTGCTGCCAGCACTATGAGCGTGGTAAATGCCTTGAAAGCAAAACTATCGGAAATGAGAGCCTTATTACCTGATTACGTTGAACTGTCTTATGAATTTGATCAATCTGTTTATGTAAAAAATTCAGTAACCAGTTTAGCTACTGAAGGCATTATTGGTGCGTTGCTTACAGGCTTAATGGTGTTTTTATTTTTGGGCGATTTACGCAGCTCACTTATTGTTATTGTTACCATTCCTATTTCTATAGCCATTGCGGTGTTACTATTAAATATTTGCGGACAAACCATTAACATTATGACTTTATCGGGCTTAGCCTTAGCCATTGGTATATTGGTAGATGAATCAACTGTAACGATAGAAAATATACATCAGCATTTAGATATGGGTAAAACAAAAGCACGTGCCATTTTTGATGCTTGTGTAGAGCTTTCATTTCCTAAATTACTTATCCTGTTATGTATCTTGTCTGTATTTGCTCCTGCTTTTTTAATGAACGGTGTACCCCGTGGCATGTTCCTTCCTTTATCATTAGCGGTAGGGTTTTCTATGCTGGCTTCTTTTTTATTATCACAAACCTTAGTGCCTGTAATATCGAACTGGTGGCTTAAAGGGCATGAAAAAAAAACACATCATAAAATAGAGATTCTTCCGGACTTGAATAAAAAAGAAGAGAAAACAGTTGAGAAGTTTGGTCGTAAACATGCTGAAAAAATAAGCCTATTCGAACGTTTTAAAATAAGCTATCTAAAAATTTTAGACAGCTATTTATTAAAAAGAAAAAGAGTAATTACTGTTTATTTAATTGCCAGTTTTTCTGTGTTGATTATTGGGGTTGTTTTTATCGGAAAAGACATGATGCCTAAACTTACCCATTCGGGGCAGTTTCAGTTACGTGTTATTTGTCCACAAGGCATGCGTATAGAGCGTACAGAGGATAGGGTAATAAAAATTATACAAATAATAAAAAGCATGGTTGGCAAAGAAAACGTGGACATTACTTCTGCTTTTGTAGGCAATATACCATCCAGCTACGGAACTAATGCTTTGTATCTTTTTAACTCAGGACCACACGAAGCTGTTTTGCAAGTAGATTTAAATCACGAGTATCACATAAAAAATTTAGATGATTTAAAAGATAGCATCCGTAAAGCAGTAAAAGAACAAGTAGGTGATGCAACTATTTCTTTCGAACCAATAGAATTGACAGATAAAATAATGAGCCAAGGAGCTCTTACACCTATTGAAGTAATGATTGGTGGAAAAAGTTTGGAAGACGGACAAGTATATGCAAACAAAGTAATTACTGAACTAAAAAAAATTGATTACTTACGAGATATAAGAATTAATCAGCCACTAAACTATCCTATCATCAACATAAAAATGGATAGAGAGCGTGTAGCACAAATGGGATTAAGCCCTGATGATGTAGCTAAATCATTAGTAGCCGCAACATCTTCCAGTCGTTTTACTGAAAAAAATTTATGGCTCGATTCAAAAAAGGGTTTCGCTTATCAGGTGCAAGTACAGGTACCAGAATACCAAATGCAATCTGTAGCCGACTTAGAGGATATTCCTTTGGTAAAGGGGCAATTAAGACCAACTTTAGGAGATGTAGCCGATATAATTCCTGATACCGTTCCGGCAGAATATGATAGGGTAGGTCCTCGTAGAATAATTACCGTATCGGCTAACATTCATAAAAAAGATTTAGGAACTGCAACAGCCGCAGTAGCAGAAGCTATAAAACATGCGGGCGAACCACCCAGAGGTTCGGTTGTTGAAATAAAAGGGTTAGCTAAATTGTTGCAAGAAACTTTATCGAGTTTGCAATCAGGTTTACTATTAGCTATCATAGTTATCTTTTTATTATTGGCAGCAAACTTTCAATCGTTTAAAGTGGCTTTTGTTATTTTAGTTACTGTGCCGGCTGTATTAGCCGGCTCTATTTTATTATTAATAATAACAGGCTGTACTTTAAATCTGCAATCTTACATGGGCATTATCATGTCGGTAGGTGTATCGGTAGCTAATGCGGTGCTTATAGTAACTAATGCCGAGCATTTGCGCTTAGAATATAAAAATGCAATTACCGCTGCCAGAGTATCGGGGGCAGTTAGGTTACGCCCAATTTTAATGACGTCCATAGCCATGGTAGTGGGCATGTTACCTATGGCAAGCGGATTGGGTGAATCGGGCGAGCAAACAGCACCGCTTGGCATTGCAGTAATTGGCGGACTTATATCTTCAACATTTGCTGCGCTTTTAGTATTGCCGGTAGTATTTGCTTCCGTACAAAGAAAAACCGCTTTCAAATCAGCTTCTTTAAACCCTGAAGATGCGGAAAGCGAATTTTACGATGAAGGAAATAAACAAGTAAGCTTTAATCAACCTTTAAACTAATTTATAATGAAAACTCTTTTAAAATCAACTACTCTTTTCTGTCTGTCTGTTATAGTGTTGTGCGCTTGCTCTTCTTCAAAAAAACAGGAAGAAAAAACAGATAGCGCAGAAAAACTAACGGTGGATGTTGCAAAGGTAGAATTACTACAACCCGAAAATATGCTCACGTTTCCGGGCGAATTAGAAAGTTTTTATGGAACAGATATGTTTCCTAAAATAAACAGTTACATTAAAATTATCCATGTAGATATTGGAGATAGGGTGAAAGAAGGGCAACTATTAGTTGAATTAGAAGCACCCGAAATTGAAAGTCAATTATCTGAAGCGTACTCAAAAATGAAATCGGCTGAAGCTACTTTTGGGGCTACACAGGCAAATTACAAAAGGTTATTACAAACTAATAAAACACCGGGTGCCGTATCTGCTAATGATATAGAATATGCCAAAGCACATACTGTTTCAGATAGTTTGCAGGTGGTAGCGGCAAGCGTGCATTATAATGCGGCACAGCAAACGGCATCTTACTTAAAAATTATAGCACCTTTTGATGGAATTATTACTGATAGGCAGCTTGCCCCTGGCGATTTTGTAGGACCCGGTGAACGGTCGGTTATTCCTATTTTGAAAATGAAAAATGAAAGTAAGCTTAGGTTACATATTGCAATTCCCGAAAAATATATTGCAGAAATTGAAGAGGGCAAGGAAATAAATTTTACGGTAAAAAGTTTTCCTAATAGTATGTTTAAAGGAAAAATTACTCGCCTATCTAAAAATGTAGATACAAAAACTCGTTCAGAAATTATAGAAATTTTAATAGATAATGCAGATGGCAAATTAATGCCCGGAATGTATGCCACGGTTAGTCTGCCTTCTCAGCGAAACGAAAAAAGTTTATTTGTACCTGAAACAGCGATTGTAACTAATATGGAAAAGTGTTTTGTTATAAAAATTGATGCAACTAAAAAAGCGCATTGGGTAAGTGTTCAAAAAGGAAATAAAGCAAAGGATAAAGTAGAAGTTTACGGTGATTTAAAGGAAGGCGATACTGTTATAAAACAAGGCAGCGATGAAATTAAAGATGGGGCTATTATTGATTTTTGAAGCCAAATAAAGTACCTTTGGTATAAAGGAGGTAAAAATGGTTAGGATAATCGCATACCAAATTGCAGAAAACACCAACATTAAAAAGTTTAAAGCTGAGTACACAGGTTTACTAATTAACTCTAACTCGTTCGAGTTGTTTTATCAGTACGAACAAGGGTATATTTTTATATTAAATTACGGTGTAGTTGTGTTCGCTAATGTTGATGATGTTCAGCGCAGTACATTTATTGTGCTTCTTACTAAATATTGCGTCAATCATCTCGATAACCGTTTGCAAGAAGATTTTATCATTGAAAAGAAAGAAATTTCTCAGCCTGAATTTTCGTATAATTCTTTATCTGTTAATGAGGTTAATCATGATGTGATACGGATTGCTATGTTGCAAGTGGCTCAATCGTTAGCCCTGGATTTTTATCAGGAGGTTGCACAACAATTATTTGATGATACCGTAAAGCTTACCAACCAATTGGAAATGTATGGAAGACTTAAAATATCGAAACGAAAATTATTAAAATTTATTGGAAAAACACTAAATACAAAAAACAGAATTATTGATAACCTGTATATTTACGATACGCCTTCTGTAGTGTGGGAAGATGAAATGCTTGGCAAAGTAAATGATGGACTTACTAAAACATTTGATATTTCTATTCGATTTAAAGAATTAGAATATATGCTTAAACGGGTAGAAAGTAATCTTTCTGTTTTTGTAGAGCTTACCAATGCTAAAGAAAGTAAGCGTTTAGAATGGATAGTTATTATTCTTATTTTTATCGAAATCCTTCATCTTTTCTTTAGTCGTTTTTTTGTTTAAATTAAGCAGTATTGTTTTTATGGAACATCAGAGCTGTGCAGTTCTTTTGCCTGCTAATAATTCATTAAAGTGTGAATTATGTAACTTTTTTACAGAGTTATGCAACTTTTTTGCGTTTAAAAGGTACAATTTTACTCGCATCTAACCTTAAAAAGGGCAAATTACAAAGCAATTACATTAGTTGAATAAGCAACTAATATAGTTACTAAAATTGCCTATCATATCAGGAAGAAAAAAAATATTTTTATTAAGCAATTGATATGGAAGTTAAACAAAACAGTCTTTTTAACATCCTGCTTGCAGATGATGATGTTGATGATCACACCTTTTTTAAAGAAGCATTAAAGGATTTCCCTTTGTCTACACACCTTACTTGGGTACATGATGGAGAAGAACTGATGAGGCGACTTACCGAGGAAAACAAAGAACTTCCTCATATACTTTTTCTTGATCTCAATATGCCTCGTAAAAATGGCTTCGAATGTTTGTCGGAAATTAAGCTAAACCAAAAGTTAAAAAATCTTCCTATCATTATTTACTCCACATCTTTTCACAAGGTCATTGCAGATAAGCTTCATAAAAATGGGGCGAACTACTACATAAGTAAGCCTTCCGAAATTTCTGAGTTAAAAATAGCGGTTCAAAAAATGATTACACTTATTATGGACGAAAACATTGCGCAACCAACCATCGAAGATTTTGTATTAACAACCGAGAGAAAAAATTACAAAACGCAATTTTGGTTTAGCCACTTTTTCAGACTTCCTTTTGTAGAAAACTATAAGCAAGCATAATGATCTCTGAAAAAAAACAAATTTTTCTTGACGTTTTGCTGGCAGATGATGACATTGATGATCGTTCCTTTTTTGAGAAAGCATTAAAAGAAATATCTATTCTCACACATCTTGTAACTGTTAATAATGGAGAAGAGCTTATGAATTATTTAGCTAATAATTTGGAATTTCTACCTGATGTTGTTTTTCTTGACCTTAGCATGCCTCGAAAAACAGGATATGAGTGTTTAATTGAAATAAAAGAAGATGAAAAATTAAAAAATATTCCTGTTGTTATGTTTTCAACTTCTTTTACTCATGGCATTGATTTAGAGCAGAGTTTGATGAGCACACTTTCCAATATTGGGGCGCAGGATTATATTCGTAAACCAAGTGATTTTGAACAACTTAAACAGGTAATTAAACAGGCACTTCTTAAAATTATAGAACAAGGCGAATTAAAAAACAAGGATAAAAAAGTTGATTAGTAAATATAACATTGTAAAAAAGTAATTAATTAAATATATCCCAACCGTATGAGTTTTAAACATCTAAATATATTGCTTGCTGATGATGATACCGACGATTGCATTTTTTTTAAACAGGCTTTGCACGAATTGATACTACCAACTTCCCTAACAGCTGTACACGATGGCGAGCAGCTCATGCAGTTTCTTACTGATGAAACAAACGAACTCCCTCATATACTTTTTCTCGACCTTAACATGCCCCGCAAAAATGGCTTTGAGTGTTTATCAGAAATTAAGCTCAGCGAAAAATTAAAACAGCTTCCTGTAATCGTTTTCTCTACCTCTTTCGAGCAGGAGGTGGTTAACATGCTTTATCAAAATGGGGCGCAATATTTTATTCGCAAACCGTCTGAATTTTCGCAGTTTAAAAAAATAATTCAGCAATCACTTACCCTGGTAGCGCAAGGCGATATTTCACAACCAACTAAAGAAAACTTTGTGCTAACTGTACAAAACGGCTAACTTATTTTATCAATAAAAAATTTCATCAAAATACATCATGGATATAAGAAAAGAGTCGGATGAAGAAGATTTAATCAGTGCTAACAAACAACTGGTTCTTCAAAAAAAAGAAAACGAAAAACTAATTGCGGAGTTAAGTATTGCTAATAAAGAACTTGCCTTTCAAAAAGAAGAAAAAGGAAAACGTGCGGCTGAGTTAGGCATTGCTAATATAGAACTTGCCTTTCAGGATGATGAAAAAGGAAAACGTGCCGCCGAGCTGGGTATCGCCAACAAAGAACTTGTTTTTCAGGATGAAGAAAAAGAAAAACGTGCTGCTGAGTTAGGCATTGCCAACATAGAGCTTCTTTTCCAAAATGAAGAAAAAGAAAAACGTGCTGCTGAGTTGGGGATTGCTAACATCGAACTTGTTTTTCAAAACGAAGAAAAAGAAAAACGTGCCGTAGAGTTAGGCATTGCCAACAAAGAATTGGTTTTTCAAAATGAGGAAAAAGAAAAGCGAGCCGCCGAATTAATTATTGCCAATAAAGAATTGGTTTTTCAAAACGAGGAAAAAGAAAAACGTGCCGCCGAATTAATTATTGCCAACAAAGAACTTGCCTTTCAAAACGAAGAAAAAGAAAAACGCGCCGCTGAATTAATTATTGCCAACAAAGAGTTATTGGCATTTACGTATGTATCCAGTCATGATTTGCAAGAACCCTTACGTAAAATACAAACCTTTGTAACCATTATACTGGAGAATGAAAATAAAAACCTGTCTGAAAACGGAAAATATAATTTTCAGCGCATGCAATTGGCGGCAGGCAGAATGCAACAACTTATTGATGATTTACTTTCTTTTTCCCGCATTAACACCACCGAATTAAAGTTTGAAAAAACCGACCTCAATATTATTATTGAAGAAGTTAAAACTGAACTAAAAGATACCATTCAGGAAAAACATGCTATTATAGAAGTAGCCGAGCAATGTTCTGCCAATATTATTGCTTTTCAGTTTCGCCAGTTAATGTACAATCTCATAAGCAATGCACTTAAATTTTCGCAACCCAATATACCTTCACACATAGTAATAAAAAGCCGTATTGTAAAGGGTAGTAAATTAAATAACAGCAAACTATCACCCGATAAAAATTATTGCCACATCACGGTTGCCGATAATGGTATCGGTTTTGAATCTCATTTCAGTGAACGCATTTTTGAGGTGTTTCAAAAACTCCATAGTAAAGAAGTTTATAGTGGAACGGGCATTGGGCTTGCTATTGTAAAGAAAATAGTTGAAAACCACAATGGCATTATCATTGCAACCGGCGAGTTAAATAAAGGTGCAACATTTGATATTTATTTCCCAAGTAATTAATTTGTCGTGTAGGCGAGTGATTTTATTTACAATATTTATTCTTTAAATCGAAGACCTCCATGTTTCCTAAATCTCCTGCTTTTGTCCAATCTATACAAGCACCTTTTTTATCTCCCAAATTACTTTTGGCTATTCCTCTATTAAAATAAGCTGTTGTAAATTTAGGATTTAGCTCAATGGCTCTTGTGTAATCCTCTTCAGCTCCTTTATAATCTATTAATTCATCTTTGGCAAATCCTCTGTTATAGAAAGTTTCGGCATTTTTAGGATTTAGCTCAATTGATTTTGTAAAATCTTCTATGGCACCCTTATAATCTCCTAATTGATCCCTGGAGAAACCTCGCTCGTTATAAGCTAAAATGCATTTAGGATTTAATTCAATGGCTTTAGTATAATCTTCTATGGCTCCTTTATAATCTTTTAATTTATATTTTAAATTTCCGCTCGTATAATAGTCTTCAACTGTTTGTGCATAAAAGGTAATGCTTAGCGTTGATAATATTAAAATGAATAAATTTTTTATTTTTTTCATAATTATGGGTTATGTTTTATTTATAGAATACAACTAAATTTTCACATCACTAAGTTGAATCTTTAAGCATAAAAAACGTTACATGTTTTTTTAAAAGAGTTACAATATTTACTCATTGTTGTATAATAATTTGTTGCCGTAGCATAATTAAAAACGTGAATGATGTAAATTTTTACGCTAATTATATAATAGTAAGGAGTCAAGAAAATCTCATTTTTACTAAATGAATGTTTACATACATACAGCTTACTTTTTTTATAGCGTTTGTATTCTATAAGGCAGATGAAAAATAAAATAGTAAATAGTATAATCGCGATTCTGATTTTTACATCCTGTATTGTTCAGTCGCCTAAATATACTACACTCGAAAAAGTAATATCCTTGCGCATTGGTATGTCAAAAACTGAAGTTGAAGAAATATTAGGCGTTAAACCCTACGACCTTAAAGCGTACACGGATTCAAGCAATGTGTTTATATATGTGTATCGTACGCTCGATCGCAAAACACTTTCCTTTGACACTAAACCAATAAATGGAAATAAGTCTAAAGGTAAATATGTGCAATTAGCTGTTGCTTATTCAAAGAAGGGTAATGTAAAAAGTATAGAATCATGTAACATGTGTCCGGATAATTTAGTAAATGTGAATAAAGTTGATTTTAACGGAATTGTTGTATTTATTACAGTTACATTACCTATATTGCTGATTTACTTTGGATTGAAAAAGTAGAAATACATTGTTTCTTCATTTTTTTGAACATATAATTACGACTATAAATGTGTGAATAATGCAACTTATTTCTAATGTTTTGCAATAGAACATTTATGTAGCGTCCTCATATTTGCGAAACCGTATGGGTAAATTAAAAAAAACGTTACTTGTTTCTGTTAGTACAATTGTAATTGCTGTTATAGTTGTTATTATATTTATTTCACCTATTGCAAAATACTTAATTGAAAAGTATGACGAGAAGTTTACAGGACGACAAATTACCTTAGATAGGGCTTATGTAAATCCATTTACCGGCTATGTTTATTTAAGCAATCTTAAAATTTACGAATTTAAAAGTGATAGTGTTTTCCTTTCGGTAGATGGCGTTAGTGCAAATTTCGAAATGTTCAAACTGTTTTCTAAAACGTATGAAATAAGTGAAATTACATTAAGCCATCCGCATGGTATAATTATTCAAAGTAAAAAAGAGTTAAATTTTGATGACTTAATTGAAAAATTTTCTCCCAAAAAAAACTCCGATACAACTAAGGATCCTCTTCATTTCAATATACTTAATATAAAAGTAAATAATGGAGAGTTTTATTACCAAGAAAAATTAATTCCGATAAACTATTTTATAAAAAAAGCGAATTTTGAAAGCACCGGAAAATGGTGGAATTCAGATTCTATTGCTGTAAAGTTTTCTTTTTTATCGGGTATAGGAAGCGGCGATATGAAGGGGGATTTTTCCATTAATTTTAAAAATAAAAATTACTGTTTAGCCGTTGTTGCCCATAAGTTTAGTTTGCAATTAATTGACCAGTATCTTAAAGATTTAATTAACTACGGAACCTTTACAGCTAACCTTGATGCAAATATAAAAGCAACCGGCAATTTTGCCGATGAGGAAAACCTTAACGCATCGGGACTTTTAGCAATTAATGATTTTCATTTTGGGAAAAACCTAAAAGAAGATTATGCTTCATTTGATAAACTGGTTTTAGCAATAATTGAATTAAGTCCGAAAAACCATAAATATATTTTTGATTCACTATCGCTTAATCACCCTTGTTTTAAATATGAACGGTACGATTATTTAGATAATTTTCAAATGATATTTGGAAAAAAAGGGTCTAATGTTACATCTGTAACAGCCGATCCGGCTAAATTTAACCTTATTATTGAGATAGGCCGTTATGTACAAGCACTCGCAAAAAACTTTTTTAGAAGCAACTACAAAGTTAACCGACTGGCCGTTTATAAAGGTGATTTAAAGTTTAACGATTTTTCTATAAGCGAAGAGTTTTCTGCAAGTTTAAATCCTTTTTATGCCGCGGCAGATTCAATTGACAAAAATCATAAGCGTGTAGAAGTATCTTTAAAATCGGGCATTAAACCCTATGGCAATATAGCTGTAACTTTAAGCATTAACCCAAAAGATAGTGTAGATTTTGATTTACAATATCATCTTCAAAAAATACCTGTTTCAATATTTAATCCATATACTATAACATATACTTCTTTTCCATTAGATAGAGGAACCATTGATGTTAATGGTCAATGGAGTGTAAGAGATGGCTTTATACAAAGTTATAATCACTTGGTTATAATTGACCCGCGAGTAACTAAAAAGATAAAAAACAAAGATACAAAGTGGGTTCCTATGCCATTGATTATGTCTTTTATACGCGAGCGTGGCAATGTAATTGATTATGAAATTCCGATAACCGGCAACCTAAAAAACCCAAAATTTCATTATCATGATGTGATTTTTGATTTAATAAAAAACATTTTTGTTAAGCCTGCCACAACACCTTATAGGCAAGAAGTGAAGGATATAGAAACTGAAATTGAAAAATCGCTTACGTTAAAGTGGCAAATGCGACATAATTCACTTCGTACTAATCAAGAAAGTTTTATTGAAGATATGGCAAGTTTTCTGGTTAAAAACCCTGAGGCGTTTATTGCAGTTTATCCACAGCTATATGCAGTAAAGGAAAAGGAATATATTTTGTTTTTTGAAGCGAAGAAAAAATATTTTCTGGCACTTAATAATAGAAATGCTCAATCATTTTGCAGTACTGATTCGGAAAAGGTTGATAAAATGTCTATAAAAGATTCCTTTTTTGTACACTATTTAAACAAGATAATAAATGACCCCATGTTGTTTACTATACAGGATAAGTGTATCAGGTTTGTCGATTCAATAATTGTAAATAGTAAATTTAAACAGTTAAATAAAGAAAGAGAAAATGCCTTTATTATTTTCTTTAAGAAAAAAGAAGTAGAGAAACGAGTGAGGATATATTCAGCCGTAAACATTATTCCTTATAATGGCTTTTCATTCTATAAAATAGAATATAAAGGAGAGTTTCCGGAACCCTTATTAAAGGCATACCGTGGAATTAATGAATTAAATGATGAAGCGCCAAGAAAAAAATTTGAAAAAGAACGTGAGAAAGAAAAAAATAGGTTATAATAAGTTTATTACTAAATAACAGCATGTTTTTGGAATTTAAGTTTTACTCATAATATAATTATCTCTTATTATGTGAATAATGTAAGTTATTTATAAAGTTGTGTAACGCTTATTCTTTTAATAAAAATCACTTTTGTTGCGTAACAATTCAGTTATAAATTAAAAATTAAAATTATGTATTACGATGGTTATCACTTTTTTGGCATGCATTTAATCTGGTGGTTTGTTTGGGGTAGTATGCTTTTTTGGGTTTTTGCAACACCTTTTTATGTACCTGGTCAACAAAAAAAGAGAGGTTCATCTTTTGAAATTTTAAGACAACGATTTGCTTCAGGGCAAATTACAGCAATAGAGTATCAGGAAAAGAAAAAAATTCTGGAAGCTGATTTGGCGAAACAGCATTAATTGTAAAGTAGTATGCCTTTTATAACTCCCCAATATTTATTCTTAACTGATATAAATTAAATAAAAACTTAAAGAGCGTTTGCATAGCTATGCCTAAGTGAGCAAAACAATAACAATTAAATAGCATGCAACGCTTCTTCTTTGTTTACAAGTACACATTTTTTTATTAATCTAATACAAACCATGAAAATTTATAACCTAATTGTCTTTCTATGCTTATTAAGCATATTTAATCTTAATGCTCAAAACGATAAAGATAGTTTTGAGAAAAAATTTAATATGACTGAAGAAAAATTTTCTCAAGTCTATCAAGATGGAAAAGAAGAGTCTATAACTTATGCTAAAGGCGGTTATGCCGATGCTCTTCCTATGTTGCTTAGCCTTTATAAAGAAGACCCAACTAACATGAGCCTTGCATTTAAAATAGGTGTATGTTATCGTGGTTCAAGGCGGAATAAAGCACAAGCTATTCCGTATTTTAATCAAGCTGTTGCTGCTATTACAGATAACTACAAAGGAAGTTCTTATAAAGAAAGAAAAGCGCCACTTGTTGCTTATAGATATTTAGGTGATGCGTATCACATAAACTATCAGTTTGATAAAGCCATAGGGGCTTATCAAAAATATATTACCGTTATGACTGAGAATAAAAACATGAATGAAGCCTTGCTTATTGAGATTAACAGAGACATTGAAATATGCAAAACCGGACAACGTTTAGTTGCCAATCCGGTAAATATAAAAATACAAAATTTGGGGGCTACTGTAAACTCAATTTATGCAGATTATTCACCTGTTTTGTCGGGAGACCAAAGCACACTTTTTTTTACATCACGCAGAGCGGGTGGGGTAGGAGATTTGAAAGACGATGAAGGTAATTTTATGGAAGACATTTACATGTCTAACAAAACCCCAATGGGTTGGTCTCGGGCTGCAAACATAGGCGCTCCTATTAATACAGAATCTAACGAAGCCAGTGTTGGAATTTCACCTGATGGGCAAGCTATTTTAATTTATAAAGATGATAATGGTGACGGAAACATTTATAGCACAACTTTAAGTGGAGATACATGGGGTACACCGGTAAAATTAAATGAAAACATCAATACAAAATATTGGGAACCCAGTGCTTCTTTTTCGGCAGATGGAAATACATTATATTTTGTAAGTAACAGACCCGGAGGATTTGGTGGGAGAGATTTATACATCAGTAAAAAAACACCGACAGGAGATTGGGGAAAAGCTATAAATATGGGCTCTACCATAAACACACCTTATGATGAAGATTCTCCTTTTATTCATGCAGATGGAGTTACTTTTTCTTTTAGTTCAAACGGGCATGGCACCATGGGTGGTTTTGATATATTTAATAGCATGCTTTCTAACGATTCAACTTGGTCGGAAGTTATGAATGTAGGTTACCCTATAAACACAACAGATGATGATGTTTTTTATGTTATTAGTCCTGATGGGCTTACTGCTTACTTTTCGTCTTTTCGCGAAGGTGGTTTGGGCGAAAAAGATAATTACATGGCAACTTTCATTAACAAAAAAGAAGCTCCGCTTACTTTAGTAAAAGGTACTGTAATTGATGAATCGGGTAAACCTGCAAAAAACGTAACTATAACAGTAACTGATAACGAAACCGAACAGGTAGTAGGCATATATCATGCAAATAGTAAAACAGGGCAGTTTCTTTTTATTTTAACACCGGGCAAAAATTATAATGTTACCTATCAGGCAGATAATCATTTGTTTTATTCTGAAAATATGGAAATTCCTAAAGAATCTAAATACTATGAAATTAGTAAACAAATATCATTGCCACCTATTATTGTAGGTGCTAAAATTGTATTGAACAATATTTTCTTTGATTTTGATAAAGCTACTTTGCGTCCACAATCTAATGTAGAATTGAGAAACCTTTTATTGATTATGAAAGGCAATCCAAATATGAAAGTAGAAATATCAGGACATACAGATAGCAAAGGCAGTGATGCCTACAACCAAAAACTGTCGGAAGAACGCGCACAGGCAGTAGTAAAACGCTTAACAGAAAATGGCGTTAATGGAGATAGAATGAAAGCGAAAGGATATGGTAAAACTATGCCTGCGGCAGCTAATAAAAAAGCAAACGGTAGCGATGACCCTGAGGGAAGGCAGTTAAATAGAAGAGTTGAATTAAAAATAACAGAGATTAATTAACTTAATGTAAATAATGTGTATTTTAGTAAAAAAGGGAACTTTGCCTAATATATAACTTTTAAAGATTAAGGAATTTACCTCAGCCATCTTCTTTTTTAAAATCTTACTATAAAAGACTTTTTACCTCGTGCTATCTGTGAATTATGTAACTTTTAAAAAGAGTTATACAACAATTTCTTATCTAAAATTATGCAGCTTTGCCCATATATCATTAAATAAAACTGTTTGAAATTATATATCAAATATATGGTAAGTGCCCGCTGCAAAATGGTGGTGAAAGAAGAGCTTAAAAAGCTTGGGCTTCACTTTATTGTGGTTGATTTAGGCGAGGTTGAAATTATGGAAAATATTTCTGCCGAACAGCGAGCACAGTTAAAAATGGCTTTATTTGACTCAGGACTTGAATTAATGGATGATAAGAAAGCCGTACTGATTGAAAAAATAAAAAATGTAATTATTGAAATGGTTCATCATACAAGTGAATTAATAAAAATTAATTTCTCTAATTTTTTAAGTGAAAAACTAAATCACGATTATACTTACTTGTCAAATTTATTTTCAGAAGTTCAAGGAACTACTATTGAGCAATTTATCATCTCTCATAAAATTGAACGCATAAAAGAACTAATAATTTATGATGAGCTTAATATTACCGAAATTGCATGGAAGATGAATTACAGCAGCGTCGCACATTTATCCAATCAATTTAAAAAAGTTACCGGATTGTCTCCTTCTCACTTTAAAAAATTAAAGGATAAAAGACGTAGCCCTATTGAGGACGTTGGAAATTCTAATGATTTAAATAAAATACATTAAGATGGAAGCAGCAAGACGGCATGAATCTCAATATGCCAGGAGTTTAATCGAAGCCAGTTTAGATCCATTGATTACTATCAGTACCGAAGGTAAAATTACGGACATGAATGAGGCAACCATAAATATAACCGGATTAAAAAAAGAAAAACTTACAGGCACTGATTTCTTCAATTATTTTACAGAACCTCAAAAGGCTCAAGAGGTTTATCAAGAAGTATTTGCAAAAGGTTCTGTGGCTGATTTCCCTTTAACACTTCGTCATAAAGATGGTAAACTTACTGATGTATTATTTAATGGGTCGGTTTATAAAGATGATAGAGGAAATGTGTTAGGCGTTGTTATTGTTGCCAGAGATGTTACAGATCAAAAAAGAATTGCAACAGAATTAACGGAAGCTAAAGTGTTTGCAGAATTAGCAACCGGAATTGCTGAAGAAGCAAAAAGTAAAGCTGAAAGTGCTACACGAATAGCGGAAGATGCTGTAAAAGCAAAACAACAATTCTTGTCGAATATGAGCCATGAAATTCGCACGCCTATGAATGCAATTATTGGCTTTACTAAAGTGGTTTTAAAGACGGAATTAAATGAAAAACAAAAAGAATATCTAAATGCCATTAAAATATCGGGAGATGCCTTAATTGTATTAATAAACGATATACTTGACCTTGCCAAAGTAGATTCGGGGAAAATGACATTTGAACATACTCCTTTTAAATTGGCTGCATCTATTTCTGCTATGCTTCATTTGTTTGAAACAAAAATTCAGGAAAAAAATTTAGAATTAGTTAAAGAATACGACAGCAAAATTCCCGAAGTTTTAGTAGGCGACCCGGTACGTTTACATCAAATAATTTTAAACCTGGTAAGTAATGCGGTAAAGTTTACAACAAAAGGAAAAATTACCGTAAGCGTTCGGTTACTAAGCGAAGATGAAGCAAAGGCAACTATTGAATTTGCAGTTACCGATACCGGAATTGGGATACCGAAAAACAGAATGGAACATATTTTTGAAAACTTTCAGCAGGCGTCCAGCGGTACTGCAAGATTGTACGGAGGAACAGGATTAGGACTTGCCATTGTTAAACAATTAGTAGAACCGCAAGGTGGAAGCATACATGTAAAAAGCAAAATTGATGAAGGTTCTACTTTTAGCTTTATCTTAAGTTTTTTGAAAACAAAAGCAGGGGCTGAATTAGAAACAGAAATTGTAGCGTTAGATACAGAAATTAAAAATATAAAAGTACTGGTAGTTGAAGATATTGCGCTTAATCAACTGCTTATGAAAACATTATTAGATGATTTTGGATTTGAGCGTGATATTGCGAATAACGGTAAAATAGCAATTGAAAAATTAGAAGCTAAATCATATGATATTATTTTAATGGATTTGCAAATGCCTGAAATGAATGGCTTTGAGGCTACAGAATATATTCGTAATAAAATGAATTCTAATATCCCAATCATAGCTTTAACAGCAGATGTTACTACGGTTGATTTGGCAAAATGCAAAGCGGTTGGCATGAACGATTACATTGCAAAACCTGTTGATGAAAGATTATTATACAGTAAAATAATGAGCCTTGTAAAGAAGCCGATTTTTTTGAAACCCGATGCGAGCAAAAAAGTTGAAAATGATGCCACTAAAAAATCGAAATGTACAGACCTACACTATTTAGCTCATCGAACAAAATCTGACCCTGCATTAATGATGGAAATGATTTCGCTTTATTTGGAGCAAACTCCTCCGCTCGTTAGCGCTATGAAAAAAAGTTTGAAAGATAAAGATTGGGATTTATTACACTCGGCAGTTCATAAAATGATCCCCTCATTCTCTATAATGGGTATAAGCGTAGATTTTGAAAATATGGCAAAAAAAGTACAGGAATATGCCTGTACCCAACAACAAACAGAAGGTATACCCGATTTAGTTTTAAAACTTGAAACCATTTGTACGAGAGCTTGCGAAGAATTGGAAGAAGAGTTTAACATTATTAAAAATACAAACCAATGAAAGACCAAAAGATAAAGATTTTTTTAGTAGATGACGACGCACTTTTTTTAAAATCGTTAGAAATTGAGTTTCTTCAATATACAGTTTTTAGTATAGAAACCTTTGCAACCGGAGAACCTTGTATAGAAAATCTACCAACCTGCCCTGATGTAATTATTTTAGATTATCACTTGGATGGCATTGATAAAGGTGCTATGAATGGAATGGAAACATTAGATAAAATAAAGGCATTTAATCCTGATATTCCGGTTATCATGTTATCCTCTCAAGATAAAATTGACGTAGCCATAAACTGTATGCACCATAAAGCTTTTGATTATGTAGTAAAAAGCGAAACTGCCTTTATGCGTTTACAGCAAATAATAACTACGATTTTCCGCTACAAAAAAATGGAAAAGGAGTTGAATTGGTATATGGAACGGATGTAATGCATTATTATTTATGTACTACAACTATTTTGTTAAATAGAACTTGTTTGATTTTGACATTATAATCACCTATATACAGTAAGGTTATTGGCTTAAAAAATGAAAATAAGATTTTTTTTTAATATTATTTTTTTAGGAATAATTGGTTCGTTCTTTAAAAGTAACGCACAGGATACTTTACCTACAAGCGTTCATAAACCAATTACATCAATTTGGGCTATACCACATAAAACCCTGTGGGAAAAATGGATGTGGCCACATAGAAGTGTTGTTTTTGAAATTACAAGAAAACGCCCTGTTAATTACGACACCTCTTATATTCAATTTTACAATAAGCAATTGGTGGTTACATTACCTATTTCTACCCGTTTTTTAAAATTTAGTTTAATTGATGCGAAAAGTGGAAAAAAATTGGTGTTTGCCCCAAATATGCAATATGATTTAGGAATAAGTGTAAGTTCAAGATGGGCAACTTTTATTGTTAACACCGGCATTAAATTATTTGGCGATAATATAAACACACGCGGAAAAACAAAATATAACGATTACCAGCTTAATTTATATGGCAGAAAAATTACTACCGATATATTTGTGCAACATTATAGCGGGTTTTATATTAAAAACTCACAATCATTCCCTGCTTATATAAGCAATAAGCCTTATGCCATTCGTTCGGATGTTAATGCGCTGAATATAGAAGTGAGCAGTTATTATGTTGTGAATAATAAAAAATTCTCTTACAGAAATACATTTGGTTTTACGGAGCAACAGAAAAAAAGTGCCGGTTCAATTCTATTGGGTGTATACTATTCCTATTTTTCTGCCGGCGGAAATCCATCTCTTGTTACTGTGCCTTTTAGGAACAGTTTTGACCCGTCTTCATATATTAGTACAGGACACACGCAAAACATAGGGTTAAACTTAGGATATATTTATACACTTGTTTTTTTTAAAAAATGTTATGCTACAGCCTCTCTTGTTCAAGGTGTTGGAGGGGAACAAATAGCGTATAAACGAGATGATAACTCAACCTATCGTCAATTGGTTGTCGGTGCCGGAAAACTAAATGTAAGAGCCGGTGTAGGATATGATAATGGAATATATTTTATTGGAGCGATGAGCATTTTTGATTATTATTTATTTAACGGAAACGTAAATTCAACTTTTAATTACAGTTTCGGAAAATTTATGGTGTATGTAGGTTATCGTTTTCATACTTTAAAGGCAGAACATAAATTACTGCATCGTTTAAAATTGATTGATTATTAGTTGTGCATTATTGTATATGTATGAATTATGTAAATGATAGGGGCAGTTGTGTAACATTTTTTGCAAGTGATATACCCACCTTTGTATTGTTGTAAAAATTCATTTACAATATTAAACTAACGCAAAATGTCAAATACAGAAACCCCAATCAAAAAAGAACAGTCGACTATTCCTACTGCTGAAAACAAAAAAGGAATTGATAATCACATACAAGCTGCAAAGCATCTTGAAGAGGCTTCAAAACATCATTTAGATGCCGCTAAGCATCATGAAGCCGGTAACCACGATAAAGCTTGTGCAAGCACAATTAAAGCACAAGGGCATACTGCCCTTGCAAACGAGCATCAAAAAGAAGATGTAAAGCATCACGCATTAAATAACTAAACATTAGTAATGTTTTTTTTTGCTTTAAAAAGCAACTCGTTTTTATAATGGGTTGCTTTTTTTTATTTGGGAACCCTTGCAGCGTAATGAGTGAATAATGCAACTGTTTATAAAAGTTGTGTAACACGTCTGCGTAATTGGTTGCTCATCTTTGCTCAGGAAAATTAACCACTAATTAAAAATAAAAAAATGAAAAATAAACTACTACTTAGCATAACAGTCGTTACGTTATTATCTTTTCCGAAAGTAACTTTCGGGCAAGCACCAACTTTAGGCACGGCTGCCAATTTTGTTCTGTTTTCTACCAATGGGGCGGTAACTAATTCAGGCATTTCTCATGTAACGGGTAATGTGGGTACAAATAATGGTTCAAGCACAGGGTTTGGTAATGTTAATGGTGGCATGCATGATGGTGACGGTACAAGTGCACAATGCGCTGCAGATTTGCTTACAGCATATAACCAATTAGCTGCTACAACTGCAACATTTTTCCCTGCATCTTTATTAGGTAACGGGCAAATTCTTGTGCCGGGTGTATATTCTATTACGGGTGCAGCAACGCTTAACCTAAGCCTTACTTTAAATGCGCAAAATAATGCTAATGCTGTGTTTATTATTAAAGTTCAAGGTTCTTTTTCTACCAATGCTAATTCAAAAATTAAATTAATAAATGGTGCACAGGCATGTAATGTGTTTTGGAAAATAGAAGGTTTAGTAAGCATGGCTGCAGGTACCAGCATGAAAGGAACTGTTATTGCAAACAATGCTGCTATAAACATGAACACAGGCGATACATTAGAAGGAAGAGCAATGTCTACCACAGGTGAAGTTACCCTTGATGGTATATTGGCATACACGCCGGTTGGTTGCGGCAGCCCTCTTCTTACCGGACCTACAGCACCTACACTTGGGGCTGCGGCTTGCTATACTATATTTTCGTCTGATGGTGCTGTTTCTAACTCCGGTGTAACACATATAACCGGCGATGTAGGAAGTAATAATGGCTCTGCTACAGGTTTCAATCCTTTATTTATTACAGGTACGCTGCATTCTATTCCTGATGGTTCTACGGCACAGTGTGCAGCTGATTTATTAAATGCTTACACTTATTTAAATACATTAAGTACCGATATAGAATTGCTATACCCTGCACAGTTTGGTAATAATTTAGTGCTTACACCGCATACTTATTTATTAAATGCAGCTACGGTTTTTACTGATACCCTTTACTTAGATGCACAAGGCAATGCTAATGCCGTATTTGTTATGAAACTAAATGGGGCTATTTCTACCAGCACTTATTCAAAAGTTGTTTTAATTAACGGAGCACAATCGAAAAATGTATATTGGAAAATTGAAGGTGCAGTTAGCATAAATAATTATTCTATTTTCAGAGGTACTATAATTTGCCATAACGGTGCTTTAGGTGCAACAAATACAGGTGTTACTTTAGATGGCAGAGCACTAACTACTACGGGCGCTTTAACTACTACGGCAACAAATGCGGTTGCTCCTAACTTACCGGCTAATTGTGCTACTGTTGGCATTCAATCGTTTGATGGAATGAATGAGTTTGCCACGCTTTATCCAAATCCTTTTAGTGCATCTATTTCTATAAATAATATATCGCAGATTGATAAAGCTGAAGTACGAATATATAATGTTTTGGGTGCACAGGTTATGGGTGCAAGCATAACTAACCAAGTAACTACTATAGAAACAAGCGGACTTCCTTCAGGAATTTATTTTTATAAAATAATCAGTAATAATAAAGTGATACAATCAGGTAGACTGGTTTCACAACAATAAATAACCTAAAAAACAAACCAACAACCAATTATGAAAAAACTAATAGTAATGCCATTAAGCCTTGTTCTTATTTTTTCTTCATGTGTTTCTAAAAAGAAATTCCATCAAGAAGAAAAAAGAGTAACCGTTTTGCAAAGAGATAGCGTTGATACACACATGAGTTTAAACGGCTGCAATTTTAAAGTAGCTGATTTAGAAAACGAAAAATCAGATATACAAAAAGCGTTCTCAACTCTCTCTACAAATTCTCAAAACACGATAGAAAATTCTAAAATGACCATTGCCGACCAAGCAAAAAGGTTAAAAGCTCTACAAACACTTATTCAATCGCAAAAAGATATACTTACTAAACTTAAAAAAACCATAGCAGATGCTTTGATAAATTTTAAGCCTGATGAGTTAAGTGTTGAGTTAAAAGATGGTAGATTGTATGTATCACTTCAAGAAAAACTATTGTTTAAATCGGGAAGTGCTGTGGTTGATCCAAAAGGAAAAGAAGCACTTCAAACATTAGCATCGGTTCTTAATACAACACAAGACATAAGTGTAATGATTGAAGGACATACAGATAATGTACCGGTAAGTGGAAAATACGAAGATAATTGGTCGCTGAGTGTAGCCCGTTCAACCGCTATTGTACGTATACTAACAACTGATTATAAAGTAGACCCACGTACTGTTATTGCAGCAGGTAGAGCTGAGTTTTATCCTGTAGCTGATAATGCAACAGTAGATGGAAAAGCAAGAAACAGAAGAATTGAAATTATTTTATCACCTAATCTTACAGAGCTTTTTAAATTACTTAATCAGTAAATTGAAGTATGAGTGAAATGATAATTGAAAATCATTTAATAAAAAAAGGAAACCGACTTGGTTTCCTTTTTTTATTAAGGTAAAATTATAAAAGGGTTACACTTAAAAAAATATAAACATTATTTCAGTAGTGTTACTGTACCATGATACTGATGTTGTTTGCCAAAAATATCACTAAAACTAACTTTCCATACATATACATCTTCTTGTAATGCTGGTTTGCTTTCATCACCTTTCATGTGCCCATCCCAAGCTGCATTAATGTCTACGGCATGGTATATCATTAAGCCCCAACGATCAAACACCCATAAATTGTAGGTGCCGTTATCAATCCCTTCGCCTATTCCTTTAAAGCCTTCATTTTTACCATCGTTATTCGGAGTAAAAGCATTGGGAATATAAAAAGTAACAATAGGTTGTATTTCAACGGGTTTAGTAATAACATCGGTACAACCATATTGATTAACTACCCATTGGGTTACGTTATACGTTTCAAGTACATCATTTGGGTCATAATAATTATATGAATGGGTAAAGCTTGAGTTATTGTTTATTAAACTATCGTTGGCAGCGTAAGTATCGCCTATATCATATTGCACTCCATATTGTCCATATTGATATGTAGTAGGATTTGTAGACATAGGGTGTGGTCCGTATCCTATTGCCTCATTAACAAAAGTTATAACAGGGTAGTTTATATCTGCATCTTGCGGGCTCCAGGCAAAATTAGCTATAGGTTTAGGATATACTTGAATATAGCCGGGCTTTACATCTTTATTTACACAACCACTATCTGATGTTACCATTAATGAAACTGTATAAGGTTGTACAGTAGTTGCAGATGTGTTTATGTACGTTTGAGAAGGTGGAGAATGTAACGTAGAAGTGTGCCCGTTGCCAAAATCCCAAAGCCAAGATTTAATAATGTCGTTGGGTGCAGCTATAGATAAATCAGTAAAAATTGTGTTTACATTGGGGCAACCTTTTAAACTATCTCCCGAAAAATTTACAGTTGGATTAGGGCTAACATAAACAGCTTCTTTTACAATAGCCGTACAAGAAGGTGCACTGCTTGTGTATGCAATTAAACCAACAGAATCCCATCCTGTAGGGCTAATAACATAAGTAGGGTTTTGTGTACTGGCATCTCCATATATTCCATCATTATTCATATCCCACGACCAAGCACTTACGGTTAAACCTGCTCCAACGGTCGATTCATCCATAAAACTCATTGGTTTTCCATCGCAGGCAGTTCCGTACGAAAACTTAGCAACCGGGTTTGGATATATTGTGATGCTAAAAGTTGAATTTGGTCCTTGGCAACCATTTAAAAGCGCATTAACCTGCAATAATATTTCAACAATTGAATTACTCCCATTAACGGTTGTAAACGATGGAAAATTTCCTGTTTTAGGTATCCCAATTGCCTCAGTCCATGTAAATAAAGGATTTCCACCTGCTGGTAAACACGAAAAATTTATTGGGTTTGTTACTACATTAGGACAATAAAATGGACTTTGAACGGGGTTTACAAATGGCGTAGGTTTAATGTTAATGGTGTCGGTTACAGGAGTTCCTACACAGCCTTTAAGCGTAGCTGTATAACTTACTATACCAATTTGATTCATTAAACTATTATTAGCCGGAGCAATATAAGAAGGTGGTAAACCAACACCCGATGAAGGCATGCCTATATTAACATAATTACTAACCGACCAAACATAAGTAACACCGGCAGGGTTTGTTGTTATAGTTGGCGATGGTACAGTTTCTCCCGGGCAAACGGTTGCTCCTGTTGTAGTTATAATCGGTATTGGGTTAACTACTATAGTAAAAGAAGAATCGTTACCTACGCAACCATTTGCAGTTGGTGTTGCAGTTATTTGCCCTGTATTGTATGCTAAGGTTGTATTGGTTCCGGTAAAAGAGCCAATTTCTCCTGTTCCTGTTGCAGCCAAACCAATGCCTGTTGCACCAGAATTACTGTTTGTCCAAGTCATTGTTGAATTAACTGGGCAGGCTGTAAAATTTGGTACAGCTAAAGTTTGATTAGCGCAAACGCTATCGGTTTTCATGTGTTGTAAATAAGGAGTAGGATATAGTGATACTGTGTAATAAGTAAAATTACCTTGGCA
>Ga0206843_10083_pt1 | contig 30397 bp, 31 predicted proteins | sample Alteio_BWOrgCont_21_FD_152869 | JGI IMG/M metagenome (GOLD analysis project Ga0206843, IMG submission 152869) | Enriched cells from forest soil in Barre Woods Harvard Forest LTER site, Petersham, Massachusetts, United States -... | ecosystem: Environmental > Terrestrial > Soil > Temperate forest >...
TTGGCTCGGCTGGGCCGTCGTCGTCGACGCGCTGTACGCGGAGCCGCTGCCTGCCGAGCTGGCCAAGCAGCGGCCCATCGATGCCGATACCATCGCCGACTACGAGAAACTCGGCGCCAAATACGGCGGCTTTCATACGCTTCCCGGCGGGTGGATCAAGTTCGAGCGGGGCAAAGAAGCTGCGGCCACGCACCTGCCGGGATTTAGCTTCTCGTCGATGAAAGGCGAACTTCAAGGACGATTGCCGGCAGCAGGAGTTCCGTTCGGGCTTGATTTCAACGGGACAAAGCTGACGGATGCGGGCCTGGGGGACTTGAAGGAACTCAAAAATCTCACCGCGCTGAACCTTTTCAACACGAAGGTGACGGATGCGGGGGTGAAAGACTTGAAGGAACTCAAAAATCTCACCGCGCTTGACCTTCGCTTCACGCCGGTGACGGATGCGGGGCTGAAAGACTTGAAGGAACTCAAAATCCTCACCGCGCTTGACCTTGCCGCCACCAAGGTTACGGATGCGGGATTGACAGACTTGAAGGAACTCAAAAACCTCACCGCGCTTTCCCTTTTCAACACAAAGGTGACGGATGCGGGGCTGAAAGACTTGAAGGAACTCAAAATCCTCACCTCGCTTTACATTGGCGGCACCGAGGTGACGGATGCGGGACTGACAGACTTGAAGGAACTCAAAAACCTCACCTCGCTTTACATTGGCGGCACGAAGGTGACGGATGCGGGACTGACAGACTTGAAGGAACTCAAAAACCTCACCTCGCTTTACATGGCGGCACGAAGGTGACGGATGCGGGACTGAAAGACTTGAAGGAACTCAAAAACCTCACCTCGCTTAACCTTGTGGCCGCCAAGGTGACGGATGCGGGGCTGAAAGACTTGAAGGAACTCAAAAATCTCACCTCGCTTGACCTTTACAACACCAAGGTGACGGGCGCGGGAGTTGACAATCTGAAAAAAGCGCTGCCGAAATGTTCGGTCCTTCGTTGATGACCGACGGCCCAGAGACTCGAACTCTTCGGCACGGCTTGGCGCGAAGATGGTAAATTGGTGGATGCCGATTCCCCGCCAATAAACCCGAATGGAGGTTGGACGATGGTTGTTCGATCCCTCACCGTGAACGTTCGGCTCGGCTGGGCTGTCGTCGTCGACCGGCTGTATGCGGAGCCGCTGCTTGCCGAGCTGGCCAAGTATCGGCCCATCGATGCCGACACCATCGCAGCCTACGAGAACCTTGGCGCCTTGCGCGCGTAAGTCCGACACACCGGAGCACGCACTAATCTCTCTGCGCGCGTCGGTCGATGTGACCGAAGCGCCCAACGGTGTGACAGACGCTTTGCAGGAAAGCACGCCAGGCGACGACCGCAAGCCAAACCATCCCGGTTCATCTTGGACACAACGCCAGGCGAAAAAATACGTCCGCGTGGAGGGATCGTGAATTAACCTTTAGCGGCCATGTTGCGGTTCGTTCCCCTCTAGCCACTGCTGATAGCGGTCCTCTGCCAAACGCCGAAGCCGATCCAAGTCCGGCTTCCGGTCGAGCATTCGACAAATGTTGCCGAGATGAAGGCACGTTTCGTCGGTGCCCAAAATGTCGTCGAGAGCCATCGACGCGCAGTGACTTGGCGAGTGGCCATGCATGTCGATCTTGTGGTCGGAGGCCATCGTCTCAAGCAGGGGTGGGATGACTTCCGGGCCGCCCTGCCATCCAAGGCCACGCGCCGCCGTGCCACGTACCTGGGCGTCCTCATCGGACTTAAGAACGGTAACTAGGGCCGGAACCGCCCGGGACCCCCCAAATCCAGCAACGCATTCGCAGACGAACCACCGCACGCGCAAATCCGGGTCGCGCAGAAGCGGTAGTACCAGTTCCAGACCTCTCTCCGCACTTATCTGAAGGATCGCCTCACAAGCTTGGCAACGGGACTCTTCATCTGCAGTGAGCATCGGAGTCAAGAACGGGAAAAGCACGTCGGGCCCCGCGGCTCGCATCTCGGCAACCGCTTGTTTCTGGTCGTCTCGTCCCTTGTAACCCGGACCGCCGAGCCTTGCCAGCCACGCATCGAGTCGGGCTTGGTCAACGGCTTCCACGGCTCATGTCTCCTTGCAGGCTAACGCAGAGGAATCATCCCGCACGGTCCATAAAAAGCTTGGACTAGTCGAGAGGCTGCGAGGCGGACCTCCTTGATTTTTACCGACCTGACCCGCGACCGCAACTCGATTCCGCCTTCTTTCGCGCGTCGGTCCGATACATGACCGATACACCGGAGCAGCAAGCAGGCAAATTGGGCGCGTCGGTCGATGTGACCGACGCGCCCAATTGCGAGAGCCAAGCGGTGTCAATTCACTTTGTTTGCCAAGAACAAGTACGAGAAGCAGCCAATCGTGCCATGATCGTGCGTTCTGTCACGGGCGAGGTCCGCCGTCCGGTGAGGATGCCTTTGTTTCCGGAAGCGCAACGGCCTTGAGGACGCGGTTGTTCCCGTCTGCCTGCACAAAGAACAGTTCCTTTCCGAGTACCGATAGAGCCATCGCTTTTCTTGCGATGATCTCTGATTTGCCTTTTGGCATATTGTTCCAAACTAGGTCATTCATCGTCGGTCCGGGTGGCGCACCCTTGGTGGACTTCCATGGGTCGTCCTCTTTTGGCCAGAAAACAACGTCGGCAGTTGTCACTTCAGGGGCCTGCCCGCCAGTAATAACCGCGCCGAAAGTGCTCAATCCTCCGCCGACGAGAAAGATGCTATCGCCATTGTCCGTGAGCGCGAAGGTAGCACCCCAGGGTCTCTTGAGCCGATACACCTTGTTTGTGGTGGTGGAAACGACTGAATACGCCCAACCATCATCCCCCTGGCAGAATACGCCTGCCCAGTTGCCAGAGCGGCTGAGGAGCGGTTTCTCTTTATCGCAAGCACAGTGGCCAAATTCGCGTAAGACCGTGGCCTCAGAGCTCACCACCATCGGGGGGAGAACGATTGCACCAGTAACTTTTTCCCAGTCGGATCACTCGCGATGACGCCATTCAGCGCCTTCTTCTCCTGGAGCTTTCCAGCTACGTCGCGAATCTCGCAGCTATTCCAGCCATCGATAAGCAGACGGTTTCCAATCCACATGATGCCGCCGCCGCGTTCGCCGACGCTTAAAAGGACGGATTTTCGGGTGCCGAGGTCAAGGACACAGGCATCCTTCTCGTTATTCGCGGTGATTAGTAGGTACTTGCCGTCCGGAGAGAATCGTGCGTCTTTCGGATCGCCAACAATGCGAGCTGCCTTTTCCTCGCGCTTGGAAAGCAGATCCTCGAACTCCGCACTCTGAAGATTGATCAACCAGCAGGACTTCGTGGATTTATTGCCAAGCATCCTCTCGCCCCACACAGCCGCCAGTCTTCGGTCAAACGAAATATCGACCGAACGCTGGGAAAGCATAAGGCCCGAAAGGAGCGTCCACTCCGTTTTAGGGGCAGACGTCGGGTCGGCGCCGCCCGCGCCGGCTGGACCTCCTAAACAAGCGATCAAGATCACAAAAAGTAAGATTGACAGGTTATTCTGCATGCCCATCACCCTGTGGATAGATTGAGTTGTTTTTCTCGATCGCGCGATGTCTGAGCGGCGAATCGACGCCTTGCCGCGTCCCTTTACCAACATTCTAACAAGCGCGGTTCGATTTCGCGAGTTTTTCAGCGGCCTTTTCTTTGCCGAAAAGCTTGTCGACGCGGTACCGACCGATGTGCCGCGGCAGGGCAGCGGCGGGCGATTCTTCTCCGTGCGGCAAGAAATCGCCTGTTTTGTCGGAGTCGTTCATGGCTGAAGACGCTCAACACTATGGGTTCCGTCACTGCGGAAATTGCACCTAATTTGCTTGCAGAGCGCCATTTTTGGGCCAAGTTGCTTGACCATTTTGCGCGAGTCGGTCCGACACACCGAAGCAAAGAGCACGCAGTTTGCGCGCGTCGGTCGATGTGACCGAAGCGCGCAAACGTGCGGTACCCTCGTCCCAATAATTACATTATCGAAAGATTGGGCCGAACCGGCGACGATTGCTTTATCATGGTCAGAATGCCGAGCAGTTTTCTTCCGCCAGACGGGAGAAGGCTACTCGGCTTTTTCATTTGAATTCAGCGAGTCATTCTGAGCGTGAAATGCCGTGTCTGTAAGAACAGAGACAAAAAAAGGTCGGCCTTCTTCAGGCCGACCCTAGGCTGCGTGCTGCAAGCGCCGCCAGTAGTTCGTTTACCTCGATTGACCAGCGGCGTCAATACGAAAGATGCCGTGTTGTGCGAGAGGGTTGCCAGGTCCTACCATCCTAAACCAAGAGTCGTAACCTATTGTTGTTCGGTCGTCCGCCGATCGATGCCAATGACCGCTTGCGTCGTCACCACGGAGATCTTCGAGGTGCTCAAAGCGGGGCAACCATATCAGGAGACGCGCTACGTGACTAGGCCTTGAACAAGCGAGGATTTCTTGATACCGATCAATAAAACAGAGCCAGTTTCGATCGTTAAGGCGGTGCCAGTTTGCCAACCGGGCGTGGTGTTTTAGCCTCGGCGCGCACGGGAAGCGCAGCTCGGCGCGCGGTTGATGGCGCGGAGTGAGCGCAGGCCGGGAGTAGTGGCTTGGCGCGGTAAGGCGCAGCGCTGCAGAAGAGGCGTTCGAGGCCAATGGGCCGGGCGTGAGCAGACCGGACCACCGCCAAAGGCGATTTGTCTGGGATGGCCGAGAGTCTGGCCAGGATGGCTCGAGTGCTCGGGAAAGCTCGCAAATGGGAAGCGCAGCAGTTCGTCGGCCCGGCCGGCCAAGGCGTTGTGCTTCACGTAGCGCACGCCGCCTTCCACCATTCCTTTCGATTCCGGGTCGCGTCGGGCGCAGGCGACCGGTTGCAGACAGAAATAGCCGCATAGCGCGAGGAACTCGGGATGGAAACAGGCGTTGCGTCCCGAGCCGTTGAGCACGGCCGCCTTGAGGTTGTCGAAGATCAGGTTGCGCGGACTGCCGCCGAAGAAGGTCAGGGCAGTGACCAAGCCGCGGTAAAACTCGGCCTTGCGCTGCGACAGGGTGAACTCGATGTACATCATTCGGCTATAGCAGAGCACCGCCACGAACACGGAGACCTTGCGCATGGTCGAGCCCACTTGGATGCGGCCGCATTCGCCCCAATCGACCTGCATCGCCTGGCCGGGTTCGTAATGCACCTCCTGGTAGACGCGGCCGCGCGCCGGCCGAATCTGCCGCAAGTAACGGCGTAGAATGATTGCGCTGCCGCTATAGCCCTGACGGGCGATCTCCTCGCGGATGCGCACGGCCGACAGGTCGGGATGCTCGGCCAAGAGTTCCTTGATCCGATCGACGTACGGATCCAGCAGGCTTTTCCGCCGCGCCGCTGTAGGCGAAGGCGGCTGTTGTTGGTCCAGGGCGGCCGCCACGGTATGGCGTGAGCAGTGCAGTCGCCGCGCGATGTCCCGGCCGGAGAGTTTTTCGATCTCGGCCAGACGGCGAATCTCAGCCCACCAAGCGACGTTCATGGCGCATTCCTCCGTGCGTCAGCGGCAGCGGCCATTTGACCGAACAGTTCGCTCAGCTGGCTCAGCCCTTGGCCTGGCTCCGCTCGGCGGCTGACGCCAGGCGCCGGCAACGACAGCACCTGGACCAGCGGCAACTGGTGGGCGATCAAGTCGCGGTCGAGCAGTTCCTGCCGAGCCCGCTCCAGAACTTGCTGGGACAGATGCAACCGGCTGCTCAGCGCGTGGTCGCTGTAGAACGACAACCCGTGGCGATCGGCCACGGCGGCCAGGAACAAGTACAGCAGCGTCGCTTCGCGCGACAGATAATCGCCATGCTCGCGTAGAAAACGGCGGTCCAGCCAGGACCAACCCGTCGCCGGCGGACGCCGCAGGCGTTGGGCAACCAGAATGCGTTTTTGGATCATGCTTGGGACTCCTGTTGAGCCAAAACCAGATCGAACTCGAACACGCTGTTCCGAATAGGAGGCTGGCGAGACAAGGCCATCGACGGCGGACCGGCGCGGCCAGTGGACCTGGTTACGCTGGCGGCGCCCGCGGCGTTGTCGCACTGGCCGGATCCGGTGGCTCACCGCATCGACGCGCACAGGTAGCCTGATACTCCCGCTTGCGAGCGCGGCGGCCTTGGAAGGTGCCGCGCCGCCGCCATTTGCGTTGACGATCGAACGCCCGCCAAACCGCCTGACCGCAGGCTGGGCAGCAGTAGAGCCGCTGGTTGCGGCCCGATTTCAAGGGCCGGTCATGGCATCCTGGCCGGCCGCACAGAGGAGTCTGGAAAAAAATCTTTGCTGCGTGACCACGCGCCGCCGCAACTTCGGGGCTCTTCGGGAGTTGTGGCAAAGATTTGGCGCGCTGACGGCGCGCACGTTCGGCCTCGGCATGCTGGGCTTTGCCAGCATCTTCCTCGCGCCCCTGGGCTTGCCGCCGTGCTGCATTCCAACGTCGGACTAGGTGCAGGCACTCGGGGTCTTGGCAGTAAAGCTGGTTCCAGCGCCGTGGCTGGTACCGGCGGCCGCAACCTTTGCGCAAACAGATCCGCAACCGCGGTCGTCGCGGACTAGTACGGCATCGGCATTTTGGATTATCATGACGGGAGCCCACGGGAGCGCGATCTCCCAAGGGATAGCCCGGGGAGAACGCGGTAACGTTCTCCTCGGGCGCTTATTAAAACCGGCAAGCAAATGATCGTTTGTCAGTCTATGCTTCTGCACCGGAACCAGAAAGAGAAGGAAACAGCGAAAGAAACAGATTTAGAAATGGACCCCAGAAGGATACGAAGACAACCATCCGAGTGGCTCTCATGTGACGATAGAAACTGGCTCTCTTTTTTTGATCGGTCCCATTTCTCGGCTCTCGCTGAATGTTTCTAAAAAAACTTGAAATCCTTCGGTGATTTCGGGTGTTTGGTTAAGTAGTCGCTTTTCCAATCACACGGATACGAAAGGATTTCAAGTGATTAAGATTTTCCGAAGTTGGTTCACAAAAGGCAAGAACCGAATCGAACGCCGGCTCGATAAGAGTAAAGACACGATGACCTTCGAGCCCATGTTCGGCGCCAGCAACATTCAGTACGAGGTTTGCGACAAAGTTCATAGCATTGCTTGTGGTGGCATCGGCGCCATTCACTTGCTGGCTCGGCGCATCGGCCTGATCGACGCTATTGATCAACAACTCCACAAGCTCAAGATCCACATGCCCTATCACGAGTCCGACCATGTGCTCAATATCGCTTACAACGCCCTCTGCGGCGGGACGTGCCTGCAAGACATCGAACTGCGCCGCAACGATGCGAATTTCCTAGATGCCCTCGGTGCTCGCCGCATCCCCGATCCGACCACCTCCGGCGATTTCTGTCGCCGCTTCACAGCAGCTGACGTTGAGACGTTGATCAACGTCTTCAACGATACGCGTCGGCGTGTGTGGGCGAAGCAACCGAAAGACTTCTTCGACTGCGCTATCATCGACATGGACGGCACCATCACGGAAACCACGGGGTCGTGCAAGCAAGGGATGAACATCGCTTACAACGGCGTCTGGGGCTATCATCCGCTCGTTTTGTCGCTGGCCAACACGGGCGAGGTGTTAAGCGTCGTCAATCGTTCTGGCAACCGGCCCTCGCACGAGAATGCCGCCCGCGAAGTGGATCGCTCGTTGATGGTCTGCTTCCAGGGCGGCTTCCGCAAGGTCTTGTTGCGTGGCGACACCGATTTCTCTCAGACCGAACATCTCGATGGCTGGGATATCCTGCCGCGTGTCCGCTTTATATTCGGCTTCAACGCCGTGCCGAAGTTGGTCAAAATCGCCGACGCGCTGCCGAAAAAAGCTTGGCGTCCGCTGAAACGGCCCGCCCGCTATCAAGTAAAGACGCGGCCGCGACAACGACCGTCGAAGGTCAAGGACCGCATCGTCAAGGAGCGTAAGTTCGATACGCTACGGCTCCAGTCGGAAGAGGTGGCGGAATTCACGTATCGGCCGGTGGCCTGCCGCAAAGCGTACCGGATGGTGGTGATTCGCAAGAACATCACCAAAGAGAAAGGCGAGAAGGCGTTGTTCGATGAGATTCGCTACTTCTTCTATTATGTTGCATAGACAGTTATGTGGGCGGCGAGTTTTCAGTCAGCAGTATTTCCCACTCATTTTTCTGCGGACCACAACATAAATCGCTGTTAATTCCGGTCAAGCCTTCCGGTTTTCTCCTCGACACCGATGAGGTTCGACCATGTTTGATCGACTCTTCCGAAAGCCGTTTGTGCTGGCTCGCCACCAGAATGGTCCGCTGGCCGATGAGCGTCGCCGTTACCTGGCTCATTGTGCCGAGCAGAGGCTGTCTTGGAGAACCTTGCAAGCCATTGCCCTTTATACCTTGGTTATTGCCGAGGCTCTGCGGATGGCCGAACGACCCGGTGAATGCATCACCCGTACGGAGATCAAGGCTGAAGCGGATCGATGGTTCAACCGACGATCCGCTCCGGCGGGAACGCCAAAAGGCCGCCAATTGTTGAAAATCTATTTCACGAACCATGTGGCTCGATGGCTGAGATTCCTCGGTCGGTTAAAAGTGGCAGCCACAGTCCAGCACCCATACGCCAATCACGTTGCCGAATTTGCAGATTCGGTGCGGGAACGCGGGTTGTCGCCTCAAACTGTCGCATACTACAGCCGGGCCATTAACCAGTTCCTCACGCAGATCAAGGATGGTCGCCTTCTGAAGTCGCTGACTGTCGTGCAAGTTGATGAGCTTTTGGCCAACAAGATTGCCGACGAAGGCTATGCTCGCAGTACCATTCAAAGATGGTCTTCGGTGCTCTCCCTCTTCTTCCGGTTTGCGGAAGAACGCGGTTGGTGCCGCATCGGTGCTCTCCCTCTTCTTCCGGTTTGCGGAAGAACGCGGTTGGTGCCGCAAAGGACTGGCAGCCGCAATCGTGGCCCCTCGAGTCTTTGCTCATGAAAGCCTTCCGGTTGGCCCGTCTTGGGACGACGTGAAGCGGTTGCTTGCGGCTGCCGAAGGGGATCGACCTGTTGATATCCGCGACCGTGCGCTGTTGATGCTGTTGGCGGTATATGGCCTCCGTGCCGGAGAAGTCGCGGCCCTTCGGCTACAAGACTTCGACTGGGACCGAGAGGTGCTCAACGTCCCTCATAGCAAATCGCAGCGGCCACGAACATACCCGTTGTGCCGTCCGGTCGGCGATGCCATCATCCGCTACTTGCGAGAAGTACGGCCTGAGTCGGAACGGCGGGAAGCATTCCTTATTCTGGTGGCGCCCTTCCGACCCCTGGTTGCCAAGACCTTGGGAAGAGTCGTCGAACGCCGATTGCACGCACTGGGTCTGACCTTGCCCCACTATGGCCCTCATGTTCTGCGACATGCTTGCGCCACTCATCTGCTCTCGCAAGGTTTGTCGCTGAAAGAGATCGGTGATCACCTTGGGCACCGGTCGCCCGAGACAACTCGCATCTATGCCAAGGTCGATCTGGCTGCACTACGCACCGTCGCAGACTTCAATTTGGAGGGCCTGCTATGAACATCCAGGATTTGGTCACGAAGTATGTGGTCTACCGCAGGGCCCTGGGAGAGCGATGCAACACCACCGAAAACGTTCTTCGATCTTTCTGCCGCGCTGCCGGCCTGCAAACTCTGGTCAACCGGATTCGATCCAAGGTTGTCGCAGACTTTTTGGCCGGCACCGGGACCATCACCAGGACATGGCACTTCAAATACCGCGCGCTGAAACGACTTTTCCAGTTCGCGGTCAGCCGGGGGCACATGACAAAGGTCCCGTTGCCAACGGAATTGCCCAAGTGCCCTTCCTCGTTCGTTCCTTACATTTACTCGCACGACGAAATCCGACGCTTGTTGAAGGCAGTCCCATCATACCAGCGTTTCCCCGGCCGACTGGAGCCACCGACCTTGCGCGCGATCTTGTTATTGCTCTACGGGGCTGGGTTACGGCGCGGGGAAGCGCTGGGCTTATCGGTTGCAGATGTCGATTTGGCGAATTCCCTTCTTACCGTTCGCGATACCAAGTTCTTCAAGTCCCGATTGGTTCCCATCGGTCCGGATCTGACCAAAGTGCTGAGCGATTACGCCCGCTGGCGAAGGGATACGCATCCTTCGGCCGATGCCGGGAGCAACTTTTTCATCGGCCGAAAGAGGAAGAAGATTCACCGATGGACTTTGCAGGATGCCTTCGAGCAATTGCGCGAATATGCCGGCGTGCGCCGAGCCGATGGTGGCCGTTACCAGCCTCGGTTGCACGATCTCCGGCATAGTTTTGCGGTTCACCGACTAACGGCCTGGTATCGCCAAGGGGCTGACGTGCAACGGCTGATCTATCATCTCTCCATTTACCTCGGGCACGCCCGCCTGTCGCACACGCAAGCTTACCTAACCATGACGCCGGAACTTCTCCAGCAGGCCGGCACGCTCTTCGAACAGTATGCCCGCAGGGAGAACCGTCATGCGTGACACTTCCTTGCTTGGCCCGTGGATTCGGAGATTCCTGATGGAGCACATGGTCAGTGAGCGAAATCTCGCCCGGAATACCCAGCGGAGTTACCGCGACACGTTGCGGCTGTTGCTTCCGGGTATTGCTCGGCGCGCTCGCAAGCCAGTCGATCAATTGGCCGTGACCGACATGTCAGCCGATCGCGTCCGACAATTCCTGAGTGAACTGGAGGAGAAGCGACAATGCGCAATTGCCACCCGGAACCAGCGATTGGCTGCCATTCACGCCTTGGCTCGGTTCATAGGCTTGTATGCTCCCGAATTGGTCGAATGGAGCGGACAGATACGGAGAATTCCGTTCAAGAAAGCTCCGAAAGCGCTGGTCACATACCTTGAGAAGCCTGAGATGGATGCCTTGCTCGCCGCGCCAGATCTGACAACCGCTCAAGGACGCCGGGATCATGCTTTGCTTCTGTTCTTGTACAACGCTGGCACCCGGGCCGATGAAACCGCGCAGGTCCGAATCAACGATTTGACCTTGCCGCATGTACCCGATCGCGATCTGGCCTCGGTCCTGATCCATGGGAAAGGGAATAAGTCTCGCCGGTGCCCACTGTGGGCGCAGACGGTCCGGGAACTGGCTGCCCTTGTGCAAGGCCGCGGTGCAGCCGAGCACCTGTTCCTCAATCGCAACGGCCGACCGATCACGCGATTCGGCATCCACGCGCTGGTGGAACGTTGTGTGGCTCGGGCGGTCAAGGAAATGCCGTCGTTGGCCACCAAGCGAATCGGTCCACATACGATTCGGCACACGACGGCGACCCATCTGCTACGTTCTGGAGTGGACATCAACACGATTCGGGCATGGCTCGGGCATGTATCGTTGATAACGACGAACGTGTACGCGGAGGTAGACTTGGAAATGAAAGCCAAGGCATTGGACAACTGCGAAGTCGAGGGGAAAAAGGGCGGCATTCCATGGAGAAATGACAAGGGACTGATGGGGTTCCTGCAATCCCTGTAGCTACGACCACTTATGTTGCCTCGAATCCAATCACGATCCGATCGAGTGAGCATTCGCCCAAGCCCACGGCACATAACTGTCTATGCAACATAATAGAAGTTATGTGGTCGACCACATAACTTCTACATCACCAACGAACGAGAGTGGACGGCGGACGAAATCGTCTTTTCAGCCAATGACCGCTGCAATCAGGAGAACCTCGTCGCGCAGTTGAAAAGCGGAGTACGAGCACTCCAGGCGCCACTGGACACCCTGGAGAGCAACTGGGCATATATGGTGATGACGGCGTTAGCGTGGAATCTGAAGGCGTGGTGGGCGCTGACGCTGCCAAACCCGCCGGGCCGCTGGGAAGAACAACATCGAGAGGAGAAGGAATGGGTATTGAAGTTGGAATTCAAGACCTTCCTGAATGCGTTTGTGCTTCTGCCCTGCCAGATCGTCAAGACGGGCCGCAAGCTGGTGTATCGGCTGTTGGCCTGGAATCCGCACCTGAACATCTTCTTCCGGCTGTTCAAGGCGCTGCGCTGCTGACCAACAGTACACTCAAAGTCAGGATCTGGACGTCCCGACCCCTATTCACGCCAAACGCCATTGAGCAGAAAGGAAGGACTTCAACAAGAACCGGAATACAACAGACCACTCGGCACGAGTGTGTCCTGGAAACTTCGTCGCCACCGGAAATCAAGAAAACCACAAAGAAGCACGCGTGGGCTTCGCTTGTTTAAGGACTAGGCTACAAAAGCTGCCACGCCTGCCTTGGGAGGCGAAATCTAGGCGCGCCGACCAGACGATCGCGCGCGTCGGTCGATGTGACCGACGCGCGCAAAGTGCTGTATGGTCGGCGATCATCTCGCGAACGTCGCAAAGGTGTAAAATCGGCCAAACCACTCCTCTCCCGATGGTCATTGGCAAAGTGCCATGGTCATTGGCAAAGTGCCACCCAAAACACTTTTATTTGTCGAATGTTTCATCATCATTTTCAAAAAAAATGTCCGGTCTGTCTCTGACCGAGGAAGCGATGCTTTTGCCGTCCGAGCCCCACGCCACACACAGCGCCTATTTGCCTAGAAGGGAATTTGGCCGCGCCTGTCATTTTTTTGGATTTACGATCCAGAGCTTCACAGTCTTGTCTTCGCTACCAGAGGCGAGTGTATTGCCGTCTGGACTCCATGAGACTGAATGCACGATGCTTGAATGCCCTTTGAGGGTGGTCTTTTCCTTGCGCGTCTTAACATCCCAGAGTTTTACAGTCTTGTCGCCGCTTGCAGAAGCAAGTGTCTTACCATCGGGGCTCCATGACACAGAATAAACCTGCGCCAAATGCCCTTTCAGAGTGACTAACTCCTTGTTAGTGGTCACGTCCCAAATCTTCGATGTCCCGTCCCAACTTCCAGACGCGATTGATCTTCCATCCGGATTCCACGATAAGGAGACTACGATGTTTGAATGCCCCTGTAGTGTGGCCTTTTCCTTACCAGTCGCCACTTCCCACAATTTGACTGTCTGGTCGAAGCTTGCAGAGGCGAGTGTCTTCCCGTCCGGGCTCCAGGCGACATACCGCACTTGACCTCTGTGACCCTGGAGAGTGGTGTTTTCCTTGCCTGTAGCCACGTCCCAAAGCTTCACCGTTCCGTCCCAACTTGCAGAGGCGAGTGTCTTGCCGTCCGGACTCCAATCGACCGATACCACCCGGTTTGCATGTCCCACGAGTGTGGCCTGTTCCATACCTGACTCCACGTTCCAAAGCTTGACGGTGTTGTCCCGGCTCGCACTGGCCAATGTCTTGCCGTCAGGACTCCAAGATACAGAATGCACCGTTTGCCTATGGCCCTGGAGCGTCAGCTTTTCCTTTCCGGTAGCCGCATCCCAAAGTTTCACCGTGAAGTCCCAACTGGCAGAAGCGACTGTTTTGCCGTCCGGACTCCACGATACCGACCACACTTGATTAGTGTGTCCTTTGAGTGTCGTCGGTTCAGCCGCATGGTTGGTAGTACATGGCAAGCAAGCGGCAACTAACGCCGCGAACATCGGATACGTACTACGACTCATGGTCGGCTTCTTTCATTTAAGTATGAGTAAGATGTTAGTGCAGTAAACACTACTGTTTACCTTTCAGTATAGGCTCCCGCGACCATCATTCATTAAATCCCTCAATTTCGAGTCGAAATCTCCGTCGATCGGGCGTTCTTCGGGCACGTCGCTCCATTCGCCGGCGTCAATGATCGAGAGGGTCAACCGAGGATTCCTGCCGCCGAATCTTGTTGATTATCGAGCCGGTCAATGGGCTATTGCGGCGGCTAGATCCCGCGCCGAGCGAACTTCCTCATTTTTTACCGATCTGACCCGCGACCGCAACTCAATTCCGTTTTTTTTTCGGTGCGGCGGCCCGACACGCGTCCGAGACGCCGGTGAACCCCGCGCCGAGCAAACCTTCTTGATTTTTACGGATCTGACCCGCGACCGCCAGTCAGTTCCGCGTTTCTTGGGCGCAGCGGTCCAACACACCGAAGCACCGACCGCCGGATCTGCGCGCGTCGGTCGATGTGACCGACGCGCGCAAACGTCCCGTGTCCACCGTGGACAGTCGCCGGCCCGTGGCGCCGAGCGTCGGCAACCTCGACGACGCGGCGGGGGGCTTTTTCGCAGTTCGTCGAGTGCCGTGTCCGTGACTTTTGGTTTGCTGAAGGTCACGCGAAGAGAGGTTCTTGAATATCACGGATGCCAGACGAATTTGCATGTCGGCAAGGCCTTCTGAAACTCCTCCCGAGCAGCGTAGGTAGTCTCTGTGCGGTGGAAGTCAAGGGACTCCAATCGCTTGAGAACGGTGAGCTGTTTCAGTCCCACGTCGGTGATTCCCGTGTAGCTGAGATCGAGCGATTGCAACTGCTTGCAGGCCGTAAGGTTCCTTTAGGCCCGCATCGGTAACCTTGGTTTGTTCAAGCCCAAGCACCCGCAATTGCTTGAGGGCGCCCAGTACGTTCAGCCCGGCGTCGGTGATTTTGTTGGCGCCGACGTCGAGCGAGCGCAGGTTGCCGAGGGCGGCCAGTTCCTTCAATCCGGCATCGGTAACTTGCGTGTCGTAAAGGTCGAGCCTTTCCAATTGCTTGAGCGCAGCCAGTTCTTTTAGCCCAAGGTCAGAGATTCCTGCGAAGCGGAGCTCGAGCGACTGCAACTGCTTGAGGGGAACTAGTTCTTTGATTCCAGCGTCGGTAACCTGGCTGAACCCTAAATCGAGGTTCTTTAATTTGCTGAGGCCGGCCAAGTGTTTCAATCCCGCATCAGTGATTTTTGTTCCTTGAAGGATCAGCGTCTGCAAGTTCTGCAGGACAACCAGTTCTTTCAGTCCCGCGTCGGTGAGTTTCGTGAAGCTAAAGTACAGCCCGAACGGAACCTGGACCAGAGGCAGCTTGGGAAGCGAGCCGTCCGGCAGCGGCACGAGGATGAAACCAGGCAAGTTCTTGGCAGCCGCTTCCTTTCCCCGCACAAAGCTAACAAGTCTGTCAGCATCGGCTGCAAACCCACCGTAGACGGCTCCGAGTTTTTCGTAGGCGGCAACGGTTTCGGGGTCAATCGGCTTGTACCTCGGCAGCTCGTCCGCGCGACTTGCAACCGCGACCCAGCCACAGCAAATAATCCCGATCAGCGTGCGCGTGAACATGAGATGCCCCTTGAATGGTTGTCAGAAAGTGTATCGAATTGTCTCTCCGGCGAGAAGAGTCTGATCGCGGAACCCAGGTCACCTTGCGCGCGTCGGTCCGACCGACCGAAGCAGCGAGCAGGCGATTTGCGCGCGTCGGTCGATGAGACCGACGCGCGACGCACCGGCTTTCGGGAGACGTGGTCGAGCCAGGCATTCCATTCCACGAAGCGAGGGAGAGCCCAACTAGGCGTCGAGGACGAACCCTCGGCTGTGGGCACTTGCGCTTCCAAGAATGACGCCGGGAATACTTCCTTGACGCTCCAACCTCGAATTCCGACAATAGCGAGACACTAACCATCAAACTCCAATCACATGAACCAGCCCGAACACCTTGGCCCGGAGTTAGCAAGGTTCCGTTCCTACCTACACCTCCTCGCCCGCATCCAAATCGGCGACCGGACTGGCCTCGACCCTTCCGACCTGGTCCAGCAGACGCTTCTCGAAGCCCACCGCGAACAAGCAGATTGCCGTGCTGGCACAAATGCGGAGCGAGCCGCCTGGCTGCGCCGGATGCTGGCAAACAATTTGGCCGACGCAATTCGAGCCAGAACCCGAGTTCGACGGGACGTAAACCGCGAGGTTTCGATCGACGCCGCCCTCGGCGAGTCCTCTGCCCAAATCGGCCTTTGGATCGCTGCCCCGGGCCCTTCCCCTTCCCAGGAAGCTGACCAGCACGAGCAGGCTATCCGACTGGCTACGGCACTCGCCGGTCTTCCGGAAGCCGAGCGGGAAGCCCTTGTCCTTCAACACTGGCACGGTCTGACCGTGGCCCAGATCGGAAAACGCCTCGGCCGGACTCCGGCGGCCATCGGCGGGCTGCTCAAGCGGGGGCTGAGACGCTTGCGGGAGCGGATGAAGGACCCGTCCACCGAGTTTTGATTTCCGCGCGCCCGGTCTGCGGTTTGTTATCGCCTAGAATCGTGGGGCACCGATTTCAGATCGTTTTCCAGATGAGGAGACGACATGTCAGACCGTGACGAGCCGCAAGCGGATCGCGAGAACCGGGTCGGCGAGGCGGTGGCGTGGTACTACCGGGCTGCTGAGTCGGGACACCTCCCGAACCCCGCCGATTTCCTCAGCCGCTACCCGGACCTTCGCCCCGAACTGGAGTCGTTCCTGGTCGACAAGAATGCCTTCGACCGGGTTGCAGGCCCACCCGCTGACCCGGACGCCACCCTTCCGCCATCTCCCAACCCGAACGCCGATACCGTCGCCTATGTTCCAACAGCAAACCCGGACGCCAGTGTCCAACGGCCTAGCGCCGAGACGGCGGGGTGTGGGCCACTTGGGTCGGTCCGATACTTCGGCGATTACGAACTCCTGGCCGAGGTCGCCCGCGGCGGAATGGGAGTGGTGTTCAAGGCCCGGCAGGTCTCTCTCAACCGCGACGTTGCCCTCAAGATGATTCTGTCCGGACAACTGGCCAGTGCTGCCGACATTGCCCGGTTCCACGCCGAAGCCAAGGCGGCGGCCAATCTCGACCACCCAAATATCCTGCCTATCTACGAAGTAGGCGAGCACCTCGGGCAGCATTATTTTAGCATGAAACTCATTCCTGGCGGGAACATGGCCACTAAGGTGGCGGAGTGGGTCAAAGACCTGAAGGCGGCGGTGGCAGTTTTCGGTAAGGTGTGCCGGGCGGTCGACTTCGCGCACCGGCGCGGAATTCTGCATCGGGACTTGAAGCCGGAAAATATTCTGCTGGATGCCGACGGGACGCCGTACGTGACCGACTTCGGTTTGGCCAAGAAGGTCGAGGGAGACTCGAACCTGACGCAGTCCGGCGCTATCGTCGGCACGCCAAGCTACATGGCCCCAGAGCAGGCCCGAGCAGAAAAAGGGCCGACCACCGCGGTCGACGTGTACGCGCTGGGGGCGATTCTGTACGAATTGCTCACCGGCCGGCCGCCATTCCGCGGTTCGAACGTCATGGACACCGTTCTCCAAGTTTTGAACAGGGAACCGGTGAATCCGCAAGCAGTCAACCCGAAAGCCGACCGGGACTTATCGTTGGTCTCACTGAGATGCCTGGAGAAAGACCCGGCGAAACGGTATGAGTCGGCCGCCGCTCTGGCGGACGAACTCGAGCACTGGCTCGACGGACAGCCATTGAGTGTTCGGCCTTTGACACCCGCCGCACAGGCGTGGCGCTGGACGAAGCGAAACGCTGGGGCCGTCGCGGGTAGTGCAGGGATTGGGATCGTGGCCGGGCCTGGACTCGGAATCGCCTATGGGGCGCTCGGCGACCGGCAAACTCGTAGACGCGAATTCGGTTTGCGGCTTGCGGGATGCGGCCGGCGGCTAGCCTTTCGATGCGTCGGTCGATGTGACCGGAGCAGGTTGCGCGCAGCAGATCTTCTGGGGCTCCCAAGGCTGTTTGGCGCCGTCTTGGCTTCGCGCTCGGTGGGAAGACGCCCGAGAGGACGACCCGTGGGGTGGCTGTGCGAGCGTGCCCGGATTGACCTGTGTGGCGGCAATCTCGGCCATTTGCACGTTGCCTTCTGACCCGAAAGCTTCGAATACTTTCCACCCGCCCCGACCGTCCTTCGCGAATGCAGCCGCATCGCGGTTGGAGTCCACGAGGAAGGCGAACGATTCTTGGCACCACTTGCACCAGGAAAGCGCAACGATCTCCGAGTCTACAACTACCCGTGCCACTTCCGGTATAAGCGCACCATCCATCGGGCAGCGACTTCGACCCATCCGAACATCCGCGAAGCACCGAACTTGTGATTAACCTAACCGGCGCCGGCAGAATAATCGCCGCATGGGCACGGTAAGAGCCAGCGCCGGGAATCTATGCAATCATTGAATCGTGGCCGAAGGGTTTGTCAATAAGTACAGGTACGGCAGTCCTTGCGACAGGGCAAGCCCACATTCAATTGACGTTCCAGGACGACCTACCTCCGTATTATCCATAACCTACGTCGGTCCGACCGACCGAAGCGGCGAGCAGGCGATTTGCGCGCGTCGGTCGATGTGACCGGAGCGCGCTGGGCTTCGGTGATAAAACCACGTCGAACGTTGCCTGTTACCTTACTTTTGCCACTTCTTATCTCTGTCGAACTTCAGCAGGAACTTCCCGCCGGGACGTACTCCATTCTCATGGCGAAGCCTCCTCATTTCCCGGACAACGACGCGTAATCAGAACGAGCCATGCATTCGTACTATACAAATGTTTCTTTTGGCTGAACCAGTCCGTGAACTTGTGTTCCCAATTGCACTCGATCGAGGAGACGATTAAGTTGCCGATCGTTCGCCATGCACTTGCGCTGGTCTTTCTTTTGTGTACACTCGGGGAATCCGAAATCGAAAAATGGTTCCTCCTCACTTGACAACGCCGTCGAAACCCAGTGTCATACCGCTGAATCCTTCGTAGCGCAAAATCCCACGGTCCTGAAAGCGGGGCATGACGATGAATGAGCCACATCCGACGCAGATCATGCTCAACGAGATCGTTGGCCTACTTAATTTGGCTGTCGGCGACGCCGACAAGGCTTGCGGCGACATCCGGGGAAGTCCGGTAACGATGACAGTGCTCGGCGCGGAGCCTCCGGCGCTCTTATTCGGCTTCAAGATTCAGCGGCCGCACCCCGCTGATATTCCCTTGCCCTGGGAAATCAAACCGCTTATCGAGAAGAAAATCGCGGAGGTCTCGCTCGAAAACGGCACCGCCTGGCTTTCCCTCGACAATCTGAGCGGCGAATCCAGTGAGTCGGTCGAGGGCCTGGTAACAGGCTTCGCGGAAGCCATCGCCATCGCGAATCTCCGGTTGCCGCCCGGTTGCTTGCAGTGCGGGTCGGATTCCGGACTGGCCGTGGTTTACGGGAATGGCCAATGCACTCGACTATGCGCCGGCTGCCGCGAACAGGTCGTGGAGGACACCATCCAACGCCAGGCGGCGCTCGATCGGCCTAGCTTCGTGTTCATGCTGGCGCTGCCGCTGTTGTGCCTCTACGTCAGTCTTGGCTGGACGATCCTATGGTGGTTGGTGTATGTATGCATGCAGGCAAACAATGCGAATGTGATTCTTATCGATCGCTTCTCGCTTCTGTTGATCGGTGCCCTGCTCTGTGGCATCGGCGCCGGGTTGGGATATCCCATCGGCATCATCCTACGGCGATCCGGCGCGGCGAGCCGAGCTCATGCCGTGATCGGCACACTGGTCGTCTTTCTCGCTTGCGGGATCGGAGAATGGTTCTTTGCCGCGCTGCTCCTTTATCTCCATACCGGCATCCTCAGTCTCGAATTCGCCTCCAACGCGCTCGGCCCCTTTATTGCGAATAGTCATTATTCCTGGATAATCGGCAAACTCTGCGTCGCGATCGCGATCGCTGTCGGTTGCTATTATGGCACCCAGGTCCGACGGATCGCGACAGTGAAATTGTGAAGAAGAAGCGGCGGGCACCACTGTAATGGACCCCAAAAACTGGGCCGCATCAATCCTTCTATGCCCAGGCGGGATTGCCGATTGCCGCTTCGGTCGATGAGACCGATGCAGGCTGGGCAAGACCGCGCCCGTAGCGGATGGTTCGGCTCGCTAGTTGTCCAACCAGAACACCACCGGACGCGGTCCGGGCCGACCTCGTTCGCCAGCTTGGCCATCGCGACGACCGCGGCCCGGAACTCGAGCGAGAGCTTGACCGATGACTTTTCCCGTCGGTCGGCGGACAGTCCGCTTTCTTCAGTTCGTCCGCAATCGAAAAGGAAAACGGGAGGCACCATCGAAGAGATGTCAAACGGCGTCCTTTCCGTTTTCTGTGGGCTGCGGCGGCGTTTCCGAGAGTCCGGCGGAAGACGTTGCTCCTCGACTTCGAGTATCTTGGCGTGCGGCGTGAGACAATCGCTGCAATTCCAAGTCAATCGCAGCTCAGAATCGAATACAATGCCCGAACGTGAATGATCGCTGTCGCTGGATGGAAACAAAGATGAATGACCCCCGAGTAACCTGCTTGTTCGTCCCGGCATTCATAGCTGTTGTTTGTACAATTCCGGCGCGGGGCGGAGAATACAGCGACCCGAGCGGGTTTTCGCTGAAATATCCGGATGACTGGGTCGCTGTCGCGGACCCTGCTCACGACAAGGCTTTTCGAGAGAACGTCCCGCCGAAGAATCGCGACTGGCTCGACAAGAACCAGGTTGATCTGAGCAAAGTGGCGATGGTGCTTGTTCACAATGACGAAGATGAGGGTGGTCCGAGCATCAATGTTTTCGTGGAACAGTCCCAAATCATAGTAAATGATGCCTCCGTGAAGAGAATCTTGACCGGGCTAGCGCAGCGGAATGGTGCGATGGGCGTTACGATCGAAGATAAAAATGCGAGCATCCGACGCATCGGGAATCGTGATGTCATTGTAATTGATTATTGCGGACGATTTCCCGCCGTCGAATCTCCATTTAAGCAGATGGTGGTCGCTATCCCTGGCGGTGGGAAGACTTACATCGTCGCCTGCACGGCCAAGGCCGAGGAGTTCGCACAGTGGTCAGAAGCGTTTGAGACGATCCTTTTGAGCGTCACAGTGCCAGAGCCGGTCACCCAAGGCGTCGACTGGGAAAGTATTGCGCCAAGAGCCGGTCTCGCAGTGATCGCCTGTTTAGTGTTCGTAATCATGAGGGCTAGGATGCGGAACAGGCCTAAGCGAGTCAAAGCGCCTTCGCACGATGATAACCAACCAAGCGACGGTGATTTAGGGAATCTCAAAAACCGCCCCCAGCAGTCCCAGTAGCTGGACGGACGAAGGCGAGCAACAAGTGCGCGCCGACTTTACCGCGTTCTTTCGCGATTGGCGGGAAGGGGTATTGCAAGTGCTAAAGAAACAGAATCCGCCGGCAAAAAAACGACAGCATAAAGCCCCTTCGCATGCGACTTTTATTTCCGTTTGCCGGAGGGGCAAAACGTCGCGGTGAAAGACGGCCATGTGGTCAAATGCTTCTCATTTTTTACAGGATGTGCAGCAGCTTTGCCAGCTTTTCAGGGTGCCGTTTCCCACTCCGGTCCGACACCCCGAGGAAGCGAGCAAGCGATTTGCGCGCGTCGGTCGATGTGACCGAAGCGCGCAAACGTACCGTACCTTCGGCAAGCATATCGCAAGCGAGTCAAATCGAGTCAGGTGAGTAACGGGGTACTGCGAGCCGCGTTGTCGGCCGCGTGTGCGATGCGGTTGACGCACCGTGAACTGCTCGCCGATTTCATCGAAGGAGGTCGTTGAGACTAATGCACTTCGTGCGTCTGATCTGACACTTCTTCCTGTGGTTCCAAAACAATCGCCAGCAGCGCAGATGGTCTGGGCAACGACGTGACGTATAATGAAACTTCAACCTACATCGCCCTTTTGCGACCAATCGATTTTTGTGCATTAAACGGATTTTCCGAGTGCATGGGAGAATGCCGTGCGAACTCAACTTGGGCCGGGAGTCTTTTCACTATTCGCGGCAATCGCGACGAGTTGCTGCGGGGCGACGTTTGCCTTCGCACACCAGTTCGATTCCAATCTTGTGCCGAGACCGCTGCGGCCCGAGATCGTGAAGCAGTGGCGAACGGCTGGAGCATGTCTCATCGACACCGGTTTCGGCACGGGTCATACTCCGATGGACACGGTCGATTTCGAGCGAATTCCTGCCTTCGATTTGGGATACACTCGATGGAAAAAAGAGCGAGTCGCAAAACTTGCCGATCCTGGAGAACCATTTGGGCTAGACCTTTTTCTTGCCCCCGTTACTGACGACGATCTAAAGGAATTGGCCGGACTGACCAGTCTGCATTCGCTTCGACTCGACAGGACGCTGGTATGCGGCGCCGGGTTGAAGGAACTCTCTGGATTGAAGAAGTTGCATACGCTGAGTCTCAACGCAAAGAGCGTCAATGACGCGGGCCTGAAAGGCGTGGGCGTACTCACGAGTCTGCGATGTCTTCACCTCGGCGGAACCCAGGTGACCGATGCGGGATTGAAGGAATTGTCCACGCTGACGAATCTCGAAGTTCTCGATCTCAGCGGCACGCCGGTCACCGATGACGGGATGAAAGAATTAGCGCGTTTGCCGGCGTTACGATCGTTGACGCTCAACGAGTCGAAGATCACCGGGGCTGGCCTTCGGCATTTGGCTGGCCTTCAGAATCTCAAGGCACTCGACCTCAACCATTCGTTTGATTTCGGACCGGCGGCGGCAGGACTGTGCGAGCCCAAAAGTCTGGAAATTCTCAACTTGCCATTGACCTCCTCGAATGATGCCGTCTTGAGAGAAGTCGGGAAGTTGACGGACCTGCGCTGGCTCAACATCGGCTACACAAGTGTGACCGACGTCGGGCTCGTCGAGTTGGCCGGCCTTCGTCGTCTCCAATGGCTCGGACTGTGCGGCGTATCGTTGTCCGGCGTCGGGCTGAAGGAACTCGTCGGGCTGGATCAACTGCAGTCGTTGGACATCAGTCTGGCCCACCTGTCGGATGAGGGGGTTCAACAGATCGCTCGATTGAAACATCTGCGAATACTTGAATTGTGGAGCGCGGATGTAACCGACCAGGGCATCAAGGGATTCGCCCAGTTGACGAATCTCAAGCGCCTGAATTTGCGTAATCCCAAGTTGACGGACGCGGGCGTGTTGGAGTTGTCCGAACTCGCGGAACTGGAAACCCTCGAACTCGGCGGCGCGAGTCTCACGGATGCGGGCTTGAAATCGTTGGCCAAGCTGACCAATCTGCGCTCGCTGGACATCGGCGCCACGAATGTCACCGACGCAGGGTTGAAATGGCTCGCAGGCATGAAACGGTTGCGGCAGTTGGACATCGGAGGCAGCGGAGTCACCGACGCGGGACTGGACGCAGTGGCCGGTATGGCATCTCTACAAGTACTCAACCTTGATAACACAAAAATCACGGATGAAGGCTTGAAGAAATTGACTCGGTTAGCTGCCTTGCGAGATCTGAATCTCAATGAGACTCGAGTAACCGCCGACGGAATTTTGGCGTTGGCGGGGAAAAAACTAGATCGTCTTGAACTTCCCACAAAAGCCCGCACCGATCTGGGGCTCAAGAACTACCTCGCCGCAGTGAAAGCGCCCGACTCGCTTAACCTCGACTTGTGGAACGTGTCCGACGTTGGGATGAAAGAGGTCGCCAAGTTGAAACACTTGCGTCACCTGAGCCTGTTTTCGGACGATTGCTCTCGTGTCCGCGACAAGCAGCCGCACACGTCGCCCGTGACTGACGCCTGCGTGATGGAACTGGGCCAACCTGAAGAATCTCGAATCGCTTCATTTCAACGATGTGAACGTTTCCGCCTCGGCAATGTCGGCATTGCGGCGAGAGTTGCCGAGTTGCGACATCTGGGCGCCAACAAAAAAAGACTAAGACGCCTAAAAGAATGATGAGAGAACGCCCAATCCGAGAACTGTTTTGTCGACCTGAAAAGGTCGATTATGTCGGCCCAGGGGCATCTTGGGATCGAACGGCCACTGCCGGTTCACGAACGTGACTGGCGTGGTCAGGACGCGATGGTAGAGATCGGTGCGAAACCAGGCCATCATGAGCGCGGTCGAGCCGCCGGAACTGTTCCCATCACCGAAACGTTCGTCCAGGAGCACGGCTACTAATTCGTAACTTGCTCTGGTCCGACACACCGACGCATCGAGCACGCGATTTGGGCGCGTCGGTCGATGTGACCGAAGCGCGTAAGCTACTCGTGTGATCGACGCTGCCGGACAAACCAGATTGCGGCGGCGACGGCGATCACACCCAGAGCCGCCCACCAGCCCCATCGGGACAGACGGCCCACTCGCGATGCGGAAACCATTTCGCCGGTGCGCATGTCGAACGCAAACCGGTTGCCGTCGAGGGTCGTGATCGTCTACTCGAACTCTCCGACCCGTCCCTACTGCTGCCAGCGATAGTGCGAGACGGACCGTTCCAAGCTGTCGGGGTGATCAACCAGCTCGCCGACCCGGTAGGTCCGCAACAGCCGCCCATTGTCGAAGAAGCTCACGGTCTCGCAGTCGAGGTCCGGCGTCTTGTCATCCCGGAGCCAAGCCCACGGGCCGCGGCGGATTAGGTGGATACCGTCGGGGGTCAGGTCGACACCGTGCGCGTACCAGTCAACTGTCCAGATTGGCTCGGCCGAGCCGTCGTTACGGTACATCCCGGTTCGCTTGTACGCGAGGCGAATCTCGCGGATGCGGGCAGCCGTCTCCTCGTTCCACGGCCGGATATCATCCTCGACGGCTCCCGGCGCGATCATCACGAAGACGTACATCCCGCCTGGGACGACTTCCTTGTACGACCGCGGATGAGACGGGGAATCCGCCAAAGCGGACGAGGTGGCGACCAGCCCCACGAAGGCGAACAGCCATTGACATCGAACCGCCATCGCGTCGCGCCTCCGGTGGCCGGATTGTGGATTACCTCGCGCCGAGCGCGAGCTATCAAGCTGCTCAATTGGCCCATTGCGGCAAGTAGATTCACGCCGAGAAAACCTCCTTGATTTTTAACCGATCTGACCCGCGGCCACCACTCAATTTCGCCTTTATCGGCGCTTCGGTCCGACACGCCGCAGCAGGGAGCCGGCGATTTGCGCGCGTCGGTCGATGTGACCGACGCACGCTAACGAATGCTCCCCGTCACACGCGGATTTCGGCTGCCGTCGCGCATCCAAGCGTTCCGCTTGAGGGGGACCCGAGAGGACGACCGCAAGCCGAACGATCCCGGTGCATTAGTTAAGGTTGAACGCCTTTTTCGGACAAACCGTCGGGACGCGAAAGAATCCGTCTTCGCAGAGGGAATGTATATCAACGTTTAGACGCTATATGACTGTTCGTCGGCGGCCCCACATTCAACGAGCGCGACACCCGCTACTTCTTTGCCCGCTTGACTTCGGGCTTGACTGCTTCAATCCGGCGGTCCAGTTCGTCTACCGCCTCCATCAGGAATTTCCGCATGCAGCGAGTCGAACAAAACTGGATGTTGATCGTGGATGCGTCGGCGTTTCTCCCGTTTTTCTTGGCGACGGTTAATGTTGATCCCAAGGATGCACGGCTTTTTGGATGCTTGGAAACACCGGAATCCCAACTGAGCGTAAGAAGCGAGCCAAGATATACAGGGTAGCTGCGACCGTGAACAAAAGACATAGCGACAAATGAAAGCGACGCGACCTCGGGGCGCGGCGTAACCGGTGATTTTGTCCCTGGGCCGGTTGCCTTGCAGACCGGACACCGCTTCTGATTGGCCACGTTGATCGGAAATCTCATGTATCACCGTGCCAAGTAAGAACGCGCATCGAAAAGACAACGAAGCCGCCGATTTAACTCGTCTCCGGGGGCGAGGTATTAAGCCGCTGAATTGCCTAGGAAGTCGCTCAATGACCTATTACAGCGCGTAGATCCAGCACCGAACGAGTCTCCTTGATTTTTACCGATTTGGCCCGCCACCGCCAGTCATTTCGCCGTTTTGAGTGCATCGACCCGACACGCCGAAGCATCGAGCAACTTTTCGGCGCATCGGTCGATGTGACCGACGCGCGAAAAGTAGAATGTCGCCATTTCATTTTCAACATGTTCAACCCAATCCGGGACGCGGCTAGTTTGTCCTCGCCCGCGAAAAATATGCCCGCTAATCCTTGCAAGGCTGTTCTCCGTTTGCCAGAATCCCACTATATTATTCGCGCCCTCGACAACGGGAGTCGCTCCATGTCTTTTAAGTTCTTGATGCGCTTACGTTCGGCTATCGTCGTTCTCTTTGGATTGTTGCTGATCACCGGGTGCAACCGCAAGGAGCCCACGCTCGCGGTTGCCGAACCGGAGCCGGCGTTGATTGGCGTTCCTGCTGACATGTTTTTAATCGCCCGCTATCGCGCAAGCGAGGTTCGTGACAATCCCTTATTTCCCTTGGCCTGTGACAGCTATGCGCTGTACGTATCCGGCGGCTTTTTCGGTTCGTTTCCTGGCGTTGTTTTTGATGCGGTTCGGTGGGACCTCATCGAGCAAAGGTCTGAAAAACTCTGGGGCTACCGTTATTCCTGGGTCGATTCCGTGACTTGGTGTTTTCCCGACGGTCCTCCCACGACGGACACGGCGGAACGCGAATTCATCAACATCGTGGTTTGCCGTCAGGCCATTTCAAAGGAATCCGAAATCTATACGAAAACGAAAGAAGATCCGACTCGGCCTGGCTTCCGCAGCTTGGGCCAGGGCCAGCTAGTCCATTTTCCGGACGAAAAAACGATCGTCTTCGTCCATGAGAAACTTGCCGACCGGTACCTTCACGGCTACGCGCAGAATCGCGAAGGCTGGCCGTTCGATGCAGCCTTTTTGCGACAATCCGAACAACACACCATGCTCATTTGGTCGCGCCCGGTTCAGGCCCGCGCCTTACTGAAAAAACATCGCGATAACGGCGAGCGTCTGATCAGTACGCTCTTTTTGCTGGCGAACATGTTGCTGACCACGGATATGATCCTCTTTCTGGAACCTTATCCCGCTCTGTACGACGCGCAATCGCTCAGGGCCACAATTGATCTGAAAGACAAAGAACTCAGCGCCTCCATTCACGCGAAATTCGACGACGGTGCGGCAGCGGCGAAGGGGAAGGAGGCGGTTGCCGCAATCGTTCGCGATACGACGGAATTCTTGCGTCTTGTTCTCGACAGCAATGACGGGAAGAAACAAGGAGCGATCAGCAACGTTGTCGAAGCGTTGAAGACATATCTCGATCAAGCGAAAATCGAAACAAACGAGTCGGACCTCAACGCTTCTTTCGATTTATTCAAAGCTGGACCAGGGCTTCCTCAACTGGTCGCCGAAATTCAGCGCCGAGCACGGACGCTCGAGGCGACGACCCAGGAGCGGCAAGAGCACGAGCGGCAACAGGTCAACCTGAAGAAGCTGGTTGCGGCTGCGGTCGATTTCTATGATTTCAAAGGCGTTTTGCCGATCCGTGGCATTGTGTCGATGGGCAAACCGCTAACCGATCCAAATGCAAAAGCGTTGCTCAGCTGGCGGGTGGGCATCCTGCCCTACCTCAACGAGCGCGATTTGTACGAGCAATTCAACCTGAATGAGCCCTGGGACAGCGAACACAATAAGAAGCTGATCGACAAGATGCCGCAAATCTATACGCCGCCGTCGAGTGTGAAGGCGCCGGCGGGGCAAACGTTCTATCAAATGGTGGTCGGTCCGAAAGCGATGTGGCCTGGGTCAACGTTGATCGCAATGAGTGATGGGACGAGCAACACGCTCGCCATCGCCGAAGCCGCCGAACCGGTCATCTGGACGAAGCCAGACGACATTCTCGTACCGGGAAATGAGATGCCAAAGGATCTCAAGAAAAAATTCGGCGGCCACTATCCGAACGGCTTCAACGCGGCGACTTGGGATGGCTCGACGCACTGGATCGATCTGCGGACGATCCCTGACAAAGATCTCTGGTCAATGATTACGCCCAACGGAGGAGAAATCTTCGCGTGGCCGCCGTGACGGACGCAGGCGTCAAGGAGCTTAAGCAAATGATGGCGATTCTCCCGGCTGGACTGCTCGACCCGTAAACGGCACCCGCCCTCCACTTGCTGCCTATTATGCAGCAAAGCGGATTGACGAGCAAGGGGTTTTAAACATGTCGCTAAAACAGAGATCCGTGCGTCGCGTTTTAATGGCCGGCGTTGTCGTTCTGGTCGTCGCGTCATTTCTGCCGATTTGGACGCTGAGATGCTTCAGTGACCATGAATTCAAGATAGAGCACCATTCAATTTGGAGTAATCTCATTAAAGCCAACGATGACGGTTTCGATGGGTCAGCGAAATCCGATCCTACTGATATAATTCTGGTGATCGGCGTATTCTTGATCGGATGCATCATTAAAGCGGGTATTATTTCAATTGGCCGACCAAACCGATCAACACACTGCTAGGCCACGATTCGCTATTTTCCTCCGATCGCATAGAGATGCGAATCTGTCAATAAGTACAACGTGCCGTTCGCGAAAACCGGCGATGCGTACATCGCGAGTCCCGTCACGAGTTTACCGATAATCTTTTTGTTCTTGGATAGCTGAAGGATGCTGACCTCGCCGCTATTATCGACCACATAGATTGTTTCGTCAATGATCAGCGGATTCCCACGAAAGCTGTCATTTGAAAAGTGCATCCAATGTCGTTGGCCGGTTTTGGAATCGAGACAATGAATCACACCTTGACGATCGGTCGCAACTACCAGGCCACGATGCACGGCAACCGACGAAAGGGTCAAGTGCATGCACTCCTTGTCGTTCTTTGGGTCTCCGGCAAACTCCCAAACCAAGCCCGAATTGGGGCTGGGTTTGCCTTTGCCTGTACCGTCGTCTTCCAGTTCAATACTGATGTCGCCGCGTTTCGTGGGATTGACGCAAAACAGCCGGCCTTGTTCGCCAATTGCTTCGGGATAGATCCCGGCCGCGAAAAAGACTCGACCTTCCGCATAAACGGGCGTGGCGAGCACATAGACCTTAGTGTCATTGCCATCCTGTCGCTGACCATAATTCCAAGGGACACCTTTTCGGTTGGAATCGAACTTCCACAAGAGTTTGCCCGTTTCGGCTTCGAACGAGCGTACCCAGCCATCCCCTTGCGGAGCGATGACTTGACACTTGCCGTCAATCTCGACGGCGAGCGGACTGGCATATTGGCCGAACAGCAATCCCTTTCCGGGAGAGCTATCCTTCCAGACGACTTTGCCGGTATCCTTGCGAACGCAGATCAAGCTCGGAGCGTCAGGCGCGACAACGGTTTTGCCATCTTCGCCGACGCCATTCCCCGTCGGGACGTACAGGAACTCCTTATAACTCGCCGGTGAGCCGAATGAGTCGTGGCCTGGAATCATCTGCTTGCGCGGAAACACACCGAATTCCGTCCGCATGTCGAGTTTCCAGACAACATTGGGCTTCCCTCCGTTCTCTTGCAGAGCGCCAATGTCGAGACAAACAAGCTCGCCGCGGTTCGTGCAAAAAAAGATGCGGTTTTTGTCGACCAATGGACACCCGGAAATGCCTTGCAACGGCCAGTCGAGGCTGATCTCCGCATTCTCAATTCGCGGCGACAGATACTGGTAAAGAAACTTGCCGTCTTTCTCTCGAAAGCAGGCTAGGACAGCGTAATCGCCTTCGATCTTCGGGTCGAGCGGGTTCTGGTTATTGGTTCCAACCCAAACCAGTCCATTCGCAACCACCGGACCGCCCATAGACTGACGCCCGACTTTGGCGGACCACTTGACGTTGCGCGGCTTCGTGTTATCGTCGCCCGCTTCCCAATCGGTCGGCGGGTTTTTCTCGAGGCTTACCGGGTTCCGGCTGGCGGTGCGGCCGCCCATCGGCCAATCGTCGGCCAAAGCGATTGTCGGCGCCAACAAACAAACAGCGGCAATCAGGCATCGAATCATTTTTCATCCTTACCCGTCTTGCGGTCGACGCAGCGGAGCGTCGCGCTGGGGACGGGCTTGAGAACGTTCGTGATGAGATACAGCCGTTCAATGTTGAGTTTATCGCCTCCTGATTGAAATAACAACTCGTTGATGGAGCACCTTGACGCCGTGGCGGCCAACGTCACGGACAGGCACATCAACTAGAGGCCGTCCCGTAATCTGTTCAGCCAGAGTTGATTGGCTTCACCCGCAACGTTTGGCCGGGTCATTTTGGGGCTGACTGCCGAGCACATTCCTGCGCGCGTCGGTCCGACACACCGATGCATCGAGCAGACGATTTGCGCGCGTCGGTCGATGTGACCGACGCGCCCAAGCTATGCTGCGCCGGGCTTTCAAGTCCAGCCAGGATGGCCTCGCCATTCCAGGGCGGCAAGCACGACGGATTAAACGCTTAGGTTCACCGGACCGCGGCGAACGACGTTGATTTCAGAACCCGCGCGGCCCGCGGCTCCGGTGCAACGGATTGTTATCCCGTCATTTCATTGCGTCGGATAATTGGGATCTGGCATAGTACTCGGATTTCGTCACGCTGTCTTCGCATCGATCGGCAGCCACAAGGCGAAACACATGACGTGTATTTTTCTTCAGTACGGGATGATAGGCGGCGAACAGGACGTACTCCCGATTTACTGTTGGATCTGAAATCAAGAGACGCTGGTTTGTTGCGCGACAGAAGCCCGACACATTGACGTTTGCAGCCGTGAACCGAAACTCGAACTCGTAATCATCGCTTGATTTATCGGGAACCCATTTTCCTTCAATGTGTGAGCC
>Ga0206843_10093_pt1 | contig 30326 bp, 33 predicted proteins | sample Alteio_BWOrgCont_21_FD_152869 | JGI IMG/M metagenome (GOLD analysis project Ga0206843, IMG submission 152869) | Enriched cells from forest soil in Barre Woods Harvard Forest LTER site, Petersham, Massachusetts, United States -... | ecosystem: Environmental > Terrestrial > Soil > Temperate forest >...
GGGGCTTTTCATTCGCCTTTAATGGGTGAAGCAGCAAAAGAATTTAGCGGCGAATTAAGTAAATATGCGTTTGCTGATGCGCAATTTCCGGTGGTGCAAAATGTGACCGCTATGGCGCACACTAATGGCACAATAATTCAAAATACTCTGCAAAAACAAATGACCAGCTCTGTCTTGTGGTACGACACAATAAAATTCATGCTGGATCAAGGCGTAACACATTTTGTTGAAATTGGTCCCGGTAAAGCCCTTTCTGGCATGGTTAAGCGTATTGCCAAAGAGGCACAAACGTATAGTGTTGAGGATAGTGCTTCCTTAAATAAAACCATTGCTGAAACTGTTTAAAGCTATTTTTAGACAACAAAAAACAAATTAAAAAAGAAAATGGCTCCGGGCTGGTCGGTGCTTGACCTTATCCCCAATAATCTTAAGTAAAGCAGATTTTTGCAAAAATGTGCAAAGTGTAGTAAAGTAATACCGTAAGGAAGTAATCGGAGTCGCCAAGTATGACAGGACAATCCAGTCGTCTGACAAAAAAATTTCAAACAACCATTCCTCGGGTTATTCGGAAAAAGCTGGACTTAAATTCAGGCGATATGGTTCATTTTGAGTTGCGCGGCAATGAAGCAGTACTCAGGAAAGAAACACCTTTGGATATTGCATTTTTGCAGGCGATAGAAGGACAATTAAGCGAATGGCAGTCCGAAGCTGATGATGAAGCCTATAATGACCTTTGATATCGGCGATATCGTTCGCGTCCCATTTCCATTTACGGATCGAACAAGTCATAAACGCCGACCAGCTATTGTATTAAGTACAAAGCCATTCAATGATTCACACATGCATCTGATTCTGGCCATGATAACGAGTGCTAAGAACTCATCTTGGCCAAGTGATATCGTTATCACAGATTTAGCAAGTACAGGGCTTCAAAATGCCTCAGTAATTCGATTTAAAATTTTTACCTTAGACGAAAGACTAGTACTCGGCAAACTAGGTAAGATTTCAAAAAAGGATGGGCACGCTTTGAAAAAGCAAATGGCTAATGTCTTTTCTTGATGAAAGACATTGCCTATCTGACGCAAACAATAAAATACGACCGCACTTAGTTTGAATTGATCTTTGCACTGCTCTTTTTGCACAATGCAATTTATGCTTTCAGATGCAAAGCTCTTTTATGCGCTGCCGATTCAATGCTGTCATCGAGCAGTGGGAGCTTTACTTCACCACAGCGGCGCATCAAAGCTTCGGCAATTAATTTATCTGCAAATTGTGGATTCTTTGGCAATAACGACCCATGCAAATAAGTACCATAAATATTTTTGTGGTGGGCACCTTCAAGACCATCTTCGCCGTTATTGCCATTGCCTTTAATTACTTTGCCCAAAGGTTCGAGATCTTTGCCAAGAAAAGTTTTGCCGCTGTGGTTCTCAAAGCCAACTAAAGTTGAATTGTCTGGCAGTTTTATAGTGACATTGCCGATCATTCTTTTATTGCCCGCGACTGTGTAAGCATCCAGTAAAGAAATGCCTGGTAATTTTGGACCTTCGTGCGGTTGATAATAGTGCCCGAATAATTGATAGCCACCACAAACGGACAACATTACAGCACCATTATCAGAAGCCCGCTTTAAATTATCAGCGTGTCTTTGCAAGTCTTGGGCAATCATTATTTGCTGCTTGTCCTGTCCGCCTCCAACAAAATAAATATCAGCCCAATCAGGATCTATTAACTCTTGAAGTCCGATTTCTTTTATTTCAACTGCTATATCACGCCAAAGCGCTCTTTTTTGAAGAGAGAGTATATTGCCACGGTCACCATAGATATTTAGTAATCGTGAATAAAGATGAGCAATGCGCAGTTCCATTGAATTTATTCCTTGCGATTTGATCGATACGATTTTGATTAATCAAGAGCGACCGATAATATTTTTATCTATTGCCAACTTACATGGTGATACTACCTGTAAAACCAAGTATATTCCGTTAAAGCCCTGTTTTATATAAATAGTTGCCATGAAGTACGTGGGCATCTTTGATACCACCCTTAATGCGATGTATATCGAACAATGATCGGGCGCAAAGAGAGCTTTGTTAAATATTAGACTTATTTAAGGTTCTGAATTTTGGCTGTAGCAGCGGGTTTTTGCGATGGATGTTAAATATACAAATTTTTCCTAGTTTTATTCTAAGTAAGTCCGTCAATATTTAAGTTATTATGCTGATCGTTTAGATCAGGTTTTGCTAAACAGGCGTAGGATCAATTTGTTGTAAGGAGAATTTACTATATGAAAAAGGGGTTTGCAACCTTACTTACTGCAGCTGTTGCCGTAGGTGCGAGCACCTTAATTAGCACCACTGCGGCTAATGCCCAGGGTGCCAGCAATGTTAGTGATTTAACTGATGTTGTTGGAAACGAGTGGGCTTATAACGCCCTCAAGGAGCTTGTCAATAATCCATGTCACGTTTTGGTTGGTTATCCAGACAGAACATACAGAGGACAAAAATCAGCTACTCGTTTTGAATTAGCTGCTGCCCTCTATAAATACGAACAATGTATCGCTGAGCGTTTAGCTCTTAAAGCAGATAAGGCGGATTTGGAAAAGTTTGCTGCACTGTTAGAAGAGTTCCGCGGCGAACTTAATTCACTCAAAGCACGCGTAGATGATCTAGAAAGACGTATGAAACTTGTCGAAGACAAGAACGTCGAACAAGACATGCGTCTTGCTTACGCTGAGCGCCAAAAAGGATTCCTTTATGAGCGTTTAGTGAAAGGTACTTTCATCGATGCCCGCGATGTAACTGTGGGTGTTGGCCGCGGTCTCCGCGGAGTTTACAGTTTCTTCTTTTAAGTAAGAGAGAGCTGGCTTGATCCTGCCTCATTGGCAGACCTGATTTAAGAAGAGCTCCTACCTGCAAAGGTAGAAGCTCTTCTTTTGTTGACTAGTATTATGTTTAATAGGTAAAAGAAATGTCTTACGCCAAAGAAATGTCATTAGCGCTTGATCTCTGTCGAAAATCTGGCGAAATTGCTCTTAAATATTGGCAAAGCAAAAATTTAAATATAAGTCTCAAATCTGATAATTCAGAAGTTACGCAAGCCGATAAAGAATGCGAACGTATGCTCCGCGAAGAAATTGCAAAAATATACCCCAATGATGGATTTTTAGGTGAGGAAGAAGGCGAAAGTGCAAGTAAAGTTGGTCAGCGGCGCTGGATAATCGACCCTATTGATGGGACTTTTAATTACACTAAAGGACTGCCTATTTTTTCTACCCTTCTGGCTTTGGAAGTGAATGGAGAAATAGTTTTAGGAGTTGTGCATGCACCGGCAATGAAAGAAACACTTTGGGCGGAAAAAGGAAAAGGCGCCTTTAGAAATGGAAAAAGAATACACGTCTCTGAGTGCAAAAAACTGTCCGAGGCATTTTTTACTATTGGTGCCATTAATCGAATTTTAGAGTTTGGTTATTGGAAACAATTTACCGAACTTGTTAGTAAAACCTACAAACAAAAAGCTCCCGGTGATTATTTAAGTTTTGCCTTGGTGTTTGAGGGTAAGGCAGATTTAGTAATAGAAGTTGGACTTAAGCCATGGGATATTGCACCAATGAAGATTCTGGCTGAAGAAAGCGGTGCTATATATAGTGATCTTAATGGCGGCAATTCTATTTACACCGGCAATTGCATGATTACAAATAAACACTTAGAAGATGAGGTTCTGGCTATCTGTTCAGCTTCCACTTCGGTCGTCTCACACTGAAGATCAGAGGATAAGTGCAGTTCTGACGGGTAAGTGCGGCTTTGCATATTGCTGGTTTATATAAGCCTAAATAGTTAATAAGTACATCTAGTATAAATATTTGGGTTAAAATTAGATTTTGTAAATCTTAGCGTGTGCTAGTTGGATTTACACAAAATGCAAGGGCCCTAATTGAAGTCAGAATTTCCAGAAGAATTATCAAAGTCCTCCGACGATTCGTCTTCGTCGCCCATGATGGATAAAAGTGAATTTGATCGAGAAGATCAAATAGCACTTGATAAAGTAGCTTGGTATGGATCATTGCGATCCCGGATGGCATTACTCATGACAATGACCACTCTAGCGCCAATTTTTGTTTTTCATTTTATCGCTATTCAAATTCATCGTGCCGGTTTAAGCGAAACTATTTGGTATGTGGTTTTAATTCCATTGTTAGCATTAATCAATTGGTTTATAGCGGGCTATATAGTTCGTCCTTTGAAAGGCTTGCTGCAGTCAACCACCAAATTAGCCAACCTGGATTTAAGACAAAGATTAGAGCTTACGCCAAATGAACCTGTGGAAACGATTGAATTACGTCAGTCATTCAATCGTCTTCTCGATCGCTTAGAAGAATCGCTCAATATTCAATGTCAATTCGTGGCCGATGCTAGTCATGAACTACGAACTCCTCTAACTTCAATTCAAGGCTACACCAAATTACTTTTGCGGCGGGGTGGTAGTATCGACAGTAACTTGCTCGTTGAGGCTTTGCAAACAATCTCTGATGAATCAGGTCGTTTAATTCGCTTAGTAAGTGACTTATTACAATTGGCTCGTGCAGACGCTGGACAGCCTATTATCAATCAACAAGAATTGATTGATCTGAGGGAAGTGGTAACTAGTGTGGAAGACACCGTGAGCGTTATTGCACCAGAGCAACTACAAGTTCACTTTATAAGTCCTTCGATGCCAGTCTTAGTGCTGGCCGACGGGGATCGTATAAAACAAGTGTTGCTCAATTTAACCAATAATGCGATAAAGGCTACACAAGCAGGCGGCAGAGTGACAGTAATATTGCGCGCTGTTGGCGAAGAAGCGGTGCTAAAAGTGATTGATACCGGAATTGGTATCGCGCCTGCTGACCAGCAGCGTATTTTCGATCGCTTTTATCGCGTAGAGCGTTCGCGTACACGCACTCGTCATTATGGCGGTGGCACTGGATTAGGACTGGCTATCGCACAAACAATTGTGAAAGCTCACGGCGGCACAATTGAACTAGAAAGCGAATTAAACAAAGGCTCCACCTTTACTGTGCGCATACCCTTAGCAATGGATGATTGGCCTTATAGCATTGATATACCTGCCAATAAGCCGCTAAGCAAAGTAAGCGAAAATAATTAACGAGGCAAAAAGAAATAGAGAGAAAAATGGCGGCATCCATGCCGCCCCATATCATCCTTGCCTTATTCCGCTGAACAGGTTTTTGTCAATAATCTACTAGTTGGTTTCGTACCAGTCTCCTTTCGCTAGGTGTTTGATCATCAGCATGTAGCCGATGTAAAAGAGCCAGATGTAGGCGAGGAGTCTTGGCCCTTGTATGTCACTGGCGTACTGATGGGCAATTGCCCACCAGTTTAATTCTTTCTTCTCAGGTTGGTTGGCGGAAATGATGACGCCTAGCACCATTCCTGAACCATAGGTAAACAGCAAAGAATACTCTGCAGCGCAGGCAATCCATGCTCGCCTCAGGGTTTGCTTGTTCCGTTGCTTCTTCCGTCTGCTTGGGCTGCGGTCTAGAAAGGCACGGCATTCGGAGGTAGCAAAATAACCCCAGATTAGCTGTGCCAAACCACCAATGACATACGAAGCCGCGGTAGCCGCATGCCATGGTCCTTGCCATTCCTGTAATCCCGGTCTCAGGAGAGCCATGGTCGATGCTCCAGCAATCAAGTACCCCAGAAGAGGTATCGCGAAGCTGAGGCTAATTAATATATTCCAGAAGAACCGCAATACATGCGTGTGCATGTTGGTCTTCGGACCTACTGATTGCCCGGGGTCTTCTTTGGCAAATCTTGGTGGGGAAATCAAACTGATAAACATCTCCCAGAAGGTTTGCCTATTCCGCTTGCGGGGCTTGCGCTCTTGTAATTTTCTGATGAGATCTCCATAAAAGTTTGCCGAGATTTGGTTATCTGTCCAAAAGGGACGGACTTTGTCCTTTAATCCCTGCGATTGAGATGCCGAACCGTAAACGACAATCGACATGACAAAGAAGGCCAGTACCGCGCGCAACAACGGTTCCTTGCCTCCAACATTGTAAGTGAAGCCCAGCACAATGGCCCACACGACGAGGTAAATAAGAACATTCATGCAGAGTCTCCTGAGTAGTGGTCGAACTGAACTGATGTGCATCGGCATACACAGCCGCGCATAGATTGTTCTCCAGTTAGGAGGGGAAGTGCACTACCTGAAGCAAATAGAAAGGCATAGCAGAAGGGAGAGTGGTAATCTTCCTTCTGCTAGCCGCGGCAATAATTGAATTCAATATATTGCCTCATAGACTACTTCAGGGACTACTTCAGGGACTACTTCGGCCAACGAGGCACGCCCGGCGCTCGTGACTCTGGTTCCTGTCAAATCAACTTGTTGGAGGTTACCTTCTGTTTCGGGGTCATCTTCCTCCTCGCAGTCTTGCAGTAGGCCCAATGGTTTGAGGTGGTCGAGTCCGGCATCAGTAACTGCCGTTCCCGAAAGGATGAGAAGCTTGAGCTTGGTCAGACCTCTCAGATGTGCCAAGCCGGTGTCGGTGACCAGAGTCTTCTTGAGGTTCAAGACCCTCAGGTTCTTTAGCACCGACAGATGGCCAAGGCCAACATCGCCTATTGCCGTACCATCCAGCCAAAGGGTTGTGATTTTGGCGACAATCGCTGCTGCGTCGCTCTCGGCAAAGCACGCCAAATCGGAGTCCGATATCGGGGCATGGCTCAGATTAAGTAAGTCGCCCCCTATGCGGCTGATGATAGGATGCTTGTCGTACTGGACCGGTGAGGGTTCCACTGTGTGCCTACTACGTTTTCGTAGCAGCCTCGTAGGAAATTGCTGTCGGATAATCTGTGCTTGTTACATCCATGGCAGGAAAGAGAATGTTCGGCCTGCCTTTTCGTTTGTAATTGTCGCTGTTTCTCCTTTCTTATTTGAGTAAATAAGCGATGCTCCCCTAGGTTGGGTTAGCTTGTGTGCCGATCTGTTTATTTAGTGATGGCATAGAGGGCGTCAAGAGCATCGATGATGCACTCGTACCTTTTCTGTCGGGCAAATTTTCGCAGCTCGCCTTCGGTCATGTAGCGACAACCTCCAGCCGGAAGACGATTGAATGGCAATTCATGACGGTCCAGCCATCCGGATACTCGCGTCCAACTGAAGCCGGAAAGCTTCGCTACTGCGCCCACCGTGAAACGACGCTCTGTCGGCAGATTAACTTGTGCATCAGGACCATAAAGTTCTTTCGTGATGGCTACAATCACTGCCTTAGGACGACGTGAGGCGATAGCAAACGGAAGCAGTCCGCTCGCCAATATCCGCCTGTGAGCGTTGCCACCGACTTTGCCCGGCGGAATCGGACGGGCCGGTAATTTCCCGGCTATAAGCCATTTTTTAACTGTCTCGGGCTCGACTTTGAATAGTTTAGCCACCCTGCTGATGCGCAAGGTACGGCGGGCAACGGCAGGGTCACTAGTCGCCGGGGAAGCGGACAAAACAGCGATAGCCGGATCTGAAGTCTGCAAACCTTCAGTGCCACTAACCTCCTTTTGACAGAGGGCAACGATAGCGTGATCGAGATTGTTGTCCATCGCGAATTGCAAAGCGGATTCTAAAGGGATCCGTCTAACCAACCTGGATTTCTGCCGAACGCGATGTCCTTTCAAACGGCCGCTATCGAACCATTTGTAGATCGTCGCCGGTGCAACTTCGCACGCATCGGACATCTGCGTCGTAGTCAGGCAGCGGCCGGCGGCCGGCGGCTTATCTGTGCCGTACGAAGTAGCTTCACGGACTTGGAGAGACGAAGGCTGCTGGAGCTGCAAGTTAGCGGCTTCGTCGGCTTCGATTGCGGTGGCCGAGTCGTCAGACAACATTCCATCTGTCGAGATTGTCGAGACTAACGTGGCTTGAGTACTCATAATTGGTTCTCCTCGAAAAATCCTGTGGAATTGGAAAACATCGCAACGGGTGCAGAATCTGCGAGCGCATGCGAACTTTTCAATCAAGTGACTTCCGTCAATTGACTTCAATCATTGAAAGGTTTGCTTGGCACAATCACCGCCAGACCGTATCGATTATCTTATCGGCTTTATCTTCAATGTCATTTCTGACCACTCTTCTGCAGTCTGGATCGGTATTAATAGAAAGAGTGGGTTTGTTTGAAGTTAAAGCCTAATAAGTGATTGGGGGATACGCATGTTTTCAATCTGGCATTGCCAGCAGTAAAAAATCAAGTGTATTGAACTAGCAAAGCCTACTATTCCAAAAACGCGACAAAAACTCCTGGCTATCGTGCTTAGTCTTTATATTGCTCTTTTGCGGTCACTCCACTTGAAGCTTAGTCATATATAATCCACTGATCAAAATTAATTATGATCATAATCACATTGCTATCTTGCGCTAGCTCTTGGCAATGCCTGGAGCAAGAAGTGCCCGTGCGATTATTTTTCTTTTGCTGCCGGATTTGTTGCTTTGGTTGCGGGAGTTGTTGCTTTGGCTGCGGGAGCTCCTTTATCTGTTGCACCAGAAGTAGGCGCTGCAGCTCCTGGAGTGGCTTCGCCAGCAACGCCTTCGGCACCTTCAACAGGTGCTGCTTCAGCCACAACTGGTTCTTCTTCTATTACTTCGCGTATTTCACTTACTTTGGCAACAATATCATCTGGCTCGTTTAAGATTTCTACTTTGTCCGAAACAATCAGGTCACGGAAATGAATAGCATCGTCAATTTCTTCTAATTTAGACAAATCTACTTCGATAAAATCAGGAATGTCATTAGGCAAGCACTCAATTTCTGCTTCCATATGAGATTCAACAAGTTGACCACCTTTAATCACACCACCAGCTGTACCCACGAATTTCAGCGGTACCACAATTGTAATTTTGTGATCCAGTCTTACTTTGTAAAATTCGACATTGAGTATTTTATTGCTGGCTGCATGACGCTGCACGTGGCGAATTAGAGCACTAGTGGCCTTACCACTGCCAAAATCTAACTCAACAATATGAGAGAGCGCGGCTGCAGGCAAATGCTTAAACTCTTTTTCGTCAACCTGCAAATTTTTAGAAGTTTCACCTTGGCCATAAATTGTGGCCGGAATTTTTGCTTCCCGACGCAATTGATTAGGCGTACCTACTTCTCTTTCTTTAACTTTGATCTTAATTTTTTCCATATAATTTAGTGTTCGTCTCGTCTTTAGCTTTTATTTCTATTGTAATCTTGTGCCTACGGGCCCCGATATTCGTTAACCAAGCTGGGGCGCAAGGATTCGAACCTCGGAATGGCTGGACCAAAACCAGCTGCCTTACCACTTGGCGACGCCCCAATTGCGCTGCCCAATTGTGCGCCCAAAATATGCGCAGGAATAGCCATTCTATTGAAGAAACGACTCATCTGTCAATTTTAAGTACAGAATCATGACGCTGCATTGTTCGACAATGCTATTTAGTCAAACCGTGACTCACCTGATTTAAAAGCGCCTGAGCAAAGTCCAAAGCCACAGTTTCATTGCCCTTGCCGCCAGCCATAGCAGCCAATGCTTTAACCCTCTCTTGCCCGACTAAAACTTTTATTGTTACGTTTGTACTTTCTTTGCCGTGTTGCTTTTCAATGAATAAATGATTGTTCGCCGCTGCAGCAATTATAGGCTGATGAGTTATGCACAATATTTGGCGCATTTGAGCAAGCCTGGCTAATTTATCCCGCACGGCTTGCACAATGCGTCCGCTTAATCCTGTATCTATTTCATCAAAGATTACTGTAGGCGGATCATTTAAGCCGGCGATAATAGATTTTAAAGCCAACATTATCCTTGAAAGTTCGCCGCCCGAGGCGATTTTGGCCAAAGGCAAAAGAGGCTGTCCTGGATTGGGTGAAATGGCAAATTCAAGGCGATCGAAACCACTTGGTCCGATTTCGGCTAACCTTTCAAAAACGACCTCAAATCTGCAATTTTCCATGCCCAGGGCCGACAACTCGTTTGTCATTTCACTAGCTAATTTTTTGGCTAAAGCAAATCGATTTTTATGGGCTGTGTTGGCGAGATCCTCTAGTTTCTTGTTTAATGATTGCAACTGTAATTCTATTTTATTAGTTTCATTTGCTACATTTTCCAGGTCCGCTATCTCTTTCTGCACAGTTTCTAATCTGCTTAAAACTTGTTCTAGGGTGGGTCCGTATTTGCGTTTGATTGTTGCTAATTGAGCTATGCGTGCTTCAATTTCTTGCAAGGCTTGCGGATCGGTATCCAGCCTATCTTTGTAATGCCGAAGTTTAATCTGGGCATCTTCCAGCAATGCAAGGGCATTGTTTATGGTGTCACTGATTGGCTCTAGGTTTTTGTCGAATCTAATTGATTTTTCCAGACTGCTTAAAGCCAATTGCAAATTATCAATTACGCCGGGGTTTAAGCCCGACTCAATTGACGCAGTAAGTGCATCGCCACCAATTAAAGCATGGTAAGCACTATTTGCTGCTAAATCCAGTTGCGCTATATTAGCCAGCACCATTTGCTTTTTCTCTAATTGCTCGTCTTCATCAATTTGTTTAATGCCAGCTGCTTGTAGTTCATCAAGCTGAAATTTGGCAAATTCAAGCTTTCTGACCCGCTGCTCTTCAGACATTTGCATTTGTTCTAATTGTTTTTTTAGACCAATTCTTGTTGAGTATAAATTTTCTATTTTGGTAATAATGCCGTTGTGCGAAGGCTCCGCAAGACTATCGAGCATATCCAATTGCGATTGAGATGAAAGCAAAGTACGCGCTTCGTGTTGAGCGTGCACATGAATAAGTAATTGCTTCAGCTCATTTATGCTGGCTTGATTAGTGAGAATAGAATTAATGCGAAAACGAGAAGCAGTCTTATTAATTTCGCGCGTTATCGTTAGTTCTCCCGGCGTATTTTCATTATGTTCATCTTGAATTTCTGATTCATCTAAAAATCCGTTTTCTTTTAACCAAGCAACAACTTGCGGTTTGGTGGCAAATATACCTTCGATTATTGCCTTTTCAGTGCCAATACGAATAAAGGCAGGACCCGCCTTTTCGCCTAGCAATATATTCAAAGCATCAATTAAAATGGACTTGCCGGCCCCAGTCTCACCAGTGAGCACATTGAGCCCAGCAGTGCAGCTCATCTCAAGATCTTCAATGAGGGCGAAGTTTTTTATACGTAGGCTTTGCAGCATCAGTAACCTATTTTGAATGATAGCTGACGCCAGTTATTATAACTCCTAAATTTCTGAAAATAATATTTGATTGGCCGGCTGCCAGCAAAGTAAAGCAAGCGTTTAGTTTTATCATACTCAATTTGTTTTGGGCGCAAGAAACAGTAGCAGCGCTGATCAATAAGCAAGTCCGACCGATAGAAGACCTGAGTTTGGATTTGCAGCAGCAATATATCAAATTAAAATAGTTATAGAAAAAGCAAAAAAATCCGGGGCGACCATAAGACATCCCTTATGGTTACCCCGGACACGAGGTTGTTTGTTAGAAGGCTGTAGGTACGCGGCGTGGGTGGGATTTAAGCTAAGCGATGTCCTGTCTTTACACTCCAGGCTGAAGACCGCGCAGGATCTGAGCCCAGTTAAAAATGGGTCGCCCTGCCTCATTAAAGGTCATTGCCGAAGCGAATGTATTCAGTGCATTCTGCCCCCGCATTTTCCCAGCAAGCTCCTCGATACGGCTGGCTTCCTCCGCCAAACAGCTTGGCAGGATACGCTTTGGCAGGGGGTGAATACGCTCAGATATTCCGGCAAAAGTGTGATGCCTTTTGACCACGAGCCATTCGCCGTTGATGAGGAAGGGCAGCGCATCCACATTAAGAGCAGATAGCAACTCTATGGCATACTGGACCGGCAAGCTTGTGCTGCGAAAATGTTGGACCGGTCCGGCGCAGAGTTTATAAGGGTGGACGGCGTTGGGATTTGCCATCACCCAGTAATTGCCTCCAGTCAATGCGAGAAGTGTTTCCACCCTTTTAGCTCGGGCAATGAGTTCTTTGACCCTGCTGAACAGCTCCGACGGCACTCCAAAATACTCACCTTGCAGGCAAAGGCTTTGGGCTGCCGGAATAATGTGGCAGGACACGTGCATTGAACGACAAGTCTCCTCTATCCGAGAATGAGTGTCACTTTCTGGCACCGGATCAAGGATGACAAAAACTGCATCCGCGCGCCGAAAGGCAAGCCGCAGTCCGAGAAACTGATTCAGTGCTCGCGCTTTTGAGATCAGCCTCGCGGTAAATTCCGCCCGTTCCCACGCAGGAACGGGTTGTGTTGAGAAACAGGACATAAGTGCTCCTTTTGGTAAGGGAGGTTCTGGGAAAGAAAGAGCATTAGCATCGAGGGCAATCAATACTGCTGAGTCAGTGCGTCTGGAGATTTTTCTGATTTATCTCCCTCCATTGTAATTGTCCCTTGTATTTGAACTGCAAGCCTGGTAACGACCGATGTTTGGTTTTGTCGCTGGCTAGAAACCTCTAAACAGCGCCTCGGGGTTGACGACCAGCTTGCCCTCAGTATCAAAGTTGAATCCGTAGGGCAACACACCGGTGCGCTTGTTATAAGCCGCGTCGCGCAGTTGTTCAGCAATCAATTCCAAAGAATGGGCCATGCGCAAACATTGCTCAGCCTCGGACCTTGTCACTTTGCGAGATAGCTCTCCCACTGGCAGAGCCGAAACAACGGCTGCCCAATCAATGACAGGTCGATTTTGGCAGTCAAGGCTGAACCAGTCCGGCACCGTACTTGTTGCCTTGTTCTCTGCAGCCTTCTGCAAGCGAGTTGCTATACACTGTAAAAAGTCGGCCAACTGCCCCAACAGTTGAGGCATGAGCTGGGGCGTAAACGCCTCAGGGGCCCGAGTAATCACACTCTCATATCCCTCGCCCGGCCAGGCATCCACCCACTGGCCATTAATTAGAAAGCGCAACCCTTCCAGGGGCAGTCGCGCCTCAGCAGCAAGTCTCTTGAGCAGCGTGGTTGCTTGTGTGGCAGACCGGCGTCTGGGGTCAGCGGGGATGATCATACCAGCGCTAAACAATGGTTGTTCATGGTAGGAACCGATGAAGAAGTGATGATCGGTGAGAAACGCCAATACCGGGAGCGCCAGTCTCAGACGTTCGCGGATTGCGAGCAGTTTTTGGCTGACCTTCTGGATGTAATCCTCCTGTCCGCTAAAGCAAAGGTCGCTTGCCACCGGAACGATCTGGCAGCCAACCTGCAGATCGCTACAAGGTTCTTTGACAAGGCGAACAACAACTTGATGATTTTGGCCGTAATCAACAAATACGAGCATCTGATCCTTATGGATAGCGGCGTGGCGCAGACCGGGATGAAGAATCAGACGTGTGGGATCCATGAGGCGATGCAAAGCCTGCACCGCCCGCTCCGCGACGGGAACAACCCGGTCGGAGAGACGAACCGAGGCGCTGACACGCTTGGTCGAGGAAACAGACATAACGAACACTCCTTCTGTAAGGTGTGGGGAAAAGTGGGATCGGACTTGGGTTGGAGAGCAATTTTGTAAGGGGCGTCGTGGCGCGCGGACAGCTTGGTGCAGACGTAATAGCCGGGATAGTCTTTTTCGAATTGGGTTCGACAAGTGTTATCCCGGCGCAGATTGTGGTGGGGCGAGAAAAGCTTAAGTGCGAACATCCGTATCCGTGTCATCCACGTCGTCCAGGTCTCCCGGGTAGATGTCGTCGAAACCTTCGTATCCGTCCCGTTGGCCGCATTCGTCCCATTGCTCCTCACCCTCCTCAATCGCTGGGTTGTCGGCAATCCGCCCGGACTCAACCGACGGAGGCGTCTTGCCGCGAAACTGGAAGACGCACCGCAGTCCCAGGTCTGGACGGTCGAAGAGAATTGAGCCTGCCGGCAATTCATCGTTCGCCCCTGTTGCAAGCAGGTACACCCCTGGGAGGATTTGGCTAGGCGTCCAGCTCCTCGTCTCTGCCTCCATGACCCTAAATGCGTCGGCAGCCCGTGTCATCACGGTTGGTAGGTCGGGCTCCCGCACCTTGTGGATTCGGGCACAGATATCTCTGGGTCGGTCGCCCTGCTCAACTTTGATATCCTGTCCCCGGATGCTGAGGTGGTAAACCGCCGAGTCCAGGTCTCTCACCAGTCGGAATATGATCTCGGCTTGATTGGCGTCCGGCATATCATTCCTGAACCCGATTCTCACTCTCACCTCATCATTATCCCCCTGGGCGAGCACCCAGAGCCAGGGCAGAACAAAGGCAAGCTGCTCTCCTGCCGTAACACGCCAAGAGAGGCTGGCAATGCGGCGTTGGAGGTCGTGGAGGAAAGAATCTTGATGCCTAGAAATATCATTGTCCTCCTCCTCCAGGCAAAGGTCGGGCGCAACAGAGATGGGCACGCATTCGACCCCTACCTGATCTTGGCACATATTGTAAATTTTTCCTCGGTTGCCCTCATCCGAATCAGGGTCGACGAGCACCACCAATACCCCATCATCTTGTGGGTTGGGAGGCGGATTACTCCTGAAAAAAACATGCCTGTAGACAATACGCCCGCAAGATCGGTTCTTTGCAAGAAGCAGTATGGCCTGTGCAGCCAACTCGCGATCAGAAACGTAGAGCTCTCGGGGGATATGGGTCTGAGTCTGGGGTTCAGCCGGGATCATCGCAGGGTCCTTTCACAGAAGGAATTGTCTTGGATGGATTGGTGTGAAACGTCTGACCTTGCCTTCCCCAGTGCTGAAGCAAATCAAGCAACCCTCCCGAATACTGAATATCCACATGCCGCCTTGGTAAGGTGACCGGGCTTCTTGTTACTCGGAGTGTGAAATGGTTTTCTAAAATTCGCTCAGCAAAGGATAAAGGTAGGCTCACTGTAAGTTATAAAATCTGTTTGACATCTTGCAAGCATTTATGATGATTTGTGCTTAACGATCCTGAGGTAATTGTATAGACAATTTCAAACTTAACTAAGCGAATTGCCAATCTAATTAGAGCTCTAAATAGCTAAACAGGGTCGCCGCGTTATTACTAATTTAGATATTAAAGATAAGAAAGATCGCTCCGCTATCTCGCGCGAACTACGCTAGGTCGCATCTTGGCATGATCTAGTAGCAAAGAGTCTCGACTCATACCGCCAATCAGTGTGGCTCATTACTATGATCACCTTATAGACAATGGCATTTTTTTGGTTTGATTTAAACAGCCACAAGAGCATGAATGCTCACTTGGGCAGCTAATTGCTTAGCTATTGAAATAAAAGCTTGCGAGACAGGATGATCTGGATCGGCTGCAACAATTGGTTTACCCTCATCACCACCGATGCGAATTGCCGGATCAAGTGGTACTTCACCTAAAAATGGTACGCCTGTTTCTTCCGCTAATTTTTTACCGCCGCCATGGCCAAAAATATCTACACGCTGAGAAGGTTCAGTGGTGCCAGGCAATTGAAAATAACTCATATTTTCGACAAAACCAAATATAGGCACATTCATTTGTTTGAACATTGCCAAGCCTTTGCGTCCGTCTAAAAGGGCAACGTCTTGCGGCGTAGTAACAATAACACCGCCAGCTAATTGAGTTGCTTGCACCATGGTCAATTGAGCGTCACCTGTACCGGGCGGCATATCAACTATTAGATAATCGAGTTCACCCCAGTCGACATCGCGCAAAAATTGTCTAATGGCTTTATCTAACATAGGACCACGCCAGATAATTGGTGTTTCTTTAGCCACAAAAAATGCCATCGAAATGCATTTGACACCATAATTTTCTATCGGGGCAAGGCGATTATCTTTTGCCTGTGGTTGTTGATTATCAACACCGAGCATCAGCGGCACATTAGGGCCGGTTATATCGGCATCTAAGAGTCCTACTTTGGAGCCAAGATGAGCCAATGCTACAGCAATATTTACTGCCACTGTGGTTTTACCTACGCCACCTTTGCCGGAAGTAACGGCAATAATATTTTTTATGCCTGGCACAGTTTCTTTGCCCTGTGGCTGCCGGCGTTGATTAGCGACATTGGCAGTTGATTCCATTTCTATTTCAGTTACTCCGGGTATGGCGTTCAATGCTTCCTTGCAGTCAGCTTCGATTTTTTCTTTAAGAGGACAGGCTGGGGTAGTAAGGGTAAGTTTGAAAAATATTTTGCCTTTTTCGATTTTTATATCTGAAACCATGCCTAAACTGACAATATCTTGATGCAAGTCGGGGTCCATCACTTTTGAAAGTGCTGACATTACTTGATCTTTAGTGATTTCGTCTTTTTTGATCCCGAACATTTTATATGCGCTGCCTCGTCTGCGTTTCACTTGCCTCAACGCGCGTATAGACGCTCGCTTGGTGGACGGCTCCTCGCCGCCCTTCGCTCGCTGTATCTCGTTCTAAATTTATCATATGCGCTGCCTCGTCTGCGCGTGTCCCCTTCGTTCCGCTTTGTTAAAAAATGCCTAATTGCATTTTGGCTTCTTCACTAGCCATTTCCCTTGGGTCCCAGCGGGGCGACCAAACTAATTCTACTTTTGGCTCTTTCACCCAGGGTAATTTTTTCAAAGCCTGGTGCACTTGCCCTTGAATTACAGCACCTAAGGGACAAGCCGGGCTGGTTAAAGTCATTTTGACCGTGACATTGCCTTCATTGATATCAACACCATAGATGAGTCCTAAATCTACTATGTTTACGCCCAATTCAGGGTCAATTACAGTCTTTAAGTTTTCCGTGACAACATCTTCTTGCAAAGTGGACATGGCGAGCATTCACCTCGATATTGAGCCAATTTCAATCATTGTTCAAAGCGGAATTTCTATAATTCCTGAGACAAATATGTCATAAAATGCCATTAAACTGCACGACTATATTGAACATTTAAGCAAAAATTCGTTTGTCTTGGCTATTAACGAGCAGCCCTGCCCATAATGAACTATGCTCAATATGGTTTTTCAATTAGCAAAATCCTGACTGCTTTTTCACAATAATGAAAGACAAGATTGTATTAAGTGGTAAGCGTTTGAAATAAATTCCGTGAGAATTTTGTGAAAGCGATTTTGCTACTAGAACTTTCAGAGCAATATTTTTGTTAGGCATTGTATCTATTGGCAGTATTTTGTTGTTTCAATAACAATGCAATAACATCTTAGAAAAGTAGCCTCTTGACTTCACGAAGTATTCACAAAAGTTGAGCTAGACTGTGTCACTTCAAATTTTTGCTTCTTTAACTTAGTAATAGATCCGGGAGAATAATCATGAAAATCACATTTAAAAAATTGGTATCTGGAATTACTGTATCCTTTCTTTGTGCTGGAACACTTTCTATGATTATTACCAATGCCGCATCAGCGCGCGGCTTTGGCGGAGGTCATATTGGAGGAGCCCATATTGGGGGATCGCATTTAGGCGGTATCTCGCACGGCGGGCTGCACAATGGCATGCGCATGGGTGGAGAACGCGGTCTTAGTCACGAACGTTTCGGACGAGAAGGCTTTAGACATGAAGGCTTCAGAAAAGAAGGATTTAGAGATGATCGCATGGCCAGACGCGACGAATGGGGTCGCGGGCGAGATCGCAATTTTGATCGACGCCTCGAGAGAGACAGATTTAGACACGATGAATTAGCTGAGCGCGATCGTCATGAAAATCGATATTTCAGGGCAGGCAGAATTAGACGCGGTGATCAATCCTCTTACGGCACCACTGCTTATGTTATGCCTGAACAACGCAGACATGAAGGCACTTACTTTAATGTCGGACGATAATTTAGTTTAGGAACATTCTTTCGTGAGTCAACACGGTTGATGTCCGGTAACATTCTTTCTGTCAACGCGACCATTACGGAGGTCTTCAGTACTAAAGAAGCCGGGCAAGTACATCGTCGATTAGGGCGGGCTTGTCCGGCGTTCGTCTTTTTAAGTCATTTCGACTTTGCATTTTTGTCCAACGATACCAATTTCCCCATCGGTAATGGCTTGCGACAGGGCATTCAAAGCAAAAAATGATCATTTAATCCGTGTGGGCGTCTATAAAAGGTTTTTGCCATAAATATGTCCCAGATTGCTGTTAATCTTTCGATTATAGCCATTGGCTGTTCCTCTCGTTTAGTGGTCGACAGGACCATGATATAGAGGCACTGCCATTAGTCAACATTTGATTGCTTTGCACTTTTGACCTTTTGTAGTAAAATGTAGTACAGGCACTTATCAATGAAATTTGATCCAGCAGCCTTCAAACATGGTAAGACAGAGGAAGATATCAAATTTGTTTATAGATCATGTTTAACAGAATGGTTCTCTAACGGTTTTAGCAATCGAGGCAATGAAAGAGCTATGTTAGTGGGTTTTGACCCGAATGGAAATTTAATGGAAATCGCTGTGGAGCTTATCACCAATCAAATTGGAAATGACGAAGAATATTTCTACCACGCAATGAAGGCCACATTAGAGTGGCAAATACAATATGAAAAAAAACGGCGACATAGATAAATCTGAAATTTCCCCACGCATGAGAACGCTCCTTGAGAAAGGGCGAGCCGAAGCACACAGACATGTCGTTAATAGAGGTATAGCTCAATTTAGAGTAGATCCAGATACTATGGAACAATTACTCCAAATGTCTGATGATAGAGGCCTTCCACTGGGGACAATGTTGCGGGAGTGGGTAAAAGATCGACTGCGAAATGAGCAGAACAAGACTAAACAATCTAATAGCGCTGAATATCGCGCTTTATGTCTTGAACTGAAAGATGAGCTAATAAAATTACGTAGAGCTGTGTTAAAGAAATATTCGTAGCCAGTTGAATAAGATAAAGCGCTAAATAGATAAATTGCTCCCAAAGCAATCAGCATAAGGAACAGTGATAAGTAATTCTAAGTCATTTCCACTTTGCTTTTTTGTCCGGCAACACCAGTATTGGCATCTTTAATTGCCTGCGATAGCGTATTCCAAGGCAAAAGAGCACACTTAATGCGCACGGGATATTTTTTTACGCCTTGCAGGGCTTCTAAGTCTTCCATATTTTCTGGTAAGGAAACATCCTTCGAAAGACTTTCCAGCATCATTTTTTTAAAAGAGTCAATCATTGTGCTTGCTTCTTCAGTACTTTTGCCCAAAACCGATTCGCTCATCATTGAGCCAGAGGCCGTATTTATAGAACAACCTTTAGCGGTGAGTTTGATATCTTTTATCTTGTCATTTTCTACTTGCAAATAAAGAGTGAGTTCGTCGCCACAAAGCGGATTTACACCTTCCACTGCAGTGGTGGCATTTTCTATCGTGCCTCTATTACGAGGATGGTGATAGTGATCCAATATTGTTTCTCGATATAAACTATCGGATAGCGACATGTCCTAAGACCTTACGCGCATGACCAAGTGCAGAAAATAATTTATCTATTTCTTCCTTGGTGTTATAGAGATAAAAACTAGCTCTAGCTGTACTTTGTACATTTAGTTCACGCATTAGTGGCTGGCAACAATGATGTCCAGCTCGTATGGCAATACCTTCTTCGCTAAGTATTTGTCCAATATCGTGCGGGTGTATGTCGCCTAAATTGAAAGAAAAGACTCCACCACGCTTACTGACATCACGCGGTCCATATAATACCAGTTCATCGTCGCTACCAGCGCCATTGCCGTTTTTATATTGGGCAAATTCAGCAAATTTTTGCAGAGCGTATTTGCTTAATTCAATTTCATGCTCGCGCACAGCTTGCATGCCTATATTATTTAAATAATTGATTGCGGCTCCGCTAGCAATGACATCGGCAATATTGGGTGTGCCTGCTTCAAATTTGAAAGGTAATTCATTAGTTGTAAATGAGGTCAGCTTAACCACGCCAATCATAGAACCACCACCTAGAAAAGGTGGCATGGCTTCCAGTATTTTGCGCTTAGCCCAAAGAACACCCACGCCTGTTGGTCCAAGCATTTTGTGCAAAGAGAAAGCAAGAAAATCGCATCCTAGTTCTTGCACAGAGATAGGCATGTGAGGCACGCTTTGAGCGCCGTCTACCAATATTAATGCGCCTTGGGCATGAGCTAATTTTGCTAGCTCAGCTACCGGATTGATGGTGCCCAAAACATTAGACATATGAGTGATAGCAACTAATTTGGTGCGGGGACCAATCCACTCTTTGGCTGTCTCCATATCAATTTGACCATCATCAGTCAATTCCAGAAATAACAATTTGGCGCCACGCTCAGCAGCGAGCATTTGCCAGGGAACTAAGTTGGAATGATGTTCCATAGGTGACAAAATAATTTCGTCGCCGGCTTTAATATTGGCTCTGCCCCAGCTATAAGCAACAAGATTAATAGCAGCAGTAGCGTTAGCGGTAAAAATAATTTCTTGGGAGCTGTCCGCTTTGATAAAGTCTGTAATGAGCTCGCGAGTTTCTTCAAAAGCAGCTGTGGCCTCTTCGCTTAGCTTATGAATAGTCCGGTGCACATTAGAATTGTAGTGTTTGTAATAATCGACAATGGCATCAATAACTTGATTTGGCTTTTGCGATGTATTGGCACTATCTAAATAAATCAGTGGCTTTCCATCTATCTCACGGCTGAGAATAGGAAAATCCTGTCTTATTTTATTGATATCCAACATTCTTTTTAATTCTCCGGTATGGCTACCCATATTTCTTCGCCTCTTGTTTCAAGAGGATAAGTAGGGATAGGCTGCACTGCTGGTGGACACATGGCTTTGCCGGTCTTTAAATCAAAATGAGCGCCATGTTTAGGACATTCTATTTCACCGTTTACAATTTGACCTTTATGTAGCGCCTCTTTGGCATGCGAACAAGTATCACCAACAGCATAGAATGAGTCACCAGCTTGGCAGATAGCAATTTTTTTTCCGTTAATTTCAACAGCTTTTATTTTGCCAGCTAAAACATCTTCTTTATTTGCTACTTTGACGAATTCATTACCCATTATTTTTACCTCGTTAATGCTGGTTCTTTGTCGCTTACAGTTACTTTATTGTTTATGTTTGATCCCGATCGAATTTTCTTTGCTACTAAAGAATCGAGCCAATCTGCTACGCCTATAATCGAGCAGTCAGCAAGAGTCTGATGGAAAAATCCGTTTACAATTAGTTCTTCGGCTTGCGATTCATTTAGTCCGCGGGTCATTAAATAAAATACTTGATTGCGATCAACAGGACCAACTGTAGCCCCGTGAGAGCATTTAACATCATCAGCTAAAATTTCTAATTTAGGCAGTGAGTCAGCATGAGCTTTGGTACCTAACAATAAGTTCTTATTGCTTTGAAATGCATCGGTCTTTTGGGCTTGCTTAGATACTTGAATATTACCGTGGTAAATAGACTGTGCCTCGTCTTTGAGCGCCACACGGAAATCAATACTTGATTTAGTATCAGGAGCAATATGGTCTTCTATAGTGTTGAAATTAAAGCGTTCATTATTGCTGCCTAAAACAATGCCATTAAGATTGCTCTCTGCTCCACGTCCTTTAAGGATATTGCGCACTTCACCTTTTAATTGTCCGCCACCTAAAGCGGCGACAAGCGAGTGGAGTCGGCTATCTTGCTCTTGTGTATAATAACTATGGCTTATGGCAAAGGTGTTTTGGTCAAAATTTTGTATCTCAGCATAATTAAGTTCTGCTCCCGGAGCTAAAAATACTTGGAGCAAAAAATTTGTAAGTGATAACTGATGCGCAGAACGCGAGCCCTTGCCATTTAGAGCTATATTAACAGCTTGTTCTTTATCAGCAGTATGGGCAGCTATATCTGTAGTCAAAACATTGACTAGCGACAATTGTGAATGTTGCTCGGCAATCAGAACTAAGCGGGCCATATTCAAACCGGTAACAGAATGATTAAGTAAATTGAGGCACATAAAGGGCTTGTCTATAACCACGTTTTTAGGCACATAAACAATCATTGCATTGGGACAAATAGCTTGATTGAGCAAAGCAAATTTACTGGACTGAGAAAATTCACTTAGCAATTCAGTGCTTTGTGTTTCATTGCTCTGATTTAAAAGACAGTCTAAGTATGGTTTAAAAAGCTCCACATGCTCATTCAAAGCTTCGCTCAAAGTAGTAAGAATCACACCTTGACGAGCAAATTGCTCATCAAGGTGATGCCACATGCCATCGGGCGACTCTACGAGAACGCCAGCAGGGTTATGCACAAACTCGTTTATGTGTTCGTATAAACTGAGAAACTGACCCAACTCATTCACATTGGCCAACTTTTTTGTCGGCGCAACAGCAAGCTGTAAGTTATCTAAGTTGATAACGTCTAAATCTAAAAGGCGCCAAGCTTCATCATTTTCATTAGGCATTGGTAATTCAGAAAATTTATCCCAAGCCTGGGTACGTTTATCTCTGAGCCATTGTGGTTCTTTATCCAATTTTGAAAGATGGGTTTTGAAATCAAACATTTTCAGATATTTTAAACTAGCCGACAGACCCTTCCATTTCCAATTGAATCAAGCGATTGAGTTCAACAGCGTATTCTAGAGGTAATTCTTTAGTGAATGGTTCAAAGAAACCGTTTACCACCATAGCGGTTGCTTCTTCTTGGCTTAGTCCACGACTCATCAAGTAAAACAATTGCTCTTCACCAACTTTGGATACAGTTGCTTCATGCTCTATTGTTGCTTCTTTTTCTTCTATTTCCATAGTTGGATAAGTATCTGAGCGCGATTTTTCATCGAGCAACAAAGCATCGCAACGAACGTTCGATTTGACATTCTTTGCTTCTGGCAAAACTTTGACCAGACCACGATACGTTGTGCGTCCTCCATTTTTACAAATAGATTTAGAGACAATTATTGATGTAGTATCGGAAGCGGCATGCACCATTTTTGCCCCGGCATCTTGATGCTGATCTTCAGAAGCAAAAGCAATGGATAGAACTTCTCCATGCGCTCTTGGTCCCATCAAATAAATTGACGGGTATTTCATTGTTAATTTAGAACCAAGATTGCCATCGATCCATTCCACTTTGGCATCTTCCATAGCAATAGCGCGCTTAGTGACTAGATTATAAACATTCTTGGACCAATTTTGAATTGTTGTATAGCGTATATGAGCGCCTGGTTTAGCAATCAATTCCACTACGGCTGAATGCAATGAGTCGCTTGAATAAGTTGGCGCTGTGCAACCTTCAATGTAGTGAACAAAACTGCCAGGTTCAGCAATAATGAGAGTGCGTTCAAATTGCCCCATATTTTCAGCATTGATGCGGAAATAGGCTTGTAGAGGAATATCTATTTTTACACCAGGTGGTACCCAGATGAAACTGCCACCGGACCAAACAGCCGAGTTTAAGGCCGAAAACTTATTGTCGGCAGATGGAATAACTGTGGCAAAGTGCTTACGCACTATTTCTTCGTGCTCGCGCAAGCCGGAGTCCATATCAAGAAAAATAACGCCTTGCTTCGTTAAGTCTTCACGAATAGAGTGATAAACAACTTCTGATTCGTATTGGGCGGTAACACCGGCTAAGAATTTTCTTTCTGCTTCAGGAATGCCTAAGCGGTCAAATGTTTTCTTAATGCCTTCTGGCACTTCATCCCAATTTGTTTCTTGTTTCTCGGATGGTCTAATGTAATAAAAAATATTTTGAAAGTCTATGTCATTGAGCAATTTGCTATTGCCCCATTTAGGCATTGGCTTTTTCAAGAAAATGTCTAAAGCCTTGAGCCTGAATTCAAGCATCCATTCTGGTTCGTTTTTAATTTTAGAAATATATCGGACTATTTCTGGTGTCAGACCACGACCAGATTTAAAAATATAGTCTTCTTTGTCGGAAAAGCCATACTTATAATCGGTATTGATTTCGTTTACATCAAGTTTTGGTGGTAATAATTCAGCTGACATTTTTTCTCCCGGAACTCATTTTCCGTTTTAACCAAAGACCTTTAGGCCGCGCCTGCTGTTTCCAAATCTTTCACTACTATGTCATAACCTTTTGCTTCAAGTTCTTTAGCTAATTCTTTGCCGCCAGAAGCAACAATTTGTCCATCTTGAAAAATGTGCACAAAATCTGGTGTGACATAATCCAAAATTCGCTGATAGTGAGTAATGAGCAAAATTGCGGTATCTGGCTTACGTAAAGTATTTACGCCGTGGGCAACTGTTTTTAGCGCATCAATGTCTAGACCAGAATCCGTTTCGTCCAATACTGCCAAACTCGGATTGAGCAAAAGCATTTGCAAAATTTCAAGACGCTTTTTCTCTCCACCAGAAAAACCATCGTTGACATAGCGAGAAAGAAATTCATCTTTCACACCAAGCTCAGCCATTTTATCTTTCAATTCCTGACGAAATTCTTTGATCGGTACATCCTTACCGCGCACAGCCCGCAGAGCTGCTTTCAAAAAATTGACCACTGATACACCTGGTATAGCCATAGGGTATTGAAAAGCCAGCGCTAAGCCTAATTTAGCTCTTTCATTGGTTGGCAATTCGTTTATATTTTGCCCTTTGAATAATATTTGTCCTTTGCTTATGTGATAGCGCGGGTGACCCATAAGGGTGTAAGAAAGGGTTGACTTGCCCGAACCATTGCGTCCCATTAAAGCATGTATTTCACCTGAATTAATGGTCAGATTTACACCACGGAGAATTTCTTTCTCTTCCACCTTAACGTGTAGGTCTTCAACTTTTAAAATAGGCACCTTGGCTTGCATAAACGATCCCCTAAATTGCCGCCTGAGAAATTAATAAAACTGGAAGATAAAAATTCAGGAAACTCTATTGAGAGAATATGAATTTTTGCCATTTGGCGGGCTTTACAGATATAATAGTATCAAAAATATATAAGGTAAGCCATGACTTTAACAATCCTTTCCTTATAAAGTAAAGTCTTGTTGCTTGAAGATAACGAAAGAGTATCAAGCAGCTCCGCCATTCCAATCAAGTTTAAAGAATTCTATATGTTAAGCCCTCAATTAAGTGCCACTCCCCAAAATACCCAGGAAGCTTTGCTTTGGCACTTAAAGAAGCAAGGCGAAATGACAGTGGCTCAATTATCCATTTTGCTGGGTGTAACCGAAATGGCTGTGCGCAGACACCTAACACATTTACAAAGCAGCGGACTGGTTGAGTCGCGCCTGGTTAAACAAACAAGGGGCAGACCCAATTATTTCTATCGTTTAGGCAAACAAGCCAATACCTTATTTCCTTCAGGCAACCACAATCTGGCAAAGGATCTTCTAGATTTGGTGCAAGCAGAAGCTGGGCCTATAGGTGTTATGAATTTATTAAAGAAGCGCAATGAAATGCTGGTCAAAAGGTTGAAAGACCGTTTGCAGAATAAAGACCTTGTGGAACGAATAGCCGAAGTGGCGAAATTTTTCTCAGATGAGGGCTATATGACCGAGTGGGAAAAACTGCCGGATGGCAATTTCGTCATGTATCAAAAAAATTGTGCTTTGCATGAATTAGCTTCGGAGTTTCGCCAAATTTGTGCGCTGGAGCCAAAATTGATTGAAGAATTGCTGGGAACAAAAATAATTCGCAAACAGCATATGCTCAATAATGATCCGGTGTGCGGATATTTAATTAGTCAGCCGGGTTAATACGGGGCCGTCTTCTAAGAGGTTCCCGTAATCTCGTACTTGATGGCCAACTTATATGTGGCCGGTTGGTGGTAGCAAATAAAAAAGGGACCGAAACCTTGTTTAACCAAGTCTTTGATTTATAGTAGATATTGATTGATTCTGCCAATTGGCATTATAATATAGGCTAATGGCACGCAATGATAGAGCAATAGTAAAGGGGAGGATTTGTATGATGCAAATGGACAGACTGGTCAATGCCTTAACCGGTTGTCCCTCCCTGCCAAAAAAAATGGGCTCCGAGCTAAACATGTACACATGGCTTAAAAAGGGTCTTCCTTTTGAGGCAGTGGATATCCTAATTAAGAATCACAAAATAACTGTGGCAGAAATGCAGCGTTTTATTCCGCCCCGCACATTTGCTAGACGCAAACAAGAGCGCAAATTGAATGCAGAAGAATCGGACACAATAGCCAGATTGGCAATGGTAGTTGATTTTGCCGAAGAGGTGTTTGGTGATAATGATAAAGCAAGCATTTGGTTGCGCCACCCTAATAAATCGCTAGATGGATTTAGTCCTATTGAATTGTTAGAAACGGACTACGGCGCTCGCATTGTGGAAACCATACTGGGCAGAATCCAGCACGGCATTTATTCCTAATGGAAGTCTTTCGTCTTTGCACAGCAGCTTATGCAGCGCTGGATGGAGAAGGGGCAAGACTTTATGGAGGGCGCTGGAATTCGGCAGGCAAGTCATTGGTCTATGCTTCAGAACATTTATCTCTGGCAGTATTAGAATATTTGGTGCATGTCGAGCCGGATAATTTACCGGATAATCTTATCTGGCTGCATATTCGGATTGCAGATAATGTATCAAAAGAAATTTACCCTAAAAGCACAGCACCACCAGAAGCTATAGCATCTAGCTTTGGTAATGCCTGGATTGAGCAACATCGGTCTTTATTGCTATTAGTACCATCAGCAATATTACCAATGGAATCTAATGTTTTGATCAATCCGAAGCACCGCGAAATGAAAAAAATCAAGATTCTCTCTCAGAAGTCTTTTTCATTTGAATCCCGATTATTACAAAGCTGGGGTTCATTGTCATGACTTATCGTAGCTCGAAGTTTTGCCAAATTTGTGCCCTTGAGCCAAAATTGATTGAAGAATTATTGTAATCAATTTCCAATTCGGAAATTTTGGACAATACTTCTGCCCAATTAACCGCGCTCATATAAGCAGTATTTTCCAAAACCTCAGCAACTTTTGACGCTCCGGGCTCTTCTCTGAGAAAGGCTAATAAGGCAGAGGCATCTAAAACGATCTCATTCAAGCCGTGCTTCCTTTCTACGATCAGCAATAAGTTCATCTGAAAGGCAACGTTTAGGGCTTACTCTTGCTAATACCCCCGTGCTTTAGCTATTTGTGCCTTAACCGGGGTTATTCTCAAAGTACCACCTTTTATTGAAGCCATTAATTTCTCTTTTGGCTGCAATTTTAAGACTTCCCGAATTGATTTAGGTAAAACTATGCGTCCACGATCGTCCAGCTGAAGCGTATAACTATCAGTGCGGGAAAGGGGTACTAAGTGGGAAAAATCTTTTTGTTCCATTTTCCTAATCTGTGGGTAATGATACTATAACCTATTCATGGTGAGATTAGATTCTGACTCGCCTGTTGCAGTCTCTTTTCATTTAATATTATTAGGCCACTTTAATCGTTTCAAGACGCTCGCGGAGTTGGCGCTAGGTACGATGTTTGATTTAATGTGAGTGGGTATGATTATATTTGGCTTAGCCTATGCATTTGCTAGTGAGTGATTTGTAAAAGCAAGTAAATATCAGCTTGCGTGGAAATAGTTTTATAGTCAAGATGATAGTGTCGTCGTTTTAACCCACCCACCAACCCAAGAAAGCAAAGAATCAACCTTCCCCAGCAAATACTATCTTCGTCGCTGACGAACTGGGGAAACTGTGCGTCGTTGATTACTTTGCAGTACGCCATTTTAGAAAGGCCCCTCCAATGTTGGAACTGCAGAAAGCATCCGTTCAGATCAGCCTTGCTAGCCTGCCAGATTATCCTGGCACGGCAGAGGAAAGTCCGGTGGTAGTCGAGACTCTTGGACAGCCGAAGTGCGCTTTCCTTGGTAGCCTCGAGCATCCCCCGGAAGATCGCCCGGCCGAAGTCCTGCATGTCTGTTTCACCGAGCCTGCCTGCGGTCAGCCCTTACTAATGAGGTACTCGGTTTGGGGACACCGGATCTCAAGTCCGAAGATGCCCACCAATGCCTTGCTAGTGAACGGCCAAAAGTCTCTGTTCCTTGTCTCCCCACAGGAGACCGGCTTTGAACTCGGTGAGGACGATGCTATTTTCGACAGAATACCTTCGTCAAGTTCACCGCCGACCATCCACAGTCCACGCCGGATTTGTCAGGCGCGATGGTTGATGGGTATCGAATGCATAAGATCGCGGGGCGACGTGAGGGCCATTTTTGTCGGAGCAGGCGAGTCCGATTCAGATGCTGCGGACTATTACCTTATGCGGGTAAAGACATTCTGCCGAGATCCCAAGCCAGGCCATGCCATCCGCGTTCATCAGAACGCAGAGCGAATTATGTGGCACTATTACCTGATTCCTGCCGACTGTCTGTGAAATATTATTCACCATCACCCTTTCAACGAAACGAATCAATCCACCAACTCCCACAACAGTCTTCGCCGCTGGCGATAGTGGGAGTTTGGCTAGGGTTGATTATTTCAGATTGGAGAAAAGCCCGTCATGGCCGGGTCGCCCAGTCCTGCAAAGCAGGGGGTTAATCAGGTCAGTTTGGACATCCGGGTGGACTTAGTGCCACCATACAAAGGAAGAAGTGTAGAAAGCAGCTTCGTAGCCAACACGCTTGGTCAAGTCAAATGTGCCTGGATTGGCTTAAGTCGCCACAAGCAGGAGCTGTATGTCAATTATGTGCTTCCTGCAGATGGACAGCCGCTGTCCATGACCTTCCATCTTTGGGCAGCGCATCCGTCTGCGCCCCGCATGCCTACCACCGGCATAGTCGTTCAGCAATCGGACTCACTGTTCCTGCTGTCGGAGCAGGAAGTGGCGTTGGAGTTCGATGGTAAATATCCAATTTACGACCGCATGCCCAAAGATGGTGCTAGGGTGACAATGCGCCTACCGAGGATTTGCCAGGCGCGCTGGGCCCGCGAGGCTCCTGGGGCAAGGTCCGCTGGGGGCGTGAAAGAGGCCCTTGTGTATACGAGTCGTGGGGGCGCCAAAGCAACCGATTACTATATAGTAACGGTGCCGACAACGGAGAATAATCCGCGGCCCGGGCAGGCTGTGCGTATCCAGCACCAGGTCAAAAAGATTTATCGGCACTGGTACGCAGTGCCAACGGACGCCCTGTGAGACAAACCGAAACTGTCGGCCCGTCTTGTCTGAACAACTGCCAGGGCACAGTTGTGTGGCTCAAACCCACCGGGTTGGCTTGGCGCGGCTCGGGATGGTCCCGATCGCTGCGCTAGTCCGTTTCGCACCGGGTCATATGGCCCAAGGAGTGACAGCATGTATCGTTCAGACCAAGGCGGTGGGACAGCGGTGATGGAGCGTCCTCCACGTCCACGGCAGCGCGCCGAGCGGATGCAGCGGCCATCGATTCCACTCTCCTCGACGCGACAAGCGTCCCCGCCGCCAGTCCCAGAGCATCGCGCTCCAAGTCCGGCCCCAAGCCGGGCCGTGCTTCAAGAGCAGCGTCCATTATACGCCACACCGGCAAACAGTCGACGCCTCGTCGCCTTGCGGTTCTTGCTCGTGAGCAGCGAGCCTGGGCACGACCGGAGATTCCAGGCCGAGAAGCCCAGCGTCTTGTTGCTCATCTTCGGCACATTGCTGGCGGCTGATCTCGGCGAGCTGACACACGTTCGCGCTCGCCTCAATGGCAGTTAGTTAAGCATATGCTAGTGTCCTTTCTTTTTTTAAGACAGATACAGTAGTATCGAAGATTGATTTTTGGCGAGGCTTTCCGCGTACAGCCATTGGATAGCGCTTTCGCCACTGTTTTACTGTCCGCGGATAAATACGTCCTGGTCGTTTAGGAATTACTTTAGAAATTACTTCCTCAGCCATCGTTGAGGAAAATCCATCCGGGGGAAAAAGAAAAATTTTGTGTTAGCATTCTGCGTAGAACATGCACCGTGTGTTTAAATGAGAGTTCCGATGGCTCTAAGTCAGATTTTTGTGCCGCCTCGTCAATATACATCCTTACTGCATGTTGAGCTAAAAATAACCCATATAATTCTTGGATAACCATTGCTGGGCTTTTGCTGCGCAGAACAATCCTTGGTGCTCTCAGGATGGTTTTTATTTCTTTATTGAAACCCTCACTAGTCCAATATCGCAGTGGATACAATCCCGCAAGCTCTTCTGCCGGTGCTTGTTCTGAGTCTAATAGAGTTGTGATCAATCTATAAACTTCTTCGCTCTTCTTTTCTCTTTTCTTGCTTCTTTTTATCGTCAGGTTGTATTCAATTACCCGCACGGTAATGCTTTTATCCACTATTCGCTGTCTATTTTCATCATATTTGTACAGCTTGGCAAGATATGATCCATCTTCTAAATTCTTTATCGGATCTAATCGAAAGTCTTTCTTTACCCGCCATAGCAAATGTGCTCCAGTTGCGCTAGCAAGGCTCCATGACTCGAACGATGGATACAGTCGATCAGCTAAATTTAAAGTACCAGGCTGTAATCGACCCAGAATTTCTTTAGCTATTGTTTGTTCACCAGTTCCAGCTGTAGTGCCAAATTC
>Ga0206843_10094_pt1 | contig 30203 bp, 18 predicted proteins | sample Alteio_BWOrgCont_21_FD_152869 | JGI IMG/M metagenome (GOLD analysis project Ga0206843, IMG submission 152869) | Enriched cells from forest soil in Barre Woods Harvard Forest LTER site, Petersham, Massachusetts, United States -... | ecosystem: Environmental > Terrestrial > Soil > Temperate forest >...
TATACATTAGTTCAATAAGGATTTTATGCAGATTTCTTCTAACCAATCAAATAATTTATCATTATATCATAACATTCTACCTGCTAAAGACGATCGTATAGAACAGCCGCCTTTGGATTTTCTTGATGATAAATTATTTGCTCATGAAGTTTTTGACTTTGGTGCAAATAAATCTTCTTTTGAAGGCGCTAACTATTCCCAAACAATTCCACGTTTGTTGAATGTGATTAAAAGCTTACCTAAAGACATCACAAAATCAATCCTTTCTTCCTTGCCTCTTTTTGAGGAATGCGCCAAATTAACTGTTAATCTCTATGCTATTACTAACCGAAAAGATCCACTCGAAAGCTTAAAAGAATTTTCAAATTCCTTATCATCAGAAATTCAAAGGATGCCCATTGGAAGCCGTAAACTTATTCCTGGAGGATGGAGTGACGCTTACCATCCAGCCGGCCATGCTATCCTTTATTGCATTGAAAAAATTAATGGAAACAAGTATAAGTTCACACTTTTTAACACTGGCGCAGGAGTTAATTTCCACGCAAGCGCCATAGATGCAAAACCGCAAAACCGTTATCAAACGTTTTTATCGATTACAGATATTTCTGCCGACAAGTTTAATCCGCAATTTATTCAAGCCTTGCTAGAACCTCAAATTCTTCCCGAAATTTATTATGAACTCCCAGAAAATTTTTTTGATTCTCATCCAAGTTACGATGAACATTATATCTATAACAATTTATTGAATTCTTTAGAAGGAAAGCGCGAAGCACAATTAAATCCATCAACCTATGGATTTTTATATTCAAAGCCTCAGCGAGCAGGCACTTGCGCGATGAAATCTCTTTTTGCCGCTATGCGCTTTTTTTATATTGAAAATGCAGATAAAAAACCTGAATCTCTTAAACTAGCATTAAATCAATACAAGAAATTTAAATTTGCTTATTATCGCCATAGTCTTTTACAGAAATGTTCCTCTTTTTTTGAAGAGCAAACTCCTTGGTCTCGTTCTTCTCACAAACTCATTTCCCAGGCAAAAGCTCACTTTGCCCGACTGGCATTATCATTGCATGCTAGAAATCTTATTTCTGAAGCGGATTTAAAAGCTTGCCAAGCCACTTGTGCAGATATTGAGATCCATTTGGCTGCAAAGAAAAAGGCTAATAAACAAGAAGACAAACCTATTAAATTGTCATCTAAGCTCTTAACTTCAAATGGCGTCTCCTTATCTCATAATCAACCTTTTAAGGAAATATCCATTGATCAATCTTCTACAAGTTATTCTACAGAGAGACTTTCAGACTTCTTTCCTATTCCACAAACAACGGATGTTATCACTCCGGAAAATGTTGCCATTCATCTGCAAAAATTGGCTAACCTTAATTTTGAAGAAGTTCCTAAAGATCTTCGACCCGGAATCCATGGATTGATGATAGAAGCTGTAAGAAAGTTGCCTATTCCTACTGCAACAAATGACCCGTTTTGGAATACAGTTCCCGAAAAGGAAATCGAAATTTGTCTTGACTGCTTAAGTAAATTCTCGAGAATGGGCATATGGCCATCGCTTCACAATCAGGCAAACACTTCACCTTCAATTTTCATAGAAATGAATACAATTTTAGCCATAGCCTGGATTTTATGTCAAAGACAGCCTGAGAATAAACTAAAAGATTTTACTCTCCCTTCCCATCAACTAATCCGATTCTACCAATCCCCAAAAACGATTTTTTATAATCCTTTAGATCAAAAAAGGCTCGATGAATTGATGAATTTTTTCGCCCCTCAATTTGATTCCAGGAATGAAATCCCCTTGCAAAGTTTACAGAATAATCCATCCAAACAATTATTTTCATTCCCGGTCATAAGTTTTTCAAGCACCACTTATCTAAAGACTTCTATTCCTATCACCTCACAGACAGTTCACGAGTTTCAAGAATTCAAATATTATTTTCAATTTTGGAATAGTCCTGAAATTAAAAAAATCATTACTCAAAACAAACTAGCTTACGAACCTCTAGAAAAACAAATGCAATTTATTTGCTCAGTAGCAAAGTTGAGCAATCCTTTGTTTCCGAAAAATGTTCTTTATTTACGAAATATAGCTCATGCCATCCAAATTTCGGATCGGTTCCATGAGTTTTATCCTACTACGAGTTTGAGCGAAGAATTGGCCTATGAAGTAGAAGATAAAAATCTTAAGTTGCATTCTTATTTCCAAAATAAATCCGCTATGATCGGGTACTCCTTATTTTATTCAAATAATTTGAATGAAATTCAAGAAAAATTAGCGAACACCGATCAGAATACATTTATGTCCACTTTAGCTGATGAGGAAGAGAGAGATCAAAAGATTCTACAAACAAACTCCCATGATGAAATTGTCCGTTACTTAGCCTACCTTGAAACTCAACCTGATTCCAGTCTTGAAACAAAAGATAATCAAGAATTAATGCTTTACCATTTTTTCAGGCCAGGACGTCTATTGAGGACCATCAACGAAGAACCTGAGACCCTTGAAAAAATCTTCTCTCTTTTAAATAGGCGCCTTGACTATTTCATGTCGGTGAAAAAATGGAAAACAGCTTTAGTTCTGATCGATATCTGCAATAGATGTGCCGATTATGTCCGTTTTGCGAAAAATGAAAGCCCTCACAAAATTCCTGACCTTCCATTGCGGAACTATCGAGAAATATTAAATAGCATTTTGTCAACCAACATTGATGAAAACATACGCATTCACGCCGTGGATATTTTACAAGGTTTTATTATTTCACAACAAAACATCGATCAAAAGAGATACGACGAATGTGTGATCGATTGGGTTTCTGCTCGCATCATGCAATCCTTCAATTTGAATGAAACACACTTTCTTGCCGATCCTTTAATCGATACAAAAAGAATGTACGATGTCCTTTTAGAAAATGAAATTCCAAACATTTTAGATGATGCTTCACAGAAGGTTCGTAGAAATAAAATCCTAAATGAATCCGCCTCGCATATTCTTGGTAAAGCAATTTCATTGGACTGGGAAGGATCATATCCAAGATATCAAGCAGGAGAAATTTTAATTGATTTACAAGAAGGCGATATTCAAACACAAGATCAATTTAACGGCATTTTACCCAAGCCATTAAGAAACCTCCCTCAATATTCCTTCTTGTTTTCCAACATTAAAGATGTCAATCGGCACAAGATTGAAGAGGGCTTGAAACAAGAACATCTCTATGAAATTGAAGACGACCACGGAATAACTGAAGTCGTAGTGATCAAGTCAAATCATGCTTATCAATCGTTAGAAATTTATCGCGTGATGCATGGTGTTCGCCATAAATTAATCCTATCAAATAACTTTGACTTGAATCCTTGCGTCAATTTAATCAACTCCAAGGCTCTTTATTGGATAGCACATGAAGAGGAAGAGTCTTCATTAATAGTAGAAAATCCGAAGGGAAAGACTTATTATGGGAGAATGCAAAAAAATGAAAATGATTATAAATTAACATCATTTTCTGATCAAAAAAGCTTTAATCAAATTCTTGTCGATCCAAGGAGAACAGAAATCCATCGCATCCTTTCTTCGTTTGAAAGCCGTGAATACGAAATGGCTTTTTGGGCGAATAAAAATCAAACGAATGCTATCAGTGAAATTGACTTGCTAGATCTTAACCTGCATTTTTATGTTTCCAAAGATAAATTAGGGAAAGAGAGATTTTTCTCCCGGGAAGCGACGGGATTTTATATTTCAAAAGATCAATTGAAACAATTTGCTAATGATTGGCCCAATTACCTTGTTCTAGAAAATGAGCAAGGAGAGCGGAAAGTCATCATGCGAAATTTAAAGAATCCTTGTGCAGATCCATCGACATTTGATGTGAATTTAAAAAAAGAATACACAGAAGATTATACCATTTTCAATATTGCTCAAATAGCCTCCAAGATTCAGTTAAAAGCCACATCGGAATTCGACGCCATTTATTTGTTCAAAATTCACATGGCTACAAAACATTTTCACATGGCTCTTCTTGACCTTAAACACGCTTGGCCATTATCCCTTTACTCTGATAAAGAGATTCAACTAATTTCAGAGATAATTACTAACACACCAGGAGGAGGCCATCCTTCAGCCCTTTCCAACATTCTTAAAATGGCTATCTTATTGGAAAAAAACCATCTGAAATATATTCCAAAAAATAAAAACCTTACCGTGAGCACCGCCAACCCAACACAAAAAAAGAAAGACTCAACAGAATTACATTTTGGAAATAAAATATTAGAGATCTATGACGCGTATCTTAGTAACATTCAAAACATCACAGATCCCCTCTCTTTAGACGAAGAAAAAACCCTTCTGCGCATGTTTAATCGGATAGAAAATTCTTTATTAACAACCTCCCCTTTGCCTGCAAAACGGGCAGCTTTGCTCTTTCATCCCAATTCTGCTAAATTTGAATCCCGTCCCATAATACCTATTGGCCTTTTTCCCAAATTAGACCCCGCCGAAATTTCAGAAACCAATGTTTTAAAACTCTTAAAAGATTTGATCTCTCAAGAGGAGGTTGAAAATCCTTCGCTTCCTTTAGTATTTTCAATATTGCCTAGTGATTTTCTAGGAAAATTTAAAGGATACTATCATCTTGCCAAAAATGGAACAGAACAACAAAGAATGGCTCTTAAAAACGCCTTAAAGCTCCTGTGGAAATCTTCGACAGATAACAGTTGCAGGCTTCTCAGTATAATTGGCTCACCTCCTCGTCAATTTCCCAAAGATCTCAGTTGCTTGCTTCTCATTGCGGTTTGCGAATCTCCGCGTCAATTTCCCGAGCTTGATAAGCTTAAGCAAGCATTAGATTCCAAAAAAGGAACCTTGTTTGCAAAAGCAATACAAAATTCCAAATTCTATAAAGAAATGCTTGCTTCCACCAAAAAATATGGCTTCTCTAGAAACGCATTTGTGAATAGCGTGCCCGGAGAAGAGAAGCAAACCCAAAAGACTATAGAGGAATTATCGAACGAATGGCCAAAAATAAGCCCGGCAAATCTACCTTTTTCTATTATGCCTCTTCCTAAAAAAACGGGCCTGGATAATAGGTGTAGTAAAGTTCTAAATGATTTTAAAAAGAAATTCCTAACACCCGATGCAGATATTTCTCAAATGAGAAAATCGCTTGCTAAAAGCCTTAAAAATTCACAACATCAACTCAATGGACAAGAGGTCGCAATCTGTTCATTATTAAATGAAATAAAACCCAACTCTACACCGGTTGAAGCTTTGCAGAAACATGGAAGAATTGAAAAGAAAAAGTTAACTTTTGAGACGGCTATTTCTCTGTTTGAAAAAGGAGATCTTTCACACTATCGTCAAATCACTTCCCTTTCCGACACACAAATCATGGACTTGGAACAAAAAATCTGTAGACATCTCATCGCATCGACCAGAATAGCCCAATTTAAACGCGTTCTAAGTTTACTAGAGGAAAGAGAAACATCCGTAGAAAAAAAACCCTTGGATGAAAAGATTTTGGCAGAGCTTGATTCTGTGCGCAATTACACCTTCACCCAAGGTGAGGAAGCCCTCAAACGCAGCGCTCTCGTCTTCGAATATAGATTTGACATCCTTCTTCGAAAAAAACAAGTCGACACCTTAGATAGCATTGTTAACCTAAAAAAGAACTTAGATCTTCTAGTTGAACTGGGAACAGGCAGCGGGAAATCAAAAGTCCTCGCCCCCCTTTTCCAGCGCCTTCGTGGAGCTTTAGGAAATCCTGTCTTTAATATATGGCCAAGCCCTCTCTATGAAGTGAATAAGCGGGATATGAAAACGCAAGCGCTCAAAGCCTTTGGCCAAAAAGCCGACACGTTTGAATTTAACAGGGGAACCTCCGTTGAAAAGGAAAATCTTTTAATTATTTTAAGGGAGCTGACAGACTTCTTAATCGAAGGAAAGCAGATGAATGCAACACCTGAAAGTTTGCAAGCCTGCGAACTTAAATTCCTTGAAACTCTTTATAAATTGGCTCACGAAGAGAGAGCAGTCCCTCTTCAGGCAATTCCTTTATTACAAGAAATTCTTAAATTCCTTTATTCTAGCGAAATTCATATCGACGAATCTCATATTAACTTATCCCCTCGGCGTGAAGTCAATTTTACTGTGGGACCGCCTAAAAGTGAACCGATGGAAAACGTCCAACTCATGGAAACCCTGTTTGATTTTCTTATCTCGGATAAACAATCGAGTCGAATCTTAGGTTTAAGAAATAACCGCCAACGCTTGGCAACCCCAAAAACCTATGTCAGTCAAATCGCTCCTCGCTTAGCCCGCAATTTTATTCCCTATTTTAAAATTCCAAAAGAAGATCAGCAAATTTTTATAGACTATGTTCTCGGTTTAAAAACGGATAAAGAGTGGCTAGAAAAGCAACCGCAAAGCAAGCAAATAATTTTGTTAAGGGAATTGATCTCCTTTCTTTTACCCGAAATCTTACAAAAAAAAGTAAATGTCAATTATGGACTTTCTAAGCTTGTGAATGGAACCGAGTATGCAAAGCCTTATAATGGCAATGATTCTCCTGTTGAAAATGCCGACTACGACAATATCTACGAAACATTTTCCAAAACCTATTTAACCTATTTCCATCAAGGATTAAGCCTCGAACAGCTTTGGAAATTTGTCCAGCATCTGCAATTTGAATCTTTAAAGTCTGCTCGAGAACAAATGATAGATCCAAGGCAGTCGGAGACATACAAGTTCTACCTCGATCATTTTCCAAATATGGGTGAATTATTTGCCCTTACAAAAAATGACATTGAAGGCTTTGAAAGCGAACTAAAACACAAAAAATCTTTAATATACTATTACATTCGAAACATAATCGCTCCTACCATCAAGAAGTATGAATTCAAGCTAAAAAGCACTTCTGCAAACTTAAAGGCGATGTGTCAAAGTCATTTAGGAATGACTGCCACACCGGGAAACAAGGAAATTTATAGCGATGGCATTGAACTGAAGAAAGATGTCGGCAATGAAAAATTGATCTTAAATAAGATAGCGAAAACCTGTGCAAAACCCGAATCTCTCCATCTCCTTAAGTCCTCCGATCCGAAGAATGTCCTTCAAAAAATTAAAAAAATATTTGCATCCAATCCAAGCTTTACTATGTTGATCGACATTGGAGCATTATTGACAGGTATCGATAACTTAACCGTCGCTCAAGCCCTTTTAGAGCACTGCAGTCAATATAATCCCCATATTAGAGGGGTGGTTTTCTTTGATAAAGATGATCGCATGATGGTCCTTCTGAAAGACCAGCCCCATCCGATTCCCTATGAACAATGCGGTCTTGGCCTCCATGAGCGCTTAACTTATTGCGATCAACGCCATTCATTTGGAGCGGATATTCCGCAATTCCACACAGCAAAAGCCCTTTGCACATTTGATAAGTTGACAGATAAAGATGGCCTTGTTCAAGGCGTAGGGCGTATGCGTCAATTCATGCAAAACCAAACTGTCGAATGGGCTTTTACCGAAGATTTCAAAGAAGCTATTAAGCCCAAGGGAGATTTGACAATTAACGATCTCTTAGACTTTGCAGAACATAACCAAATAGAAAGGGAAAAAGAAGATCTAAAACGCGCTTTGAAGCATCAAATGTCAAATGAAATTCGCATTGTTTTGATGAAAAAATTAATGAACTGTCCGGATGAAAAAATCCTCGTGGAACTTTTCAAAGACTTTGAACAAATCCTTGTCGAAAAAGTCGACAGTTTAAATGGAGAACATGTTGAGACTAAATTAACAGTTGAAACGCTACAAAAATATCGCCTTCATTTAGAGCAAAAAGTAGATCAATTGACCAAGTTGACAACCATTGAAAAAAATCACATTAAGCAAAATTTAAACAAGTATGATACAAGAATTAATCGCCTTGAAAAAATGCTTCCAGTATATAGCATCACTAGAAATACTAATCTTGAAACCGAAGTGGAAATGCAACAAAATGTAAACGTTGACACAGAAACGAACGTCCAGCAGTTGAGCATTAACAATAGTGACCTATATCTGCGCACACCTACCTTATGGCCAAAGAATTTCAATTTTTATGAAAATAATTGGATGAAACCCCAATCTGCCAAACAAACCCTAATCTCTAAAACTTTTCAAGTTATAAAAACTAAAGCAAACGTGTTAAGAAATTCAGCGATTTTATCAGTTTGTAGTGTAATGGTCTTAAAAGTCATGGATGTTGCCATTCCTCATATGATGGCAATTGCTGCAGGCGTTGTGGGAGGGGTAATTTTGGTAGCGTACTCGGTGCATTACCTTGTTAAATCATTTAAACTATTTGGAAAGCCTGAATTTGAAGGACATTTAATGCCTCGAGGAAAATCTAACATGATTCTTTACGATGCAGGCGATCTTTTGAGAGAAAATAAAAACCCGATCGTTAGCAAGGCTCACAAATATTTTCTTAAATCTCAAGAGGGGCAAATTCTTTTCACAAATAATTTTGTGGCAAGATCTTGCACTTGGAACGAAATCCCTATTAATCCTCTTTCAAAAGAGCAAAAATCAGCTTACCAAGTTTTAGTCGTTCAGGACGAACTAGAAATGGGCAAGAAAAAATGGACGGTCATCGTCGGAGACCAATCGACAGATGCCAAATTTTGGCGGGAAGAATTGCAGTTCGATTGTTTGCGTACGACTCCTGAAATCGCTGCAGAACGCAAAAGAAAAATCTGTTTGTACGATTTGAACCTACAACTGGTCAAAAATGGAGCCCTCCCCTTTGATGAAGCAAAAGAATTGACAGACAACAAAGAATTCCAAAGTTTGATCACAAAAGTTAAGTTGTTCAATGCAGATACCTTTTATACAACTACTCAGCAGCAATGTCTCACATCATTAGCAAATACAGATGAAAGTTTTACGGCCCTCAAAAATTTCTATCAAACTGCGCAAACTTGGCATAACAAAAAGCAAAAGCTTTATCCATCAAGCTGGATAGCCCAATATTGGGGCTCTGCCCCAAACCCCGCCAAAGGGTTTTAACCCTTTGGAATCCCATTCCTCTAATTTTTTGCCTAAGTTTTGAGTTATCAAAATTCACTTATCCGTCTTAATCATGCAATGAGGCTTCTAGCTAAACCCACGAAGTGGGTTCTTCTTTTTGTAGCCCGTAGCTTGGCTCGCGAGCGAAGCGAAGCGAAGCCGAGCCGCAGCTACGGGAATGCGAATGTGAAAAATTTAACCCCGGGAGGGGTTCTTCTTTTTATCGTTTATCCTAGAAAGCATCTTTTGTCGAATGGAATTTCATAAGCATCAAGCATAAATCTCAACTAAAAAAGAAGAACCCCTTCGGGGTTTAATTTTGTTACGTTCGCATTCCCGTAGCTGCGGCTCAGCTTCGCTTCGCTCGCAAGCCTAGCTACGGGCTACAAAAAGAAGAACCCACTTCGTGGGTTTAACTAGAAGCCTTGCAAATAACAGAAATGGTAAATTCATTCATAACTTGCGTCATTTAGCAAACAAAAAAAACTACAAAATAGATCCAGGCCGTTAGGCTTGGTTGTGATGGATCGGCCTTTCAGGCCTCTCTGAGCTCCGAAGGCGCGGAATAACAATGTTCAGGGTTATTGCGCTGTCTCTTGATGTAGGCTGGAAAAAATGTCCTCGGCAAGTTTTGGGTCTAGTTTATGCAAAGAATTATAAACAGATTTTTGCTGTTCCTCTAAAGCTTTCTTATCTTTCAATTCAACCGCTAAAAATGGATTGTACAACGTCACCAAGAGTAGTTTAAGAGCTTGCGTGTCATTCGGTGTAAATTTTAAAGCTGTTTCCAATGCTATTTTGGCATCTTCGGGATTTTCTGAATTCAACATAATCTCCCCCAGCTTGACATAGGCTTGTGTATTCCGAGGTTTGAATTGAATCGACTTTTCTAAACAAGTCATGGCATCCAACACATTATTGTTTCGCTGAAACAAGTCTGCCAAATCAAACCACAGCTCTGAATTGTTAGGTTCGAAACGCAACGCTAGTTGCAGCTTTTGAATTGCTTCGTCAAGTTGTCCATTCCCCAAATAAATTCTGCTTAAATAACGATAGGCATTTGTATAAGATAGATCTAAATGCAAGGCTTCCTCTAAAGAAACTTTGCCTTTTTCTCCTTCCATTTGTAAAAACAGAGCTTTCCCTAATAAAAAATAAATGGCAGGCAAATTGTTCAGGGATTGCGAAAGTTCTTTAAGGATAAGTTTTGCCTGATTCAGTTCAATGCTGTCTTTAATAGAATTTTCTTTTTGCGCAAAATTAGATTTAATGGCCGTTTCCATCAGTTGTTTAGCATATTCCATTCGAAGCGAACTATTATTGGGATCTTCCTGGATTTGGCTCTGTATCTTCAGCAAATTTTGTTTCAAAACAGCTAAATCAACCTCATTTTCAACAATAAATTGAGATGCATTGTCATCAAGGGGATTTAGTTTTAATGCCTTCTTGGCAAATTCAAGAGCCATGCTTGCATTGACATCATTGGCATAATATCTTGCTAAGAGCATTAACCCATCAGATGTTTTTTCTAAAGCAGGTTTTAGCAACTTAATTTGACTTGATGCCTTTTCATAATCCCCTTGTGCCATCCATAGATCTATCAAAGCAATGTTGACCTCCAAAGACCGATATTTTTGCTCTGGGATCCTATGCAGGACGGCTTGGATAATTTTGATGTCGCCGGTAATCAGCATCAGCTGAGCCAGCTTGACTTGTTCCGCCAAAGGTAGAGGGATGTCGGCACTCAGATACTTCTGAGCTTGTAAACTTGCTTCTTTGAAATGTCCGAGATGGATCAAACAGTCAATGCATTCTATTTTTTCGTCGTATGCCAAATCCCGTGTTTTTTCAATGAAGTTGAATTGAGCCATCGCAGCGTCAAAACGCCGCAATTTCATGAGGACTCTAGCAAAGTCGTTTCTATAAAGAATTTCTTTTGGAAAAGCATCGAAAAATTCAATGAAATTCCTGGCCGCTTCAATAGGATAGTCGAGCTGTTCATTTGCCAAGGCAAGAAGGGCAAACGAGTGCTTCAATTGGATTGAATCAGATAACCTCTCAGTGTTAGTTTGAAAAGCTTTTTTCAATATCGAGCGCGCTTCTGGGTACTTCTGTTGCATGAGCAAGATTTCACCGATGGCAATGAGGACATTTGGAGAAGGATCTTTGATTTTATATAAATATTCCAAGGCTTTGCCGTTGTCATGCTTCCAAGTTTTATAAAATACTCCCGCAATGAAATCAGGGGATTCGCCTTCAAAAAATTCCTTGTTTAAATATTCAAAGGAAGGGGTAGGTTTTGGCCGCGGTTTTGCATGGAGGATGTCCTTGAGCATTATTTCGGCTTGCTCTGTCTGTCCGAGGCCTGCTGTAGATTCTAAAGCTATTCTTTGCATTCCCATGATTTTTTTGTAAGGTTCAGGCAGTTTGCTATATTCCTCTAATGCTTTTTTCCAATCGCCAAGTTGGTAATAGGCATAGCTTTTGCCTGCCAGTATTTCCGGAGACGAAGGCGAAACTTTTGAAAGCCATTCAAGACTTTCCTCAGGCTTACCGTTGATAAGCAAGCCTAATCCAAGCCTTTTGGATACGTCGTTCCCTGCTAGATGATTTTTGATGGCCTGTTCGATCAAATCGTTATTAGGCGCAGCATTTTCTGTGATAATATTAGCGATAGCAAGGGCTTCTTTGACTGCAGCGTCGGGATTCTGTATTTTGCTTAAAAAGGCTTTGGCAAGATTGTAATTAGCCAGATAATAGTCTGTTAATCCGGCAATACGCAAGGCTTTTTGGTTATCCGGCAACAGCTCAAGGGCCCAGTTGATTTTCCTTTGTGCTGTTGAATAATCTTTGCTATTCAGCAGGGATTCGGCCTCATTGATTTTTTTTAATGCACTGGACTTGTCTTTTTTAGGATCCGGATTGACATGCAACTCATTCATGGCTTTGAGTACAGAATGCAAGAGGTTTGTATTCCCCTGTTCTCGTGATTGGGCATACAATAAAGCCAGGCGTTCAGTTAATAGCTGATGGAAACGAGGTTGATCTTGCAATACGGGTAAACTTAAAGTGATTTTCACTAATGTCAGGGCTTTAGTAGGTTGTTCATTTTGGATCCACATATTTTCAGCGATATTGAGAAGCAGTGTCGAAAATGCAAAACGGGTAGAAGGATCTTTTTCAATCGACATCCAAAATTCTAGATAGGGAGTCGTCAAAAAAAGATCTTCGTTATCTATGGGAATAATGTCCAATGTAAAAGCAGCCGTTTTATAGGCAATCTTACGAGAAACCGCTTGGGGATCGCCTGCAAAGGAACGCATGGCTTCCCAAAACTGATTCATAGAAGATATATCTTCTTCGTTCAAGGCTTTGTCAAAGAGCGTGTTTAATTTTTCCTCCACTTGACGGCTCTGCTCAGGCTTCATCTGATGGTTCAAGACCTTCAAAATCACACTGATATCTTTCCAATTCTTGACTTGCACTTGTTGTTCAAACAGCTCGATCAGCTTGTTCTGTAAATTCTGCAAACCCGTTTTATCTTGCCAGCTTTCAAGGATCCCTGCGTAGAAGGAAAGATCCTGCAGGGATTGGCTGGCAATTAATAAGTTAATTTGATTTTGGATGATACTAAGAATTTGAACGCGGTAAGGGGCGAACCGGCTCTTTTGCATCGGAACTTTATTTAAATAGGAAAGGGCTAGTTTGTAGTAAGGTGTGGATGCTAAATAGGGCTTTTCTTCTGCTTCTTTAATATAACTTAAGCCTAATAACAGGTTGATTTCATCCAATTGATTTTCTTTTGCCAGCTTGCTTTCTTTTTCAAGCTGCTGGCGTGCGGAAAAATAATTGCCTATGGCAATGTTGGCTTGGGCAAGATGCGTCGAATACCAAAATGCTTCAAAAGTATCTTTAAAAGTCTTTTTCATCCAGGGAGACAGATAGCCTGAGTCAAGAGGTTTTTGCCAATGATCCAGAGCAGGCTGATAGTTTTGCTTTAAATATTCTTGCAAGGCTTGAAAAAAAGCAACCCATTGCTTGTCTTTGGCAATTTTACTTGATTTATCAAGGGGTTCCTGCATGGATTCAGGCTTGCGTGTCAAATAGGCATTGAAAGCTTGGTTTAAGTAAATTTCCAGAAGGGGTTTTGATTCAGATTCTGTTTTCGCTGCCTCTTCAGCTAGTTTAAGTTCCTCATTAGACTCTTGCAACGAACTATTCTCCCTGGAGATATAGGCTAGGTAGAGATGGTATTCAGAATCGGGAATTTTATTCTTTAAATCCTTTATGATTTTAGAGGCTGAATCATAATCGCCCTTCGCAAAATTCTCTGCTGCAAGATTGATTTCATATTTGGGATTAAAAGCAAACCATGTATAAAATATCAATATAACAAGAAGGATGCAAATAGTGGCAATGACAGTTCTAAGTTGAACCACAGAAGGCCTCATCGAAAAAGGATCAAGATTCGCTTCATTAAATCACTTTTAACTTCTATTTGCAATCCTTACAGAGAGAAATCTGAAAATTCAAAAATTTTATTTCCAAAATAAAGAGCAAAGGAGCTATTATACAAAAAAATTTGAAAATTTAGAAAAATTATTAAATGACTGAGGTTATAAATGAAAAAAATAATTAACCTCCTTATTTTCCTTTTCTTTTCAGCTTCTGTCTGCGAGGCTGCTAAAACAAAGTTTAAACCCCATCCAATCGGATTTTCAATACCTGAACAAAAAATTGTTTCTGTGATTCCAAAGAAAGATCAAGATTTTGCATTTCTAATTCCTGGCGATTCTTCCACTTATATTTATGATAATGAAATTGACTATTACAAGGATTATCAACGCTCATACTTCGCCCTAACATGGAAAAAAGCAGGTTGGGATTGTTTAAGGCATTATGAGATTTTAGCGAATGGATGTATTCCTTACTTTGTTGATTTGGATCAATGCGATGAAAACACAATGACATTTCTACCTAAAGAATTGATCAAAGAAGCCATGAATTTAGAAGGTGTTTCCTATGGACATATCGACCATTCGAAATTTGATCAAGTGAAATATAACACAATTTTAAAGAAGCTGCTCGCACATACTCGTCGATATCTAACGACAAAAGAGATGGCTAGTTATCTTTTAAAAAGGGTTGGTTATACGGGTAAGGGAAAAATCTTATTTCTTTCTTCAAGCCCTCATGTCGATTATCAAAGATGTCTAACACTCATTGGATTAAAGGAGCTGTTCCCAAATAAGGTTGTAGATTCTATCAAAGTTGAACATATTTACAAAAATTATCCACATGATGTTCGTCATTTGTATGGAAAAGGCATAACCTATACTAAAATAATTGATGATTTGCCTGTAAACAGAAAAAACATCAAACACAGAATCCGCAATAAGGAATTTAACCTTATTATCTATGGCTCTTACCATCGTGGACTTCCCTATCATGACCTTGTTGTTAGCACTTATGAACCAGAAAAAATTGTCTATATATGCGGGGAAGACGATCATTGCTGCGAATCGGCCCATTTACAAAATTTTTTCTTAAGAGAATTCTATACACAAAAACCTTAAATTAAAAATAAATGATAATAAAGAATTAAAAAGATTTATGATATTCGAAAAATACCGAGTCACTAACTTATATTTCTTTATTTTTGTAATCACAAATCAACTGACAAGTTTTTCATTCTGCTTGGAAGCTTTACAGACAGAATGTCATTCAATTGCAGTCATTGGCACAGGTTATGTCGGTCTGGTCAGCGGAGCCTGTCTCGCAGAATTTAATAACAATGTTATCTGCGTCGATATTGACGAAAGGAAAATAACGTTGCTCAGACAAGGGGAAATACCCATTTATGAACAAGGTTTGAAGGAACTCGTTAATCGAAACCAAAAAAATCAACGCCTTGAATTTTCAATCGATATCAAACAATCAATTCAAAAAAGCGAAATCATCCTAGTCTGTGTGGATACTCCTATAGGAAAAAACGGTGAAGCAGATCTAACCGCTGTACATGCAGTTGCAAAAATGATCGGAGAAAATTTAAATAGCTCAAAGACAATTTTCATTAAGAGCACTGTTCCAATTGGTTCTATCAGACAAATTGCCTCCCTCATCTCTCACTATAATAACAACCATTTTTTATTTGAGCTAGCTTATTTGCCTGAGTTTTTAAGAGAAGGCTCATCTGTACGAGACTTTATGGAACCAGAACGAATTATTGTTGGAACAGAATCAGAAATGGCTAAACAGCTTTTAATTGAAATTCTTTCCCCCATTTACAAAAAAAATATTCCTTTCGTTTTCACTACTATAGAAGCGGCAGAGACAATCAAATACGTTTCGAATTGTTTTCTAGCGGTGAAAGTTTCATTCATTAATGAAATTGCCAATTTATGCGATCGTACAGGAGTTGATATCTTTGAAGTTTCAAAAGGTGTTGGATTGGATAGTCGCATTGGTTCTAAATTCTTAAATCCAGGTCCTGGATATGGAGGATCTTGTTTTCCAAAAGATATGCTAGCTTTAATACACCAATCACAAAAATTAGAGATCGACCTGAAAATTATCAAAGCAGCCGTAGAAGCGAATGAAACACAGCATAAAGTTATCCTTGATAAATTGAAAAGGGCTCTTAACTTTTCAGTGGCAGGCAAAACAATTGGAATCTTGGGATTGACATTCAAAGCAAATACAGGTGACATTCGAGAATCGCCAGCTTTAAAAATTATTGATGCCCTACTAAGGGAAGATGCTTTCATAAAGGCTTATGACCCTGTTGCGATGGAAAACACTAGAAATGCCTATCCTCAACTTCTCTATGCAAATTCAATTTATGATGCTGTTCAGGAAGCCGATGCAGTCATGATTCTCACTGAATGGGAAGAGTTCAAAGAAGCCGATTGGGAGTATGTTAGAAGTCTCATGAAACAGGCCATTGTGATCGATGCACGCAATCTGCTAAGCATTGAGATGCTAGATGACTTGGGATTTATTTATGATAACGTGGGACGATCAAATGCAAAAAAAGCCTCAAATCTTATGCAAATTAATTAGAAAGGAGTTCCAGAATATGAATAGATATTTATTTATAATTGTATCATTACTTATCCATCATTTGAATCTTTTTGGACAACCTCTTGATTCAAATAAACAAATTTTAGTGACTGGAGGAGCAGGATTTTTGGGCTCGCATCTATGTGAAAGACTAATTAAGGAAGGCCATAAAGTTTACTGTTTAGATAATCTATTCACTGGTTCCAAAGAAAATATTAAACATTTGTCCGAACATCCAAACTTTGCTTTTTTTGAAGATGATGTCATTAATCCGAAAGAATTTTACATTCAGTTTGATGAGATTTATAATTTAGCATGTCCTGCATCCCCTATCCACTACCAAGAAGATCCAATTAAAACCCTTAAGACAAATGTTTTTGGAGCCCTTTTTGTGCTTGAGCTTGCCAAGCAGACTGGAGCCACTGTTTTTCAAGCTTCCACAAGCGAAATATACGGAGATCCATTAATTCATCCTCAACAAGAAAATTACTGGGGAAATGTCAATCCCATCGGAATACGTGCTTGCTATGATGAAGGAAAACGATGTGCTGAAACTTTGTTCTTTGATTATCATCGGATGTATGGAGTAAAAATAAAAGTGGCTCGGATTTTTAATACCTACGGTCCACGCATGAGCAAAGAGGATGGTCGTGTTGTCTCTAACTTCATTACCCAAGCATTAGAAAACAAACCTCTTTTTATGCATGGAAGCGGCGAGCAAACCCGCTCCTTTTGTTATGTAGATGATTTAATTGATGCCATCTTCCTATTTATGAAAACTCCTGAAAAGGTAACAGGTCCAATCAATTTAGGAAATCCAGAAGAATATACAATCTTTGAATTGGCAAATAAAATCATTGATCTCACTGATTCAACTTCATCGATCGCCTTTCATCCTCTTCCACAAGATGATCCGAAAAAGAGACGTCCAGATATTACACTCGCCAGTGACCTATTAAATTGGTTTCCAAAAGTTCCCCTTGAAGATGGTTTGAAAAACACTATTCTTTTTTTCCAAAATGAACTTAAAAAGGAGAAAAAATGAATTAGGATTATTAATCCACTCGCCGCAAAATGGTAAAGCCATGGTTGTTAAAATAACGCTGATGTAAGGTCCATTCGGGATGATGGTTTAAAAAGTCTTCCACCGCTGCCCATAAACCTTTTTTAGTTCTATCAAAATGATTTGGATACTCGGAATAATCACCAAAGTAGTCACTGTCATCTAACTCTCCCCATGGCGCGCTCGTATCATGCATAGCGATATACTTGCGAATCTGCGGAGAAAATTTTTCAAGTTCATATGTAAGATGACAGTAGGTATGCAGAGAATCAATAAATAAAAGATCAACAGGCTCTATCTCAACCGTCATGTCATTCGCTTTCAAAAAACGAAAGGCAATTCCATTTTCTTTGGCTAGTCTTTTGGCAAGCTTAAGTCGGTCAACAGAAGGTCTTGCTATATCGATTCCCAAATAGCTTCTAAATTGTGAAGGCTTTTCAGAAAGACCTTGAAGCAACGCCCATGTCGAGACTAAGCTTCTCAATCCAATTTCAATAGCAGAATCACATTCTTTAGCTAATTGTCTTAAAGCCGGAAGGTGTTCGTTGATATCAGATGGAGTATTGCAGGTATCTTGATAGATTTGATAGAGTTCTTGAGAGGAACTAAGTTTGCTTTCTTTCGCGGTGACATTGAAAGAAGCGATAACACCCATGATACAAAAAAAATAAAATGTAAATTTCATATGTTTCACAAAAATCTTGCTGAGAGTTACTTTGAATTCCTTTCTGAATTTTAGAATTTTCTACGTAATTTACGTTATAAGAATCTTCTTTTTATTTAAAGACAAAAGGGATATCTTTGGTGAGAAATCCTCAGTTTTTTTAACTTACAAAAGGAGCGGCGCTTCCATCCACGACTAAAGTCGCAGATCCCGCAGTCTATTTTATGAAAAGATATGAATTGTTAAAATTTATTATTTTTATTTCCTATTTATTGGTTATAGAAAGTAGCATTCTCGCAAAAGATGATCTCATAGTAGTTAATAAAAAGGTTGATGAACAAACGGATCATTTTATACGAAATATATTTTTTGATTGGGAAAATGAACCTTTTAATGTCTTCAATCAAGTAAAAAATAAAACCCATTGCGCGATCGATCTTGGCGCTGGGATTGGGACAACATCCATTTGGCTTTCAAAGAATTTCCACCACGTTGTTGCTATAGAGCCTGATGTCAAATCACTAGTATGTTTGCGAAAAAACTTGAAAGCATCCAAATGCTCAAATATTCTGATCTGTGATAGGCCTATTTCAAAGACAAATATGCAAGTTATATTCGGACCTAGAGGAGCTAACCTCAATGAAATGAGTTCTCATGTGAAATGCGAAATCAGTAATGAAAATGATTATCACATACAGGCAATGAGCTTTAAACAGCTTGTATATGATTATATATATTCAAATGACGCAATCAATGCACATAGAATATCTTTTATTAATTGCAATATTGAAGGGGGAGAAGAAGATATTTTAGAAGATGTTTTACATTTTGCCTACAATAACAATTGTGTAGTTTTTATGTCCTTTCATCTCGATTTGTGGCGCAACAAAAATATAACGGAGTATGAGTATCTGTTCCAGCATTTTAAAACAAATTGTCCAGTCGAAAATATTTGCGAATATCTCATAGCACATCCTTTTGCTTCTCTTGTATTCAAACCGCTTAAAGATAGAGGGGTTCTAGTAAAAAAAAATATACCTGTTTTTGTGATTGGCTATAATCAATACACATTTATAAAGAATATCGTCAAACAATTAGAAAAATACACTTCTGATATTACTGTAATTGACAACAACAGCGGCTTTCAGCCGCTATTAGATTATTATAAAAACGAATATCGTTACACATTATTAAAACAAAAAATCAATTACGGACATAATGTTTATTCGCAAAAGTTTATTCAGAGGTTAGCTGGAGATCTTTATGTTTTGACTGATCCTGATTTGCAGTTCAATCCAATGTTACCGGACAACTTTATGGAGGATATGATTGATATTTCAAATCATTATCGTGCAAATAAAGTGGGTTTTGCTCTTCTAATTGATTCGGACGATATAAGAACAGATGTAACTTTCAGTGGGCATACTATCAAAGAGTGGGAAAGCAGGTTTTGGGTCGATCGATTATATTATCCAGCTAAACCAAAATTAGAATTGTACAGAGCCGCAATTGATACCACATTTTGTCTTATCAATAGGAAATTCAATGATCCTTCAATTAGGGTAGCAGGAGATTTTACGTGCATGCATATCCCTTGGCATCAAAATTTTCAAAAAAACCTCGAAAAAGGAGAAAGTGAGAGCTATATGAAAAATAACATATCGTCATATTGGTTTAAATGAATTGCCGTTTTGCCTGAACATCAAGTATTGGGAGGTCTAATGTTTTCTAAGTTAATCTTTACTTTTGTGGCTCTTATTTTTTTGTCTTCTTCTGTGATTTCAGCTGAAATGGATTCTAAAACCCTTAAGGCTTACCAGTATCTTGATGATTTGGCAATACAAGCAGACACAGATAAAAGCTCTAAGTTCCATAATTATACTAAAGTTTATGCAAATTATTTTAATCATATTCGTAAAAACAGCATCAAATTTTTAGAAATAGGAATACAAAAAGGCAATTCTGTAAAGTTGTGGGAGTCCTATTTTCCTAATGCTGAACTTCACTTCATCGATATAGACGACAGTTTTATCAAATATTATTCATCTAGATCTCTGTATCACTACGTTGACCAAGAGAACTTTGCAGAAATGGATCAGTTAGCCTCTAGCTTAGGTGGTAATTTTGATGTAATTATAGACGATGGAGGGCATACAATGAATCAACAAATTGTCAGTTTTCAAGCGTTATTTCCCTATGTCAATAGCGGTGGTCTTTACATTATCGAAGATCTTCATACTTCGTATTGGAGAGAATATGGAGGCCATGGGAAAATTGGTGCTCCTTTAGTTGGTGTAGGAACATGTATCGAGTTTCTTAAAGACCGCATTGATGATCTAAATTACACTGCCGGTGTGACTGAATGTGCTGATTTTAATAAGACACCCAAGTGGCTTAAAACTAATTTAAATCTCTATCAAAGTCACATTGATTCAATTCATTTTCATCAAAGCCTTTGTATCATAATAAAAAAATAAAGTAGTTCAAGCTAATGTGTGAAAGTTATTCTTGCCCGGCTCCTTATTCAGCCACTCTCCGCAAAATGGTAAAGCCATAGTTGTTAAAATAACGCTGATGTAAGGTCCATTCGGGATGACGGTTTAAAAAGTCCTCCACCGCTACCCATAGACCTTTTTTAGTTCTATCAAAATGTTCTGGATACTCGGAATAATCGCCAAAATAGTTATCGTCTTCCAACTCTCCCCATGGCGCACTCGTATCATGCATAGCGATGTACTTGCGAATCTGCGGAGAAAATTTTTCAAGCTCAAATGTAAGATGACAGTAGGTATGAAGAGAATCAATAAATAAAAGATCGGTAGGCTTTATCTCAACTAGCATATCATTTTCTTTCAAAAAACGAAAGGCTATCCCATTTTGTTCCGCCAGTCTCCTCGCGAGTTTAAGTCGGTTAATAGGAGGTCTTTCTATATCAATTCCAAAATAGCTTTTAAGAGATGACGGTGATTCAGAAAGACCTAGAAGAATTGCCCATGTTGAGACTATGTTTTCCAATCCGATTTCAATGGACGAATCACATTCCGCAGCTAATTGTCTTAAAGCTGGAAGGTGTTCATTGATATTGTGTGGTGTATTGCAGGCAACCTGATAGATTTGATTGAGCTCATTGTAGGAAGGAGATCTACTTTCATTCGCGGAGATATCTAAACAAGCAATGATAGACATGATACAAAAAAAATAAAATGTAAATTTCATATGTTTCCAAAAACCTTTGTTATTGGTTAAGTTCCAGAAATTTCTTTGTTATATAAAGAGAAAAAAATCCATTATTTTTTTAATCCCTACTCGACTGGGCAAGAGGTAAAGAGCTCCAGCTTTTCATCATTCAATTTATAAATACTAATCGACCATCCTGCTTTAGCCTCGAGATTCATCTTCTTTTGGAGTTTTTGGATCCTTAAGAATTTATGCGGTTCTGAAAATTGATGCATTCTTAAAGTAATATGTAATGGCTGATTTCTACCCATAATGATTGACATGGGCAGATTTTGCTTTAGAACAAACTCCTTTGCAAAATGCTTCAAAAATGCGGATTTAAGTTCAATATAATCCTTTTCATCGTTTTGTTTGCCTTGAACTAAACTCGCAATTTTAATTTTTCTTGGGACCTTGTGGCTTATCATTATGCCTAGGGTATCCTGGATGGCTTGCTTAAATTTGGCTTTGGTAAGTTTTGATGTAAAGATAGTTGTCAATTTGCAATGTGGAGGAGCATTCATAACAAATTTGTGTTGTAAGTCTGAATTTTTGATTTTATTCCAATACTTTTCAAGTTGATCTCCTAAAAGATCTTCAGGGATTGCAACTAGAACATATTGCTTGTCTTTGCCTTTTTCTTTGTCATTGTCTTTTTCTTTGTCATTGTCTTTTTCTTTGTCTTTGCCTTTTTCTTTGTCATTGTCTTTGTCTTTGCCGTTGTCATTGTCATTGTCTTTGTCTTTGTCTTTGTCTTTGTCTTTGTCTTTGTCTTTGCCGTTGTCATTGTCTTTGTCTTTGCCTTTGTCATTGTCTTTGCCTTTGTCATTGTCTTTGTCTTTGTCATTGTCTTTGTCGTTGTCATTGTATTTGTATTTCGATTCGGGATAAGGCCTTCCATAATGATCAGTGTTGGATTCATGAAAGCATTTTACTTTCGGAGACTGTAGACCAATCCACCTTTCAGGACTGAGATATTCACCGTCTATGGTATTGGGAAGGGTTGCTATATACTTTGCCCTTGCCCACCAAAAGTTTCCACTGAAATGAGGCCAAGGCCATAATCGCCAATTGACTCCACAGACATCATAATCTTCTTTTAACTCTTTAACACAATCTCGCCAGCAATCAATTGTAAAATATTCCATGTAGCGGGACCAATCAGTGATATTAGCGTTCCGCGAGCGGGAAACCCCTTTAGTATGCAGGTACAATACTAAAGCATTAGGGTTAGATTCACATAATTTATGCAGGCTTAAAATTGTCGGACGTTCATATAATGATACGTCAGATTTTTGAAATAGAATGGATAGCTTTGGATACCTTTCAATGTACGGGTTGATGTCGCCATCTCCCAATATCCCCAGTGAAATTGAATCGCATTGTTCATATAAGCCCGAAGCTTTAATGCTAGACAGTTGCCTTTCAAGGACATCCTGCCAGTGATTTATAGTGCATACATGTATAAATACATGAATTGAGGGATTTTCATTGGATGGAATATCTGCATTAGCTTTGCAAGTCAGCAATCCGCTTACAAGCAGAAATAGAAAGAAAATAATTAACTTTTTCATTCAGCTTAGCCTTTTCAAGTAGAATCGTTTTGTCTGAAAAATAATAAAAAAAAAATTAAATATTACATAGTTTTTTATGCAATCACCGTTTCTTCTTCTGGGTGCAATTACATGTGCGGGGTTTGTTGATTTTTTAGTTCTTTGGAGGCTTGTAGATTTTTTGAGAGGTCTGTTTTCACACCCGAAGGGTGTGTTTGTATGGTAGCCCAGAGTGCCTTGCGAGCGAAGCGAGACAGGCACTCTGGGATAATGAATGAAAAAACTCGCACCCTCGAATGAGGGTGCATGGATTATTTCCAATAGTGGGTTGGCGCTTTCGTAGACCAAACGAGATGGTAATGAAGTTGGTACATAGATGTAGGCCATACTGTCGTATTCATGCACCCTCTTTCGAGGGTGCATGTCCTTTCATTCGTTATACCCAGAGTGCCCTGTCTCGCTTCGCTCGCAAGGCACTCTGGGCTACCATACAAACACACCCTTCGGGTGTGAAGACAGACCTCCCAAATCTACAAGCCTCAAAAAAATTAAAAAATCAACCAACCCCGCACATGTAATTGCACCCACTTCTTCTCAAGAACTCAGTCTTTTTGCCGATAATATTCATCCAGATAGCTAAAACTATACAAATTCAGTATGCCTCGATGGTATGGCGAAGATGGAGGGAAATGATAGTATTGGGGAAAACTCTCGTATGGATACAAATTCGCAATTTTTGGATTCTCTCCGGATTGATGAAAAGTTTTTGCAACAGGTTCCTTTATTCCTCTACCAATAAAACTTTCGCAATCAAAGCGATTGTTGCGTTCGAGCTGACATGTAGAGACATACGCAGCTCGACTCCACCAAACATTCCCTGCGAAAAAGTAGGTACCGAGTATCGAAAGGGTGTAATCCACCCCGCAAATGTCCACCGTTTCGAGAGCTTCAATACAATCTTTCCATCGCTCGAACGCAAAATATTCCATATAACGTCGCCATAATCGAACAGGTTGCTCCGAAGGCTTGCCATAATGAGTGACGCCTTTGCTATGCATATAGAGGATTCTAGTATTCGGCTTATTAGAAGCAATCTGACGGACCATATCTATGCCTGGAAACTCATATTGGAGAAGATCTTTGCTTGCATGAATGAATGTTACCTTATCGAGAAAACTCAACTTTTTAAAGAGTTTACGAACTCTCTGAATTTTGGGGCCTACCACTGTCACCGTTAAGCTATCACAAGCATCTCCGAGGCCTGATTGTTCCAATGTCATCAGTTGTTCACTCACAATATCTACCCAATTATTCATAGTCGCAATGTGATAAACAATATCAATTCCATTTTCCTTCGAAACATCTGCAGACAAATTCCTTTCACATAAAAAAAAGAGCGACAGAAAAAGAAAAATTGCCATTCGCAAACTAATGAACATATAGACCTCCGTTAAAAGCAAACTGTGAGGAAAAAACAATATTTAGGCAATGTCGAATTTCCTCATCCATTCTAGTAGGGGAAAATTCTTTATTTATAAAAGAATATATACTAAGTTTATCCTTTATGATTATCAGGAGTTGATATGCGCGGGTTTGCTTTGAGGGGAATGTTGCTTTTAGCCCTGTCCATGTTCTATTTTGTTCAAGGTCCGCTATTTGCTCATAACCTGGTGGATTTGCAAAAATTCAATCCAAAGATATGCATCGATTTGCGCTTTGCAACCTACAATAATATTCTTGGCCTGCCTATATATCCTTCCAATCGGATCTTTGTGGAACATTATGTCGCAACTCGCCTAGGCAGAGTTCAAAGAGAGCTTGCCAAGGAAGGCTTAGGCTTAATCGTCATTGAAGGATATCGCCCTCCTTCTATACAATGTTTTTTAGATCACGTTTATTGCGAAAGAGGTTTGGAAAGTTCTAAATATGAGGCATCGCACTATTGCAAAGGAATTGGAGTAGATGTGATGATCTATTACTTGGAAGGACAGCCTATAAAGATCCCTTCCTTTTATCAAGATAGTTCTTTCCGTGCCTATCGGGATTATCCTTATCTATCCGCAAATGCATACCATAATTCCTATGTCCTTGAAAAATATATGACAGCGAATGGATTTGACCCTCAGAGAGAAAAATGGTGGCATTTTGACTTGAAAGGTTGGGAAAGCGCTCCAAATTTAGAAGCAGAATACGAAGAACTGCTGTGTCGATAAAAGTCTTGAATTTCATAAATATAAAAAAAAAGGATGAAAAATAATTCCAGATTTGATTAAATTAAGTTAAGTAAATCAAACAAACTCAAAGTATTTATGCAAAAACCTAAAATTTTGCTTATAGAAGACGAAGAAGACATTGCCGCCTTAATAAAGTTGCAAGCTGAAATCGCCGGATATAAGCTCCACGTTGAAGTGGATGGATTGAATGGATTGAGAGCAGTTGAAAGGGAAAAGCCTGATCTGGTGATTTTAGATATCATGCTCCCTGGACAAAGCGGTCTTGACGTTTGTCGCAAAATAAAGACCAATCCCGATTTAAAGGATATACCAGTCATTATGATATCTGCTAAAAGCGAAGAACTCGATGTCGTTCTTGGCTTGGAATTAGGTGCTGATGATTATGTGACAAAGCCCTTTTCTCCAAAAATCTTATTTTCACGAGTGCGTGCTGTTTTGAGGCGAGGCAAGGAACCGGAAAAAGCTCCCAAGATCATTACTTTTGGTCCCTTTACGTTAGAGGTAGAACGCTATCAATTACGTCATAAAGATAAATATATTCCCATCACGTTGTCTGAATTTGGTATCTTGCGAAGGCTATTGCTTAACCGCGGTAAAGTCTTGACTCGCAATCAGCTTTTAGATGACGTGCAAAACAATGATGCCTTCATTGTTGATAGAAATATTGATGTTCACATTGCATCCGTTCGAAAAAAATTAGGGCCTAATTTTAACCTGATTGAAACGGTACGCGGTGTCGGCTATCGATTCCATGAAGAAGATGCATAAGTTCATTCTCCAATTTCAAAGATAACGCTACCATTGCCACAAGCAAATCTGGCACAGCAGATAAAACGTGATACCGAGTCATTTTCCTAGTTAAATCTAAAAGACTGTTCACTTCACCAAAAACACATTTGCATATTTGGTGAATTTAATGTATTATGAAATTAAATTCACTAAATCGACAAATGTACAAATGGTGCATAATGACTGACTTTATTGGTAGAAAACAGGAATTGCAAAAGCTGCAAAGGCTTCTTAAAAAATCTTCCGCAAGTTTGATAGTAGTCAGGGGCCGAAGACGCATAGGCAAGAGTCGGCTGATTGAAGAATTTGGCAAGGGTCATAAGACTTATATTTTTTCAGGAATACCTCCAACGGAAAAAACGAATAAAGAAGATCAGTTGAGAGAATTTGGTCGGCAGTTGGGAAAGGCTTTAGAACAACCACCTTTTTTAGACAGTGATTGGAATGATTTATTTATAAGATTGGCCTCGCATACAAGACGAGGGCGGGTGATTATCCTTTTGGATGAGATTTCTTGGATGGGATCGAAGGATCCAATGTTTCTTAGCAAACTTAAGAATATTTGGGATCTTGAATTTAAAAAAAATCCAAAACTTATATTAGTTTTGTGTGGATCAGTTTCTTCTTGGATAGAAAAAAACATTCTCAACAGCACAGGATTTTTAGGCCGAATTTCTTTAGATTTATTTTTGGAAGAGCTTCCACTTAGAGATTGCAATCATTTTTGGGATAAAGGAGGTCCGCATGTCTCAGCGTATGAAAAATTTAAGATCTTGGCAGTGACTGGAGGTGTTCCAAAATACCTTGAAGAAATTCATCCTGAATATACTGCAGAGGAAAATATTAAAAATTTATGTTTTGATAGAGCTGGCTTATTGTTTAATGAATTCGATAATATATTTTCGGACATATTTTCTAAAAGAAGTGAAATATACAAAAAAATTGTTACATGCATTGATGACGGACACTATCAATATGAAGAGATCTATCGTAAATTAGGGATAGAAAAGAGCGGATTGATCAGTGAATATCTCAAAGATTTAATGACATCAGGATTCATTCAGAGAGATTATACTTGGCAGATCAAGACCGGAAAACAATCTAAGCTAAGCAACTATCGAATTAGCGATAATTATATACGTTTCTACTTAACAAATATTTTTCCTAATAAGGACAAAATTGGACGAGGGTCATTTCAAAATTTATCCTTAGGTTTAATACCAGGCTGGGAGTCTATATTAGGGCTTCAATTTGAAAATTTAGTGCTTCACAATCGTCGAATCCTTCAAGAGATTTTAAATATCAAGCCGGAAGATATTAATTATGAAAATCCATTTTTCCAATCGAAGACAGTACGACAAGAGGGATGTCAAATAGATTATATGATTCAAACAAGGTTTGATGTATTATATGTATGCGAAATCAAATTTTCAAAACATCCAATAGGGTCTACCATTTTAGAAGAAATGAAACAAAAAATTAAGAAGTTGCATTTACCAAAGCGCATGTCATGCCGTCCAATTGTAATTCACGTTAATGGAGTAAGCGAAGCTGTTCTTCAAAGCCGATATTTTGCTGATATCATCGATTTTTCTCAGTTTCTTACATAGGAAAGTGCTGTCAATTTTTTCATCGGTGGAAGGTTCTCCGTTAATTATGGGATGCTATTAAATCTTGCTTGCAGAAAAAGTACAAAACGCTGTACCATTTTTATGACTTGAATGATTTTATTCTACGGAAAGATGGCTGAGCGGCCGAAAGCACGTCCCTGCTAAGGACGCATACCCCTAAAGGGTATCGAGGGTTCAAATCCCTCTCTTTCCGCATAAGCCTTGGATGCTACGGCATTCAAGGCTTTTTCTTACTCGGTGATCGAGTTTTATCAGATTTCTGATAAAATAGGCTTGCCACATAAACACCTCCTGCCAATAAAGCTATAGTTGCTCCTATAGGCCAGTCTAAATGATAAGCAGCTCCAATTCCTGTGATACAAAATAAAGCGCTTAAAGCTACGGCTATCATCATGATTCTCGATAACCGCGATGTGAATAAGTTTGCAATAGCTGCCGGAATTGTCAACATAGCCATGACTAAAAGAACCCCAACAACTTGAATAAGAAGGACAATAGAAACAGCGATCAGCACAAGCAACAAGATATAAAGCTTGTTGACCGATACGCCTTGCAATTTTGCCTGTTCTTCATCAAAACAAATAGCCAAAAATCGTTTGTGCAGGCAAAAAACTATTCCTATAATAAAAATATCTAATGTAAACAAGGTAATTAAATCGGCATGAGTAACCCAAAGTGCATTCCCCACAAGAAAATTAGTGAGTTCGACGTTAAATCCTGGGGTTTGGGATATAAACAAAACGCCTACAGCCATGCCTATGGCCCACAAGGCAGCTATCACAGAATCCTCTCTCTGTCGATAAAATAAATGGATCCATCCAATAATTAAGGCTGAAAGGACAGCTGCAATCAACGCTCCAAAAAGAGGCGTTATCCATTCGATCCCCCTTGTCTTTTCTAACCAAAGGGAAAATCCGATCCCGCTAAGGACTGAATGAGAAAGGCTGCCGCTGATGAACCCAATCCTTTTGACAACGACGTATGATCCGATGATCCCGCTGACAACAGAAGCTGCTAACCCTGCAATTACAGCAGCCAAAAGAAGGGGGTTTGTTGTGAGAGCTTCTAAAAAGGAAATCATCCTTTTCCCTCAAGTTTAACATTTTCTATTTTCAATGGAGCGTGATATAACCCGAAGGCAAAATGTTCGCAAACTTCTGCCGGAAGCAAGGAAAGTACTCCGCCTTGCACGCACAAAACCCTTTCAACAATGTCAATAGCGGCCCTAAGATCATGTGTGACCATCATGATTGTCATCGAACCCCGCAGCTTTTTGAGGATGGAATAAATCAGCGCCTGGGCTTGGGAATCAATGCTAGCTGTCGGCTCATCCAAAAGAAGCAATTTAGGTTCCGAAACCAACGCCCTGGCTATTAATGTTCTTTGGGCTTGCCCTCCTGATAGAGAACCGAAGGCCTGATTTTGGAATTCCAACATGCCCACTTGATCCAAGGCATTTTTGGCTGCTTTACGGTCGTGCTCGCTATAAATGCCGTACCAAGGCAGTTTGGATAAACGGCCGGAGAGCACTATTTCAAAAACTGATATCGGAAATTGGCGGTCGAAATGCAAACCTTGAGGGACATAAGCAATTTGTTGCAAAGCCGAAGACGGAGGAAGTCCGAAGACCTCAAGCTTACCTGAAGAAGGCCTAAGAAAACCCATGATGAGTTTAAGCAGTGTTGTTTTACCACCTCCATTAGGTCCGATGATTCCCATAAACTCTCCCGATTCCACTTGAAAAGAAACATTGCGCAAAACATCTGCGTGGGAATAGGAAAAATTCAATTGTTGCAATTCGATAACTTTTGACATCTCATCCAATTAAATAAAGCTTGGCATTATTGGGCTGCAAATTCACGAGCGATTTGCTGCATGCTTGGAAAATAATTTTCAGCGTAAGGGTTCAAAGTAACGACTTTAGCTCCTATATGCTCTGCTATTAGCCGAGCGCCTTTATTATTATATTGAGGTTGAATAAAAATGGTTTTGATATTATTCTTACGTGCTTCATCCATAACATTTGTGAGTTGCAGAGAAGTGGGATCTTTACCTTCATATTCGATGGAAAGCTGGCGTAAACCATAATCTCTGCAAAAGTAAGCGTAGGCAGGATGGGATACTAGGATTGTGCGATTTTTTAATGAATTCAATCTGGAAACTATCTCTTGATCTAAAGCATCAATTTCATTTAAAAAGCTTTGCAAATTTGTTTCATAGAGTTGTTTATTTTCAGGATACAGGTTGATTAAGTTCCGGGCAATTGCTTGCGCTTGAACTTTAGATTGCCGCGGGCTGAGCCAAATATGCAAGTCAAGGCAATGTTTGCAGCAATGTCGAGCATCATAATTAGGATCGTTGGAAATGAGGTCGACCCCTTGCTTTAAATCCACGAATTTCATCTTTAGATTGTGGTTTTTAAAAGCTTTGACAGCCTTGGCCTCAAAAGCTTCCCCGATGAGGAACCATACATCGGCTTTGCTTGCGGCAACCATTTCTTTTGGTGTCGGTTCATAGGTATGGATGCTGGCGCCTGCCGGAACCATCACTCCTATTTGGACGGTTTCCCCTGCGATTTTTTCAACGAAGTTCTTATAAGGAACGACACTGACTAATACGTAATGGGAAAGTTTATCTTCCACTGTTCCTTCCAAAGGAAGGATTAGTGCTTTACAACTGACTATAACTATAATCGTAAATTTTATAAATAAAAATGAAAACAATTTGATAGAGTTAAACATTATATTAAGGTTGGGGTTAAATTTAATAAAATACTAGGGCATTTTCTATTTTTTTGCAAGGATATTGCAAAAATAGATGCGCATCCTGAAGTTTCAACTTGCTTGGAAAACGAGATTTAAATTAACATGTTTCCATTCTAGAGGTTTTCCTCTGTGTATTTAGGAAGAGTGTCCGAGTGGCTTAAGGAGCACGCTTGGAAAGCG
>Ga0206843_10095_pt2 | contig 30042 bp, 28 predicted proteins | sample Alteio_BWOrgCont_21_FD_152869 | JGI IMG/M metagenome (GOLD analysis project Ga0206843, IMG submission 152869) | Enriched cells from forest soil in Barre Woods Harvard Forest LTER site, Petersham, Massachusetts, United States -... | ecosystem: Environmental > Terrestrial > Soil > Temperate forest >...
GCACTATTGTGATTGGGATAGCTAGTTTTGATGATGTAATCAAAGACACTATTGAAGCTTGTAAAAAAGCCAAACGTGGTCAACCCTCCGGTCCTGTTGATATGATTGATTTTCCGGATGAGGCGACATTGTGGAGTACCTTATCACCTAAGCGTATGGAAATTTTACGCTATCTGCGTAAACATGGCCCTCTGAGCGGACGTCAGTTAGCCAGAGAGCTAAAGCGCGATCAGAAGAATATTTATACAGACATTAAAGTACTGTCACGCTTGGAATTATTGAAAGTAAATGATGATAGTAAATACTTTGTTCCTTGGGATGACATAACAATTCAACTGGCTTTGGCTGCTTAACACTAATGTGGACAGTTATTAAAGCCAGAATTAAAAATGCAAAAAACAAAGGACTTTGCTAAAGAAGCGACGTGTTGAGCACACGCCCTTGCTTAGCAAAGTCCAATAGATATCTCTTCTGCTACTTAATAAACGCCAACTGCCGGAACGGCATCGATGCTGGCAGGCATTACAAGGCTAGCTGCACCGACAATTGGTGCATCAATGCCCAATTGCGGGAGGATGATCTGGCACAAACCAGGACCAGGAAGAGTGTTTCGCTTGAAGCTCTCTCTTGCCGGACCCAAAAGAGCCTCTCCTAGCTCGGACAAGCCACCACCAACGATTATGAGGTCGGGATCTAGCGCGTTGGCAAGGCTGGCTAATCCGCAACCCAGGTATTCACCGGTTCTGCGAATAGCTATGGCGGCCGGCCCTTCCGGATCTTTCTCAGCATAACGGACAACATCATGCCCGGTGATACTTGAATCGGTGCTGCCCGACAATTCTTTCCAGGTTTGCACCAACCCGGCCCCACTGCAATAGGCTTCCAGTGTTCCTGGCGCACCACCTAGGTCTCGGCGGGCATCGGCATCCATGTTAAGAAGGATATGGCCGAATTCAGCACCGCTCCAGTGAGCACCATGGTGCACGACACCGTTCAACAATAACGCTCCGCCTACGCCGGTTCCCAGTGCCAGAAAGATAACCGTCCCCTTTGCTACCGGGCGGGCAGCACCAAAGCGAGTTTCAGCTAGGCCCAGCACGTTGACGTCATTTTCCACCGCTGACGAAAGTCCAAGCGCCTTGCTGAAGCCATCAGTGATGTGCATTCCCTTCCATCCTGGGATAACATCAGTAGCTGAATAAACAATCCCTTGCACCGTGTCGATTTGTCCACCTGCGCCAATGCCGATCCCTTGGATGGCCCGGGCAGATGCCTGCAATAGCAGCGACTTAGCTATTGCAATCGCTTCTTCGAGGATGCGTTTGCCACCCTCTGCAATTGGTGTAGGACTTTCCGCGCGTGCAATTATCTTGCCCTCGACTGTAACAACTCCGCCGGCAATCTTGGTTCCACCGATGTCAATACCGATATAGTCCATCTCTCACCCCTTGCTTTTGAGCTATGAATCTAACATTTTAGCAGTCCCCTTTGAACAATTCTCTTCTCCGCGATGCGGCAAGCGGCGGAGGATTTTGTAAAGCGGGTGGAGGTACGGCGACACCATACGTCCCACTTTGCAAAATTTGGTTACAGCTAGCCGGCGCTATTTGTCTGTGCGCACAGCGCTGTCTCTTATAAAATCGGCCACAATTTCGGGCCAAGGAAAGTTTTTGTCTGGTTGCTCGCCTTGAGCTTCAGCACCGGGTTGACCCGCCAGTGCATGACCTTGGGGGACAACATAGACGATAACTTGCAGCTCTCTCTTGGGGGTTTGAGCAGAGAACACTGTTCGCCGCCCGGTGAAGAAAGTGCCCACTTCACTTAATGAGGGCGGCCAGGTAATACCAGCTCGCCCACAAAGCACCATCGTCCAGTAGTCTACTTGACGCCGGGGGATGGAATCGTCCAAATTTGTCAAGCCGATAACGTTACGGGCCAACCAATACCAAAACCCGCCCGTTACCACCTCACCATCAGCAGTGTCGATGGGTAGAATTTCAGCGTCATTCTCGTTGAGTTGGATGACTACGATCCTCGGTCCTGGCCCCTGCAAAGGGCGTTGCAATTGCCACTTGAGTATGGTACCTCCTGCGAGAATCAGACATTCAATGGGCATCTCGTCGGTTTGTGTTTGCGCTAGCACAAGTGCTAATAAAGCACCGTCCGAGAAACCGTGAAGAGTAAACCGCTTGGGGTTGACACGAACATGTTGTCTCATCCATTGATAAGCGTGCTTGGCAAACTTACCGTCATCGCGGGGACATCCGTAACGGGGGGACAGCGTCCCCAAGGGCGAATACCACGCATGATGCGGCTCCCCAAGCAATGTATAGGCTACCGGCGATATTGGGTAGAAGTTAACGAACCGGTGTTTGTTCGCCAGCTCTGTCATGCGAAAACCATGGATGGCCATTCCGATCGCATCGGTCTCGTGCGAACCGATGAAGTGACAGGCGAACGCCAACAGCTCATTGTCGTCGTCATAGCCCTCCGGCATCTGAAGGAGGAAATAACCATCTTCCAGATTAACCCTATAGAACCCCGGATCTTTAGGGTCTCCTTCCACCTTCAAATATTTGCCGTCTGGACCGATCTTCGGCTGCCCGTTCCCATCAAGCCGAATCACTTCACCCGGCTTGCCTATGACCGGATCGACCCTGAGGAAGACTAGCAACCACACTGCGGCGATTGTTATAGCAGGCAAAAGCAGGACGGCGAGACGCTTTCGCCAATTGATGGCCATTAGCCTGCGGCGGAACAACAAAACAACTGCTCTCAAGACCAGAATCACCGCAACCCAGTAGAGAGGCTCGAAATAGCGCACTAACCAGGCGAACATGTTAGGACTCCTGTTCTGAAACCATTGACATTCGTGTGCTGTTACGTCGCAGCACCCATCAATCTCAAACTGGATTTTGCAAAATCCAGTTTGAGTAAAGGACAACGCTATTTGATTCCAGGCACAGCCTTGCCCGCTACTCGATCGGTGATGATTCCTTCTGCCGAGCTTTAAGGGCTGGCGATTGACCGGAGTGGGTTGACCGGCTGAATCCAGCGCTATCACCGCTTCCGGCTCTTCCTATGGTGCCGGCTCTCGAAGCAGCCAACAGCCACACGGCAAAGGCGATGTCGAGCAGCACCAGTACCATAAAGGCCACCCGTAGCCATCTTGGCCATCTCTCTAATCGTTTCCGAAAGACGACCAAAGCCGCTCCAATGATCAGTACCACTCCCAGCCATATCAGCGGATAGAGCGGGTTTAAGTCGCGAAACATGACAGGATCTCCTGTTCTGCAACCGTTAACATTCGTGTGCTGTCACATCGCAGCACTCGTTCAATCCCAAGACACACAAGTCCCTGCACTACCCGAAATGCTCATTTCGGGTAGTGTAGTTTCATGATATGGTGGGGAGCAAACTCTTATTAGAGCCGCCGGCCAGCTAACCCGCCACATTATTGGTCAATCCTCAAGACCGCCAACATGGCGTACTTGTTTGAGGATCCAACCCATCGCTCCCGTTTCAGCCAGAAGAATCTGCCGATCCTTTCTCCGTACGAGATAATCATGTCCTCCTTGTTCTCTCCCACCTTTGCTTTGGTAAAGACATGGCCGCCTACGACGGCACCTACTGGAAAGTCAGCCCAGTCTTCCCAAGTCACCAGAAAAACTGGTGACGTAGCACCATCGTTCAGCCGCCGCTTGATGCTGTGATTCAGCGCCCAACGGAGTGTGTGGGAGTTGCTCCAGCCGATGACTGGCTTGCCACCGATACCGTTCTGCAAAAGAACCTCTTCAAGTCTTGCCTCAGACAATTCTTCGATCTTCAGGTTGCGCAATTGCGACATCGAAAGACTCCTTGGTAAATTGTTGTCGCCGCCAAAGCGGAGCTCAAACCGAACACCACCGACGACCACTCACCGGTGCAAAGAAATCGTACTCTCGAACAACCGCACCAGTTGTGTGGTTCCAAACAGAGGAAAACTAAGTGCGATTATAGTTCGGTCGTAGATTCTCTTAGTGAGTGGGCGAAATGAGCACTGTATAGTGGCACTCTAAACTGGTGAAATGAAACAGTTTATGTGTTAGCGTAAAGAGCCGGTCGCCGGCAGCTAAAAAAGCATGCCAAAGTCCCAGCAAGCATATAACCGATAAATATCCCCAAATTGAAATAATCAATTTCTTACCATATTGTTCAAATTAAATTCTACTTTGCAGGCTGGCGGAACTAGCGCTAATGCCAAGAGAAATACTTTGCAACCGATCTCGTTCTGTTTGATTTTATTAGAGCAGGCTAATTGAGCAGTGTTAGCGCAGGTTAGCACGATTGTAAAGAGCGAATTAAGTTAGTGGGAATCGATAAGAGATTATTCATTGACTAATTTGCTTAGCGAAGGAAAAGTCTAATTTTCAAGAGAATACTTGCCTTTAGATTGATTGGTAAACGGTGCACAGCAGGCTTGATTTAGTAGCAAGATATTTGACAAGCTAATATTGCACCGTAACAAACCCCGAACGAAGAGCAACCCCACCCCACCCGCTAGATCAAGACCACAAAAGCATTCTTCTACCTTGCCGGCGAGGCAGTTCAGATCCGTGATTACTGCCAGCATGCGCAAGACATAGATTCGGGGCGTAATTGTTGCAGGCAGAAGTTCGGCTAGGCGCTTCATCTCCAGGGCCAGTACTTTGGAAGCCAATGCCGAACGGATGAATTCATTCAGGAGACAAAACGATGGCGAAAACGACTCGACGCAGCAGCAGGCGCCAGGCGGAGGAGGCGGAGGTGATTGAACGCAGCCAATTCTCCGTGAAGCTGGACGGAGGCCGTCACGATTTCGGTCCAGGGGGTATCTACTACGCCAAAGCCAGTGGCATTGCCATTGTTACGGGCCTTCTCTGGCCAGGCCGGATTCTCTTCTACGGGAAGGGAAGAGTGGGACCGGCCCTGTGGAATGGTTGCTCAGGGGGGGACATTATTCCGGTCGAACGAACCACATTCGCGGTCATTTGTCCTTGGGAAACCGAGGTGGGAGACCCTCGACACACTCCTGCGGCCGTCTTCATAGACAGCCAGGACGATGTTCAGATCGAGGCCGATATGCAAGAAGGGGACAGCCTATCCTTTCAGGACGATCCCGGACTGTCCTTTAGGGTGACTTTTCTCCGGCACGACAACAAAGAGGCGCAATTCGAGCTGGCAAAAATCGCCGGCGACTTGCCGTCTCTCGCCAAGATGAAGTTGATTGTCTCCGGCGACCGCGCGTTCTAATCGAATGTGCAGTCGCCGAGAAATAGGCTGCCGAGAATACGGGCGTGGGGTTCCGCTCTCGGCAGCTTCTTACCTTTTTAAGGGCTTTTTTATTTTCTGCGACGGATTACACCCTGGCTCGGTTAAAGGATCAACATAGCGTCCCCATAACTGTAAAAGCGATAACGTTGTTCAATAGCTTCTTTATACATTTTCAGCAATTGCTCTCTACCTACGAAAGCAGCAACCAGCAATAACAGGCTTGATTTACTGAGATGGAAATTTGTTATTAAGCCATCGATTAGTTTGAATTGATAACCTGGTTTTATAAAAAGAGAAGTGTACCCGTCTTGTGGCATCAGTTGCTCATTTAAATAAGCACTTTCAAGAGCTCGGCAAGTGGTGGTACCGACAGCAATAATGCGTTTTCCGGCTTGCTTGCCCCTGTTTATTGCATCACATACTTCAGCGGAAATACTAAACCATTCTGCTTCCACCGTATGATCTTGTATCGCAGTAGTGATAGGCTTAAAAGTTCCTGGCCCTACATGGAGAGTAATTTCATGAGTGATTATCCCATTAGTTTTTAATGCTGCAATTAAATCTGGCGAAAAATGCAGTCCTGCTGTTGGTGCTGCCACAGCTCCAGGCTCTTTGGCAAAAATTGTTTGATAGCGCTCAAGATCTGTACTTCTCGGGTATAGCGAATTATATTTTTGCTGTCCTTGCTCCTCATGCTGGCCGTGGCGGGCATGCACTATATATGGTGGCAAAGGGGCATTGCCCGCGTCTTGTAAAATCGCAAAAGTTTGGTCTTCGTTTTTGTCGTTTGCCAGATTGATCAATAATCTTTTTTGTCCGTCGGCAGAGATAAATATTTCTTGTACTGAAATATTATAATTACTCTGCTTGCCACTAATGGTAATAATGTCTCCCGCCTTGAGCTTTTTAATCGGCTTAGCCATAGCCTGCCACAACCCCACTTGTCCAGCTTCGCGCTTTATCAGTAAGAGTTCTACTTGCCCGCCGCTCTCCTTGTGTCCTATCAATTGTGCAGGGATTACTCTGGTATTGTTCACAACCAAAATATCCCCGACTTTTAAAATAGTGCTCAAATCACTAAATTTTAAATGACGCGTATTTTTTTCTAGCCGATTATAATAAAACAAACGTGACTCATCCCGCTTAGCAGCAGGATTTTGCGCTATTAATTCAGCGGGTAAATGATAAGCAAAATCCTCCAGATCAAGTTGATTGTTGTCCGCTTTCTCTGAAGGATTTCGTTCTAATTGGTCGGTCATTAATTACTAATCTAGTGATTCTCTTGCAAATGAGCTTCAATAAACCATAGTTTGGCGTCTATGCCACGGGCAATTTCAATGTATAAATCGTTTGTAGCTTGATCGTCTACCTCATCAGTTTTCTCTATGCCTTCGCGAATATGCTTAACATAAGCTGCCAAACGCTCAGCCAATGTGCGCAAATGCTCCTTCTCGCCAATTGGCACTGCTGGATATTCCGGCAAAATAGAATTACTGGCTGCTTGGCGAGCTGTGCCATTAGCCACGCCAGCCAAGGCAGTAATTCGTTCGGCCACCATGTCAATATATGGATAAACAAGCTCAGCTACATCATCAAATAATAAATGCAATTGGTAGAAGTTTGGCCCCTTAACGTTCCAGTGAGCTTGCTTAACTTGTGTCCACAAATCTAAAGTGGCTGCCAGAGTGGTATTCAATAACTGACAAGAAGCAACCCTTGTGGCTTGCGGAATATCGCTATGGGTACTAAAAGTATGACGGGCTTGCGATTCAAGACTCTTTGTTGGCATAATTAATCTCCATTAACGTTGAGCTTAGCGCTTGTAGAATATCTAGAATCTAGCACGTTAGCGCTCACAATTCAAAAAATGCCAGATTGACGTATTTTACTCCAAATCGGTTTTCTTTCAATTGGCTGGCCCAAATTTAATTTTAATCAGTGAATTATGCACCGAATTTGGTGTCACCAAATAGACTACAGTCGGATTCCGTTCGCATTCACGGATTTTTATTGCTGTCGTCAAATATTATCCTTGTGCTCAAATAGCTTACGACGGCCCCCAAAATGTTGGAAATTTATCGACTCAGCAGTAGGTTTAAAGAAAATCTGAATCTCCCTAAGACAATAGATTTGTATGCTGCTATTTTTTTAGTTCGCGCAATAGCACAACCTAGCGATGTCTTAGAATTTTAGATAAAAAGTCTGCCGATTCCCGATCTGTTAGGATGTTATAATTGGTAGGGCATGGTTTAGGGGGACAAATAATGAAGTCCGAACAAGCCGAGCGCGAAATCAGGCAAACGGAGACAGAGGTGGCCAATTGTCCGGCCTGCTGTGGTCTAGCAATTCCAGAATTAATAAAAATTCCTGACCACGAATATGGGCTCGATTATTTGGCAACCTATGCTTGTTGTCAGAACTGTGGCACCCTTTATCAATGGCCGATGCCGAGCGGAAAGCAGCTATCATCGTTCTATCCTCCCCACTACCACAGCATGGTGGATGGTGGTTTTTTGCTTCGCATGCGTCACGATATGCGGATCTCTCGACTGAAAACAATGGTTGGCAATGGCGAAACCGTATTGGATTTTGGTTGCGGTAATGGTTTGTTTTTACGCAGAGCCGCCAGCGCAATGCCGGAAGCAAAATTTATTGGATATGAAATCGCTGACCAAGAGCGAAAGGAAGAAATTGCGCCTAGAGTAGTAATCATGGAAGGAGCATTCGAGGAATGTCTATCAAAGCTGCCCCCGTGTCGCGTAATTATTATGAATCATGTGATTGAACATTTGCCTGATCCATTCTCGATTGTCTTGCAATTGCGGGAAAAACTTATGCCTGGTGGCTATTTTGATGGACAAACGCCTAATAGCGTTTCGCTGGAGCATAAGATATTCGGGCAATTGTGGAGTGGATTTCATGCGCCTAGGCATACCGTAATTTTTTCTGCAGAAGGCTTGCGTCGTTTACTTGAGAGAGCAGGTTTCACCGAAATCAAAATTAAAGCTGCTTTTAATCCGGCCGGTTATGCCATTAGTTTCGCTTCTCTCCCTCATGGAAATCATAAAGGAAATATTCGCAGACAAGGACTTAAATGGTTGCTCTATGTAGCCGGCGCAACGTTTGTATTACCTATCGACTTCTGGTCTGGCATGCCCAGTATGATCGACTTTACAGGAGTAATAAAAACTGCATGAGTTCTACTCCAGACAATCAGTTTTTAAGCAAACGTCCGGATGCCATTTCCTTGATGGCAGTCACCGTTCACATTGCTTTCGTTTTCTGCCCAGTCTATTTAGCGGCGATCTTCGGATGGAATTTCGCGCTACCTTTTCTTTGGTTATGGTATGGTGCATCCATGAATGGCTTGGTAAATCTCATGCATGAATGTGCACACGGCCATACATTTAAGCGACGTTCGTGGTGCGATTTTCTGGGGCGATGGATTTTAGCTCCGCTTACTTTTTCTGATTTCGACAACTATCGGCAACTGCATTGGGAACATCATCGCTCTCTCGGTGAGCAAGGCGATCCGAAATACACTTATAAAATGGATATTAGAGGCAGACGCTTTCCTATACTATTGCTTAAGTGTTTGCTGGGAATTGAAGCAGTGAAAAAGTTTGCTTATCAAATCAACAACCGTAATAAAATGAAGGAGTCTCGTTCACAGAGCTGGATTATCCGTATTATTGTCACGCAATTCATTTTTATAATCTCCCTCTTTGCGGTTTCCGGATGGTTCAACTCTCACGATACAAAGACCCTGTGCGGTGCCGTGCTTGCCTATGTGATCGTCTATGCTTATGGGACGCTTTCTCTAACGTTACTTATGGCTACCCTACGCGCCATTGCCGAACATCAAGATGGGATGGACAAGCCGAACTTAGTTGGGGCCGCAGCGTTACGCAACTTACGCTGCGGCCCCATAGGACGCCTTCTTCTCGGCTGTTATGGTTTTGCAGAGCATGCAACGCACCATTCCTTGCCTTTTATTCCCAGTTACCACCTTGGCCTTGCCACCAAGGTATTTTCTACCGAGGATCGATATTTGATTCCGCGATTAACATATTTATCTCTATTGAGACAGCAAGTGATTCGGTCTGAAAGCCAAAAGATTGAGCAGGCTATATGATCTCGGTAACGACTAAAATGCGAGTAACCGGTGCGCGCCTTCTCTATAAACTGGCCCGGTTAGGAGTCGGCCCGGAAAAGAAAATCATCACCCGCGGTGGCATAAAATATGAAGTAGATTTGGCCGAGGGACTAGATCTATCCTTGTTTTTGTTTGGCTCCTTTCAAAAACATGTCACAAAAAATCCCTGGATCAATCTGTCCGATAACGCCACGGTCATAGATGTAGGAGCAAATTTTGGTGTTATGACTTTGCAGTTTGCTCAAGCTTGTAAACAGGGCAAAGTGTTTGCTTTCGAACCCACTGATTATGCTCTGGAGCGCCTGGAGAGGAATCTCGCTCTTAATCCCTCTCTAGCTGAGAGAATTGAAGTTATTCATTCTTTCGTGTCCGATAAATCCGAGGCGACCCCAAATTTGGTGGCATATGCGTCTTGGAGAGTAGATGGTTTAACCACTGGGCGGGAGCACCCTGTTCACATTGGCACCCCCTACTCTACCCCAGGAGTTCCTTCGATTACTTTAGACGAATTTGTGATCTCGCAAAATCTAGCACGTCTAGACTTAATCAAGATCGATGTAGACGGAGACGAACTACTGGTCTTGCACGGTGGACGTGCCTCAGTCAGGCAGTTTCGGCCGGTAATTATCTTTGAAATTGGCTTATACTGTATGCGTGAAAGGGGGATCGATTTTCAAGACTTTGAACAATTTTTTGCTGATCTCAGATACAGCTTGTACGATACCAAAACAAATCGATCCGTAAGCTTAAATAATTACAAAAGCATTATTCCTGCAAAAGCAACAACAGATTTGGCGGCAATTCCTTCCGAAGCTCTTGATCAGCAATTAAAAGAAAGCGTTGATCGATAGAGGATCATGGCCGCCAGCGTTCGCGATTAAAGTCAAGGATCTCTTGCAAGATTTCCTTAACTCCCTTTGTTATCTGCCAATTTGGATACTGACTAATAAATTTGGCATTATTGCTAATCCACCAAATATGATCGCCGGCCCGGTTTTGATCTTGATAGGTCCAATTTAAGTTACGGCCAGCAATCTTTTCGGCCATTTCAATCGCCTCCAGCATCGAGCAATTGCTCTGCCGTCCGCCTCCGATATTATAGACTTCACCGGGACGGGGTTCTTTGAAATACTCGTGAAACGCCCGCACCAGATCTTCACAATGAATATTGTCCCGGACTTGCTTGCCCTTGTATCCGTAAACCGTATAAGCAGTCCCACATACGGTGGACTTCATCAAGTACGCCAAAAAGCCATGCAACTCAGCACCCGAGTGGGCTGGTCCTGTCAAGCATCCCCCTCGAAAGCAGGCTGTTTTCATGCCAAAATATCTGCCATATTCTTGCACAGCAATGTCTGCAGCCAGTTTGGATACCCCGAATAGGCTGTGTAGACATTGATCTACCGACATATTCTCGGTGATCCCTTTTTCAAAAGCATGCCCGGGCTGTATCTCCCAGCGATGCGGGAGCTCGCACAGAGGAAGACGGTTGGGCGTATCTCCATAAACTTTATTCGTTGAAGTAAAAATGAAAACAGCTTCTGGGCAATGCTGCCGTGTTGCTTCTAGTAGATTGAGCGTCCCGTTGGCATTGATTGTAAAATCGGTAAGCGGTTCGCGCGCGGCCCAGTCATGCGATGGTTGCGCAGCAGTGTGAATTACCAGAACTATATCCTTATTGTAGTACTTGAAAAGTTCATTCAGTTTTTCGCCGTCCCTGATGTCAAAGTCCTTATGGCTATACTTATCTGCTAACGATTTTTCCAGGCGTTGCCTGTTCCAATCCGTAGAGGACTCTGGTCCAAAGAACTTGCTGCGCATACCGTTATCGATGCCAACGACTTTCAGACCAATTGAGGCAAAATAGATACAAGCTTCAGAGCCTATTAAGCCGGCCGAACCACTAACGATTACAATGCTCATTCCGTACCACTCAGATAACCCAATTGTCTTTACGCCTTGCAATCTCACGCCAAGCCAGTTAGTACAATTATACCGTAACAAGGCACCGCATTTAGTTATGCGATCTCACGAGACGGGCCTAAATTCAGCGCCCCCTTCTACGTTTCAAACAGATGCCTTACAATTTCTATGTACTGATTTTTTCTCAGGTTAATCTTAAATGCGACATCTATCTGAATGCCTGGCGTGCCGCTCAAAAAAGTTAGAATTGCTCTACGCGGCTACATTTAGTGGCCTTGCGCAAGATGCGCCGCTGTATTTTTTGAACAACAGATCTAAAGTCGCTCATGGACGAATTACTCGCTGCCAGACTTGTGGGTTTTGCTGTACAAATCCTCAGTTTGAAGTGGATGAATATCGCCAGATTTATGCGACGATTCCCCGATTTATGACCGAAAGTAATCCGCTTGCCAATGCAGAATCTATAAGATTCAAGCGACTTGTTAAACTTGTCTCCAGTTACATTGCTCGTCCGCAACGTCTTTTAGATTTAGGCTGTGGTGATGGTAAGTTTCTTTCGATGATGCCGTCTGATGAACGGTTCGGTTATGAAGTTGGCGATGGAAATATGATTACTGAAGGCGATGTTCACATCCTGACCGGCGACTTTCTGCACCGGATCGGACACCCCCCGCTATTGAAAGCTTCCTTTGACGTTATAACGGCCTGGGACGTATTCGAACATTTGCCAAATCTATTTGAATATGTAGAGGCCATAGCTTATTTGTTGCGCCCAAAAGGCTACCTTTTTGTCACATTACCAAATGCTGATAGCCTGATCGCTCAACTGAGTGGCGAGCGCTGGAACATGATTTTGCTTGAACATCTTTGGTATTTTGGTCCAAAAACTCTTGAGCGTTTCCTAGCTGCCCATGGTTTTCTTCTGGTTAAAAATGGACATATGCCCTTTGATGTGACCATAAATCATCTTATCAAGAGACTTGCACAAACATACGGACAGAATTTCTCTCCAGCACCCAAACCAATCGGTGATTTAGTGTTGTCACTACCGGTTGGGTTAATGTATGGTGTATATCAGCGTCACTAAGCTTGAGTTACGATAAACCTTAGCCCGCAGGCTCGTCGCTAGCCAGCATTCTCAAGGTCTTTAGATGTCTTTATTTACCACTGATTTGGTTCTTGGTTTTTGCCAAGCATCCAAGACAATATGAAGCAATTCGAAAAAATAACTTGGCGCAACGCTGATGATGCTAAATGAAGACGTACCCATATCAATGGTTCGATTGATCCAGGAGATAGGCACTTCTTTTATGTCATAGCCAGCCAATAATGGTTTGAGCCCGGTTTCTACATTGGCCGCGAAATGGTCTTGCTCAATCCGAAAAGACTGAAGAATTTCTTTGCGATAAAGCTTTAAATTATTCGAGATGTCACGTATTCGTATAGGAAGAAATAAATTGACGAGCAGATGAAAGCACCGGTTGCACAGAATCTTGAAAAATGGATAATTGAGCAAAGTTGATTCGTACGAAAAGCGACTGCCTATAGCGCCATCATGACCTTCTGCAATAGCATCGAATAAGTCGCGTAACTCAGGAACAATCTGAACGAAGTCGCAATCCATCGTGAGAATGTAATTACCCGTCGCCGCTGAATAACCGTCTCTCAGTGCTCGCCCAACGCCACCAGGAGGTTTTCGGTTGATTACCTTGACGCGAGAATCCTGTTTAGCCAATTCCAATCCCACCTCGCCAGTGCGGTCAGTGCTGTTATCATTGACTATAATGATCTCATGGATATAATCGCTATAACACTGAATAAGTGCATTAACCAACACGGGTATATTCATTTCTTCGTTATAGGAGGGCACCACAATTGTGATTGCCCCAAAAAGTTGTTTGTGATTGGCGAGATTAACGTAACGCCTGCTCGATTGCTCATTTTCAGGTTTCTTCCCCCATATGTATAAAGTTCCACAGAGGTCTCGAATTAAAGGCGTATGTTCCAATAAATACGCGAGCGATTGAAGTAGCCGAACCAGCGAACGCGGTGTCTGCGGATGAATAATATCGTAACAAATAATTTCCAAATTCGTAAAACCTTGATGAGATGCAATTTTCATTAACTGATACTGGCGTACGCCCACCAGACATGGCGGATCTCCATACATACGACCAAGAATACGAATATGATTTTTGATGAATACCTGCGGATTCCAATAATTGGCTTCAAAGAACAAGAGTTGTCCACCTGGTTTGAGTAATGTGTAAAGAGCCGCCAAATTCTGAGGGTATTTGTCGTGACAGAGAATGGCGGTGCCCACGATATAGTCAAAGCTTTCTGCGGGCAAGTCCTTTAAGAGATTGTCGACCTTTTGGAATTTGACATTAGGAATGTTGCGCGCTTGTTGGATTAATTCATCGTTAAATACTGCAGCAGTGATAGGGTTCTCGCCTCTTAGAACCGATGAAAGACATTCTGTCCATAAACCGGTGCCTGCTCCCAATTCGAGAATTGATTCCCCGGGAAGAACATGGAATGAATGCCGCACCGTATTAGCACGCCAACGAAGTTTTAGAGGTGAAGTATTTGGATAACGCAACCAATAGGACTCGCGGCTACGTTCCATGCTTCTCAGGTTGTCTTCAAGCGTCATTTTTGTGACCCATCAAGTCATAGATGCCAATACCAGAAGCCAATTGCCTATCATGCACTTATTGTATCTTCCCAAATTGATACTAAAGCTAATCCTTATCGACTTAACGTGCCACCCAATTGTAGAATTCAACCGTTTGGACAATTTCTAAGAGATCAGCTCAAAATGTCATTGACATCTATTCAATTATAAATCCCAATGAGTCAGGCATTTTATACAATTTATCACTATTAACAGGCTGGACCACATAATTCAAAAAATGTCTACCTGATACTAATTCCCTTGTATCTAAGGCTATTTTGAAGCCTGAAGTTAAACTCGTACGCGAAGAAAGAAAAGGAGCAAGCTCATATATCGGATTTCTGGCACTTGTTTTAATAAACGGCCCACCATCGACTTGTATATATAAGGCGTTTACGGGAAAGTTGCTATCTTGCTCTGTGGCAATGAATAAAAAATTGATGGGCTCATTGTTCTTTTTACCATAGATGGGAATATGATTGACTGTGTAGCGAGTAGGGTTGGAGCTAATACGGATCTTGAATCTGTTATTACTCGCTGTCAATAATCCTGCTATGAATTGATTTTTTTCTAATTGAATTAGTTTGTTTTCTTGCTTCAACCAATTATAGCTAATGGGAGTCTGAAAATAGCTTAAACCAGGTCCAACTAACTGAAATTCGATTACTGAATTATTTGCTTTGCCATCAAATAGAAGCCTGAGAGCTTGCATGTCTTCTGGCAAATAATTGACTAAAATGCCGTTTCTGGAAGAATCAGGCACTAGTCTATAACTTTGCATTTGGCCGTCAGCATATTTTACATTGAAATAAATGCTGGGAATTTTATAAAACAAACTGAAAATTTGACCCCAAAAATTATACATAAAATGAAATGAACAATACATAGGATTTTGACAAAAGGGCACCGATAACCATTCACCGGGAATAATTGATAAATTAGTGCCGGGTGTTAATAACACTGGGGTTGAGGAAGGTTGTTTTTTCAGAAGCAATACTTGTTTGCTTAGTTCAAAATTAATAGGTTTATAGTGCTCAAGAATCGCTCGCCAGCTTTCTGGTGTTTCAAAGAACATGTGTTTCTGGTTTAAGCTGGAGAAATCACAAAAAAGAAAATCTGGACCGTTCCGACCAGCAAAATATTCGGCTTCTTGTTTATCTAATTTGCTTGTGCAAGCTCCACAAAGCATAACAAATAAATTAGGCTTGTAATTGAGATGGTTGGCCATGCACCACATCATATTAGAAGGTACACCATCACATGTTTTGCCAACCTCAATTTTTGATAGAAAATCTTTGCTCAACTGAATACTTTGTAGCCTTGAAGAGGCAACAGATATATTGTCTGGAGCTTTACTATCCAGCCCGATATTGACTATGCTAATTAGACTAAAGCATAATATGAGCCAAACAAAGTCTAGCTTTCGTCTACAAAAGAGTATTGATAAGGCGATGGCAGCGGATTCAAATCGGAAGAAGGCTAGCATATGCCAGCAATCATTTCTGACAAAGCCGTGGAAAAAATTCAAAACGATAATGGGAAATAAAACCGTACCCAATAAACCTAAATTTTCAACTTTTCTTGCTGAATAGGCTATTACCCATAGGTAAATAATTTGTGTAATAACACCTAAATTGAATAACAGGGATACCAATGGAATGTCGGTGGTTTCCGACCAGCCCTGTGTGAAACTTGTTTTAAATTCCATACTAGCAATAATCCAGTTAATACAATTTGAGGGCTCTTTAAAGAAAACAGCCATCAAAATAAAAACAGAAATGAAAAAAGTAGATAACAGTGCTGTTAAAGCTATTGATGGATAAGGGCGCTTCCCTATAAAAGACACCAAAATATAAAGCCCAAGAGTAATTACAACTTCTACCCCAACATCGAATTTTATAAACAAGAGAATGCTAGAAAGAATTGCCGTTAATATTGAAGAAAACAATAAAACTCTGCCTTGAGTTATAAGTGACATTGAAAGTAGCATTAGGACAATAAGTATGGGCAGGTATTCGTCTGGAGACGGGATGGTATACCTACCATGAATAGTAAATCCAGATAGCAGCAGAAGAGAGATAAAACCGCAGAAGATAAAGGCTGCTTGGCTGTGTCTATAAAACCAGGCAACCAATGCTAAACAAAAATATTCAAATATCAAAAACACTTGGGCCCACAATTGATTATGTAAGATATTTATAGGGTGAACTAAAAACCAAAGCGGACCATACATATAGCTATAATCAAAGCCTGGCGTATATTTGGAAAAAGGAAGATAGTTTAAGGCTGCTATCCAACCATCATCAAAATTTATCGATGGACAATCGGGTTTAACAGGGCATTGAATACAAAGTGTGGCAATCAAGATAATCAAAGCGAGCCATGATAAAAGCGAGGGAATGCTTTCTTTGATTGCTGAATTATTTAACTTAGTCATTCCACCTGAAATTGTGATGTGGTGTTAATTTGCAAAATCGACGCTAGTGCTGCCATATTAATACCACAGTCCTCACAAATATAGCCTCAAGTTATCAATGCCGCCACCGCCTACCTAAATGCCCAAGCTTGTACCTTAAACCTTAAAATAGCTAGCTATACATTGGATTAAAAATGTTAGTTAAGTGAACAGATACAGGTATCATTGCATGATAAGTGGGCATGAAATTAATAGGTTTGGGGCTAAGGCCAATATTGCTATTCAAACCTAACACAGGGACTGTTTTAGATGTCAAAAGACCGGCAAATCAGGAATTTTACTGACAAATTGCGCTCGGCGGGTAGCCCGATGGTTCCGACTGCTAATGATTTGCATATTAAAATATTTGCAGATGGGGCAAATATTGAGGCCATGCTTCGCTATTATCGAGATCCTCGCATAGCTGGATTCACCACTAATCCAACCCTGATGCGCAAAGCCGGCATTGCCGATTATGAATCTTTTGCCCACCATATTTTATCTGTGATCAAAGATAGACCAATTTCTTTTGAAGTCTTTTCTGATGACTTTGCTGAAATGGAAAGACAAGCCCACGCAATTGCTGGCTGGGGCGAGAATACTAACGTTAAAATCCCGATTACCAATACTGAGGGAGAGTCGAGTACTTCATTAATTAAGCGTTTATCCAAATCGGGCATTAAAATGAATGTCACTGCTATAACTTTGTTTGAACAGGTGGCTGACGTTGCGCCTGTCCTTGCCCAAGGTCGCGGTGGCATTGTTTCCGTTTTTGCTGGACGAATTGCAGATGCTGGTCAAGATCCATTGCCTGTGATGACAAAGTGTGTTGAGTTTTTGAGCAAATACCCAAATGTAGAATTACTCTGGGCCAGTCCGCGCGAATTATATAATTTAGTGCAAGCTGAACTGATTGGTTGCCATATAATTACCGTAACAGAAGACATTTTGAAAAAGCTTCCGTTATTAGGTGGCGATCTGAAACAGGTTTCCTTAGACACCGTGCGCATGTTTTATAATGATGCCCAAGCAGCAGCCTATCAAATTGAAGCTAAAACAAAAACTGCAGCCGCTAGCAAACCAAAGAAATAAAGATCGACAATAGATTGCCGCCAATATCGAATTTCCCACACAAGTATGGAAACATTGAGTGTTCATTTTATTGACGAAGAGGAAAGATGCATTTTCAATGCTTCAAGTCCAGATGGCGAGCCTATTTCATAAAAGCGCTCTTTAACTTCATAGGCAGCTAATTGCTGATTGCTGATTAAGTGCAAGATCACTTCACTTAAATCGAAAGTTTTATTATTTGCCAAGGTTTTGAATGCTCCGTGATCAAAAATCGATAATCCATAATCAATAAAATGCATTTCAGAACTGGGGTTGCTCTTGTTGTAGTCCACAACTAGACCGGATTTACACAATATATTAGATTTGTCCCATTGATTGTCGTTCTTGTAGACAGTCATCAGTCCTGTCTTTTTTGCCTCAAAAAAGGCTCTTTTAATAGGTAAAAATGTTGTGTCTAAATACGAATCGCCATACAAAACTGCAAAGGGTCCACTAACGTTCCGCGCTCCTTTAAGAACAGCTCCTCCCGTGCCAAGTAAGCTGTCACCATCATAAGAATAGCTTACTTTAACACCGAAGTCCTGGCCCGAACCTACATAAGCCTTTAACTGATCAGATAAATGTCCCACGCATAAAATAACCTCACTGACTGATTCTCGTGCCAAAAGACGCAGTTGGTGAGCAATAAACGGTTCATCATTTATTGGGATCAGTGCTTTAGGTAAATCAGGATAAAGAGGGCTAACTCTTGTACCCAAACCACCAGTTAAGATTATTACCGGAGGGAAATCGCCCATACACTTTACCTAAACATTCTTGATTGGTTCTAAATGCCCTTTTTCTTTCAGCATTTCATCTATAGATCTTTCTATTGCCTGCGCCGAAGTGTGATGGCATTGCCAACCTAATCCTCTAATTTTATTGGTGTTCAATCTTACAATCGGTATATCGCCTCTCCATCCCCTGTCTCCACCACTAAAAATAAGCTTCACTTTCGCTGCATTGCCTACTACTTTTTTTATTACAATATGGGCTATTTCAGTTACAGTTATATAGTCACCGGTGGCGATATTGAAAGCAGCAAAGCGATCTTTAACTTTTTCATTTGCTAAGAGCACAGCATTAATGATGTCACTAATGTGCACATAAGATTTGCTTTGTTTCCCATCGCCTAATATATGTAATTCACTATCATTAGCTTTCAATTTATTGATAAAGTCGAATCCGACCCCATGTGTTTGTCTTGCTCCCACAACATTACCAAACCGAAAAGCCAAACCAGACATATCAAACATGAAGCAATAGGCGGATATTAAAGCTTCCCCTGCCAGTTTACTGGCACCATAAGTCGAGATAGGTATAAGCGGTCCATGATCTTCATCAATTTCTAAGTGTCCTACATCACCATAAATACCGCTACCAGAAGCATAAAGTATACGGCGCACATCAGTTGTGCGCATAGCCTCAAGAACATTATGGGTAAGCATAGTGCCTTGCTCAAAATCAATGGCTGGTTCTTTAGCCGCTCTAGCAATATCAGGGTTAGAAGCTAGATGAATGACGGTATTATGTCCTGCCATGGTATTTTGCAAAAGTTTAAAGTTTGCAATATCTCCCTTGACTAGATGTAAGCGTTTATTTTTTTCGTGCTGAGCTAAATGCCAAGCTTTACCAGAAGAAAAATTATCGTAAACAGTTACTTTCTCGGTGTCTTGCTGGGCAAGTAAATGATCACAAAAATGACTGCCTATGCAACCAGCTCCACCAACAATCAAAATTTTATTTGTCATATCCTAGACCAAATTATTCGGTGCCCGCTGTTATCCGCGCAGCTACAGTTTTTGCTGATCTAATTACAGCATCTGAATTGTAATACACAAATTCACTAAACCTACCGCACAACTCAATGCCTTCTTTCTTGCAGTATTCATAGATGATATCTAAATTTTTCTCTCTGTTTGGATCGTAAATGACATAGGCATATTTTGTTCTGAGCACATCAGTAGTAACCACGTCTTTTTTGCTAAGAAAGCCCTCTCGTTCTAAACCATCCACGACTTGCGCAGCCACTTCTTTGTCAGACATTGACCAAATGTTATCCCCTTCTTTGGCAGTAATTTCTGCCACCATAGATGAGCAACCATCTGGTACATAATTCAAACCAAAATAATCAAATAAAATCACACGATGAAAAAGAAGGTCAGGCTGGGCAAAATAAATAGCTTGGTGATTAATTTTTCTAGGCTTGCCAATGCCCACCAAAACGACAATTAAAGAGTTGTACTTTAAATCGTCAACTGCTCTTTGTACAGCTCTGGGAACATCTTTTAAGACCCTGATAAAATCAAAAATAGGCATGGTATTGACTATTTTCTCGTATTCACGTTCTTGCCCATTGCTTGCTACAGCCCAACCTTTATCAGTGCGGCAGACTTTATTAATGGGAAATCGCTTTACTATTCGATCTTTGACATGTTCTTCGAAAGTGCGTGGCAAAGTTTGGAAACCGCCAGTCTTTGGATAGTAAAAATGTAACTGATGAGTATAGCCTTCAGTCTCAATACCTAAAGCCGACTTTATAATGTCTTCAGCTGGCGGCTTAGGGATTCTCTCTACCCAGGCGGTGCCCATCTCTTTGGGGGGGGTTTTCCAAATTTTTGTATTGTATGGAATAAGGTAATTTTCTGCCAATCCTTTACCGAAAGTATTATAAATCCAATCCTCAAAATTATTTTGTGGTCTTTGCGGATTTTCTATAAAGTTATACAGACAATCAAAAATATCTTCTTTATCTAAGGCAGCAAGCCCATTTTCAAATGGGTATTTGATAAAACGCCCTTTAAACCATATAGAATTTCTACGGAAAAGCTGATTAAGTTTACCTTTGAGTAAGTTTATCTCGAAATCCAAGATCTCTTGGTCTTTCGAAAACATGATATGACCACCAATGTCATAAGTAAATCCATCTTTTTCAAAGCTGCGGCACAATCCTCCACATTGATCGTCCTTTTCTAATATTTCAGTATCTGGTCCCAAAAAATAAGACAGACTAAGCCCCGCCACTCCGCCGCCTAATATGCCAATTCTTTTCATATGACTCTTGTACCTTCAAAATCAAAATGAAAGCGCAATTCTTGCAAACCAGCTTCTGCCATTTTTTCGCGCAAACGTCTTTTGTTTTCTGTATAGAATAACAAAAACCCACCGCCACCAGCCCCCACCAATTTGCCTCCAACAGCACCATTTTTTCTGGCTAACTCATAATATTCATCTATCACTTTATTGCTTATTGACTTAGATCTCTTTTTCTTGTGAAGCCAATGCTCATGCATTAATTCTCCAAAAGTAGCTAATTGTCCAGCTTCTAAGGCGGCTGTGATACGTAGTCCTAAATCTTTGACATAGTGAAGATTTTCTATCATTTTCTGATCGTCATCTTTGCTCTTTTGATCTTGATCTTTTAAAACTGCTGAGGCAGACCTTGAATAGCCAGTAAAAAACATAATTAAATTATCTTCCAGGCTATATATCGTTTGATTAGAAAGTTTTGCTGGATAAGCATTTACATAGCCTGTTTTGTCGATTTCAAAACAAGTAATACCACCATAAGAAGCTATGTATTGATCTTGCTTACCTACTGGCTCTTTTAGAATATTGATTTCGATATTACAGGCTTGTTCGGCCAATTCATGCGGGGTCACTATAACGTTTTTATTTTTCTTGTATACATGTAACACTTTTAGCAAAGCGGTAGTAAAGCTGCCGGAAGAACCTAAACCCGTACCTGCTGGGATATCAGCGATACTTACTAATTCTATATTGGGACCTAATTGCATACTGGAGAGAGCGGCTTTGAAAATCGGATGCTGAATTTCCTCTATGCTGCGTACCTGTTCAAACTTAGAATATTTGAGAAAATATTCGTTGTTCCAGGATTGATTAACAGTCAGATACATGTATTTGTCTATAGCTGCTGCTATTACAAAACCCCCAAACCGTTCGTAGTAAGAAGGCAAATCAGTGCCACCGCCTCCTAATGATATTCGCATTGGACTGCGAGCGATAATCATTTAATTCCCAGTCCTTCCCATTTTGCACGATTAACTTGCAGACTTGGATGTGACACAAGTAGGTGCCAGACTACAGCTTGCAGTCCTTCGACAAGAGGCGTAACCAAATGCGGAAATAAATTTGGAATAACAATTGTTACATCTGCCACTTTTCCAACTTGCCCTCCATCTTTGCCTACGATACCAAATACGGTGGCATTAATATCTTTGGCATAGAATACTGCATTAACAAGATTCATACTGACATTTTTTTCGCTACTGCCACCACCCACTGAAAATACAAGTAAGCCGTCTTTGCTATTTAAACGGCTAACGCGCAGCCAATTTACTAATGTAGTATCCCACCCTTCATCATTGACTCGTGCCGTAAGTTCGGAAACATTGTCATAGGGAGCGTAAGCCTCGATAGCACACAATTTACGAAAGTCGCATGTGGCATGAGAAGCGTGTCCAGCGCCGCCTCCTGAGCCAATAATAAATAATCGTCCACCGGCTGTCCTTAGCTTAGCTAATCTATTTACCGCACGCTCTAATGCTTCTTGATCAAGCTTATTTAGAACTGAGGTACAGTTTTCTATAAATTCCGCGCTAAACGTCATAGTTGTCAACCTAAAGAATGTCCAATAATCTCCAGCATATCACTAAGCTTATCTATTACAAAATAAGGCTTACAGTTGCGGATAATCCCGTTTCTGTCAAACAATATTGTTTCAATGTGCATCTGAAAAGGGTTGAACTGATAACTAATGAGGCTGTTTTTAATGATACGCAACCAATATATTTGCAATATGCCCTGTTTTTGTTATCTATGCTTGGGCTAATTGTGCAGCTAATTTGGCCCTTTCTGCATTAAAAAATCTTCTCCAGCGCCATATACGTTTAAACGTCCAAACTGTCGAAGCAAAACGCTGTAATTTGCTTTCTCCGATACGCGGACGGTAATCAATAAATATTTCAGTACATTTGTAACCCAGACTAGCAGGACCAACTTGTAATTCTACAGGAAGAGCTAATCCTTGAGGCTGATAAGGGAATTTTTCTACTAGCGACTTTTTGTAAATGCGCATTCCTGTATGGACATCACTGGATTGAACGCCGCAAATGATGCGAGCAGACAAAGCGAAGAACCAGTTAGCCAGGTAATTTGCTAATGGCATATTTTGAGGACGTTTGCCTAACCTAGAAGCACTAACTAAATCGTATCCTTCACATATTTTATCGACCAGTACGTTAATGGCTTCCACAGGATATGTATCGTCGCAATCCATAGTAATTACATAATCCCTGCTTGCGCTAGTAAGTGCTTGATACATAGCAGGTCCATATCCTTTGGCAGGAAATTGCTTAATGACTTTGCAGCCTAATTCACTGGCAATATCTGCAGTTCTATCCTTACTGCTATCTACAATCACTATTTCTGCTTGTGGACTAAATTTGCGTATATCGTTTACCACTTTAGCGATAGCCGCCTCTTCGTTGAGCGTTATCATAACTACAGAGATACAGTTATCGTTTATTTCTTGCACAGGCTAAATTTCTCCATTTAATTGATATCAACTTTGCTGGGTATCTGCATAATTTTGTCAAATTCTTGAGATTTCTTTGCGTTCTCCATATAATCCAAGAAATCTTTTTCAGTACATTTATCTAGTAAATTGAATCGTAAAGGTGCTGCAACTCTCGTAGATAGCCACCCTAAATATTTTTGACGCCGATATTCCCAATCTGCCTTTTGATTGAGTACCCTTACTGCGCTGCCGTATTTGTAGTTTTTCTTAAGTATTTGTGCGTATTGATCAAATAACTCAGCAGGACCAGCTGCTCGATGTTCCAGCGGCAAGCTATTTTTGAAATAAGATTCCGATCCTGAAGTACGCCCCAAAGCTACTGAACAGACGGCCAGTCGATAGTTTAAAATTCTATAGAGAGGATAGGGTAATAACGTTATCATAGACGCTTTGTAATAAAGCTTGAGGGCTTGCTGGTAGTTATTTTTCCTGAACTCAATATCTCCTAGCCTGACTAAAGGCAGCAGACTTCTAATTTCCTTTGCCTGCGGATGCTGCTGGGCAAGTAAAAGCAGTGAATTATAAATTGATTTGGCTTTATCATAGTCTTTAAGTCCTTCATAGGCAGAGGCTTGCATGAACAAAATTGATATTTTAAGTTCATCATTTGGACCATATACTTCATCACAAGCTCTTAAGGCCTTATCACAAATAATTATTGCTTTTGAATAATCCCTTATTCTTAAATAAAATGTGCCCATATTCATCAATGCAGCAAGCTGCAGGGGACTAGATTCTTTATCATCTAGAATAGGAATATTTTTTAAAGTCTCTTCCGCTTGTTTAAAGTTACCCAGGGATTCAAGATCACGAGCTTCTCTCAAGAGAGTATGCGTGGAATCTTCTGAAACAGTACAACCTTGCATAGCAATAATTGCGGTAAGCAGAATCTTTGATTGTATGGAAAAATGTTTTGAGAAAAGCATCTTCTATTACTTCGAAACCAAAGCTTTGCGCTTATCTTGCTTAAACTCTATAAATATCGCCGCTATTGCAAAAAAAAGAAAAATAATAGTGCCAAAGAAAAATCTTAATTCATATCCCACATCAGTACTTTCGGCATGCATTAAATCTACATTTGTCAAAATTAAAAATGGTAGTGCAAAAGTTAGCAGGGCGATTAGGAGTCTAATAATAGATTGCCATGTGGTGTAGCGGTTATCATCGGTGGTGCTCCATATGTACAACCAGAGAGTGGGAACGATCATAAGTAAATAATCATACAAATAGCCATGCATGCTAAAGTAAACAAGTGCAATGGTGCTGACCGAAGCTATTAATTCAAAGGCTTGGCCACTAACTTTCTGCAAAGCAGGATAAAGCTTTACCCATAGCCATACTGAGGCGATACAGCAAAGAATATAGACCAGTGCTGATAGTGTACTGGCATGCGAGATATCACCAGGCAAACTGTGCAACATAGCTCGGAAATTTGCCATAGAACAAATTTCGTTGAGTCCAACATAGGAATGCGTTATTTCGGATAGATAGTTAGTTTCTATAAAATTAAGCACATTATTACAACCAACTACGTAAGTGGACAACAAACCTTCAAAAATAACCGATAAAAAACAGCCGTAAAAAAATCTGCTTCTGCCTAAACAAAATCCAGGAATCAAAATAATAAGAGCTTGCTGCAATTTAAAAAATGAGGTTCCAGCTAGCAGTCCAGCCAAAAAGTAATTTCTATTTATTAACAGCCTCAAGGATATAGCTATTATTGCTGCTTCAAAGGCTGTAGTCTGCCCAACAATAAGATCCTGACTTACTGCGACATTCGCGAAGTATATAAAAAGTCCACTTAGGAGTAATGGCCTCGTTTGTAAGGTGCTGGAAGCAATGCATAAAAAGGCAATAGCTAAGCAGATCGCCGAAGCAAAGAACCATATTCGCCAAGCCGTGTACAAGTCAAAATAACTTAGAGGTGTTGTTAGAGCAAAAAGCATCGGCGGATATTGAATAGAATAAACTTCTATAGTTCGCATGGGAGCAATAATTCTGTCAACAGTCTGTGTGAGCAAAATCGCATCGTATACGTCTATATCGTGATATTTAGTCAGCCTTTCTCTATTGAGCAATCCGCTAGCGTAAAAGGTAGTAAAATCGCATACATCAGATTCACCCAGCACCCCAACTGGCCGAACAAAATGAAAATGGTTTTTAGCAAGAGGAATGACTGCCTTATCGAAGTTATGGAAGAGATCAGCAATGGGCCGAAAATAGTATATTAATACGCTTGCAAATAAGATCAACCGTAAGTAATTGAAAAGCCTGACGCGATCAAGATTCATCGTTGTGCCCAATGCCGCTCCTCAAACCCAATTCGAGAGTATGTCTTCTTTGTTGAGTTCTTCCAGATCTTTGCCTGTATCAACTGTGCGCCAAAAGCCGTTAAATTTATAAGCGTGTAGTTCTTTTTTTGCAGCTAAAGTGGGAAATAAGGTTTCTTCATGTTCGCCGTAGGGCGGGAAAGAGTCAAACAGTGCTCCATTAATTAGATAAATACCAGCATTTATCCAGTGATCGAGAACAGGCTTTTCACGAAATCCTGTTGCTAGGCCATTTTGATCTATTTTCACAATCCCATAGGGACTACGCAGAGGCACGCAAACAATAGTAATGTTTGCCTTTCTATTATTGTGGTAGGTAGATAGATCAGATAAAGACAGATTTGTAACCACGTCTCCGTTGATTACAAGTACGTTTGAGGATAAATCTTTTAAATGACCACTCGCTAGTTTTATGGCGCCGCCGCGGCCCAATGACTTTTCCTCAATGGAATACGAAATATCTAAGCCTAAGTTGTTACCGTCACCGAAATAGTCAGATATAGCATCATGTTTGTAATTGCAGGCAATAATAACCCTTTCAACACCGGATGACTTCAACCAGCGTAATGTATAAAGCAGAAGCGGCTGATCGCCTACTTCTACCATTGGCTTGGGACGATCATAAGTAAAGGGACGCAGCCTTTCACCGCGGCCGCCAGCCAATACTATTGCCTCATCCGGTGCTGCTTTCATTTAATTTGCATTCCACTCAATTGCAATCAACAAATAATAACAATTCAACAATAAAACTCAACTGGACTTTGCCTTTTTCGCATATTTGGACCGCATCATTAAGTGCGGAACATCAACCGGAATGAGATTTTTCTGTATTGCTTCCACAAGCTCGTAATCACTGACAGTATAAATATCAATCAATCTACAGCGAGAACCGGGATTAGTCCGGAGATTATACCAGTCCACATATTCTTTGTGCTTCGCATACCATACAGGAGATTGACTGAGTGCACGACCAGCGCTTGCCATCTTGCCATACATTGCTAAGAATTTAGCATATTGTATATATATATCTTTTGGTGCCGAATCATGAGCCTTGTGTGGCAAAGCTATATTGAATTGAGAATCTGCTGCAGAATAGCGCTTGAGAGAAATATTACAAAGGGCAAGCCTGTAACTAATGACTCGCATCATCGCATCCGATAATTTTCCCAATTCGTAAGCCTCCTTATAGTACATCAGCGCATTTTGCTGATGCCCTTCTTTGAATTCAATGTCGCCAAGTTTGATTACTGGCAAGAGAGTAACAAGATCCTTGCTGCAGGGGGAATAAGGGCCGAAAGCAATGATCTGTTTATAGGTGGCTATCGCGTTGTCGTAGTCTTCTAAATTGTCGTATGCAGAGGCTAATACAAACAAAAACGAGCAATTGAGCATGTCGGTTGTACCGCATACCATCGGGCAAATCTGGAGCCCCTTTTTGCTGATCGCGATGGCCTGAGCATAGTTTTTAGTTCTAAGATAAAACCTGGCTTCATTCAAAAGAATAGATAATTGCATTAAGTCGGGCCCTGTATTCACAGTCTCAACTTTTTTGTATACCTTTTCTGCTTCAGCAAACTTTTTTTCGTACTCCAGATCTATAGCGGTGCGCAAGAGCTTGTCTCGAGGATCCTCAGTGATGGAGCAGCCCTGCATCAAGAGCACTAAAAGAATAAAGTAGCCATATTGAATTTTTGATTTCATCATCATTTAATCGATTCACTACTTGGTTAGATACTCACTCTATTAAAGATACAATCGGCTCGCGTTGCGTTTTAAATTCTAAGACGACTGCTGTTACTGCACAGCCTAATAAAACCAATCCCATACTAAACAGTCTTATTTGGTCCCACACAATAGTGGTGTCAAAAACAACCCGTCTCAAAACATTTTCCCATTGGAACAGCGGCACGTACAATACTGTAATTGAAATAATTAAACGGATTATTGATTGTGTCAGGGTGTATTTAAACTCATCTGTGGTACTCCAGATATAAAGCCACAAGCAAGGAAGCATATAAAGTATTTGATCGTACCAGTAACCGTGCGGGCTAAAGACTATAAGTGCAATCATAGAAACTGAGCCCAATAGCTGGATTGCGCAACCGCTTTTTTTTTGCAGAAGAGGAAATACCTTTAGCCATAATACTACTGCAGAGGCAATTACCAAAAGATAAGTGGCCCAGCCAATGGCATCTGCACTCGAAATGAACCAAGGTAAACATTTCAGCATGCCTCGAAAAGTTTGATACCACCAAACATCGTTCATATCACCATAGGTATGCGCTATTTCAGACATATAATTTGTCCTGACGAAATTCGCTATATTGTAATAACCGACAACCGGTACTGATAATAAAAATTGCATTACAGTCATCAACAGGAAGCCACGCAAAAAGTCTTTCTTCCCTGTGCAGAAGCCCGGTAACAGAATTATCAAAGACTGATGTAATTTCAGCAGGGCGCCTGCTGCTACTAAGCCGGCTGAAAAGTATTTTTTGTCAATGAGAAGCCGAAATGATAGAGCTATAAATGCCAACTCGATACCGCTCATCTGTCCCAGGCAGAGGAGGTCTGCTGCAGGAAAATTGGTTAGGGTAATAAAAAGACCGCCTAAAAGCAGTGGTCTATTTTTAAGTAAGTCGTAAGCTGTAAATAGATAAGCTATGGTTAGGAAGAGAGCCGAGGCAAAAATCCATATGCGCCACGCTGTGTACGCATTAAAATATGCCAGCGGTGTAGCCAGAGCAAAAAATATGGGAGGGTATTGGAGGCAAAATGTCCCTTGTGCCTTTATCGGGGCGGCAACGCGCTCCATTGCTTGAGTAAATAAAAAGGGATCATAAATATCAATGGATAAATTTTTCTCTATCCTTTGCTTATTCAGTAACCCAGCGGCATAAAATGTGGTGAAGTCGAGTATATAAGCTTCGCCGGTTGAAGCCATTGGTATGGCAAAGTAAAGACCGGAACGGGCTGTGGGATGTACATCCTCAGTAAAATAACGCCAATGGTCCCAAGACATAGTAAAGAATTGGCAGAATATTAAACAAAAGGCTATAATGCGAACACAGCTAAGAACAAGACTGCGATTTGCTTTCATAGTCAAACCGAAATTTTCTCTTTGTCTTGTCTGCTAGTTTGTGGATTAAGCAGGCCGCCGGAATCAATTAACTTTTTAACCTCTTCCACCTTTTTATTAATTCGGTACCAGTCAATGGTAGGCTTCAGCCCTTCTTTTAGAGTAAATTGTGGTTTCCAGCCTAACAATTTCGCAGCCAATGAATTGTCTGCTATGCGATTTACTGGACCAATTGGCATATCAAGCTTCTTTGCTATTTGCGGCTTATAGTTGAAATGTTCGGTAATCATTTGCACAGCATCAATCACCCTTAATCGTTCTGTGGTTCCGATATTGATTGCTGTACCGTCGTCAATTTTTTCGGCCGCCAATATCGTGCCATCAACAATATCTTGCACATAAGTCCAATTCCGTAATTGTTCGCCATCGCCCCAGACTTCAAACGGATCTTGACGAATGAAAGCCTTGGCTATCATGGCCATGATTGAAAGATCCTCTTTTGCTCTGGGACCATAGACGATAAAATACCTGCACGAGGCGCCTTTTAGCCCGAACTCTTTGCAATAGGCTTTGAGCGTCAGTTCTCCCATCAGCTTAGCCCAACCATACATATTGTCAGCATTATAGGGCGGGCCAACCATTTCTTCCTTCAGATAAAGTTTTTCATTTATGTCCGTTTGAATTTGATTTGGGTAAACACAACCGGAAGAAGCAAACACCACCTTCTTAACCCGAGCCTTTGCCGCCTCACGGAAAACGACTCCATCTAATAATAGATTAGCAGCGGGTCCTGATTGGCACCTATCAACATAGGCACGCCCCCCATGATCAGCGGCTAAATGAAAGACTATATCAATGTCTTTCATTGCATCACGGCATACTGTCCCTTCTTTCAAATCTCCTTCTATGAATTGGAAGGATTGTTTATTAAGATGGGCTTTTATATTGGCTAACGAGCCGCTGCTCAAATTATCAACAGCCCTAATATGAACACCACGATTAATTAAAGTATCGACTAAGGTCGAGGCAATACAAGACGCGCCACCGGTGATCAATACATTTTTACCAGTCCAAGCGAAACCCATTTTCTGCACTCCATGACAAGACTCATACTAACATATTCCTCGTTTTCTCAAATATAAAACTCAAACTGGCATGCCAAAAGCCATCGCCTACCCGTGAAGCCAGATTCCTGTTCTCAATGGCTCACAAGTCGATTGCACCGCTTGATTGTTCGCATTAGCAAAACGAATCAGAGCATTTAGCGAAGCATATTAAGGCTAAGGAAGTAAATTGTCTTTTGCTAAGCTATCTTTAATCCCATCGATCAGATAATAATCTTGTTCGGTATATTTATCCATCAATACACATCTGGAATTGGGATTGCATCTAGCATATTGCCAATCAACATATTCTTTATG
>Ga0206843_10098_pt1 | contig 29432 bp, 19 predicted proteins | sample Alteio_BWOrgCont_21_FD_152869 | JGI IMG/M metagenome (GOLD analysis project Ga0206843, IMG submission 152869) | Enriched cells from forest soil in Barre Woods Harvard Forest LTER site, Petersham, Massachusetts, United States -... | ecosystem: Environmental > Terrestrial > Soil > Temperate forest >...
TTCAAGACCCGACTTGATAGAGCTAAATGTGTAGTTGCTGATTATCCGACTGTAAACATTCGACAAGTATTTGATAAATATTTTAACGATGAATTTCCATTTAGTAGAGGCGATAAAAAGCATGAATTTCCTGATGCTTTTGCTTTATTGTCAGTAGAAACTTGGTGTAAAGACAATAAAGCTAAATGTCACGTTTTTTCAACCGACAAAGATTTATTACAATATAAAAGTAAACACTTAATCATTGTTGATAGCTATGAAAGATTTCTCGATTCTAAACTAAGAAGAATTGAAATTGAAAAGAAAAGAAAGGAACGAATTGTGGATGTTGAAAAGCTATTTGAAAAGAATAAATCTTTGTTAGAAGATGTGATTGAGGAATGGCTATATTCTCAAATTGGGGATGAAGGAGCATTTCATTCTTACTTAGATATTCACAATGTTGATATTGTCGACTCTGTAATTGAGTTATCTGAATTTCAAATTGTTAGGATAACTAATGACGATATGCAATTGGACGCAAAAGCAAGAATTTCATTTAAAATTGAGATAGAAATCGATGATGAAAGTACTGGATGGTATGATGACGAAGACAAAGAATGGCATTATACCGATACCGAAGTTAAAATACTTGAAGAGCAATACGTGATACCCATTTCTTTAAATGCTCTTACGCCAATGGCCGGTAAGCAATATCTAAGTATCGAGATTGATGAGATAAACAATGGTAAAGACTTACATTTAAGTATATGAAAGGTCACACCTTCATCACCTCTACTTCCTCTGTAGCATTATACCCTAATTCTACTTGTGCCTGGATATAATCTGTGGTTGCGGCATCGTAGTAAGCCTCGCCACAGTTATCGCAGATCATTGCATCTACATTTTTTACAACCACAAACGCGTCTTTTACGAAGACGCTAAAGTGTGTTTTACCGGGCTTGCAGGTTCCTGTTTTACAGATCACACAAATCATAACAAATCAATTTTACTTTTAAAATCTTTCGTCCAGATCTTTGGGTCTGGCTGATAACAGGTAACTATTATGCACTCGTTGCACTCGGGATTCTGAGCCAGTACAACATGAAGCGGCCTGCTATTTACAAATTTAAGCAATAAATAGCTTGGATAAGGTTTATCTGTATTATAATGTTTTATTATTTCTCCATTGTTTATTACATCCTCAACCTCATAAGACCGAATAAACCTGCTCACCATAGCTTTTACAGCATGATCTGAATAGAGGAGGCTTTTACAATTGAGCATTGACCGTAAAAATTTCAATAAATGTAAAAAGAAAGGACAATACTTTTACCAATCTTCCACTCCCATTCCATCCCCTACCTTCACAATCCAAATTAAAGAAAAACAAAATATCTATAGCAAAAAGCACAGCATGAAAACATACGGGTCCGCTCCCCAAAAACAACACGAAAACCCGCGCCAGTAAAGACTTCTAATTCCCCCCTACGGCACCACCGTAGTAAACAAATAAACAGCAAAAATAACCAGCAACACTAGCCCCTGTAGCAGGGTGGTGCGGCCGGTGCGGAGGGTGAGGAGGATGACGTAGAGGGATAGCACGAAGAGTACGGTGGACTTGATGTCTATGCCCAGCTCGAGGGGCAGGCCTTTGGCGAGGGAGAAGAATGCTACTGCGGGTATGGTGAGGCCTACGCTGGCCAGCGCTGAGCCCAGCGACAGGTTGAGGCTGGACTGCAACTGGTTGTGGCTGGCGGCGCTAAAGGCAGATATCCCTTCGGGCAGCAGCACTACCATGGCTATGATGACACCTACGAGCGATTTTGGCGCACCCATTTTATCGAGGCTGGTTTCCAGGCCGGGGGCCAGGTGTTCGGCAAGGCCTACTACGGCTGCGAGGCTTATTACCAGCAGCACCAGGCTTATATAGGTGGATTTGTTGGTGGGCTTATGGCCATGCTCGGCTTCGGGCTCTTTTTCCATGAAGTACGTGCGGTGGCGGGTGGTTTGTACCAGCAGGAATACGAAATAGAGCAGCAGGGACACGGCGGCCACAAATGCCAACTGGTGATTGCTGTAGAAGGGGCCGGGAATGGTATCGGTATAGTTGGGGAGTACGAGTGTGAGCACGGATATGGCGGTGAGCACGGTGATGGATGCGTTGACGCCATCGAGCCCCAGGGTCTGCTCTTTGAAGCGTATGCCGCCAAGTAATAAGGAGCCGCCTACTATGCCGGTGATGATGATCATCTCGGCGGCAAATACGGCATCCCTGCATAGCGTTGAGGTGTCGTGCCCATGGGTGAGCATCAGCGATATGATGAGCGCCACCTCAATAGCAGTAACCGCTATGGCCAGCACCAACGCCCCGAACGGCTCGCCCACGCGCAGCGCCACCACATGCGCATGATGCACCGCTGCCAGCACACTGCCTATGAGCGCCACGGCCATGAGCATGGTATAAAAGCCGCCGGATATGACTTCATTTCCGGCAAACAGTATCCAGGCGCATACGGGTACCAAAATGGTCCATAGGGGTTGCTGTATCTTAAATTTCATGTATCGCTCAATTAGTAATGGGCGTTAAATTTAGTTGTATTTTGTCAATAAGGTACTGCGTGGCCGGGGTTTTCCGGTAATTTATCTGCACAGGGCCTGCTGTGCCTATAAGTCTTTGCGGATGACTATTTCTTTAGATGGGAACAGGGTGCGTTTCACTCTCATGAAAATCGCTTTCCACAGGCCGCCATCGGCCTCTATGCGGCGGTCGGCGGTCCATACCATGCCTTTTGTTGCTGTTACACAGTGGAGCTTGCCAAAGCCTTTATCGCGCAGCTTTACTGCCAGCCAGCCATCTTCGTTGGCGCCGGGCGGGTGGTTGAAGCCGTCTACTTCTATGCCTTGTAATCGCCGGAAGCCGGAGTTGAAACCGTAGACGTTGACGGCTTCTTCGCGGAACAGTTTATTAATCCGGCGCATCTTGTCGGCCGCATGCTCGTAGAGGAAGTAGCTGAACCTTGATGTGCTGCCTGTGGGTATAAAGCCAAACCTGCCATAGGTGATGCTCACCTGGCTGCTCTCTAAGGGCTTTACCATTTCTTCTATCCAGTCGGCAGGGTATATGGAGTCGGCGTCGGCATTGAGTATGTAGGTGCCTTTTGCTGCTGCCAGGCCTGCATTGCGGGCTGCTGTTATTCCCTGCTTTCTTTCCAGTATGCAGGGTATGCCAGTGGCTTTAACCAAGGCTTCGGTGTTGTCGGCGGAGTTGTTGTTGACCACTATTATCTCTACAGAGCGTTGTGTGTTATTCGAGCTGAGGGAGAGCAGGGTGCGCAGTATGTTCTTTTCTTCGTTGTAGGCGGGGATGACAACCGATACTTCGGGTGCGCCTTTCTGCAGGGCTTTGTAGCGCTCACGGATGAGGGCTATATTCTCTTCGTTGGTATTTGCATTGGCTTTCCATAGCTGGCTAATGTATGAGGGTATAGCTATGGGGCGCATAAATGATCACTGAGGTTTTGAAGATGGGTTATACATTCTCTTTTTGGAACAAGGCCGGGATGGTCTTTAATATCAGCCGTATATCGTTGGCGAAGCTGTGGTTCTCGGCATAGGCATTGTCCAGCATCAGGCGTTCTTCTTCCGACATTTCACCTTTGCCTCTTTTCTCTACCTGCCACAGGCCGGTGATGCCTGATGGGGCTTTGAAGCGCAGGGCATATTTATCGGTAGTCAGTTTCTCGGCTTCGTAAACGGGTAGCGGGCGGTTGCCTACAATGCTCATGTCGCCTATAAATACATTCCATAGCTGTGGGAGCTCATCTATGCTGGTGTTACGCAATATCCTGCCCACTTTGGTAATGCGGGGGTCGTTCTTCAGCTTAAAGAAAGTAGCGCCGCTGAGCGACTTGCGGTGGTTGATATAGTGCTTTTCGCACCACGAATTACCGTCGGCATAAAGCACCCGTTGGCAAGATGTGCCGCTGATGATACACTGATCGCAAAGCAGGTTGTTGGTAAGCGCCTTGGCTACTTCGTCTTTGCCGGCATACTGGTTGAGGTGGGCGAGGTCTTTCAGCCTTTTATCCGCATTTACGTACATGGTGCGGAATTTGTAAAATTTAAAGGTGCGGTAGCCTGTGCCTACCCTCAATGCATAATAGAATGCCGGCCCTTTAGATTCTATCTTCATGATGATCATGAGCACCAGGAAGAATGGGGCAAGGCATATAAGCGCCAGGCCGGAGAATACGATATCGAATATTCGCTTTACAATGGGGATCCTGTATTGCTCTATTTTCTTTGGGCGAATTTTATCCTGGGTTAGCTTCCAGTTTTTTACCAGGAAGTTGATCCTTGTTTCGGCCTGCTCTTTTACTATGGGTATTTTAAAGATATCGGCAACGCCGCCCTGTATGCATATACGGCTCAGGTTTTCGTTGACCACCTGGCTCACCAGGAAAAAAGGTATGTAGGGGAAGTTACTTTTTTGAAGGGTATCTACCAGGTTTACGCCTTGCGGGGCCAGCACTTCGCTTTGGGAGATAATGGCAATAATGTTCAGCTTTTCCTGTTCCCATTTCAGGCTAAGGTCTAGTCCATTCTTAAACTTCATCAGCTCAGCGCCACCAAAGTTACACCTGCTGAGTGTATCGTAGGTTGCATCATCCACACTTAGCAGGGCTATGATCCCATTTTCATTTACCGCTAATGAGCTGTTATTCATTAAAGCTTATTTATGAAATTTTCCTGTCCTCCGGAGAATGGCATTCATTCTCGCTTCCAGTTCACGTGGATTAAATGGCTTTACTACGTAGTCGTCTGCGCCGGCATTCAGGCACTTTATCCTGGTGTCAGTATTTTCATCGCCCGAAAGCACAAGTACGGGTATTTCTTTGAAGAAGCCGCTTGTTTTTAGTTGCTCTATCAGTTCCATACCGCCCATATCGGGTGTGTTGAGGTCAGATATGATGATGTCTGGCAGATTTCCCTGGCGCATAAATAAAAGCGTATCCATTCCATTTGTGAACGCAGTAACATTAAACCGCTCTTCGAGAGAACGGGTAATGATCATTTGTATTACTACGTCGTCCTCTACTACAAAAACCTTAGGAAAATTTGCGTCTGTTGATCTCATTTAATGAATAGTAGTTGGTCGTTTATTTTTCCAGATTACGCACAAAGATGCAAGCTAATACAAATGTTGTGGATATGGTAAAACATTCAACAAAAATAATAAAAAGACAATGGGTTGCATTCATTGTCTATAAGGTCACGCATATAGAACATTTGTAAAGCAATTTATGGTATTATTTGATAATGAAACGCCATCAATAATACCCAAAAAGACATCCCCCTTGCCCCCTTCACTCATGCACATAACCCACGCCACAAGGGGGAATACACCATCAAAATCGTTTAGCTTAAGAACCTAAATTCATCTTTTTGATAACCGGCTATTATGAATTAAGCAGGCCGGGTAGTTTGCGGTAAGTAAAGGACGTAATGATCAGCTCATTTTTTTAATAGGATGGGCTTACCTGTTTCCATAACCCATTTTATGTGTCCATTTTTCTATAAGATCTTTAAGGGCAGGATTTGCGAAAGCGATATCGCGCAGCTTAGCTTTCCGGGCATGGGACGGGGAGGTGTAGCCGGTAGCTACCTTTATTTTAAAAGAATCCATGTTATCCATATTGTTGATCTCAATACGGGGGAGGTGGAATTTTTTTGAGGACGTACTTATTTTGCCTGAATGAACAGAGTAAGCAAATTTATACCCTGCGGCTTTAAGCTCATTGATCACCATATTATTATATAGCCCATAAGGGAATGCAAACTCGTATACCGATGTCCCCAGGTTTTGCTCTATCAGGTTTTTGCTCAGGGTTACTTCTCTTTTTAGTGTTTCCTGGTCCAGGCCGTTCATCTTTACATGGGCATTGCCGTGCGATTGTATAGACCAGCCTGCGGCTACGAGGGCTTTTAGTTCGTCCCAGTTGAGCTGGCGGTCGTGCTTTACAAAGTAAAAGTCGTCCTGGTCGTATGCCCGGCCAATATATTCTGTGGTGAGGAATAGGGTAGCGGTGAACCCATAGCCCGACATGATCTCTAAAGCATGCTGGTATAGCGAAAGATAACCATCGTCGAATGTGAGCAGTACACACTTACCAGCCGGCTGTTTTTTATGTAATAATAAGGCTTGTAATTCAGCGGGCGTTACTGACCTGTAGCCTTCCTGGCTTAGCCATGCCATGTGCTCTTTGAACGAGGTCAAAGACACAGAAACGTTCCTGGAAGATACCTCGGACATGTTATTGTCAATTGCATGATAATTTAATACCGGTATCCCTTGAAAAGCCATAGGCGTGATTGTGGAATCAAAAATAAAATAAAAGCACTGAAATCTGCGGCCGGGTCATAAATTAACAGAAAGAGAACCGTTCGGGTAGCTATTTTTGTTCCGACATGCCATTTACTTTTTCTCATCCGGCAATAATGCTGCCGCTTATAAACAGGCGCAGGAAAGTGTTTTCGGCTACGGGGCTAATTGTAGGTAGCATTATCCCGGACTTTGAATCGTTTATCCGGTTCGACCAGCATAAGGCGTATAGCCATACCTGGCTGGGGGTATTATGGTTCGATCTGCCGCTGGCTGTTATCTATGCTTTTATTTTTCAAAATATAGTGCGCGACCCGCTGATCAGGAATCTGCCAGGTAATTTAAGTAACCGTTTCAGCGCTTATATAGGATTTAACTGGAATGGTTTTTTCAGGAAGCATTTTATTATTGTCATCTGCTCGATACTCATTGGTATTGTGTCTCATTTATTATGGGATGCACTTACCCACCTGAATCTTGCTGATCCTAATGCCATAGATTCGCAAGTGTATATAGGGCCTGTGCGGCTTTATATATTGCTGCAGTATGTAAGCTCTGTGGTGGGGCTGGCTATTGTGATGTGGTATGTGCTGACATTTAAAGGGAAGCCTGTAGTGGAGCAGGACGTAAGTAGTTCTAAGAGCAAAGCTCCTTACTGGATATTGGTGGGTATCATTGCCTGTTTAACGGTGGCTATCTCTTCAATGTTGATAGATGAGCCGCTGAATGCGATCTTGTTTATTGAGATATCTATATCGGGGTTGTTACTGGCTACGATACTTACGCCTTTGGTATTTGGTAAGCTAACCATATAGCACATAAGGTACACAGAGGTTCACATAGCACATCTTGTTTACTGGGTTACACGCACCCAATCTTTTAATGCTTCATCGTAGCGCTTCACTACTTTGGCGGGGTTGCCTGTGGCAATGGAAAACGGAGGGATGTCTTTTGTAACTACAGCGCCGGCGCCTACCACGGAGTGCTTACCTATGGTAATGCCTGCGGTAATAATGGCATTGGCGGCTATCCAGCAGTCGTCTTCTATAGTTATTTTGGCGGTAGTTACATTTTGGAAGCGGATGGGGATATTAGGGTCTTTGTATTCGTGGTTGAGGCCGCTGGCTACTATGTGCTGCGCCATTATCACATTGTTGCCGATAGATACAGGGCCAATGATGACGTTGCCGATGCCGACAAGGGTATTGTCGCCGATGATCACATCGCCAACACCGTTATTGATGGTGCAGAAATCTTCGATAGTAGATTTTGCGCCCAGCTCAAACTTGTTGAAGGGCACTACATCCAGCCTTGCTCTTTTACTGATCACGGAACCTGCCTGCCTTTTATGAAAAAACCTGTTTAAAAATAAACTTACCCAAAGCCGGGGTGTTGCAGCGTCTTTAGGGAGCAACATCCGGTGTACTATCTTTTTTAATGCAGGGTTCCCTTTTATCGTAGTTGCTATAGACATGCTGCCTGCAAATTTACTATTCGCTATTGATGTGTGCTACTTTGGGATGATATATTCTCTGAGCTGCACAAATGCTTTCTCCATTACTTCCCCTATTTTTTTGATAAGTGCGCCAGCATTCTCGTTTTTCGTTTTCGACTCTTCCAGCTCTCGTATAGCATCTTTGAGTGGGAAGATATTAAACAGGTCTATCTGCCCCTTCATTTTATGCGCTGTTTTGGAGATCACATCGAAGTTGTTTTCCGCATTGGCATTTGCCAGTATCTCAATATTACCAGGCATTGATTCTATAAACAGGGTGACGATCTGGCTGACAAATTCATTATCATCTTTTCCCAAAGCCAAGATCATAGACAGGTCATACAACTTCTCCTCGGGTTCGTCTTTTTCTTTTAGTTTACTGTCACTAGGGTCGACTTTCAGTTTCAGCTTGTCGTTGGTCTTGATCACCTGGTTGATGGCGTGGAAGAGTTTTTCCTCAGTGTATGGCTTGGTAATATAGCCATTCATGCCCAGATCCATGTAGCGCTGCCCATCGCCCTTTAGCGCATTGGCGGTAATGGCGATGATAGGTATAGTTGATTTGTCCTTAATATTCAGCGACCTTATTTTTTTTGTTACTGTAGATTTATCAGATGTTGTTGGCTCGGGTATATGCAACCCCCTGATTATTTTAGTAGCGGTAATGCCATCCATCTCCGGCATCTGTATATCCATGAGTATGAGGTCGAAGTGCTGGCGCTTTACTTTTTCCACGGCTTCGCGGCCGTTATTGACCATAGTTACCTCGCAGCCCCAGGCCTCCAGTATATGCCTTACCAGGAACTTATTAAGATCTACATCCTCTGCCACCAGTATCTTTATCGATTCGAGGTCTTTATAATTTACTTCGTCCTTACTGTCTTCATTGAGCATGTCTTCATTTCCTTTCTCGTAAGGTATGAAAAAGGAGAAGGTTGTGCCTTCATTTATTACACTTTCTACAGTTATTTTGCCACCCTGCATTTCCGCAAGGTTCTTACAGATGGTAAGGCCTAAACCTGTGCCTCCAAACTTTCTTGTAGTGTCGGACGATGCCTGGGTGAACGGGCTGAAAATATCGGACAGCTTATCTGGCTTTATACCTATGCCAGTATCATGCACCGCTATTTCTACAACAATGGATTTTTCTTCATTCTGCCGGCAATCCATATTGAGTGTAATAGAACCTTCGGCTGTAAACTTCAGCGCGTTGCTGAGCAGGTTGTTCAGTATCTGCCCCAGGCGGTAGGGGTCGCCTATTACCACCAGGTCATCTGGCAATGAGCTATTAAGCATCAGGTTAATATTCTTATCCTCTGCCTTGAACTGGAAAGACTGCAGCGTGGTAAAAACTTTATCCTCAATTTTAAAAGGTATGAATTCAAGGTCCAGCTTACCGGCTGTTATCTTCTCTATGTCCAGTACGTCGTTTACTATGGTGAGCAGGTTGTTGGCTGATTCTGAAATGAGCTTGGTGAATTTCCTTTGCTGCTCATCAAGCCCGGTTTTAGATAGCAGGTTGGCTATGCCCAGTATGCCAGTCATCGGCGTTCTTATCTCATGGCTCATGTTGGCCAGGAAGGTTTCCTTGGCTTTGTTGGCATCGTCGGTAAGCTTCTTGGTTTGCAGCAGTTCTTTTTCTGCTTTTATCCTGTCGGTAATGTCTTGTGAGAAACCAATGATGTATGATTCTGAGTTTTCTTCTTCTACTTTAAAGTTTTTATAGAGCAGGTATGTTTTCTTGTTATTTTTTCCAAATATGCGGAACACGCCTTTGGCATTGCCGTCTTTAACGACCTTGTCGAGATAGGCTGAACTGAAATATTTTGCATCTGCTTTTGGCAGGAAGTCGCTAATGTTTTTTCCCTTCAACTCGTCTTCCTCATAGCCGAGCAGCTCACACACCGCCGGGTTTACGGTGAGCAGCTTGCCGGAGAGGTCGTGGGTACAAATAAATGCCTGGCTATAATTGAAGAGATCGCGGTATCTTTTTTCATTTATTTTCACCTGGTCTTCCATTTTTTTGTGCTCGGTCACATTTAATCCGAACCCGATGACCTGTATCACCTCGTTTTGTTCGTTTAAAACGGGATACATGTTCCTCAGGTGGTACTCAATGGAACCGGTGGGGGTGACTAATTTTTCTTCCCAGAAATGTAATACTTTTGAAGTAATTACTCTATTAAATAATGCCCGCCGCCCTTCGGCTACGCTCATGGGCTTATTGCGCCGCTCACAAAAATCTTCATCGCGTTTTCCTATCAGCCATTTTCTCAGTTCGGGGTCTTTAATGGCCATGGGGTTGATGAACTGGTATTCATGCTTTGGGCTAAATGCCACAATGTCGCCGGGTATATTATTGAGCACATTCTCATAAAATGTTTTCTGGCGCTCCAGCTTTATTTCTGCTACAGTTTGCTCCGTCACATCTACATATTGCCACAGGTGGCCTTCGTATTTCCCTTCAAGAAATACAGGCACATAATCCCGTTTGAAATAACGGCCGTCGGCGAGGGGCACCAGCTCTCCTAATACCGGTTCCTTTTTTTCCAGTATATTATATATACGTGCTATTACTTTGTCGGGGTCTTTATACAGGTTTTTGCTGAGGCGTGTGGCTATGGTATAGTTCATGCCTATCATTTGCTCAGGAGATTCCTGTATGCCCATGAACTGGCAAAACCTGTCGTTTACCAAAATGATCTTAAGGTCTTTCCCTTCCAGCACCACACCGGTATCCAGGTTTTTGAACAGGAAAAACAAGCGGTTGGTTATTTCTTTCAGGTCGTATTGCCAAAGGCCTTCGCCGTCAAAAGATATGTTAGTATGCGACGTGGTATGATTTAGCTTATTCTTTTGCTTGTTGCCTGCCCTGCCTACGGCTATTTCTTCATTTTCCTGGTCGTGCTCTATTTCGGCCAGATCACTATTTTCTGTGTCATCTTCGACGCCGCTGAGAGCAGGCACCCCTATAAACAGCAACTCATTTTGCTGGTCCAGGTATTCGATCTGGCCTTGCAGAATGTAAACATTTGCATCCAGGTCTGCGAATCTTAATACTATAGTTTGATTGGTAAGCGCAGTTAAAGCCTCAAATGTTGACTTACCTGATTTGGGGAATTTTAGCTGGAAAAGATCGAAGAATGGTTTATTTTTTTCTAAATGTATCATTCGACCCAATAACGACCCGGCAGAGACGATCTCCAATTCGCTGTTCACCAGGATATAATAAGGGAATATCCGGTTAAACTGTTCTGTTCCAAATGAAAATACAGGTTCGCCCATGGTAACATCCAAAGATAACTGAATTCTTTAAAAACTGAATGTGTGAATCTTTTTTTATATAAGTGATTGGTTGTTATGCTTTTATTTGTAAATACATGCTTATGGCGCGATATAGTAAGTGGTAACAAAGCAAGGCGTTTCACTAATATTTACCTCTACCTTACTTTGTACTATTTTTTTCTTAATAAGTGCCATGTGATCGCCGTTGGGGACCGGCGTATAAATATAAGCAGAATCTGCATTACCTGTACTTAGCTGGTAGGAAGTTGTCCTTCCTTTTTGGTCGGGGATGGCCAAAACGAACATCTGCTTGTCATTATAACGGTATCGGTCAACGATGGGGTCGCTACTCACAGAAGCCTGGAAGGTATAATTACCAAACAACTGAGTGGTTTGATAAAGATAGTCTGCCGATGGCCTGCGGGTTTTGGTATTGTGATTAACGAAGCCGGAGGTGGCATATTTAGTGCCGCTCTTATCGTTATCGTCATTCAGCTCGTAATAAAAGACCTTTTGAATGCCGCAGCGGGAATAGAGCAGGCTGCTTCTTAGTATCCAGTCGGCTTCGGTTTGTTCATTTGTTTTGTCATTAATGCCTGTGGCTTTCTGTACACTCTCCTGGTTAAGGTCGTAGCCTGCTTCGGTTATCCATACCGGCATGTCTTTTGCATTTTCATGCGCCATCGCCACAAAGTCATCGGCAATTGGCCCTGCGGGGCTAGTCTCCGGGGCTATGCCGGATGTCTGGTGATTACCCTTGCTATCGGCATCGTTGCAGTAGTAGTGATAATTAATAACATCCCACGGCAGGTCTACAGAGCCATCGGGCCTGGTACCCCTGTTTTCGCGGCACCACGCTATCATATCTTTTACATAATCAGGGTCGGCTTTTGCCAGGCCACACATCACTACCTTCATAGATGGGTCGGCATTTTTTACACCTATGCCCGGGCCCATTTTATTTTTATTGCCATCGTAAAATGCGGAAAGGTTAGCGGCATATTCGCGGCCCGTCTGGTGGGCTTTATCACCTTTCCACCATTTATCGCGCTCGTTGTCGCACTCTATATAATTGATAAGGCCAAGGCCTATCCTTACCTGGTTGATGGGGTCTGCAGTCCACCGGGGAGTAGCATCTACATGTATAAGCTTAGGGTCAACGCTCTTGTTATTGCCATAGCGCGCAGTATACTGAAATGCAGCCCTTGCCTGCTCTATATAAGATTCCGGGTTTGAAAAATCGCTTTTGTAGCGCACCGGCACATTCTCGGCATCGCGCTCATCAACGGGGTAGGAGTGTTGCAGCCACGATGGGCAGCCCTTCATACATGCCAGCACTTCGATGTTTTGTGCTTTGCACCAGGTATAAATGGTATCGTAATTCCAGCCGCCGCTGCGCACCGGGGAAAAAGTATAGTGGTCTTCTTCCGGTTCAAATTTATCCCAATCCATGTAGTGGCGGACACAGGTGAAATTTTTTATAAGGTTGAGCCGCGTAGAATCAAGGCCCATGGAATTGGCGCCATCTTCAAAGTCCCACTCAAAAGCATTGATACCGCAAAAGTTTTTGAGGGGCGTGTGCTTTACCGTGAAAGTAGCTTTTGGTTTTTGAGAGCAGCCATTGATGTAAAAAGAAAATAGCAATATGGCTAAAAGAAATATCCTGATGCGCAACATTGGCCAAAAATACAAGAAAGTGCGATATAATTAGAGGGATAGTAAAGGCTTAACATCCGTAAGGGATGAATCTAGCGTTTTATGTTGCTTCTCAGGCTTTTTACATACACCACCAAGTGCGCCATATCGGTGTCTGCGATCACATCTTTAAACATAGGCATAGCGCCCCTGCCATTTTTAATGGTCTGCGTCATGCCCAGGCTGTCTAATACACTCATTTGCAGGTTAGCCGCATTATCGTTGCAGGCATTGCCGTTTTGCCCATGGCAGGCGATGCAGCGGGTCTCAAATATTTCTCTTCCCCGGTCTGTTTTGGCAAAGCCGGGTTCTGTATTATTGGTATTGGAGGCGGTGTCATTTTTGCCTGTTGATGTGTAAGCGCCCACAGAACCACCACCGTTGCAGGAAAACAGGAACCCAATTGTAATGATAGCTGCGAGTATTACAATAGTATATTTCATGTTTTTAATTTAAGTGATGGGCGTAAAAGTAGTGCCATAATAGTTATGCCGCAAGTGCCGGGAAGAGCAATCAATCTTCGCTATCGTATATGGCATCAAACACCAGGCCTGCGGCAATGGCATATACCGCATGGTGTAGCAGGTCTATGCCTACATCTTTTGCACTCCACTCTTTTACTGGTTTCTGGCCTTCCAGGGGAGCCATGGCCATAGCAGTGCCGGTAATAGCGCCGAAGTGTACACCAGTGGCCACCCACTTGTTCATGCCCAGAGCTGACAAAATACCGCGAACAGTGCCCCACAAAGTACCATAAGTCCAGTGGACCTCCTGCGAAAGGCGTTTTTTAGTGCCTGGCTTCGGCTTGATGTCCAGTGTTTTTTCTACGGCATCAGCTGGGCCGGTACTTGCTTTTCTTTCTGTTATCTGCACTTCTATCATCTGGGAAACGGTAATGGCTATTGTACCGGCCAGGCCAGCCATTATACCTACACCTATACCTGTGCCCAATTTTTTAAGGGAGCATTGCAATTGATCGTTTTTCATAAGCGTGTTTTCAAAAGAAGACTACGCTTAAAAAGTGTGCCTGCAGAGTTTTATTGTCTAACGACCTTGTAAGTTTTGTTGTCGTTTACCGTTACTATATAAATGCCGGAGGGATAATCAGCCAGGTTAATAACCACCTTATTGCTATTGTAATCATTAGAGTAAATGGTTTGCCCTGCCACGTTCTCGATCACTACATTCCTGATCGGAGCTAGTGCTGATATGGTAATATCATTTTGGGTTGGGTTAGGATAGATACTAATGTTCGGTGTTGATTGTGCGAGGTTTTTTACGCTGAGGGTGCCGGAACTGCTGAATTTGGCGAGGTAGGCGTCCCAGGAAATGCCACTATCGGCTTCAACTGGCTGGTAAGACCCTAAAGTAGAAATACCTGACACACTACTAGTACTTCCTGTAACATACACATAGCCAGCGCCATCCGTCTTTACGCCATACCCATAATCATCTTCATTCCCTCCATAATAAGTAGCCCATTGGATATCTCCTCCGCTATTGAATTTTGCCAGAAAGCCGTCAGTAATGCCGCCGCCGAAAATTCCCTGATACGCTCCGGTTGTTGTCATTCCGATCGTACTATTTGTTTCTCCTGTTATATACACATTTGCAGCGTTATCTATTGCTATGCCGTTACCATTTTCAACTCTACTCCCACCATAATATGTTGCCCATTGAATAGCACCAGAACTATTGAATTTCGCTATATATGCATCCCCTGCACCTACGCTAGTATCTGCTATGCCGGTTTGGTAGGCTCCCGGTGTTGCAATAGAAGATGTGCTGGTAGTAAATCCTGTGGTATAAACATTGCAAGCGGGGTCCGCTACTATTCCGTATCCTTCTTCCTGGCCGCTTCCGCCATAGTAAGTGGCCCACTGCAGATCTCCAGAGCTATCGAATTTCGCAATAAAGGCATCCGACTGGTCGCCACCATATACTGTCTGGTTTGCTCCGGGTGTTGCAAGGCCGGATGTACTACTGGTAATTCCAGTTATGTAAACATTACCCAGATAGTCTGTTGTTATGCTATGCCCCTGGTCGCCTTCTGCTCCGCCAAAGTAAGTGCTCCACAGGATATTGCCTGAAGTATTGAATTTAGCAATAAATGCATCGCCGCCGGCAAGAGAAGGTTGATATGCAGAAGGTGTTGCGATGCCTAATGAACTCGCTGTTGCACCGGTAATGTATATATTGTCATGACTGTCTATGGCAATTCCAAATCCTTCATCAACATCATTCCCTCCAAAGTAGGTCGCCCATTGCATAGTTCCTGTGCTGCTGAATTTTGCTAAAAACGCATCTTCATTTCCTCCGCCATATGTGTCCTGATAGCTGCCAACTGTTGCAATCCCAGTTGTACCACCTGTAATTCCCACGATGTATACATTATTATAACTATCAGTAGCAAGCCCATACCCACCATCTTGTCCTTCGCCACCATAATAAGTTGCCCATTGAAGGTTGCCTGAACTATTGAACTTTGCTAAAAAAGCATCAACGCCATTGCCCGGCAAGGTGCCTAAATAAGAATCTATAGTATCTTGATATGCACCGGAAGTTGCAATGTTGGAAAAGCTGAAGGTTCCCCCAGTCATATAGCTATTCCCTAAGCCATCTACCGTAATAGCCATGCTTTCATCAATATTATTCCCTCCAAAATAAGTAGCCCAATCAAGTGCCGGGTCTATTACCAGTGTTCCTGTGTAACTCTCTGATTCATAACTGAGTATGTTGCCATAGAGTTTAAAGCTGCTTTTTATTGTTCTGCCACTTTGTTCATAAGAGACCGGTGGGCGCTCTGTGATCCTTCCCTGTGGCGTACCGGCAACAAGGCTGCCATCTGCATTTAGTTTCAGCGACGTAGCGCCGTAATATTTTAATTGTATGTCGTTGATATGGCCCCCTTCGTGCACGATAAACTCATGCTCTAATTGCCCGTTATTAATGTATAATACCCAATCAATCTTTGGGTAGATATCTTTGTAAGTTATCTTATTGTAAGAGCAGGCTGTAACGCTATGTCCATCTGTAGCCGTTGTAAAATAATTCTCATAATAATCCTGCTTTTCTTCAGCTACTAACCTGGAGTTTTTATTAGCGCCTATAAGCACTACATCCATGCGATACAGGGCACATTCCATATTTTCGGGTATGTTTGTTTTTTTTTGTTGAGGAACGCCAGTAGCCCTCTTTTGTTCAAGTGGTGATTTTTTGCATATGTTGAACTGGTAGTTGATGCCGCTGTTGCCAATAAAGATATTCAGGCCATTACCGCCTGTGACTTTAAATTGAATATCAGCTCTTTGATTATAATATTGGTCAGTGATCTGGCCTTTGTTCTCTAAAAATGACAGGCTAGGTGTGGCGGTTAGATTTTTATTGGTGTCATTTGAGAGTTTGGCGTGCGTGGCAAAAGCACAAACATTTAAGACAAAAATAATGCAAATGGCTTTCATGAGTTTATAGTTAAGTGTGAGGTAAACTATAAATATCAAACTCTATGCCTGAAATAAGATTTTTTTTAAAATGGTTAAATTATTCCTTCCACAGCTCACTTATACCGCAGTTTGTAATACAAAATAACCGAAGCTAAAACCAAAGTAATAGCATTAGCTATGATGATGGGTATATTGCTGCTTGCCAAACCATAGATCAACCAGAACAAGGTGCCGAATGTGAACAGCGTATACATTTCCACCGATATAGCCGATGTGTTCCTGGTCCTGATAGTTTGAATTGCCTGTGGTAAAAAAGAGGCGGTTGTACAAATAGCAGCCCCAATACCTATATTAAATATCCAGTCCATAATAGTAATTATTGTATTAGATGTTAGTGATGGTTATAGGCGGTACACGACATTAAGTCGCATAGCAATTTTCCATAGTATGTTATCATAAGTTGGGGAAACGACTTGGGGAACTTTTAAATCTGAGATGTGAACATCATTAATGTAACTACTATTATTTTATATTATCAATAAGTATTAAGTAAAATCATGCCAACTGGCACAACGATTAATGAATTGTCATTTGGAATATTCATTATTATAGGAAATATAACCTGAATGGCACAGTTTTTTACTTAATCGTCTTGAACAGAATAAAATACTAAGCAATGTTACTCACTTACCGCAAAGCAGAAAAAGCAACAGTTGTACTGAACGACCTGATAAAGATCAATAACGATCGTATTATATGCTACCAGCAGGCGATGGATCAATCGGTAAATATGGATAGCGACCTGAAGCGGTTATTTAAAAGTATTATTGCCGAAGGCCAGGAGTTTAAGCAAGAGCTTATAGATAAAATAAAACAACTTGATGGCAGTCCTAAAGATGGCCTTACATTATCAGGTATGGTACACAGGGCATGGCTGGACCTGAAGGTTACTTTTACCGGCAACACACGTAATGCAATGCTTTCGTTTTGCGAATACAATGAAGAAATGGCACAGCATGCTTACAAAGCTGCATTGAATGTGTCGGCAGAAATGAATAAGGAAGTGTATGAGCTAATAGAAAACCAGATAGCTGCTTTAAAGCGCACTTACGAATCTATATGCAAATGCCACGAAACACATCATTTTTTTACCCCAGGCCTTATGTACTTTAACTAGTATCAATATATCATGAGTGGAAAAGGTGGCTGTGCGGCCACCTTTTTTCATTTGTCATTGTCATGGAACGATTTTTGAATGGTGGCTATAACGCTATATAAATGAGATAGTTTGATAAATGGTGTAGATTGCCAGCAGGTGCGGTAATATGGTGTAATTGTTAACGAGCCCTGTCAATTCGTTTATCAAGTATTCTTAAAAAACATCACACGGAACCATTATGCAGGTGAAGAACACCACGATCCATGAACTCTTATCCCGACTGAAATTAGTTTTCCAGGAAAATGATGCTACCAAGAAATATGCAAATGAAGCGCCACCGCTGCGTGCAGAGCTGTTCAACACCTACCAGATGGAACAGCATGGTAAGCACCTTGCCAAAACCCACCAGGTACGCACAGCTCATAAATCGCCGGAATGGCTGCTGAAGCGGCTGGCTGATAACGAGAAGATACTGCTTGGCGTCCGCAACCTGCTTATAGAATCAATAAAAGAAAAGAACCACATAACGCCAGGCGGCGAATGGCTGCTGGATAACTTTTACCTTATTGAGGAGCAGATACGCACCGGTAAACGGCACTTGCCCAAAGGCTACAGCCAAAGCCTGCCTAATCTGATTAACGGTCCATCGGCCGGGTTACCCCGCGTATACGATATTGCTTTAGAGATCATTTCGCACAGCGACGGGCGTATAGATATTGATGGCCTCTGCGGCTTTATAGAGTCTTACCAGTCGGTTACTCACCTGAAGCTGGGCGAGCTGTGGGCAATACCCATCATGCTTCGCCTTGCGCTTATAGAAAACCTGAGGCGCGTATCTGCAAGAATTGCCATAGACAAGATAAACAGGAAACTGGCAGACTACTGGGCGAAGCAGATGATAGAAACTGCCGACAAAGACCCTAAAAGCCTGATATTGGTAATTGCCGACATGGCCCGTTCCAGCCCGCCTATGGAAAGCTCATTTGTTTCAGAGCTGATCAGGCAGCTTATGTGGAAAGGCCCCACGCTGGCTTTACCGCTCACGTGGATGGAGCAGCGCCTATCAGAAAACGGGATGACGAGCAATGAACTGGTGAACCGCGAAAACCAACAGCAGGCAGCAGACCAGGTATCTATTGCCAATAGCATTGGTAGCCTCCGGTTTTTAAGCTCTATAGAGTGGCGGGAGTTTGTAGAGTCAATGAGCGTTGTGGAGCAGTCGTTGCGCAAAGACATAGATGGCGTGTATGGCAAGATGGACTTTTCTTCCCGCGACCGCTATCGCCATGTAGTGGAGCGTGTAGCGCAAAAAAGCCGGCTGTCAGAGAATGAGATAGCCGAAATTGTGGTTCGTCTTGCGCAGGAAGGTGGAAAGGCAAACGGCACAGATCACCGCTCTGCACACGTAGGGTATTACCTGATAGACAAGGGCCTTGCCGAAACAGAACAGCAGGCAAAGGTGCAGCTGTCGCTGAAAGGTAAGTTTTATAAGTATGCCAGTCAGCATTCCCTGCCATTGTATGCGGGTATTATTGTTGCCCTTTCTTTTTTCCTTACCATCGGCCTCATTGGGCAAGGGTATGCAGATGGGAATAATGCCTGGTTATTGCTAATTACCGGAATTATAGCGCTTATAGCTGCCAGCCAGCTGGCCGTATCGGTGGTCAACTGGGTTGTTACATTGCTTGTTTCGCCGCGGTTGTTGCCGCGCATGGATTTTTCAGAGGGTATACCCGAAGACAGCAAAACCCTGGTAGTGGTGCCCACGCTGATAACCAGCGCCGGAAATATAGAAGCGCTTACAGAGGCGCTTGAAGTAAGATTTCTTGCCAATAGAAACGATAATCTCAGTTTCGGATTGCTTACGGATTTTACCGATGCCAAAGAAAAGAACATGCCCGGCGACGCCGCACTGCTGGAGCTTGCGCGAAATAAAATTGAAGAGCTGAATGAAAAATACAGTACGGGGAACGATGTATTCTTCCTCTTTCACCGGCCGCGCCTGTGGAACCCAAATGATCTTGTATGGATGGGGTATGAGCGTAAACGCGGTAAGCTTACTGAGCTGAATGCATTGCTGCGTCACGGAGCCCGCCACTTTTTTTCGCTTGTAGTAGGCGACTTAGCTGTACTGGAAAATGTGAAGTATATCATAACGCTGGACACCGACACCCTGCTTCCCCGCGATGCGGCCTGGAAGATGATAGCCACCATGTCGCACCCTCTTAATGTACCGGTATACAACGAAAAAGACCAAAGGGTAATAGAAGGCTTTGGCATATTGCAGCCACGTGCGGCCATAAGCCTGCCACGTTCAAACAGTTCGCTGTACGAGCAAATGCACGCCAACGATGCAGGCATTGATCCATATACTCGTGTTACCTCTGATGTTTACCAGGACCTGTTCGACCAGGGTTCTTTTATAGGCAAGGGCATCTACGATATTGATGCCTTTGAGCGTGCGCTTAATGGCCGCTTTCCTGAGAACCGCATTTTGAGCCACGACCTGCTTGAAGGCTGCTATGCGCGCTCAGGCCTGCTCAGCGATGTGCAGCTATACGAAGAACACCCATCGCGCTACAGCGACGATGTGAGCCGCAGGCACCGCTGGATACGGGGCGACTGGCAAATAGCCTGGTGGTTCCTCCCCATAGTACCAGATGCCCACAGCCGCTTTACAAGAAATACCATCTCCGCACTTTCCCGCTGGAAGATATTCGACAATCTCCGCCGCAGCCTCGTTACTCCCGCGTTGATGTTGCTGTTGTTAATGGGTTGGTGTGCTTTATCCGATCCCTGGCCGTGGACACTGGCTGTTATCGGCGTTATCATTTTGCCCACCCTTATTTTCTCCATCCGGGGCCTCATCTATAAGTCTAAAGAAATAACCATTCAGCAGCATCTTGTTTTCTCGTTTAATGCCCTCCGCGACCAGCTCACCCAAAATGCATTTGTGCTGGTATGCATGCCATACGAGGCTTACTACAGCCTGGATGCTATCATACGTACCAGTTGGCGTATGGTGGTTTCGCATAAAAAACTCCTTGAGTGGAAACCCTCAGGCCGAAGCAGCAGCAACAACGATAGCATTGCAGCATCTTATATGGCGATGTGGATAAGCCCCCTCTTATCACTTGCTGTCATAGTTTATCTAAGCATTTACGATGCAGGCCGGTTATTTATCGCAATGCCGTTTGTGCTGGCATGGGCGCTATCTCCCGTAGTAGCATGGTGGATAGGCCGGCCCCCTAAAAAACAAGAGGAATCCCTTTCGGAAGACCAGTTATTTTTCCTGCAAAAACTATCGAGAAAAACATGGGGCTTCTTTGAAACCTTTGTAATAGCAGAAGATAACTGGCTGCCGCCAGATAATTTTCAGCAAAGCCCGGAGCCTGTTACGGCCCACCGTACATCGCCAACCAATGTTGGCCTCTGCCTGCTGGCAAACCTCACGGCGTATGACTTTGGCTATATCAGCGCCGGCAAACTGCTGGAGCGCACAAAAAATACGCTCACAACTATGGGCGCTATGGAGCGCCATCGTGGCCACTTCTATAACTGGTACGACACTACAAACCTGCAGCCCCTGTACCCACGCTACATTTCAACTGTAGATAGTGGCAACCTTGCCGGCCACCTGCTCACGCTGCGGCAGGGCCTGCTGGAGTTGCAGCAAAAAAATATTCCGGCTATCAACATCTTTAAAGGCCTGCGCAATACGGCGTGGGTGCTCAATGAATACCTGGGTAATACAGATGGGGTCAAGCAGATAACAGATGAACTGGAATCAATAGCAAAACGCGAATCAATTGACCTCGTATCAGCCCGCGACTTTCTGGAAAGCTTCGCCATACAGGCGCAAAAAATAATGAGCAGCCTGCCGCAGGATGCTAACGCCGATGTGCAATGGTGGGCACAGGCTTTTGACAGGCAATGCAGGGAAGCAATAGAAGAGCTGGATATTTTAGAGCCCTGGTTGCTGTTGCCTAAAGCGCCCGATAAATTCAGGAATATCATCCCGTCGGGAAACAGGACGCTAACGGAACTGGCTGAATTGCCTGCAACACTATCTGTAATAGATGAGCTGGAAGCGGGAGAAAACACGAATGAAGAAAGGCAATGGCTGAACGACCTGCGCAAGTGCATTATACAGGTGGGTCATGTGGCAGCCGAAAGGCTTGAGGAGATAGAGAACCAGGCTGAGCAATGCATGGAGTTTGCCGATATGGCTTACGATTTCCTCTACGATAAAGGCAAGCACCTGCTCACCATTGGCTATAATGTAGATGAGCAGAAAAGAGATAGCGGCTTCTACGACCTGCTGGCTTCCGAAGCCAGGCTATGCACTTTCGTGGCCATAGCACAAGGCAAGCTGCCGCAGGAAAGCTGGTTTGCATTGGGCAGGCTGGTTACTAATATTGGCGGTGCACCGGTGCTGTTGTCGTGGAGCGGTTCCATGTTTGAATACCTGATGCCGCTGCTCGTAATGCCTACTTATGAAAACACATTGCTCGACCAAACGAATAAAGGCGTAGTAGAACGGCAGATAGAATATGGCCGCCAGCGCGGCATACCATGGGGCATCTCTGAGTCGGGCTATAATATGGTCGATGCCAGCCTCAACTATCAGTATCATGCATTTGGCGTGCCAGGCCTCGGTCTTAAACGTGGGCTGATAGGCGATTTGGTTATAGCGCCCTACGCCACTGCAATGTCGTTAATGGTATCGCCAAACGAGGCCTGCAAAAACCTGCAGCTGATGGTTGGCGAAGGTTTTGAAGGAAGCTTCGGTTTTTATGAGGCGATAGATTATACTTCATCGCGCCTGCCACGTGGGCAGAGCAGTGTTGTTATTCAATCTTACATGGCGCATCACCAGGGTATGAGCTTTCTATCGTTCGCATACCTCTTGCTAGATCAGCCTATGCAGAAACGCTTCGAGTCTGAGCTCCAGTTCCAGGCCACGCTTCTTTTGTTGCAGGAGCGCATACCAAAGATCAGCGTACCATATTCGCATACCACAGAGGCCGATGGTGAAAGCGTCATCTCAAGCAACCCGGAGCTTCGTGTTATCACTACGCCACATACGCCTGTGCCGGAAGTGCAACTGTTGTCCAATGGCCAATACCATGTAATGATCAGCGGTGCGGGTGGCGGATATAGCCGCTGGCGCAACCTGGCCATCACCCGCTGGCGCGAAGATACCACCTGCGACAACTGGGGCGTATTCTGCTATATCAACGACCTTGATAACAGTATTTATTGGTCTAATACTTATCAACCAACAACAAAACCAGGCAAGAGTTTCGAAGCTGTGTTTACACAGGGCCGCGCAGATTTCCGCCGTACCGATGGCAATATAGAAACGCATACCGAGGTGGTGGTGTCGCCGGAAGATAACATAGAGATGCGGCGCATCCACATCACTAATCGTTCGCTCAGAAGGAAGACGATAGAGATAACCAGCTATGCAGAGGTAGTCCTAAACTCAGCGGCTGCAGATGCTATTCACCCTGCATTTAGTAATCTTTTTGTGCAAACAGAAATACTGCCTGATCAGAATGCAATCATCTGCACACGGCGCCCCAGGTCTGCTACAGAGCAAACGCCATGGTTGTGCCATATCATTAAAGCCAATGGCGTAAAGGTAGAGGCGGTGTCTTATGAGACTGACCGCATGCAGTTCATAGGCAGGGGCAGTATTACCCGCAATCCTAAAGCTATGGATGAGCCCGGCCCGTTGTCGAACAGCCAGGGCTCTGTGCTAGATCCTATTGTTTCTATTCGTTACCGCATCACATTAGCGCCGGGGCAAACAGGCGTGTTCGATATGATACTCGGTGTTGCCAGCTCGCGTGAAGAGTGTAAAGCTCTTGTCTACAAATATCAGGACAGGCACCTTGCCGACAGGGTATTGGAACTGGCATGGACGCACAGCCAGGTGGTGCTTCGGCAGATCAATGCTTCAGAGTCTGATGCACAATTATATGGTCGCCTTGCGGGTTCTGTCATATACAGCAACCCGCTGCTACGTGCAGATACCACAATTATCACCAATAACAATAAGGGCCAGTCTGGCTTGTGGGGTTATGCTGTGTCTGGCGACATTCCTATTGTACTGCTGAAGATCAAAGATGCCGAAAACATAAACCTTGTAAGGCAACTGGTACAAGCTCACGCTTACTGGCGTCTGAAGGGTCTCACTGTCGACCTGGTGATATGGAACGAAGACCACGGTGGCTACCGGCAGACATTGCAGGATCTTATATCGGGTCTCATATCAGCCGGTGTCAGCGCTAGTTTCCGCGACATGCCGGGCGGAATATTCTTGAGGCCGGGCGACCAGGTATCACAGGAAGACCGCAATTTGTTTGAAACAGTGGCCCGGGTAATCATCTGTGATAACCAAGGCTCGTTGATAGATCAGGTAGGCCGAACCGCCGTTACAAAAACCGTCGTGCCGCGCCTGGTAGTATCGCCGCCGCCATATTCATTGAATACTTCTGTGACTATGCCCGATGATCTTTTATTCTTTAATGGCACAGGTGGTTTTACTCCCGATGGAAAAGAGTATGTCATAGCTGTTGACAAAGACAAACAAACACCTGCTCCATGGGTAAACGTTATTGCTAATGCCGATTTTGGAACAGTAGTATCAGAAAGCGGCCAGGCATATACATGGATCGAAAATGCCCATGAAGAGCGGCTTACCCCCTGGAACAATGATCCTGTAAGTGATGCCGGCGGTGAGCACTATTATATTCGTGATGAGGAAACAGGACAGGTATGGTCTCCTGCTCCATTGCCTGTTTGCGGATCGGGCTTGTATATCACCCGTCATGGTTTTGGCTATAGTATATTCCAGCATAGCGAAAATGGTATTTACTCGGAGATGTGTGTATTTGTAGATCTGGATAAAGCTGTTAAGTTCGCTACTATAAAGCTGCGCAACGATTCCGGCAGGCCAAGAAAGCTATCGCTAACAGGCTACATGGAGTGGGTGCTTGGCGATATGAGGCCGAAAACAGCCATGCACATTGTAGCAGAGGCCGACCCCACCACAGGCGCACTGTTTGCCAGGAATGCCTATATACCCGATTTTGCAAATAAGCTTGCTTTCTTTGATGTTGACGATGCAAGCAGAACATATACTTGCGATCGTGGCGAATTCATAGGTAGGAACGGTACACTGCGCACGCCCGATGCACTAACGCGAGCGCGCCTGGCCAACAAAGCAGGTACCGGCCTCGATCCTTGCGCAGCTATACAAGTAAAAATTGATCTCATTCCTGCCCAGGAAAAAGATACTGTATTCCGCCTGGGTGCAGTCAAGGAAGTGCACATCGCAGTAAATTTCGTTCGTGAGCTACGAGGTAATGAAGTGGCATTCGCGACACTAGAAAAAGTAAAGCAATACTGGGCGCAAACGCTTGGTGCTGTGCAGGTGGCTACGCCAGATATGGCGCTCAACGTTCTTATGAACGGCTGGCTTATGTACCAGACCATAGCCTGTCGCCTATGGGCGCGTAGCGGCTATTACCAGTCGGGTGGGGCTTTTGGCTTCCGCGATCAGCTGCAGGATGTTATGGCCATTGCCTATACCCGGCCTGAACTTGCTAAAGAGCAAATACTGCTATGCGCATCCCGCCAATACAGGGAGGGCGACGTGCAGCACTGGTGGCACCCGCCAACAGGCAGGGGAGTACGCACCCGTTGTTCCGATGACTTCCTTTGGCTGCCTTATGTTGCTGCTTATTATGTACAGCACACCGGCGATACTGGTCTTTTGGACGAGCAGGCGCACTTCCTTGAAGGCCGCCTGCTGAACGAGGAAGAGGAGTCTTACTACGACCTTGCCAATATTTCAAGGGATACTGCAAGTGTATATGACCACTGTGTCGCTGCTATAAAGAATGGGCTTCACTTTGGCGCTAATGGCTTGCCGCTCATGGGCTCCGGCGACTGGAACGATGGTATGGACATGGTGGGCCGGCATGGCAAAGGTGAAAGCGTATGGCTGGCATTCTTCCTGCACGATGTGCTGCGGAAGTTTGTAAAAATAGCAGAGCTGAAAGGTGATAGCGCTTTTGCACAGTACTGCACCGATGAAGCTGCAAAACTGAAAGTAAACATCAATAAAAGCAGCTGGGATGGCGGCTGGTACCGCCGTGGTTATTTCGATGATGGCACACCGCTTGGCTCTAAGGTCAACCCGGAGTGCAGTATAGACTCTATTTCGCAAAGCTGGTCTGTGCTCTCCGGTGCCGGTGAGCCTCAGCGCTCACTCGTGGCTATGGAAGCAGTTAACGACCGCCTTGTAGACAGGGCTAATTCGCTGATACAATTGCTCGATCCGCCGTTCGATAAGTCCGACATGAACCCCGGCTATATCAAAGGCTATGTGCCCGGCGTGCGCGAAAATGGAGGCCAGTACTCACACGCCGCTATATGGATGATCATGGCATTTGCCACATTGGGAGATAAAGTGCGCACATGGGAACTGCTGGAAATGATAAACCCGCTGAATCACGGCAATACGCCAGCCAAGGTAACAACCTACAAAGTAGAACCCTACGTAATGGCCGCTGATGTATACAAAGTGCCATCCCACCTAGGCCGCGGTGGCTGGACCTGGTACACCGGCTCCGCCGGATGGATGTACCAGGCCATTATACAATCCATGCTCGGCCTGAAGGTCACAGGTAACACCATGGCCATCACCCCATGCATTCCCGAAGCATGGAACTCGTTTACTATGCAATACAGGTATCACAGTACTCCCTATCAGATCACAGTGGAGCAAAAACAAACCATAGGCGAAACAATAATAAAGCTGGATGATGCAATACAGGAAAAGAACAGTATTGCCCTAATTGATGACGGCGACGAACACCATATTTTGATAACCATATTTAAGGTGTAAAGTATTATAGATTAGTAATAACATTGCCCGGAAAGCCCCATAGCTGTTCTGTCGTGGTGAGCCTAGTCGAACCATGACATGCTGGGATTATGAGATGATGCTAAATTGATAACGGCTTTATCATCTGTTCAGCTATATGATCTTAAGGTAGCATAACAGATGCCACTCATAATCATCCACAATAACTTTACCCTCAAAAACGCTCGCGGGAACTTGTAGTATAGCTATAGCCAAACTGCGATAGGGGGGTCCTTGCGCCTTTGTGTCTTTGCGGTAAAGATCTTATAAATCAGAGCAAGAAAAAGTACGGTAGTCCTCCCCGAAAAACACACTGAAACCCGCGCCACTAAAGCATTTTAAAGTCAACTAGCTATATGGATTTCGCGACCAAAATACAACTGCACTTTGGAGCCTTAAAACACGACATAAGAAGCTGCGCCTTTGCGAGAAACAATCAACGAGCATTGTAAAGACATGCGTACTCCTCCCCGAAAATCGCCCTCAAACCCTTGCTGGCAAAGCGTTTTATATATAATGTGGGAAAGCCCCTTTAGGGGTTTGGGGTTAGAAAGGATATCCTATACCAATGTTAAAAACCATATTCTCTTTCCTCCAGCTAGGGTCGCCGAAGTCGATCTGTTTAAACACCCACCGCTCATTTTCCGGCAGCCATGGCTTGCGCACAGGTATGCCCAGGTCCAGGCGAAGTATCAGTATCTTAAAATCAAACCGCAGCCCAAACCCTACATCAGCAGCCAATTCTTTATAGAAATTAGAAGTAAAAGTGCCGCCGGGTAATGCCGGGTTATTGTTATACAGCCATATATTGCCAGCATCATAAAATACGGCAGCATTCAGGAACTTATATATATTCTGCCTGATCTCTGCATTAAACTCCAGCTTTATATCGCCCAGCGTTTCTATATACGAATTGGCAGTGTCTTTAAAAGTGCCTGGCCCTAATAATCGTGAGGGAAAGCCCCGAAGGTCGCTATTGCCGCCCGCCCAAAACTGCTTGATGTTTGGCAGCACACTGGAATTGCCGTAAGGTATGCCCAGCCCTGCCATGATCCGTGTAGCAAGAGATGTGGAGTTGCCAAGGCGGCGGTAGTAGCGAAAGTCAGGTTGCAGCTTTATATATTGGGCATAGGTGGAGCCTAGCAGTGTTTGCGGGTTAGTCTTGTAGTCAGCCTTTTCCGCCAGTCCCAATAAATTGCCCGACAGGTCTATAAGCCCATCAAAGTAATAGGCATTCTTTTTCGGTATGCTGCCCTGCGAATTATAAGTGAACTCATACGTAGGGCCAAGAATGATACCGTCAAAAATTAAGTTACCATATAGCAGGTTGAAATCTCTGTCCCTGTTGAGCGTATCAGTCTTTACATAAGTAAAGTTTATGGGGTAAAACTGGTGTTCCTTATGCGGCCCCTCTTTCCAGTCGTAGCCATAAGATGCGGTATAAGAATTAATACGCAGCAGGTCCGACTCAGATTCATAATTGTACTTTAGCTTTATAATAGACCTTGGAAGAAACTGGCTCGATGTCTGAATATTAAGGAACGGCACAATAAACCTGGGGAATGAAAGATCTGTTTCAGCGCCAAAGTTGTAGATATTAGGCTGCTTTACCTCCCCGGAATACTGGGCCTCAAAGCCCCCGCTTATTTTAAACAGCAACTCTTCAGCGCCCTTAAATGCATTCCTGTTGCGCCAGCTAATGCTTCCTTCGGTACCGGCACGGTTGTCGTTTTGTGTAAGCGCACCTATCTCAAAACGTAACGACTTTTTAGGGTATGGGGTGAGATAATAAAACACGTCAAGCAAAGAATCCCCCGCGGGCTCAAAACGGTTCTTCACAAACTTGAATACACCCATATTTACCAGCCGGTTCAGCGTTATATTGTGGTCCCGCAGGCTATACTGGTCGCCTTTCTCCACTATCATTACATCCGGGAATATCTTCGGCTTGAAGGCTTTTTTATTGTCTATTATATTGTAATTCTCTATGATCACGTCATTGGCTTTGCTGGTGTCCTCGCTTTTGCCGTGCAGCTTATAGCTTGCATAGATGTAAATGTCGTTGGTGGTGTATGCGGTATAAGCCTCCTGTGGTATTTCTCTCTTTTTCAGCTTCACATACATATTCACCTTATTACCGCCAATAGAGCTGTCTACTATCACCAATATATAGTCGGGCTTAAAGTAAAAGTACCCAAGCTCCTTAAGCTCGGCGTCAATCCTGTTGCGTTCTCCCTTTACAAGTGCCAGGCTGTAAGGTGCGTCTGGTTTTAGCAAGGTCTTAAAAAACTCACTGTCTATCTTTTTAGCTATGTTGGAAGAGTCATTATTAAAATATACTTTATTGATCTTGTACAGGGGGCCTGTTGCCACATCAAACTTCGCGGTAGCCTTCTTTTTCTTATTCGTATCCATTCTTGCAGAGACAGATGCACTGAAATAGCCGCGGTTCTGAAGATAGTTAACCATTAGCTCTTTATTAAAGTTCAGGTTTACGCTGCTGGCCAGCACTGGCGGTTCGCCCACCCTATTACGCAGCCAGGGCCTGATGCCTTTTTTCTTCTTGGTATCGCCGGCCAGGTTGTAGAGAGTCAATTTTAGCCGTATGCCCAGCGTTTTGCTGTTTGTCTTTGGCCTTACACCGGCTGCCAGGTCGTTTTGCAAAGCCTTCTTGTTCTTCTTAGCTACTTCATTATCTACAATGTGCACCTTACTACCCTTAAACAAGCTGTCTCCTCCAGGTAAGTGCTTACTGTTGCTGCATGAAGTGGCGAGCAGCGCAAGAAATACAACAACCAATAAGTTACCTGGGTTTATCTTCAACATATATTTAAGGCATTATTTACTTTTGCCAGTCGACTCTTCTTTCTTTTTCTTCTTGAAAACATTCTTGAAGCGGTTGTAGTCAAGGCTTACAATAAAATTTACTCCGGTCTCCGTTACAAATCCTTCCAGCACACCTTCATCATATGCTTTCCGGTACGCGCGTACAGTATACCGCCCATCGGCAGACAATAAATAGTCTGCTGCAAGGTTAGACGGTACCAGTG
>Ga0206843_10099_pt1 | contig 29417 bp, 23 predicted proteins | sample Alteio_BWOrgCont_21_FD_152869 | JGI IMG/M metagenome (GOLD analysis project Ga0206843, IMG submission 152869) | Enriched cells from forest soil in Barre Woods Harvard Forest LTER site, Petersham, Massachusetts, United States -... | ecosystem: Environmental > Terrestrial > Soil > Temperate forest >...
TATACTGTGAACCAGATGATTCTCTATTTAGCGAGGGAATAAATTTTGCCGGAGGTAGTCCTGGTTTTTATTGCTGGATTGAAGACACGCTTTGCTAAACACTTCAACCAACCTGTGAACTTGCAAGCCGGAACGCCGAAGAAACATTAAGCGTGGAGACCGGACGGAGCAACGGATGCTTATCAACAAAGAACAATGTTGTTAATCTGATACATTTGATGCTTTTCTATTGATCTTCATTTTTTGGCTATTCTTCCTGTTTTTCAACTTCGTATTAAATTCTTTGGCGAAGGGGAAATATTCAATGGAAAAATGTTTGGACAGATAAGCGTATTTTTTTTCTCTTTTACTTAAAAATGCAGAATGATACCCCAGGCTGTAGAGGTAGCTTATTTGCTGCATCTTATCGTTGTTTATAATAAGTCCAATGCCCATGGGTTCGCCTGAGTTGCTTAAATATTTCAGGGAGTCTTTCACAATTTTCTGGTGGTGCGGTTGCACAGCAGGGTACCCAAAATATACGATCACATAATCGTTGCTTTCGCTATTAATGATGTTGTTTGGTATGGCCTTGAGGTTTGCATCAAGGAGTTTGCCCGCAAACTGTTTTTTCGTAATAAACTCTATATCGGTGTCCATAAAATAGTAGACGGGGCAATAATCAAAATTATCTTTGAAGTCCCTGACCATCGCGTCTCTTTCACCAATAATGTCATTATTAAGCTCCTCTAATTGCGCATAGCGTTTGTCTTTTGTAAGGGCCGCTATACGGCTCTGCTCGGTCTTTAACTCTACCAGCACGGCGACAGGATATTGGCGCGATGTAGAATCACCTGCGTAAGCGGTACAAAAAACTATTGTGATAAAGAATGTGACCAGGGATACTTTTATGGCGCTATTTTTCATAATTGAATTCAAAGATATTCGATTTGCGGTTTTTTGCACCGGCTACCGGGCTAAATTGGGTCAAAAAATAATGCCCCGAATTTTCGGGGCATTATGACTACAATTTATATCTATTTACTGTTCTTCACCGCCACCGCCATCGGTAGTGCCGCCTTTTTGCTGCAGCAGCTCTTTAACTTTTGGCCCTAATGCCTGCATCTTCATGTAGATGTTCTTGGCAGTAACCGAATCCCCCATCTGGTAAGCAGTGCTGCTTAGCGACTGCATGATCTGGAATTGCTGCCTTACATCATCTGCCATAGCGGCTTTGCTGTCTTCTGGCAGGGTAGCTACCCAGTTTACGTCGTCTTCTGAGTTTCTTACTATTTTCATGGTCAGTGCATTTGCCTTGGCAAGTGCGCCAGCATGATAGTAAGATGCCGCAACAAAGTAAGCCGTATAATCGTAGGCATAAGAGTGCTCAGTTATTCCGCTCATCACCTTATCAAGTACCTGTACTGCTTTGTCTTTTTTACCTTCTGCAGTAAGCTGGTTAGCTATGAATGAACCATCCATACGGTAGGTAACAAACTCGTGGCGGTTAGGCTCATCGAAGTATACATCGTTTCTTTCGCCACCACCCCAGATAAACTTATTCATATACAGGTCGTAGCTCTTATCTGTATTTATGATACCCAATACCTGCTGATTTACCTTAGCTGCGTCAGCGTATTTATAAGGCATCAGGCGGTATACATTACCTTCCATGTGCAGATAGTCGCCGGTACCACCATAGTCGCCCTGGCGCAGGCCGGCATCAAAGTACAGTGGGCGTTTCCAACCCTCGTTAGCCACCGCAGCTATAATGTTCAGGATAGCCAGGTCGCTCTTGTAAGCCAGCGTTTTAGGATAAGAGAACTTCATGTCGGTAATGATACGTGCGGTATCTGCAGCCGGCACCATATCTTGCTGCACCAGTTGATCTTTGCTCAAAGATTGTACAAAGAAATTCTTAGTAGGCATGTAGTTCGAAGCCTCAGAGCCGCGCTGCCCTTTATTTGCAGGGTCATCACTGTTCATAAAGTTGCATATATCGTACAGGTTGAAGTACTTATCTTCTGGTATCTGCGGGTTCTTGAAATATGATATGTAGTTATGATGATCGCCTACATAATCTTTTTTCTTCCACACCATAGGTACCGCATCAGCGTCGTTGATCTTATAATTGAGCTGATCTACATACCAGTCGATACCTAACAGGCTGGTGTTGATGACGCGCACATCTTTGCGGAAGCCTTCAACCTCCTGTATATACCACAGCGGGTAAGTCTGGTTATCACCAAAGGTGAACAGTACCGCATTAGGCGCACAACAGGAGAGGGTGTTATGTGCCACTGCGCGGGCCAGCGTCTTTTTAGAGCGGTCGTGGTCTTTCCATTCTACATTTGCCATAAGCGCAGGCACTGCTACAAACGAAAGTGCAATGGCTCCGTAGGCTGCAACAGGGTCTTGCACTGCTTTTTTGAACCATTGGTGCAACATCAGTACGCCAAGCCCTATCCACACAGCGAAAGTATAGGTACAGCCCGCAAATGCGTAGTCGCGCTCACGTGGTTGCAGAGGTGGCATATTCAGGTAAATGCCAATGGCAATACCGGTAAAGAAGAACAGCGTAGCCACAATGATACCGTCTTTCTTATTACGGTTGAACTGGAACACCAAACCCATAATACCGAGGATCAATGGCAGGAAGTACAGCTTATTATGTGCATCGCTATCGCTGTAGCCGGAGCCCATTTTGTCGGTATCGCCCATGCCACGCATTTTGTCTACAAAGGTGATCCCTGATATCCAGTTACCCCTTTGCGGGTCGCCCTGGCCTTCAATATCATTTTGCCTGCCTGCAAAGTTCCACATAAAGAAGCGCCACCACATCCAGTTCATCTGGTAACCAAAGAAATACCTCAGGTTATCTGCTCCAGATGGCTCGTCGTTTTGACCGAGGCCTAAGAACTGCCTGTAGAAGTTCATGTGGCCAGCCTCATTATTGTCGTATATACGTGGGAAGAAATGCTTTTCGTCGCCATTATACACTGCTTCCATCTTTTTGCCTACTTGCACATACTGATCTTTGCCTTTCACGTTCATCTGCGAGTATAACTTGCCAGACGTGTCGATGTCGCTCCATTTACTAGTATAGTATGGACCGAAGAGCAGTGGCTGCTGGCCAAACTGCTCACGGTCGACGTAGTCGAGAAAGGTGAGCGGGTTGTCAGGGTTCGTCATATCTATCGGTACATCGGCACGTGAGCGAACGATAGCTGAGAAATAGCTGGAATAACCAATAATGATGAACATAACACACAATACACTTGTATGCAGTAAGTGCAAGCCGCGTTTTTTAGCGAACAGCAATAAGAATATAAGCAACGCAGAAACCAGCACCAGGAATGTAATAGCACCGGTATCGAAGCTGGTGCCGAAGTTGTTGGTGAACATGATGTCGAACACAGATGCCAGCCTTGGGATATACTGGATAACGCCAAACTGAACGAAGGCCAGTACCACGCAGCCCATAATAAATGCGATGATAGTGCCTTTGTAAGTGGCTTCGTAGCGCTTGAAATAGTATACCATAGCTATCGCAGGTATAGTAAGCAAGTTGAGCAGATGCACACAGACAGACACACCTATGAGATAGGCGATGAGCACAAGCCAGCGGTCGGCATGCTTTTTATCGGCTACGTGCTCCCATTTAAGTATGGCCCAGAAAGTGATAGCTGTAAAGAAAGAAGAGGTACCATAAACTTCCGCCTCAACAGCAGAGAACCAAAATGTATCGGAAAAAGTATAAGCCAAAGCACCAATAAGGCCTGCTCCCATAATAAGGGTTAGCTGATTATTATCTGGTTCTGTATTACTAGTATTATCAGGTACTACAAGTTTTTTAGCAAAGTGGGTGATCGTCCAGAAAAGGAATAATATAGAAAGAGCACTGGTAAGGGCTGATAAAGCATTAATGAATGTTGCAGCGCCTACTGTACCGAGCGTACTTACAGACGGAGCGCCTGTGACAGCACCGCCACCTGAGAATATTGCAAATAACCGCTGCACGAGCATAAAGAACGGCGCTCCCGGAGAGTGGCCTACCTCGAGCTTATACGCACACGAGAGAAACTCGCCGCAATCCCAGAAGCTGACGGTAGGCTCCATGGTTTTTAAATAGACAATAAAGGCAATAGCACCTGTAATCCAACCGACGAGGTTGTTGATCTTGCGATAGTTCATGTTATTTTATTAGAAAGCGACAAAAATAACAAAAGTTGTCAGTTTGCCGTTTTTTTTTGCTCCACAGGTAGTTAATTATGGTTAATTGGAAATAAAGGGGTGAATAACCTTGAAACCCTTTTCAAATCAATGCAGGAGCGTAGCTCAGAGGTTTGTAATGTAAGCGCAAACGCGAGCACATAGCTATGGAAATTTCAATTTGTGTTATTTTTAATTTAGAACTGAAGTCGGGCTTAATTGAATTCTGAAACTACATGAGCAAGTTATTGAGATTCTTCAGCTGGTCTCCGGTTAATACCTGTGCCAGCTGAACGTCGGGTATGTTCCTTAATTCACGGGCTATGTCCATGGCATCAATTTCCGGGGAGGCTGTTTGCACCATCCATACATAGTCCAGGTGTTTGGCTTCAGGGAGCAATGTTTCCGCACCGTTCTTTAATTTGTAGAGCAGGTATTTATGCGAGCTGTTAGGAAACAGGTACTGGTATATGGGAAAATAGTATTGGTTGTCTTTTTTCTGTGATGATATAACCTGGTCGGGGTCGCGCTCAAAGTTTATGTCGAAATGCCTGTTGAGCATCCAGCAAAGATGGTAGCCAGGTGTGGCAGTTGCTATGCCGACCATTGCAGTATCTGCAAAAAAGCCTTCCTGCATAGCAGCCATATCTAACACCAGTTTCGCCATGATACATCTTTCTGATAACGCTGGTAATTATTATTAGCGTAAAAGATCCCAAAAATAAATAAAAGCTATTTATAAAAAACTGTTGTTTTATCCTGCAACTATTTACTTTTGAGGCTAAGTTGAATTTTAAATCTTTGCGTATAAATTTGCGCGCTTAAAAAATAATTCATGATCGACGTTTTGCTGGGGTTGCAATGGGGGGATGAAGGCAAGGGTAAGATAGTAGATTATCTTGCCGGTAAATACGATGTTATAGCAAGGTTCCAGGGTGGGCCGAATGCAGGGCATACCCTGTATGTAGATGGTAAGAAGGTAGTGCTGCGTACCATACCATCGGGCGTATTTCATACTCACTGCCTTAATCTTATAGGAAATGGCGTGGTTATAGACCCGGGATCATTAAAAGGCGAGATAGAGCAGCTGATACCGCTGGTGCCTGACGTGCTGGACCGGTTGTTTATAGCCCACAAGGCCCACCTGATACTGCCGACACACCGGGCGCTGGATGCAGCATCGGAAGCGGCGAAGGGTGAAGATAAGATAGGCTCTACGCTAAAGGGCATAGGCCCGGCGTATATGGATAAAACAGGCAGAAATGGCCTGCGCATAGGCGATATAATGGGTAAAGACTTCAGAAAGAAATATGACAAGCTGACCCAGAAGCATGTGGAAATACTAAAACAATACGGCCCAAAAATAGACTGGCAGGAATGGGAAACGCCATTCTTTGAAGCGATAGATTATTTGCGGTCTTTACAAATAGTAAATGCGGAATATTGGCTGGATACCAAGCTGAAAGATGGCAAGCGCATACTGGCAGAAGGCGCCCAGGGCAGCATGCTGGACATTGATTATGGTACCTATCCATTTGTTACTTCATCCAATACTATTGCTGCAGGCGTATGCAATGGGTTGGGAGTAGCACCATCTACGATAGGGGAGGTGTATGGTATCACCAAGGCATACTGTACCCGCGTGGGCAGCGGCCCGTTCCCTACGGAACTGGATGACGAAACAGGAGAAGAACTGCGCAGGATAGGTAATGAATTTGGGGCTGTGACCGGCAGATCTCGCCGTTGTGGATGGATAGACCTCGTAGCGCTCAAGTATACGGTGATGCTTAGCGGCGTGACTAAGCTGATTATTACAAAGGCTGATGTGCTGGATAGTTTTAGCCCGGTTAAAGCCGCGATAGCATACCTTGCTGATGGCAAAGAGACTAAGGAACTGCCTTACGATCTTTGTGATGTAGACATTGCCCCTGTATACCAGGAATTTGCCGGCTGGGACAAGCCGATAAGTACCTGCACTACTTATGAAGAAGCGCCGCAGATATTTAAGGATTATTGCCGTTTTGTAGAGAATTACTTAGAGACGAAAATTGCTTACATCTCCAATGGAACAGGCAGGGAACAACTATTGATTATTTCCTAAAAAAAAAATTATTTTTTTTTAAAAAAATTTGGCAATTTCACCAAACTATTAAAATTTTACGGGATCAAGTTTAAGAGGTATGAAATCAAATACGGACAAAAAAACGCCAAGCAAAAAAAGTGCTCCCGAAAGCACCAAACCGGTAGCAAAAAAAGCTTCTACTAAACCTAAGAAGGCAGATGAGGACGATGATGAAGATCTTGATGAAGAGATTGACACGCCGTCGAAAAAATCTGCTTCGAAAAAATCTACCTCATCTGTTGCCAAAAAGAAAAAAGTGGATGACGATGATGACGATGACCTGGATGATGAAGATGTAGATGATGCACCAAAGAAAAAAACTGCGGCAAAGAAAACCGCGCCCAAAAAAAGTAAATCGGCTGATGATGACGATGATGACGACCTGGACGAGGAAGACGACGACTATGGGAAAGAGGAGGAGGAAGACTATGATATAGAGAAGGAATTTGAAGAATTTGACTTGCCGAAATCAAAGAATAAAGCCGCAAAGAAGAAATCGTCGAAGGATGATGATTTTGAAGTGGATGAAGAGTTTAAGGACCTTGGCTTCTTCTCAGAAGGCGGCGGTGGTGGATTTGACGATGACGACGATGACTTCTAAAATATAAGAGGATAGATAATCCGCAGCAATTGCAAAGACATATAGCTACTTTTGAACTTGCGGGAATGCAGGTGAAAGAAATAAAAGAAAGGATGCTGAATTGGGCTAACCAATTCAGCATCCTTCTTTTTTTGGATAGTAATAATTACGAATCAGCACATGGCACTTATGAATGCCTGGTGGCAACGGAGGCTGTTGAGATGGTCTCGTGCCCAGCTGATTTCGCCCAACAGACTGGTACAACGGACTTCTTATCTCAGCTACAACATTTGCATGATAGCCGGAAAGACTGGATATTTGGCCATATAAGCTATGATTATAAAAACCTGCTGGAACCAAAACTGGTATCATCTCATTCTGAGAAAAATGGGTTCCCGCTACTGCATTTTTTTGTGCCGCGTACGGTTTGCTATATCAATAAGGAACAAACAATACTAACGATAGAAACGCTCGATGATCCAGGAAATGTTTACCAGGATATTTGCGCAGCTGAGCTTTTGAATAGCGATAGACAGGTGCCCAAGCTGCAATTCACGGAGGTTATTGACAAGGAAAGTTACCTTTCCACTATTTCTAAACTGCGGCAACATATAGCAGATGGTGACTGCTATGAGATCACTTTTTGTAATAAGGGTTATTGTGAGGACGCCAATGTATTGCCTGTCAATGTATTTAAGGCGCTAAGTGCATTATCACCTGCTCCATTTGCGGCCTATTACCGCCTTAATGAGCAATATATGATGTGTGCCAGCCCCGAGCGGTACTTGAGAAAAGAAAGCAATAAGATATTATCGCAGCCAATAAAGGGAACTGCACCCCGCCATACCGACCGCGCAAAAGATGCACAAATAAAAGAGACACTCCGAAATGATATAAAAGAACGGGCAGAGAATGTAATGATCGTAGACCTGGTGCGCAACGACCTGGCGCGCTGCTGTGAGGTAGGAAGCATACAGGTAGAGGAACTCTTCGGTATTTATTCCTTCCCACAGGTGCATCAGATGATCTCGACGATAAGTGGCCAGCTAAAAGCAGATGTACCGTTTACCGATGCCCTTCGCTACTCCTTTCCTATGGGCAGTATGACAGGGGCGCCAAAATATAAAGTAATGCAGCTGATAGATGAATATGAGCAAGCTGGAAGGGGATTGTTTTCTGGCACAGCCGGGTATATTTCGCCAGGTGGTGATTTTGATTTTAATGTTATCATCCGCAGTATATTTTATAATGAGGCATCTAACTACCTGTGGTACCAGGCCGGCGGCGCTATTACTTATGACAGTAACGCAGAGCGCGAATGGGAAGAGATGCAACTGAAAGCCTGGGCGCTGCAGCGCATACTTTCTTAAGTTATTTATGCTTGTAGATCTCGTACTGGTCGAATTTATTTACCAGCAAATAGTTATCGGCAATAAGCAGTGGTAATTGATCATCTCGCTGCCTGATGTAGTATTGTTCATTGCCGGTAGGGCACTTGCTGGTTTTTACTCCTTTTTTGCTGCAAATGTAGTAGCAATAAAACGCGACATCAGAGAACGCGGCCGTATTGCCCGGCTGTATAAAACTGAGCCCTTGAACTACGGTGGTATAAGTAGCATTTACATCAATTTCATAAAGCGTATTTTTTAGAGAAGCCTTATTGGTGCTAATGAAATGAATGGAAAACAATAACAGCATGGTTGCGAAAACAACCTGTTTGAAGGGCAGCTTAGTTTTTGAAAGAATAGTGGTTGCCAGCCTGTAAGCAAGTAATAAAACGGCTGCGAGTGAAATGCTGTATTGTGCTATCAGGTTGCGCTCAAAAGGCAGGCGGCGCATGATTATAGCAATAAGTAAAAAGGTAATCCACATGCATAGCCAAAATAGGCCAAATAGCTGTGTGGCCTTGTTTTTCCTATCGAATAATAATAGGAGGGGCGTAAGAAACAACGGTAGATTGAACGGGATGTTATTCCAGTGGATATTGGAAAAGATATGGTCAATATTTGGGGAGAGCGCAGGGAACATCCATTGCAGGAATGCACCTACGCCTGCGTTTTTGAAAACGGTGATAGAGGCTACATAGTCGTTATTAATGATGGACTGAAGCCCGGAAAAACATAAGGCAGGCAGGTAAAACAGGAATGCAAGGAGTATTGCCGCCAGCTGTGCTTTCCATAATGCAGATAAAGATCTTTTATAAAGGAACTGGTACAACAGCATAAATACCAGCTGTGCCACATGCATGTATAAAAAAGAGGGCAGGCAGAAGTAGCCGATAGCGCTACACAGGGCATTTATAAATAACCACCGGGCATGGGATGTGCTTAAGTAGGAAAAAAGAGCAATGACCATGCCCCATTGTGCGAGGAGATAACACTCATAACCTCTTGCCTGGAAACTAAAGCCCCATACCGGGAACTGGAGGGCAAGCGTAATACAAGCCAATAACGCTAACCACCGATTGGCCATAAACTGTTTCAGCCAGAAGAATAAGGCTATTATTAAAGTGCAATAAGCCAATAGTGAAATGATACGACCTGTTGCCACTTTATCATCTGCCAAATGAAATAGTATGGAGTTAACAAGGTTGAAAAACAAATGATTATTGGGGAGCATGTAATAAGAGACACACTGGAACGGGTGTATGCCTGCGGCATTTTGGGCTGAGAAAACCTCGTCGTAGGCCGGTAGTGTTATTCCATTGCCCCATAACCACAATCCAAATACGGTGCATATGCCAATGATAAGAGGTGATATATCATTGGTGTCGTAGGTTAACGTACGTGTTATGTGGGGTGCGCCACGTTTAATAAAGCCCCGCAAATACCATGATACAATTATAGCTATGAGCACAGCTATAATGCAATACATATTCCCGTCGGATTTTATACCGGGGGTGAAAAAGCTGGTTGACCAGCCAGCGCAATGATAAAAGCAATTATTAAGGCCTACATACCATGCTGCCAGGTAATTGTGCCCTGACAGCAGGTAGAAGCCGCAGAACACAACGGTACTTACCAGGAAAAGCAGAGAACCCCCCAAAAATATACTTCGGAAAGCCTGGTTATTTATTTTTATTTCTTTGATCACTCACAATAGATTGCGCTATTAAAGGTATACAGTGGCGGGTGGCCACACAAGTATGGTAAGCTAAATGGCTTGTTTATGGGATTTTATCAATCATTTGTGTAAAAAGGTTTGTCTTTTTCCCAAAAGCTTCTTTCTTTTGCACTCTGAACGAACAGTTCGATTGTGTAACGGTAGCACAACAGACTCTGACTCTGTTTGTCTAGGTTCGAATCCTAGTCGAACTACTGGTAAAACGAAAGAAGGCTTGACTGGCAACAGTTTCAAGCCTTCTTCATTTGTTGGTTTACACATGGGTTACATTTTCTCTATATCGTAGTAGTCAAACTTTACTGCTTGATCCAAAACACAGGCAATTTTTACTTATAACAAAAAAGGAAACCAATATGTGGTTTCCTTTTAGTAGCGAGAACAGGGATCGAACCTGTGACCTTCGGGTTATGAGCCCGACGAGCTACCGCTGCTCTATCTCGCGATGTGGGTGCAAAAGTAGGGGTTGTATGCTTACCAAACAAACTTATTCTGTGTTAAAAGTATCACAATGACATAATTGTTTATTTGCGGTGCGATGTTATTGCCGTTTAACATACTTACAATATGAACTAATCGATCTTAGCGCATACCTTTATATCACTAAATAAGATAAATGCCAGGAAACGATAAGAAAAAGAACAAGCAAGCAGCACCGGATAGTAAAGTATATACCGGTAAGCTGGAAATAACGAGAGGAGGGATGGGTTTTGTAGTGGTAGAAGGAATGGACAAAGACATAATGGTGAAGCCAGACCACTTGTTTACCGCGCTTAATGGTGATGAGGTAACAGTGGAAACCCGGGGATTTGGCAACAATAATAAACGCATAGAGGGGATCATAACTGATGTGGTGCGGCGCAAACAATCTGAGTTTAGCGGCAGGGTAGAGGTACACCCTCATTTTGCGTTTGTGGTGCCGGATAGTGATAAAATGCCGGTGGATATTTTTATACCGCTGCACCTGCTCAATGGCGCGAAGAATGGCGATAGCGCCATGGCGAAAATTGTAGAGTGGAGCGGTAAGACCAAGAACCCGGTGGGCGAGATAATCAGAGTGCTTACCAATGAATCGATAAACGAGGTGGCGATGCAAGGGTTGCTGGCAGAGAATGGTTTCCCGCTTTCTTTTCCGGATGATGTGATGGAAGATGCGGCGCGGTACCCGGAGGGTGTGGATAAAGAAGAGATAAAAAAACGTAAGGATATACGCGACATCCTTACCATGACGATAGACCCTGTGGACGCGAAGGATTTTGATGATGCGCTATCGTTCAGAGAAATGAAGGGTGGCTGGTATGAGGTAGGGGTGCATATAGCTGATGTAAGCCACTACATAACGGTTGATTCGGCTCTGGATAAGGAGGCTTATCGCAGAGCTACGAGTGTTTACCTGCCAGACAGGGTTTCGCCGATGCTGCCAGAGCGGTTGTCGAATGAGCTTTGTTCCTTACGGCCTAATGAAGATAAGTATACCTTCTCGGCTATTTTCCAGATCAATAAACAAGGTAAAATAAAGGACTACTGGATAGGGAAAACGGTGATTCATTCGGACCGGCGGTTTTCTTATGAGGAGGTGCAGGAGATAATAGAGGGCGCTGACGGCGACTATGCGAATGAGCTGCATGTGCTCAATGGTATTGCCCAGGTTCTTCGCGCCCAGCGTTTTAAGAAAGGCGCTATTAATTTCTCGTCGCAGGAAGTAAGGTTTAAGCTTGATGAGACCGGCAAGCCAATTGGTATAGTGGTAAAGGAGAGCAAGGAAGCGCACCAGTTGATAGAAGAGTTTATGCTGCTTGCCAATAAAACGATAGCGGAATATGTAGGTGGCATAAAATATAAGGATGGGCCTGTACCTTTCCCTTATCGCGTTCATGATGTGCCGGATGAGGATAAGCTGAGGATGTTCTCGTTGTTTGCAGGGCGCTTTGGTGTTAAGTTTGACCTTAGTTCACCAGAGAGTATTTCACGGTCTTTTAATAAAATGCTGGAGAGTGTAAAGGGTAAACCTGAGCAGCATGTGCTGGAGCAGCTGGGTATACGCACGATGTCGAAGGCTGTTTATACTACTGATAACATAGGGCACTATGGGCTTGGGTTTGTGCATTATTGTCATTTTACGTCACCTATACGCAGATACCCTGACGTGCTGGTTCACAGGATTTTACAGCAGTGTATTGAAGGCAATATTCACCCGATAAAACATCTTGAGGCACAGTGCCGCCACTGCTCTGACCAGGAGCGGAGGGCAATGGATACGGAGCGATCTGCCAATAAATATAAGCAGGTGGAATTTATGGCCAGCTATGTGGGCGAAGATTTTGACTCGATCATTAGTGGGGTAGCATCGTTTGGGTTTTGGGCGGAGACGGTGGAGCATAAGTGTGAGGGAATGGTGTCGATCTCTGACCTTGCGGAGTTTGATGATTTTGAATTTAAGGAGAGCGAATATGCCTTGGTGGGGCATAGCACAGGTATGCGGTTTGCGATGGGCGATAAAGTGAGGGTGAGAGTAGCTGCTACCAATCTTGCTAAACGCCAGATAGACTATGCGGTGCTTGAAGTGCCGGAGCTACCGAGGAACAAGAGAAAGCAATTGCCACCATCAGCTGATGGCAGGGCGCCCGGACGAAATAAGGATAGCCGAGGCTCGCGGCAAGGTGGCAAAAAGGATGGCAAAAAACAGAACAATACAAAACGCAAAAAATAATTCATGCATTCATATACTGATATTGCGAAGCTCTTTGAAGAACGCTTTATTACTACATTACCTTTTCCTGAGACCCCATCAACACTTTATGACCCTTGCAGGTATCTGCTGCAGCTGGGGGGTAAGCGTATACGGCCGGTGCTGTGTGTGATGGCCAATGAGCTGTTTAACGAGATAAGTGAAGATGCGTGGTATGCGGCTATGGGTATAGAAATGTTCCATTCTTTTTCGCTGGTGCATGACGATATAATGGACAATGCCCCGCTGAGGCGTGGCAAGCCGGCGCTACATGCAAAGTATGGCCTTACCTCTGGTATACTTTGCGGGGATGTGATGAATATTTATGCTTATGAGCAGATAGCCCAGATCCGCAAGGCGCTGCCGCAAGTGTTGCACTTGTTTAACCGGACGGCGATAGCAGTATGCGAAGGGCAGCAGTTGGATATGGACTTTGAGTCGCGGAATGATGTGCGTATAGAGGAGTATATACACATGATAACGCTGAAAACATCTGTGTTGCTGGCTTGCAGTCTGAAGATGGGCGCGCTGGTGAGCGGTGCGCTGGGTGATAATGCGAATAAACTGTATGCCTTTGGGGAGAACCTGGGCATTGCTTTTCAGCTGCAGGATGATTATTTGGATGCATTTGGAGATTCTAGTAAGCTGGGCAAGCAAAATGGTGGTGATATAAAGGCCAATAAGAAAACTTATCTACTGCTGAAAGCCATGGAAAATGCAAGCCCGCAGCAACGAAGGGAGGCTGAACGGCTGATGAAAATGGATACAGAAGATAAGGTAGCGACTTTCCTGGCGATTTATACAGATACGGGCGCTGATACTGCATGCCGTGAGGCTGTAGCGCTATACTCAAAAAGGGCTTTTGATTGCCTGGAAGATGTGGCCATACCATCGAAACGAAAGGAACCATTGCGGGAACTGGCCAATTATTTGCTGCTTAGGGATAAGTAGATCGACGACTGTTTTTCTTAAATTTGCTAAAACCTGAGTAAATGGAATTTGCGGACCTTAATATAAATAACAGCTATTCTTACGCTGATTATTTAAAATGGAACTTTAAGGAGCGTGTGGAATTGATCAAGGGCAAGCTATTTAAGATGAGCCCTGCCCCTAACCGGATGCATCAAGGACTATCAATTTATTTATCTAATGAGTTATACAATTATCTAAAAGGGAGCAAGTGTAAAGTATATACTGCGCCATTTGATGTTCGCCTGCCGGGCAAATCTAAAGAAGACAAGGATATAGTTACCGTATTACAACCCGATATTTGTGTGGTATGTGATCAATCGAAACTGGACTACAGAGGTTGCGTTGGCGCTCCTGATATTGTGGTGGAAATTTTATCGCCCAGTAATAACGTTGTGGAACTGAAGAATAAATATGATGTGTATGAGCAAACTGGTGTCACAGAATATTGGGTTGTTTCGCCGCAGGATAAAACGTTTCTTGTTTATACGCTGCGTGATGGAAGGTACGCGGCATCGCGGCTGATGGTGGCGGGAGATGTAGTTGTTTCCTCATTTTTAGATGGATTTTCTATAGATCTTACTGACCTATTCGACAGTATTAATTAATCAACGCTGAGGCCTTTATTCTTTCATCAGTAAGCTGTTCTATTAACCATTTATCATTAACAATTAACCATTAAAAAGATGAATTACTGGCTCGTAAAATCAGAACCTTTCAAGTATAGCTGGGACCAATTTGTAAAGGACAAAAAGACCTTTTGGGATGGGGTGCGCAACTATGCTGCGCGCAATAACATGCGGGCAATGAAAAAGGGTGATCATGTGTTTTTCTATCATAGCAATGAAGGGCTGGCAATTGTGGGTATAGCGGAAGTGGCTAAGGAAGCTTACCAGGACCCTACGACCGATGATACAAACTGGGTGGTGGTGGAATTAAAGCCGGTAAAAGCACTGCCTAACCCCGTGACGCTGGCTGATATTAAGGCCGACAAGTCGCTGGAGGAGATGCAACTGGTAAGGCTGGGGCGGCTATCAGTGAGCGCTGTAACGCCCGAGGAGTATAAGAAGGTGCTGAAGATGGGCGGATTATAGCCTGATTAGCTAATGTGATGATTAGTTGATTTGTGTTGCGTAAGGGATGGTTTACAACATCAATTATTTTCGATGATGTCAAATGATATAATTGTTCCACAAGAGCTACCTATTTTCAGAATGGTGGGAACAAAAAAGAATGAAATATAATGTGGGTCTGGTGATTGCCGGTATTTCTGCATTTATTCTTTATATCACCATATTGGAAATAAAGAGCGGAATGGATACCCAAAATATGGATCCTGAAAAATATGAATTTACCTTATTTACTACATTATTTCAAGGAATTGGTTATTTGATAATGATGGGTATTGCGAACCTATTCTATTTTCTTGGACCTTTTTCTGATAAGATATTTAATAGGAAGAATTCGGAGTCCTTTCGGAACAAGTTATACACTGCTGGTTTTTGGTTCTCTTGTTTACTGCCATTTTCTGTACCTGTACTAGTCCTGATTTTTGTTTAAGAGTTATTTGCCGATGTAGCTTAATCAATTATATGATCGACATCTTCGAAGATGAAGTTACAGTTGCCGTTAGTTGTGTCTATGCGGTATTTTAACCCGATCATTTGTGCTCCGTTGTAACCTTGTGCTGTAAAGCCGCGGTGATTTTTACCTTGTGAAAAATCCATCATCATTTTGGCACAGAGGCCGTTCCCTTGTACATATATTCTTATCAGTAGTTTGTGATCTACGGTATCTCTTCCATTGATCCAGAATGATAATTTGTCTTGGGGAATCTGATTTAGCTGGTTTGCCAACTCTATTTTATACTCTTTGGCGATGGGTGGATATTTCTCGAAGATGGGGTTGGTGTTCTTGCATTCCGGTCTGTCACAGGAATTGATAGAACAGATAATGGCTGTAATAGTGAGTAGGTGTGGATTTCGCATATTTGTAAAACAAATAAACGGGGATAGAGTGGTTTTATTTTATAAGTAGCCCTGATGGCGCATTTTTGGCTAAAGCCTGTGATTTTTATCATTAACCCCGGCCTGAAGACCGGGGCAACTAATAGTCAGTAATTAATTTGAGATTGTATGGATTTTGATTGATATAACTACTTATTTGTGTAGCTGAGCTTGCAGTTCCTTTGTGGTCTTTGTACTGCCGTCGTGGCTCCAGCCGGGTGGTTGGATGAGGTACTTTATCTTATCTTTTATAGAGGTGGCTTTGCGCATATCCTTGCCAATCTCTTTCCATTCGTGGGTGACGATATGGATGGGGTGGTATGGCTTTTCTATTGGTTTTGTAATGCCGTAGTGTGGGGTTTCGTCGGGCAGTTCTTCCTGGAAGGTCCCGAAAAGCCTGTCCCAGAAGATGAAGACCATCCCCATATTTTTATCGAGGTAGGGGACGTTGCTGGCGTGGTGTACCCTGTGGTGAGATGGGGTCACGAATATATACTCTACCCAACGGGGCAGTTTTTTGATCGCCTGCGTATGTACCAGTATGCCATATATCTGTGTGAAGGAATACATAAACACAACATCCATGGGGCGGAAGTTGAGCAGCATTAATGGTATGAAATACAAATATTTATAAACCGGCATAAAAACCGATGACCTGAAGCCTGTAGACAGGTTATATTCAGGGGAGGAGTGGTGGGTAACGTGCACCGCCCAAAATAGTCTGCTGCTATGGTCTACAAAATGTTCCAGCCAAAAAAGGAGATCTTCGCCAAACAGTAGTATTATCCAATAAATGATTGGATTCCAGTTAATTGAAAGGTGGTACTGAAAGAAAAAATTAAGTATGGTAAGGCCTATAAATAAACGCAGTATTATATCTATACCTGAATTGAGTAAATTGAGATAGATATTTACAAATGTTTCCTTCCAGCTATAAAATTTCCGGTGGTTGAAGTTGCTTAGAAGTATCTCAAGCGGAATAATTATAGCATATATAGGTACGGAAAACAGCCACAATATTTGTTTCTGAAGCTGGTCCATTATTAAGTTAAAAGTCAAAAGTTAAAACCAAAAAGTGTACTCATTTTCAAGTTAAAAGTCAGAAGTTAAAACCAAAAAAAGTATGCTCATTTTTTAAGTTAAAAGTCAAAAGTTAAAACCAAAAAGTAGTCCGTTTTTAAGTTAAAAAGTGACAGGTTAAACTAAAAAGTATGGATTAGTTTTAGTGTTATACGGTCATTATCTCTTTTTCTTTGTCTTTGCAATGCTGGTCTACGAGCACTATATATTTATCGGTAATGCCTTGTATGCGGGTTTCGCCATCCTTTGCTATATCTTCACTAAGGCCGTCTTTCTGGAGTTTTTTTACTTGTTCTATACATTCACGCCTTATGCTGCGAACGGCAACTTTTGCCTGTTCACCCTCGCCCAGCACTCTTTTCACCAGTTCTTTACGACGCTCTTCTGTAAGTGGTGGCAAAAATAAGCGTATAAAAGCGCCATCATTTTGTGGGTTAAGGCCTATGTTGGAGGCTATTATTGCTTTTTCTATCGGGCCAAGCATGTTCTTCTCCCATGGCTGTATAGATATGGTGCGGGCATCGGGCACGAGCACGTTTGCTACCTGGCTAAGGGGGGTAGGATTGCCATAGTAATCTACATAAATGCCATCCACCACTTGTGGGGTTGCCTTGCCGGCGCGTATTTTACTGATCTCTACTTCCAGGTGTGCAATTGCTTTTTTCATTTGCACTGATACATCATCAATTACTTCTTCTATTGTCATAATTGTAATTTTTTCAGGAGGCAAATGTACTTAAAAAAGAAAAACCTCAAACCTCCAACTGATATTATTAGTGGCACATTGTTAAATAGCTACTTTTATGCTGCCATAGAAATAACCAATATCGGAAGACAGTTATTTGGTTTGGGCAGATAGTAGTGGTAAATTTGCATAAAGACTTAAAGAATGGAAACAATAATAAGTGCGCCGGTAAAGTTGACAGCCAATACAGTAAACGAGGTAAAAAGACTGATGAGTGAGCCGGGTTTTGACCCAGAGCAGTATTTGCGAATAGGTGTGAAAGGCGGTGGCTGTTCTGGCCTCAGCTATGTGCTTGGCTTTGATAAGCAGGAGGCTGATGATGAGATACTGGAAATAGAAGGCATACCCGTGGTTATGAAAAATGCACATGGCATTTATCTTTTCGGTATGGAAGTTGATTTTTCGGACGGGCTGAATGCACGGGGATTTGTATTCAATAATCCTAATGCCAGTAGCTCATGCGGGTGCGGCAGTTCATTCGCTGTATAAGACAGCGGTTAATATTTCGACATACCTGGATCAGTCGTCCTCTTCGCTGCATAGCAGCATATATATGATCTCCGGGTCCAGGTTGTTAAGCGAAGGATCGCTTTGTATATCGGCGATCATCTGCTTTACCTTATCACATTTCACATTATCTGCAGCCCTTTGGAGCATTAGGGCCAGTACCTGGTCGAACTGTTGTTTGTTTTCGTTGCTTATGCTGTGATAAATGCTACCAATTTTATCATCAACCTGTAAAGTGATTGTAGTCATGGCGATTCGTGTGAGAAAATAAAACTAAGAAATTTTTTTCATGTAGAATCACATATAATTAACATTTTTTCATAGTGTACTGATATAAAATTGTATAATGATATTGATTATGCATAGCAATTTGATTTATTCTTGTTATCTCCATTGGTTTTACGACTAAGCTATTGACATACTGCCAACATATTATTTTTTATGCCTGTGTACTTGCTCGATGATTCATTGTGGTTTCCCCTGGTAGCGGAGGCAAACGACGATGGCTTACTTGCAGCTGGCGGAGACCTTAGTATAGAGCGGCTTCTGCTTGCATACCGCAGTGGTATATTTCCCTGGTACAATGAAGATGAAATACCGCTGTGGTGGTCGCCCGACCCGCGTTTCGTGCTGTTTCCGGATGAACTGAAGGTGAGCAAAAGTATGGCTCAGCTGCTTAAAAGAAATGTGTTTGACTTCAGGATCAATACTGCATTTCCTGAAGTGATCTTTAACTGCAGCCGGGCCAAACGGAAGGGTGATCCGGGTACCTGGATAAGTAATGACATAATAGGGGCTTACCAGGAATTACATCAACTGGGCTACGCTTACAGCGCTGAGGCATGGTATAGTGGCCAACTTGTGGGTGGGCTATATGGCATATTGCTTGGCAGCGTGTTCTTCGGCGAAAGTATGTTTAGCCTGGTAAGCAATGCCAGTAAATATGCATTTATATGCTGGGTGCGACACTTAAAAGAAAGGGGAGTACGCCTTATAGACTGCCAGGTATATACTGAACACCTGGAAAGCCTGGGTGCCAGAATGGTGCCCCGTAACGCCTTTATTGAAATGCTTGTCTAAGCCCGAGGCAATATTAAATTTTACCGCGGCAGTAAAACTTAACATTGAAAGTTAATGTGACATTGTACATTTGGTGAATCACAAACTTAACCAAATGATAATATTCATTAAAAAAATAAAAACTAAAGAAGGGATTAACTCTTTTGATAATGAGAAAATAAAGAAAGATATTCCTGAAGGATATAAGGTATCTGCTGAAGAGCCGACCATAACATTTACAGCTAATCATGTGCTGGTTGCTTATAAATGCGAAAAGGTAACGAAACCTACGCCTGCACCAAAAGCAGCATCTAAACCAATCCCCAAACCAGCGCCTAAAGCAGAAGAACCTAAGGCGAAAGCAAAAAGTAAGAAGGTTGCTGTTGTGAAGGCCGTTTAAGGTTAAAGAGATCAAGCGCGCATCAAATAGTCTTATTACAAATAGCCGGCAGCCCTTTCATCGGTGACGGCTGCACAACGACAGGCCAGATCATCTTTGGGTATTATAGCTTAACTACTTGCATACCGGTAAAGATGTTCTATTTTTCTATCCATTTATTTTCCTAAGTTTCATGATACCATAATTGCTTTTCATATGAAAAGCAATTATGGTGGTTGCTAATTTGTATTTGTTTCTGCATTCTATTCCTATTTTTCTATCTTAGCCTATCTTTGTAAATTACCGAAATAATAGCTGTTATATTATGCCGCAAATAGCCACTAAGTCAAAGTCTGTAAGGTTGTCGTTTGAAGAGTTCAAACAAGGGGTTTTAGATGATTACCGCATGGCAATGGCCAGCCGGGAAGCCAGCCTTATAGGCCGCCGCGAGGTGCTTACTGGCAAGGCTAAATTCGGGATTTTTGGCGATGGCAAAGAGCTGGCGCAGATAGCTGCGGCCAAATGCTTTAAAGCAGGCGACATACGCTCTGGCTATTACCGCGACCAGACGCTGATGTTTGCCACAGGCATGAGCAGTATGCAGGAGTTTTTTGCCCAGCTATATGCGGATATGAGCGTGGAAAACGAGCCATCATCGGCAGGGCGCATGATGAACGGGCACTATGGTACCCGGTGGCTGGATGAAAACGGCGAATGGAAAAACCTCATGGAAGAACCGCAATCGAGCAGTGACATTTCTCCTACTGCGGGGCAAATGGTTAGGGCTTTAGGGTTGGCTTATGCCTCGAAAATGTACCGGAATGTGGAAGAATTGCAGACCGGCTTTGAGAAATTTACCAACAAAGGAAATGAAGTAATATTCTGCACAATAGGCGATGCCGCAACATCGGAAGGGTTGTTTTGGGAGAGTGTGAATGCGGCGGGTGTGCTGCAAGTGCCGATGGCTATTTTTGTTTGGGACGATGGCTATGGTATCTCTGTGCCGCGTAAATACCAGACAACCAAGAACTCCATTTCGGAAGCCCTTGCAGGTATGCAATGGGATGATAAGAAAGGAGGCATAAATATATATACAGTGAAGGGCTGGGACTATGCCGGGCTGGTGGAGACATTTCAGCAGGGCATAGCGCGTGTGCGCGATACCCAAAGGCCGGCAATATTCCATGTACAGGAAGTGACGCAGCCACAGGGCCATTCCACATCAGGATCGCATGAGCGTTATAAAAGCAAGGAGCGCCTGGACTGGGAGAAAGAATGGGACTGCATACTGAAAATGCGCCAGTTTGTGCTGGACAACAGCATAGCATCTGAAGAAGAGATCATGCAGATAGAGGAAGAGGCTAAGGCGGAAGCACGCGAGGCAAAACAAAGGGCGTGGGATAACTTCATCACGCCAATAAAAAACCAGATACAGCAGGTGACCATACTTAGCAACCAGGCGGTATATGAGGCCGGAGAGAATGCACCAGCAATTGCGGCTATAATAAAAGACCTGAATGCAATAAAGGAGCCTATACGCAAAGACGTGATGCAGGCGCTGGGCAAGGTGGTAAGCTTGTGCCCGCAAGGAGGTGAAGGTGTAACTGCGCTACGTAAGTTTTACGAAAACGTGCAGACTGATAATAAAGAAAAGTACCAGTCGCACCTGCATTCACAATCGAAGTATAGCGCTATGAAGGTGGCCGAAGTGCCTGCTGCGTATGATGCCGATGCACCTGTGCTTAATGGCTATGAAGTGCTTAATAAATTTTTCGACCAGTCTTTTGCAGCAAATCCGGCGTTATTTGCATTTGGGGAAGACCTTGGCAAGATAGGCGATGTGAACCAGGGCTTTGCAGGATTACAGGATAAATATGGCACACTGCGCATAAGTGATACAGGCATCCGTGAAGCGACTATAATAGGGCAGGGTATGGGTATGGCTATGCGTGGCCTGCGCCCGATAGCTGAAATACAGTACCTTGATTACCTTCTGTATGGCCTGCAACCGCTTAGTGATGATGTAGCTACATTGCAATACCGCACACGTGGTGGCCAGAAATGCCCTTTAATTGTACGCACCCGTGGACACAGGCTGGAAGGGTTGTGGCATAGCGGCTCGCCCCTGGGTATGATCATAAACTCCCTAAGGGGAATGTACCTGTGTGTGCCACGTAATATGACGCAGGCAGCAGGTATGTATAACACATTGCTGCAAAGCGATGAACCAGGACTGGTGATAGAGTGCCTGAACGGATATCGCCTGAAGGAAAGGCTACCTGTTAACCTCACCTCATTTACAGTGCCATTTGGCGTGCCGGAAGTGATAATGGAAGGAGAAGACATAACCATAGTATCGTATGGCTCCACGTTAAGGATAATCGATGAGGCTATCGTTAACTACCTGGCGCCAAAAGGTATAAGCTGTGAAGTGATAGACGTACGTACGCTACTGCCTTTTGACATCAATCATCTTATTGTTGCCTCTCTAAAGAAGACAAGCCGAATTGTATTTATAGACGAAGATGTGCCGGGTGGCGCTACCGCCTACATGTACCAGCATGTGATGGAGAAACAGGGCGGCTATAAATGGCTGGATGCTGCACCGCGCACTATTTCTGCCAATGCACACAGGCCTGCCTACTCTACGGATGGCGATTATTTCTCAAAGCCAAATGCTGAAGATATAGCAAAGGTGATAGAAGAAATGATGATGGAGTAAGCGCCAGATTACACATACATTGATAGCCGGCATTAGAATTTTACCGCAAAGACGCGGCGGCGCAAAGCCGTCATTTTGTGCTATGCTCATGAAGGTTGTTTCCCTTAAAATTAGACCAGGGGCACTATTGATGTACGATAGCTACCTGCTTAGATTGAATGCTTTCGCCCGTTTGTATGACCAGGTTGTAGCTGCCTGCGGCAAGTGTTTTTGTATTAAGTGAATAATTCAGGTTGTTTTTCTCCATAGCTACTCCTGTCACTTTCCTTCCCGTAATGTCGTAAAGGCTTATGCTGCCTGTATTGGCGGCTTGCAGTACTATTTGTATTTCGCCGTCCGCAGGGTTAGGAAATATATTGGCCTTTGCTGCAGCTATGTTGTTTACGCCTGTTATTACTGCTTTGTTGTAGATGAAGAAGTCATCGAGGCCGCCAACTGAGCAGGCTGTTTGCCCGTTATCTGACCAGGTAGAAAAAACAGAATCAGAAGCGAAGAATTTCAGTTGTATTTGTGAAGTGCCTGTGGGCAGGAACGTACTAACCCGGAAAATGCGGTGGCGCCAGTTAACATCGGCCTGGTAAGTATTTTCAACGTTTTGCCATGTGCTGCCCGATGCATCTTTTATTTTTACTGTCCATGGGTCTTTTTTGAAGTTTTCGAGATCTTGTTCATTAGAAAACCATCTGTAATAAGAAATTACCGGATCTACGAATGTGCTTATATCAAAAACGGGGCTCAATACAGAGGTTGCTCCACTTTTTACTCCTGCTCCAAAAGTTCCGGTATTGCCAAAACCTGTTATAAGACAATGGCCTGAGCCAGTGGTATTATCGCCTTGGGGCCACGAAGTAAGTAATGAATTTGGAATAGGCAGGCCCCAGTGCCATTTTCCTGAAACTGCATTATCTCCTGTGTTTGACCCGATATGCCAGCCCGCGCTTGCCGGATTTGTTTCGAAAGTAGTGCTGTCGCCAGTTTGTATACCAACGCCAAACTGATAATCAATTGTTGTTTGCGTTACCGGAAGTGCGGGGTTGCACGTTATTGGAAAGAATGCGCCGGGTGTATTCAGGTTGTCATGAAGTACGAAGTAGTAGTCTACAACTGTACCTGCAGGCTGTGCAGGAATGGTTCCTGAAAAATCAGCGCCTGAAGCTGTTAGCACTTCAGAGGTCCAGGCACCTGTGCCGTTTATCCTGTAATAAAGAGTGAGATCGTGGAAATGAGCCGAGGAAGTCATGCTAAGAACGGCTGATACCGGGATGGCTGTTGCGGCGGGCTGATTTTGCAATTCTGTGTACAGCAAGTTTACGTCGCCTTCCAGGTAGATGCCATGTTTTGCAAAAGCTGCGATGATCTGCGCGTAGTGCGGGGTGCCGTCGAACAGGTTAGCGTTATCATCATCGGCCATTAATGCGCTGACTAATATCGACTGATATATAGACCCTTCAGAGCCGTCAGGGCCATCGGGAGTATCATAATAAACATCAGTAAATAAGCGGGTCATTGTATCTGCACTGCCTATGTTTACGCCAACATCCCACCAGGTGCCGGCAATTATCTGGCCGTCTTTGTGGATATCGAACCCTTGAAGATCTATAGGGTATACCTGGGGTGTCTGGTCGTATCTGCGGATAAAACCACCAAACCCTACATAGCCGTTTTGGCCTAATACCGGGTTATGCGTGATGCTCATTGCCCATACGTCGGACATGGCTTCGTTTAGTGCGCCATTATTTATGCCAGAGCCAGAAAACGAGGTATAAAGATGGTCTGATATAGCGTGACCATACTCGTGATATATGATGTCGCCGATCTCAGCGAACGAATGACAGGTGGCATCTGCTGCATAAAAATTAATATCGTGGCCACTATAGAAAGCATTACAGTTACCACTGCCCAGGTCTACATTTGTAGGTAGTGCAAAATCGAGGCCAGTGAACGTGGGGAAATAGCCTTTCATAAAGTTATGCACCCTGTCTACATGATAGTAGGCATTTATATGGCGATCACTGCAAGGTGCCGTGGTAGGATAAGTGTAGGTGGTACCGGCTAAAGAGACAAGGTCGGTGAAAGAAGGCATGAGGCCCGTAACCGAGTCGATGACTTTAGACCACTTACCCTTGAGCGGAATAGCGGTAGAGAGTGGAAGTGACAACGCTGTGCTTGAAAATAAGCCGCCGTTATCTGTATAATAATTAGTGGAGCCAATATGGAGATCGAGATCCTGGAGTGGTTCTAGTGTTGCGGGGTTTAAGGTGCCATTTTTATATACCACACCTTTTACAGTGAGGTCGTAGGCGGTTTCTTTAACTTCGTTTGTGCGGTATAGCAGATCGCCGGTAAGCGCATCTATGTAGCCTGTTAAACTGAGTGGAACGCTTCCGGGCACATTGCCTGTTATCTTGAAATGCCATGCAGGATGCAATTCGTAGCCTTTAGCGGACGGGATAGGGAACCACTCCCAGTTGTCATCTATCATTGCGCTTTTAATAGCTACACCATCAAGGTCTTTTGTTGCGGCATCTTTTGCGGCTTGCGCCGATATTGCAGGCTTCACATTCTTTGAAGGGCTGCCATAATTTTTCATTTGTATTCTTGCGAGATCTCCTGTTTTGGTAAAGCGGAAGCTAAGGGTTGCAAAAACTACGCTATGCGCATAAATGACTTCTTTATAATTTACATAGTCAGCTTTTGGAGCAGAGAAATTACTTACCTGCTGCCATTCGGCTTTATTTACCCCGCATGTCTTTAGTTTCTGCACCATGCAGTTTTGAGCCTTATCAGCATCAGTAGTGCCATCTATTGTTATTGGAGTGCCGTATATATCGGTGAAGCAACCATTTAGCTTATCTGTTGTAACTGCCCAGCCAGCAAAGTTTGCATGTACATTCTTAACCGTTTTATCTGCGGCAGATCTGTTGACAGGTAACGCTTTAAAATTATTGAACACTGATTTTTCAAATGTCCGTTTCTGGTCGCGGGCAAAAGATAATTGGGAGCAAGACAGTATGCCAACAGTTGTGGCAACTGTAGCCAGCAAAAATTTATAGGACATGAAGCGCGTGATTTTGTTAAATAAAATTAGCGATTACAACGCATATAAACAATTTTAAAAGATGGTGAACTGTACAGCAACGTAATATGCTATGGAGTTGTTAACTGCCGCAATGTCGCTATAATTAAGAATAATATCGTTTCCCTTTGTCAATTCATTTTTTAGGCTAATTTTCCGGAAAATTGTACACCATGAAAAAGATAGGGATCATTGGATCGGGAAGTGTGGCGAAGGCGCTGGGTAATGGCTTTTTAAAGCACGGCTATGAAGTAACATTGGGATCGAGGGATGAAGCAAAACTTGCTGAATGGAAAGAGAAAGGTGGGAAGCATGCACATGCCGGCAGTTTTGAGGACGCCGCAAAATTTGGCGAGATAGTAGTACTTGCCGTAAAGGGAAGCGGCGCTGCGAATGCTATAGAAGAAGCCGGGCCTCAAAACCTGATAAGGAAAACGGTAATTGATACCACTAACCCTATAGCCGATGCGCCACCTGAAAATGGTGTGGTCAAATATTTTACCAGCATGGACGAATCGCTGCTGGAACAGCTGCAGATGAGGTTCCCGGAGATACATTTTGTAAAAGCATTCAACAGTGTAGGCAATGCTAATATGGTAGATCCGCCATTCAGCGAAAAGCCCACCATGTTTATTTGCGGAAACAATGATGCATCTAAAAAAGAGGTGCACAATATACTTGAGGAATTTGGCTGGGATGTAGCTGATATGGGTAAGGCCACCAGCGCACGGGCCATAGAACCGCTGTGCATGCTGTGGTGCATACCGGGTATGCTAAGGGGTGAATGGAACAACGCTTTCCGCTTTATTAAGGCCTGACCTTGCAATTTTTGATCAGGAATTTGTAAATTGGATCGTTCTCTTTGTAAAAATGCCCCTGCCGAAGGGGCAATTCTTTATGAGCAGATAGCGATAACGAGTTGTTATGACCGGTATTGGCTTCCATATTTTTCATTAGAATTAACACATCAGCTTATGCTTAAAAATAGTCTTCTTGTACTTAGTATGGTTGTCTCGCTTTGTGCCTGCCAGAATAATAAATCCGCAAACAGCATGAAAAAGTATCCGGTTGACCCAATGTCTGGTAAAGATGCGCATACTCAATCCAATGCTGACAGTGTGGAAATGCAGCACCTGGACCTGGATATAGCGGTGGATATGAATAGAAAGCAAATAAGCGGATGTGCCAGCTGGACGATCAATAATAAGAGTAAAGCAAAGGAACTGAGGCTGGATACTTATGACCTTACCATTGATAGCGTGGCCGTTGATGGTAAGGCGGTAGCTCATTCGCTTGATAAGCAGATCAAGTTTTTAGGAAGTGCGTTGCATATACCCATAGAAGCTAAAAGCTCACTGGTAAAGATATGTTACCATACGGGTAAGGACGCCCGGGCGCTGCAGTGGCTATCACCACAGTTAACGCATGATAAAACGCATCCTTTCTTATATACGCAATCAGAATCTATCTATGCCCGGTCGTGGATACCTTGCGCCGATGGGCCGGGCATCCGGTTTACTTATGATGCGCGGGTAACCGTTCCCAAAGGCCTGCTGGCACTGATGAGCGCTGAAAACCCGCAAGCAGTAAATGATAGCGGGGTGTACCATTTTGCGATGGAGATGCCTATACCGGCATACCTGATGGCGCTGGCTGTGGGTGATATAACCTTCAGGAGTATCGACACCCGTACAGGCGTATACACCGAGCCGGGAATGATAGACAAGGCAAGCAATGAGCTGGCTGATGTGGGCGAAATGGTGAACACCGCGGAGAAACTATATGGGCCATACCGCTGGGGCAGATATGACGTGCTGGTGCTGCCACCGGGATTCCCGATAGGAGGGATGGAAAACCCCAAGCTTACCTTTAGTACCCCAACGATCATAGCAGGTGACCGGTCGCTTGTGAGCCTTATAGCCCATGAGCTGGCACATAGCTGGAGCGGCAACCTTGTAACCAATGCTACGTGGAACGACTTTTGGCTGAACGAGGGGTTTACTGATTATTTTGAGCGGCGCATAATGGAAGAGATGAAGGGCAAAGACTATGCCGACATGCTATGGGAGCTAGGCTACCAGGATCTTGTAGATAATGTAAAAGAACTGGGCGATACCAGCAGGGACACATGGCTATACCTTGACCTCAAAGGCCGTGACCCGGATGATGGGCTAACGGATATCCCGTATGAGAAGGGCTCACATTTCTTAAAGCTTTTGGAACAAAAAGTAGGTAGAGAAAAATTTGACCCATTCCTTGCAAAGTATTTTTCGTCGCATGCTTTTAAAACTATTACCACGCAAGCGTTTCTTGCTTACCTGGACAGCAACCTGCTAAAGGGCGACGCAGCGCTGGAGAAAGACCTGAATATTAATGCATGGGTGTATGGCCCGGGCATACCTGCCAACTGCCCGAGAGCCGGTAACGAGCGCTTTGCTAAAGTGGATGCTGAGCGTGAGCGCTTCCTGAAAGGAACGCCACCGGTAGAACTAACTACAAGTGAATGGACGACACATGAATGGCTGCAGTTTCTGCGTAAAATGCCGGCAAAGCTGACTGTAGCCCAGATGCAGAAGCTGGACAAAGCTTTTAGCTTTACCGCGACCGGTAACAGTGAGATCGCTGACCTGTGGTTTATCATGGCTATACGGACCGACTACACTAATGCTTTTGCTTCTATGGAGCAATTTCTTAGCAGTGTGGGGCGCCGTAAATTCCTGGAGCCACTGTATGGCGAAATGATAAAGACGCCAAAAGGTAAAGCCATGGCGAAACGCATATATCAAAAATATAGAATGAATTATCATCCGCTGGCGCAGGAAAGCCTGGATAAGATGATGAGTAAGTAGTGCCGTTGTCAGCGGTTTATAACCTCTGGCTGGCGCATTAATTTCACAAACAAGCAACTTCCATACACTACGGTTACCGTATACCAGATGGCTATCGCTTTGGAAGCGTAGATGATCTTGTAATGCACTACGGGCAGGTAGCCGTCGGGGAAGGAAGAGCATTTGTCGAGGCTAAGCAGGTAGGGTATTGATGCCAGTATATATAGCTTGTAATTCTTTGATACCACACCATAAAAAAAGAAGAAGATAATGATAGGGTGGGCGTAGCGCTCATGCATCTGCGTATTGAAGTAGAAGAAATACAGGCAAAGCATGCCTGTGGCCAGGAACAGCGACTCGTAAGCTTTAGTGTCAAATGGCAAATTATTTTTCCGGATATACAATACTTTTTTTAGCATAGGGATGAATAGCAGCAATGCAGCTATGGCAAATAGAGCTAGCCCTATAACACGAAAAGAAAGTATGAAATAAGTATCTGTATCATTGATGAAGTAAGGATTGCCTTTTGCGATGAGGTACCAGATATTAAATGCGCAAATGGAAAGGTTGTGGTACAAGCCCACGGTATTGCCCGCGATCGTGAGTAGTTTGCCTGCACCTCCGTTACCTAAAAATGGCAGCAATAATACTACCTGTAATACTACCACACTAATGCCGCCGAGAACAACCGTCTTAAAGCTGCGAACACTATACAGCAATACAATCCCCATTATAGGCAGAAATTCAATTGCCTGTTGTTTGGTATTTAACGCAAGTAGGTACAGTAGCATACCGGGAACAGGGTATAGGATGCCCGTAACGATGGCAAGGAATGCAAGGTTGGTATATATACTATCTATCTGCCCCCATATCATGGAGTTAAAAACGTATGCTATGTTGATGAGCAGGAATAGATGGGGAATTTTGAATGACAGTATTTTTTGGCGGAAGCAACATAAGACTATTACGGGCAGGAAATCGAAGATGATAAACAGTATTTTTATGTTGTTTATGTGCAGCGCTATATTGGCCTCAGTGCCTTGCAGCCAGTCGTAGATGTAGAGGCCATAAATGTATACCGGGAAGTAGTTGATGGTGGAGTTGTAAGTAGCGCCTAATCCATTTCTGTGTATTTCCAGAGCCCAGCTTCGCCAGAAGCCCATATCATAATCCATATATACCCTGGGAAGGATAAACAGGTAGAGTATAAAGAGGAGCAGTATCTCGATACGTGCCTGTGCAATGGCTTTATCCATTTCATCCGGCTGTATTTCGGTTTTACTGCTGCGCGATGTGTCGCTCATT
>Ga0206843_10101_pt1 | contig 29051 bp, 26 predicted proteins | sample Alteio_BWOrgCont_21_FD_152869 | JGI IMG/M metagenome (GOLD analysis project Ga0206843, IMG submission 152869) | Enriched cells from forest soil in Barre Woods Harvard Forest LTER site, Petersham, Massachusetts, United States -... | ecosystem: Environmental > Terrestrial > Soil > Temperate forest >...
GCTGTTTATATTAGTTATACTTTCTTGATATTTTTTTACAAAGAAGTACATTTCAGCTAATTTTAAATAAGCCTTGGTGGAGGTTGGTATATTTTTAATGCAACGTTCAAGTGCAACCTTAGCCTGACGGGTTTGGCCCGATATAAAACTGGCATCGGTAAGTAAAATATAAAAACTATCTGTTTTTAAGCTGTCTATTTTAAGTGCACGGTTCGCATCTTCAATAGCGGCTTCAAAATCTTTAAAACCTAAATAAACCCTACCACGCTTGTAGTATAAGTGCGAATTGTTGGGGTCTGCTTTAAGCATTTCGTTCAAATTCTTTAATTCTACTGAATTTACCTCTTCGTTAAGTGTATCTTTTGTAGCAGCATTATTTTTCTCTGTTTCTTTAGCAGAGTTTGTACAGCTTGTTGTAAAAATTAACAATCCGGCAACAAATGGTAGCAGTTTTTTTATCATGCCTGCAAAATAAATAATATTTTTACTGCTATTGGTTAATTATCTGAAATAATGGATGGAAGTGCCTGTTTATAGGAAACTGAGCAAGGTAACCAACCCAAAGAAAATTATTAAAGAGAAGTTGGCTTTTAACCAAAAAGTGTTATATTTGCACCCTTAATTTTATTAAATATCATGAAAAAAGAAATTCACCCAGAAAGCTACAGACTATGTGTTTTTAAAGACATGTCTAACGATTTTACATTTTTAACTCGTTCTTGCACAGATACTAAAGATACTATTAAATGGGAAGACGGTAACGAATATCCTTTGGTTAAATTAGAGATTTCTAATATGTCGCACCCGTTTTATACCGGTAAACACATGCTGGTTGATACTGCAGGACGTGTAGATAAATTCCGTACACGTTACGCTAAAAAGAAATAAGATGAAAAAAATCACCTTATTAGCACTTGTTGCCGTATTATTTTTTGCCTGTGGCAAAAATAAATCTAAGCTTATTACAGGCGATTGGAAAATAGCTGATATGGCTGCTCCAATGCCTCCTAATTTACCCGATTCTTTAAAAACTCAGTACGAGGCTATGTTAAAAAGCCAAGTAGAAAAAATTAAAGCAAGCTCTACCTTCAATTATAAAGAAGATGGCACTTATGCTTATAATTTTGCAGGACAAGCAGGTGGTGGTACTTGGAAACTTAACGACGGAGCTACCGAACTTACTTTAACAGAAGGTGGTAAAGCTGATGTATCTAAAGTAATTGAGTTAACTGAAAATAAATTGGTTATTGAATCTACTCAACCTAACGGTGCAGGTAATTTAACTTTAACCTTAGCTAAATAATAAATTTTAGTTGTTTTTTGATTGAAAAGCCCTTTATTAAAAGGGCTTTTTTATTTTACATAACTTCCTACTATAATCCCCCTTGTCATTTTTAGGGAGGAACGATTGAAAACTAAACGAAGTAATCTCGCTGGGTGTCATTTATATAAAGTGGTGTAACAAAAAATATACATAGGGCTTTTGTTGTTATTACACCACTATTTAAATTATTATTATTATTATTTGTACTAATATATTACTGGATAAAGTGGTGTAACAATAACAAAGGGTATAGGATATTGGTTTTGTTACACCACTTTATATAAAGATTTCTCCCTGCGGTCGAAATGACAATAAGCAAAAAAACATTAGCTTATTTTATTTGACTAATGGCTCGTTGGCAGTTGGCGTAGTTTACCGTATCGTTTTTAGATAGATAGTATTTAGCAAGTTCTTGATAGGCGTATACAAAGTCTTTTTTAATTTTTAAAACCTTTTTCCATTGCTCTGCCGCTAAATCCATACGGTCGGTTAGTTTATATAAGGTGCCCAAATTTTGCAGCGCAGTATAATTATCGGGGTACAAAGCAAGTTCTTTATTAATCTCACTTTCTGCCTCGGTAAACATATCCAGCTTCATGTAATCAGTAGCCATGTTGTTATGAAACATAATCAAGGTAGAATCTACCTTTAAGCCTCTTTGATAAGTAACAATAGCCGAATCATATTTTTCAATTTTTTCATATTGCTTGCCAAGGGTTAAGTAAGCAAAGGTTCCGTACTCTGATGTTTCGGTACCATTTTTGTAAAACGAAATCCTATCCTTAAATACAGGTAAACGGTTATTAGTTAAAAACCAAAATACTACAATAAAGCCAAAAGGAACCGCCACTGTTTTAAGGTTGGTGGTGCTTATATCCTTAATCCACTGGGTTTCTGCCATTATTAGTAAAAAACCAAACATGGGTACATATATTCTATGTTCTAAGCCCACAAACGGCGATACTAAGGCAGGAAACAAGAAAATAAAATACCAAAACAGACCAAACAGAATATAGTTCCATCTTTTAACAGGTGTAAAATAAATAGCTGCAGCAACCAACGCCACCGCAAAAATGCCGTAAATAAAATGTGTATCTCTAATAGTTGGTAGCACACTTAAATCAAAAGGGAATATGGTTTTACCTATATACTGAGAAATCATAGGCGAATTGGTTATAATGTTTTTTATAACGTTACCTAAATAGATAGAATTATTGGCATCTAAGGCCGCTTGCCTCATAAACCACCAAGGGAGAATGCAAACCAAATAACCAATGCCTAACTTGGTATATAGTGATTGAGGGTTTTTAGTTTTATCTTTTACAATAAATTTCAGGTAGAAAAATGTTAGCGGTATAAGCATTATGCCATTTTCCTTCGCAAAAAGACCAAATACAAACATGAGTATATGGAGCACTAATAAGTATGTTTTCTTTTCTTCTAAATAGCGAAGCAGAAAGATAAAACTTGCCAAAACAAACACAGCTAATAACGAATCATTCCTCCCCGGAATCCAGGCTACAGCTTGTGCCAAAGCAGGGTGTACTAAAAAGAACAGGCATAGTATAAACGATGGCAGAGGCGAAACACCAAATTTTTTAAAGAAAATAAGCAATAAAATACCAGTTAAAATATGAAGCAGTAAATTGGTTAAATGATAAAAATAAGGTGCCGGGCTGCCCGCTATATGAGCATCTACCATAAAGCTAAGTGTCATTAAAGGTCGGTAATAATCGTGCGACCTATCTGCTTGCCCATCTACCTTAAATATGTGCTGACTAAAAGCTTTTGGTATGTTATGATAATCGGAATTGAGTTTGTAATTATCAATTACTAAAATACTATCATCTAAATAATTAAAGCCAAATTTTAGTGCTTTACCATACAGTATAAACGACAGTATAACCAATACAATAATTTGCAACCGCATGTTGCTCCATAAGGCAAACCCTGAACTATTTGTGATTGCTTTATCTTGTTTAATTTTTGCCATTATTTAAAAACATCACTCATAAGCCTACCATAATTGTAAGGAATTTCTATTACTCTATTTGGTCCGTATGATGCCATTGAGTAAGCAGCTACTCCTACCGGCCCAAAAATAGCCGCTGCTGCAAACCCTGCACTCCCCTTGTTAGCAGGGTTTTTCATGGGTTTAAAAGATGCCGTAGGAGCTTTAGATTTTGGTATAATAAAGTATCTGGATTTTTCTTCTGATTTATATTTAACAGGTAAATTGGTAAGTTTATTTTCAGTAACAGCAATATTATAATCTATGTTTAAAGATGTATTTATTAAATAGTTTTTAGTTGAGCTAAATACTTTTTTAGAACCATTTAAATAAAAGTCTGCTGAATCTTGCGGGTGCGTGCTGGTTCCAAATAAATAAATATTGCTTTTATTTGCTTTTAATTTATTTGCCTTTAAAAAATAATCTCCTGCAAAATATACATTAATAACTAAGGTTCCTATCGAATCTCTTTCTCTATATTCCTGTAAACAAAAGGCATTTGCACCTATTTTTTTTGCGGTTGCCCGAATTTTAACAACCCACCTTACCACATTACCCGTATAATAATCAGCTTTACCTGTCATTTTTAAGGTAGCCATATAATTTAGTTTAGATGTGTCGTTAGCGTCTTCAATATATTCAAAACTTTTAACGGCATAATTATGCTGAAAGCCCGATTTATTAAGTATTTCTACCTTTTGACCGTAAAATAATTTAAAACTTAACAAGCAAACCAGCCAAATACTTTTTCTCATCTATTTTTTTAACAGAAAACAAATATACTAAAACCCTTCATTTTTGGTGGGTTAGGCTATATAATTCAGGTTAGTTTTTCTTTATCAAATACGTATATTCGCAGTTCAAAATTATGGGTACAACAATAGCTAAAAAAATACAAATGGTAGACCTTAAAGGTCAGTACCAAAAAATTAAAACAGAAGTAGATACCGCTATACAAGAGGTGATTAATAACACCGCTTTTATAAATGGTCCGGCTGTAAAAGAATTTCAGGCAGATTTAGAGAAATATCTAAACGTAAAAAATGTTATTCCTTGCGCCAATGGCACTGACGCATTACAAATAGCCATGATGGGCTTAGGCTTAAAACCCGGCGATGAAGTTATAACCGCCAGTTTTACTTATGTTGCCACTGCTGAAGTTATAGGTTTATTAGGGCTTACACCTATTTTAGTAGAAGTGCACCCCGATACATTTTGTATTAATGTAGCTGCCATAGAAAAAGCCATTACACCAAAAACAAAAGCCATTGTAGCTGTACATTTATACGGACAATGTGCTGATATGGAACCTATTTTAGCCTTAGCTAAAAAACATAACCTTTTTGTAATAGAAGATGTAGCACAAGCTATTGGAGCAGAGTATACATTTGCTAACGGCACAAAACATAAAGCCGGAACTATGGGTGATGTTGGTTGCACATCGTTTTTTCCAAGTAAAAACTTAGGTTGCTATGGCGATGGTGGAGCTATATACACCAATAATGATGAGTTATCTAAAAAATTAAGAATGATTGCCCACCACGGACAAAGCATTCAGTATGTGCATGATGTTGTTGGGGTTAATTCACGCTTAGATACTATACAGGCTGCCGTTTTAAAAATAAAACTAACCCATTTAGATGAATATGCAGTAGCTCGTAATAAAGCAGCAGCTTATTATGATAAGGCTTTTGCTAATAGTCCAAAAATTAAAACTCCGGTGCGCGCTAAAAATTCAACGCACGTTTTTCATCAATATACTATGCAATTGGTAGGTGTTGATAGAAATAAAATTAAAGAGCAATTAGCCGCTAAGGATATTCCGAGTATGATTTATTATCCTATTCCGGTACACAAGCAAAAGGCTTATCAAAGCGATAGACATGCAAACTTAGCTTTAACCGAGCAACTGACCACTTGTGTTTTGTCATTGCCCATGCATACAGAATTAGATGAAGAAACATTAAATTATATATCAACTTCTTTTTTAGAATTAATAAACGCTTAAAATAGCATGATAGACGATATTAAGCTAAATGATATGTTTTTAGATGCTGATAGCCTTATCAGTAAAGGACAAATTGGAGAAGCTCAACGGGTTTTAGAAGCCATTATTGCCGAAGACCCAAGCTTTGGCAGAGCCCACAATCATTTAGGATGGATATATGAAACCAAATTAAGAGATTACGAAAATGCAGAACAGCACTATCGTATGGCGCTAACATTTACTCCATCTTATTGTCCGGTTTATTATAATTATTCAGCCGTTTTATCTACCCAAAAACGTTGGGATGATTTAGAGAAATTATTAAGCGATGCACTTAAAGTGCAAGAAATAAATTTAGCTACTATACATAACGAGTTTGGCATTATGTATGAACTGCAAGGCAAGTACGATTTAGCGATAACCTCGTATAAAAATGCCGTAAAAAATTCGTTAGACATTAAAAATGTAGATTTATATAAAGGCAGCATAGCACGTTGCAAATCAAAACAAGAAATAGAGAATTTATGAATATAGCAGTAGTAGGAACAGGATACGTTGGTTTAGTAACAGGCACTTGCTTGGCAGAAACAGGTAACACCGTAATTTGTGTTGACATTAATGAAGAAAAAGTAAAAAAAATGAAAGAAGGTGTGGTGCCTATTTACGAACCACATTTAGATGTTTTATTTCATCGCAATATTAAAGCAGGACGTTTAAGCTTTACTACCAGTCTTAGTGATGCGATTGAAAAAGCAAGCATTATTTTTCTTGCTCTGCCAACCCCTCCGGGTGAAGATGGCAGTGCCGATTTAAGTTACATTTTAGGTGTAGCAAACGATTTAGGTAAAATTATTAAAGATTATAAAGTAATTGTAGATAAAAGTACCGTACCCGTTGGTACGGCGGATAAAGTACGCGAAGCCGTTGCAAAAAATGCAAAAGTAGGTTTTGATGTAGTTTCTAACCCTGAGTTTTTACGCGAAGGATTTGCAGTTGATGATTTTTTAAAACCCGACCGTGTGGTAATTGGCTCAAGCTCAGAAAAAGCACGCAAAACAATGGAAGAGCTTTATAAACCGTATGTTCGTCAGGGTAACCCCATAATTTTTATGGACGAAAAATCGGCAGAGCTTACTAAATATGCAGCCAACGCTTTTTTAGCTACTAAAATTACTTTTATGAACGAGATTGCCAACCTCTGCGAAAAGGTAGGTGCAGATGTTGATATGATTCGTATTGGCATTGGCAGTGATGATCGTATTGGTAAACGCTTTTTATTTCCCGGCATTGGTTACGGCGGAAGCTGTTTCCCTAAAGATGTGCAAGCACTTGCTAAATCTGCTGCAGAGGTGGATTACAATTTCAGCATTCTTGAATCGGTAATGGAGGTTAACGAGAAACAAAAAACCATTATCATCCCAAAAATTAAAAATTATTTCAGTAATAATTTAAAAGGAAAACATTTTGCCATTTGGGGCTTGGCTTTTAAACCTGATACCGACGATATTAGAGAGGCACCCGCTTTATATGTTATAGAAGAATTATTAGCTGCCGGAGCCACCGTTACTGCTTACGACCCCGAAGCTATGGAAAACGTAAAAAAGATTTTTGGCGATAAAATAAAATTTGCAGACGACCAGTATGAAGCCCTTCATAATGCCGATGCTTTAATTATTGCTACCGAGTGGAGCCTTTTCCGTACACCTGATTTTGACAAAGTATCGTCTTTACTTAAAAATAAAGTGATTTTTGACGGAAGAAACCTGTATAGCTTAGAACAAATGAAAAAACTTAACTATTACTATTGTAGTATAGGCAGAGAAGTAGTTAAATAAATTAGATTATTTTTGATACAAATTATCATGAACATGAATAAGCATTTTTTAATCGTTTTGTTGTTTCCATTTGCATTAAGCTCTCAAACTGATGATGGAAGCCTTGGTAAAGTATCAGCCAAAACTGCTGAAGATAAAGTGACAGCAGGTAATTTTGAGGATGCTATACCTGATTATGTCACCTTACATGCGCAAGACCCTCAAAACGAAAAGTATGCCTACAACTTAGCTGTTTGTTACCTTAACTATAATGGTAACAAAACCAAAGCTGTGCCTTATTTAGAAAAAATAACGCATAATGCTAAACATGACCCAAATGCCGATTACCTTTTAGGGCGCGCTTACCAATATGCATTGCGTTTTGATGATGGCATTGCGGCTTTTACACGTTTTACTAAGAACGGTAAGGGTAAAGAAGATAATTTAAAAGATGCCGAGCTACAAATTCAATATTGTTTAAATGCCAAAGAGCGTGTAAAATATCCGTTGGATGTAACCTTTGAAAACTTGGGCAAATCAGTTAATAGTGAGTATAACGATTATTATGCTTTTGTTCCTTTAGATGAGTCTTTTGTTATTTTTAATTCTAAACGTCCCATTGGCGATGTAGATGCTAAGCCAAATGGCGAGTATCCAAACGTTATAATGTTATCAGAAGTAAAAGGTGGGATATACCAACCTGCTAAAAAATTAGAGTTGCAATTACCTAAAGGCACATCTAATGCCGAAGTAATTGGCTTAAGTGCCAACGGAAACACCTTAATTTTATACATTAGTGATGCTAAACACAGCGGAAGTATCTATACTTCAGAGCGAAGCGAGCAGGGAAAATTTGAAAAACTTATTTTACTTGATAAACAAATTAATTCGCCTACCAGTGAAGAGATTGCAGCATCTATAAGTGCTGAAGGAGATGTTATTTATTTTGCGAGCGATAGGACGGGCGGTTTAGGTGGTACCGATATTTATGCTTGTCGTAAAACACCACAAGGCGCATGGGGTTTACCACAAAATTTAGGTAAAGAAATAAACACTATACAAAATGAAGATTTCCCAAATATTTCTCCTGATGGAAAAACGCTTTACTTTAGTAGTACAGGGCATAGTAGTATGGGTGGTTACGATATTTTTAAAACAACTAAAAACGAAGAAACCAGTGCCTGGGAAAACACTAAAAACATTGGTTATCCGGTAAACACACCACTTGATGATTATAACTTTCGTGTATCAAAATCGAGCAGATATGGCTATATATCTGCCATACGTGAAGACGGACTTGGTGATTATGATAACTACCGCATTACATTTAATGATGTAGAACCTGAGCTTACGGTTATGTACGGACAAGTGTTATCAGAGGATGGCACACAAATAAACTTTCCGGATGTACTGATAACCGTTACCGCTGATAAAACAGGTGAGTTACTTGGCACCTACCTGCCTAACCCTAAAACAGGCAAGTATGTGGTAATTTTACCTCCGGGCAAATACACGTTAACTGTTGAGTTATTTGATTTTAAATTGCTTACAAAAAAGTTAGAGATACTGGATAAAATTTCTTTTCAGTCGGAAGTGGAATTTGACTTAAAGCTACAAATTCAGAAATAATTTTTACTTAAAAGTAAGCGAAAGGCTGAACCCTGCTCCTCCTAAACCTAAAGGACCTTGTGGAGAATAAAAAGCTTTAGGCTTTACGTTTAAACTAAGGTTATCGCTTACATCAAAGGTTTTAAAGTGCCCATCTATGCTGGCATCAATAACATTTAAAGCATAAACAATAAGAATGCCTACTACGCTAAAATCTCTGTACTTATCATACACTAATTTTTGAGTGTTTAAATCGCTGGTAGTAAAATTCATCAAAGATGGATTGCTATTATGATTGATATATACATTTGAAGAATCTCCATATTTATATCGAAGCAATAATTCTTTATGATATACTTGATATTTATTGTTTTCAAGTACAAATAAAGCTATACCACCTGCCAATGCAGCATATACAAAAGGAATTTTCCAATACTTTTTATTATAGGCTTGACCTAAACCGGGCAAAATAGCCGACATAGCCGCCGCCCTATGCGCTTGTTTATTAGATAGTTTTTTTACCGCTTTTTCAGACGTATCGGCAGGAGGATTATAGGTAGTATAATTTACAGCAGCCAAATTTTTTGAAGAAATAAATAACAGAAAAAATAAACAGCCTAAAAGTTTTATGCCCTTGTTCATTTTTTGGAAATTATTTTTTACACAAATAAATCATTTCTCCTTTTGGTAGGCGGTATCTGTCAACCAACTCAGCTGAAAAACTATTGGCATAATCATCTGCTATAACGGTAAAGCCAGCTTCTTCTAATCGATTTTTATAATCTAAGCCAAATAAACGCACATGGTCTTTTTGCCAAAAATGTTCTTCACGTGCTTCGGGTGTTGTAATGCTTTTGTCTTCGTAGGTTGTTTGGCGTGTAATGTCCATTGGTACTTGAAAAATGCCCCAGCCACCCACACTCATTATGCGATACAACTCACGCATACATTGTCTATCATCTTCTACATGTTCTAACACGTGATTACAAAAAATAACATCGAAACTATTGTCTTTAAAAGGTGCGTGGTGCAAATCCATTTTCACATCAGCAATGGGTGAGTTTAAATCAGCCGTTGTGTAAGTAATGTTTTTCATTGCCTTAAACAATTTATAAAAACATTGTTCGGGTGCAATGTGCAGCATTTTATGATTAGCTGTAAAGAAGTTTGTTTTGTTTTTTAGGTAAAGCCACAATAGTCTGTGTCGCTCTAAAGACAAACTACCCGGGCACAATACATTTTTTCTTTTTGCTCTACCTGAGTAACCGTAGGGTAAAAATTTACGGTACGTTTTTCCGCTAATAGGGTCTTCGTACTTATTGCCTGCATAAACTATAGGGGCAATTTTGCTAAATAATAAACTTACCTGAATTAAAATAGGGCGCGGTATATTGCGCAATAACCAATGAAACATTTTACAATAATTTTGAAATAATTTCTTCTACACCCATGCCATCTGCCTCGGCTTTGTAATTACGCACTACACGATGCCTTAACACATGATGTGCAACTGCTTTTACATCTTCAATATCGGGCGAGTACTTGCCATTAAGTGCTGCATGGCATTTAGCGCCGAGCACTAAATATTGCGAAGCTCTTGGACCTGCACCCCACGATAAATATTGTTGTGCCAATTTGTTATCTACTGTGTTATTAGGGCGCGTTTTAACAGCCAGTTTTACAGCATACTCAACCACATTATCAGCTACCGGGATTTTACGTACCAGTTGCTGAAAATAAATAATCTCTTCGGCAGATATAATTTTATTAAGACTAACCTTTTTATCTACAGTAGTTTGTTTTACTACCTCATACTCTTCTTCTAAAGTTGGGTAATCTAACCACAGGTTAAACATAAAGCGGTCTAACTGGGCCTCTGGTAAAGGATAGGTTCCCTCCTGCTCTATGGGGTTTTGTGTTGCTAAAACAAAAAATGGTTCAGGTAAATGGTATCTTTTTCCAGCAACGGTAACAATGCGTTCTTGCATCGCTTCTAATAATGCTGCCTGTGTTTTAGGTGGGGTACGGTTTATCTCATCAGCCAAAACAATATTGGCAAATAACGGACCTTGAACAAATTTAAAGTTACGTGCTTCATCTAATATTTCAGAACCTGTAATATCACTTGGCATTAAATCGGGTGTAAATTGTATGCGGTTAAACGATAAACCCAATACATCAGCAATAGTGTTTACCAATAAGGTTTTCGCTAAGCCAGGTACACCTACTAATAAACAGTGCCCACGGCAAAATACAGATATAAGCGTGTTATCTATAACATCGTGCTGACCAACAATTACCTTTCCAATTTCGGTGGAAATTTTTTTACTGGTAGCATGTAAAGCATCTAAAGCTTCAACATCTGATTTAAATTGCATAGTAATTTTTTAGAGAAAACGAAGGTAACATAACATAGGCGTATCAACAAATAAAAAACTACTATTTATGTTAGTTTAAGAAGGTAAAAATTAACTAAACTCTAACACCAATAACCAGTACATCATCTACCTGTTCCAACTCTCCACGCCAGTTTTTTAGTGTAGTATCTAAAAAATATTTCTGTTTTTCAATCGACAATTTACTGGTTTCTATAAGCAAATCTCTAAACCTGCCTGTCATAAATTTTTTACCTTTTGGCCCACCAAATTGGTCGGCATAACCATCGCTAAAAACATAAAATGTATCTCCTTTTTGTACAGGAATAACATTATTTGTAAAATCGTGTATTATATCATCTGCCCTAAACCCAATAGGAAATTTATTGGCTTTGTACTGAATTAACTCTCCGTTACGAATTAAATAAAGCGGGTTATTAGCACCTGCATATTGTAATTCCATTTTTTCATAATCAACACTACATAAACTCATATCCATTCCATCTTTGGTTTGGCTGGCTATTTTATCATCTTCTATATCGTATTTGGGGTTTAATGTATCTACAACGCCTTTGCTCATTTTATCCATAATAACCGAAGGAGCAATATCGGCATCATTATTCAGCGTAATTTCTTTTAAAATATTATAGCCTACCAAACTCATAAAAGCACCCGGCACACCATGCCCCGTGCAATCAATAGCAGCTATATACGATTTGTTTTGTGTTTTTCTTATCCAATAAAAATCGCCGCTAACAATGTCTTTTGGTTTAAATAGCACAAACGATTGCGGCAGTATTTGTTTTACGGCATGGTCGGTAGGAATGATGGCTTCTTGCAAACGTTTTGCATAGCGTATACTATCTGTTATGTGTTTATAAAGTATTTCTAACTCGTTGCTTTTAGCTTTAATTTCTTCACTTTGTTTTACTACTTGCTCAGTACGCTCAATTACTTTTTGTTCGAGCATGTGTTCATTCTCCGCTAAATCAGTACGCATTTTTAATAGCGCATGCCCTAAATTATCTTGGTCGCTAAGTGGTTTGTAGTACGAATCGAAATTTCCGCTACCAACCTCTTTGGCAAAATCGGTAGTTAGTTCCATAGCCGAAACCAAGCCATTTAAAGCCATATTCATATCACCTATTTCATCACCTCTATCAGTTAAATTATCTTTTGGCAACACACCATAGCTCATATCCTGCAATACATTTTTAAGTTTTTGTACGGGTTTTACAATAGTTCTGATAGTGAAAAATGCAATAAGAATGCCCCCTATTACTAAGAAAACACCTAAGAGTTTTACAAATTGCATCAAGTAATCAAACGAAGTAAACATTTGATGGGTAACTAAATCTGCATTATTTTTTTGAGAGTCGATGAGTTGATTAAGTTGGTTATAAACCAGGTTAAGCTTATCATCAGCAGCCTCTAACGATAAGGCAGCAGGGAATTTTACAGAGGCATCATCATAGGCAGAAAATGAGTTTATCTGGCTCATTATTTCATCCTGATACTGTTTAAAAAGTTGATCGGTAAATGTAAAAATGGTTCGCATTTGCTCTTTCTCATCCTCCGTCCAGTGAATTGAAAGATTATCTATCTCTTTTTTCAAAGCAGGATACTTGTTTTTAATCAACTCTCTTAAATCTTGTTTAAAAGGGTCATCATCTTTACTTTGTACGTGATACCACTTTGTAATTAAAATTTGTGAACGCTGTAAGGTAGAATGAAAATACTCCAACGAAGTTACACTTGGGGTTACAACTTTTACAACCTGGTCGGTTTCTTTTTTACTTTGGGTTATAATTATATTGGTATAAATAAACGCAATTAGGGTAAACAAAATTACCAAGGCAAAACCTGCTCCAATTTTTTTTCCTATGGTAAACTTAAAAGCCATTTATTGTTTATTCATCTCCTCAAATTTCTTTTTGTATTCGTTGTATTTTTCCGAATCGTTAAGCAGGTAGTAAATGCCGGCAAGCCCTTCTACTACCGATTTATCTGAAGGATTTAATTCGTTTGCTTTTATTAAATAGGGTAAGGCTTGTTTGCCCATTGCTACTGATTGGTCTTGATAGATAGGTAGTTTATCAAGTGGTACATCGTAATCCATTTTTTTAATAATATCTACTGCCTGATTATAATAAAGAACACCTATATTTTTATTAATGAAATCTGTATTTGCATTTATTTCGTAAGCCTTCATTAAATAAGTTTTAGCCAAATCGAGCAGGGTTTTAGACATGCTTTGCTCAAATCCTTTTTCGAACATAGAGCCAATGGTAGAATAAACATCGTAGCTATATTTTTGTTCGTTAAACATGGGATCTATAACTCGTTTAATGGCTTTATGCTTCTCTGCATTTATTACGCATTGCTGGTAGTTAACTGTATCAAGCGTTTTATTAATATCGTTATGATATAAAGAAGCCAAATAGTTTAACGATTTAAAAACCAGGTCTTTTTGCGGGTTCTTATTTTCGGCATCTAATTGTAAGGCTTGTATAAACGAAACCGTAGCACTATCTCTGTAAGGAGATGTTACATTATTAATTTCGTTTGTTTTATAGAGTTCTTTATAAATAACACCACGCATCATCCAGGCATTATAATCTTTATTCGATTCAGGGTTTTGGACAGCTTCATTAATTAACACCTTAGCCGAATCTAATTTTTTAGCTGAGTATAATTCAATAGCCTTATTTACCTTGCTTGTTTGGGCAAAAGCAATTTGCGTTACCATTATTGGTAACAAACAAATTAGCCATATTTTTTTTAGCCCACTCATTTAATTGATGACACTTGCCGCTAGTTTTTCAATGCCCGACCCAACATTTAATCCGGCTCTTGTGGCAGCCAATTTATTTAGTTCAAATTTTTGCTTATTTTCTTCTACAATAAAATTAATGGTAGCACCAACCCTTGCCAACCCTTGCTTTTCGGTAATAATTAAAACACTTTTGCCTTTAAATTTAGATAGTGCTTCCGATAGCAAATACGATTTATCAGGGGTTATGTAAAGTATACTGGTTGATTCTATGTCACCAAGAGTTTGATTATTTTTAAGGTCAATTTTTTGAACACCTACTGATTTGTTTTTTACCGTATTGCCTAACTCGTTTAATAGGTTTGTGTTTTCGCCTAAAACGGTAATGGTAAAATTGCCTTCTTTACTATTAGTCCACTCAAAATATTTGGTAAACCCATAAATGTAAACTGCTTTAATTTTTGACTGTGTATCGTCTTTTTGCAATAATAAAGGTCGTTCAACCACATCGGCTGATAACATAAGAAAAGCTATAAACAAAAATATAAGCTTACGCATAACGAATTTCAAATATATAAGTTTTTTACCTATAATTTGAAAGAAAAGCCCACATAAGGCAGAGCTAATCCGTTAACACTCGTTCCTATTCTGCTTGTATTAGTAGTTAAAAATCCATTTAATCCAATAACCCAAGATATATTATGTTTTATATTGGTTCTGATAGCGGGCGAAATACTATAAAACCCCGCTTGGGTAGCACCATTAGGGTTTGTAACATTAGTTATTGTAACTACAGGAGCCGCAAAAGCCTCTGCCACAAAATAAATTTTAGGAGAAATAGCATACGAAAATGCAGCCCCAATAATAGCGGCATTATAATTTTGATAATGACTGTTACCGCCGCCGCCAAAGCCACCACCTCTTCTACCACGCCTGCCCCTCCGGGTTTGTATAAAATAATCTACATCGCCATAACCACCTAAAACAGTAAAATTACTCTTGGTATCGCCATAGGTTAATTTAACTAAACCACCACCGCCATAACTTTTTGGAGATATCCACGAACCACTACCAAAAACACCATCTACCCCTAAAAAAAGTTTTTTAGAAATTTCGAAATTTGCTTTAGCATGAAGCAATATAGGTACGGCAATAACAGATGTTGAAACGCCCAGCGAAAAATTTTGATTAATAGCGTAGTTTATATTATAGAACAGGAAATCAGATGAGCTGCCGTAAACATCGCCCTTTTTTAAAAGAAAAGCATTGCTGGTTGTTACATAGTAGTTATTGGCTATTGATGGAATGTGAAATGTCATATTTCCGGTAGAATCTTTAGTGGTGTGCCCATCTATAACATCTACACTGGTAACTTGCTTTTTAGGTACATGAATTACAACCCCTGAGCTACTTTTTACATACAATAACGAATCGGTTTGTTTTTCAATAAAACCTTGGTAAACAGAACCGTCTTGCATTTTTATTTTACATAAAATAGGCTTTTTTTCAGCAGGTTTAGGCGCTATAATTGAGTCGGTTTGTGCATTACTTGTACTTGTAGTAAAAAAACAAACAATAAATATAACTACAACAAATAATTTTTGCATTAAACAAAAATACTCAAAATAAAAGCTAACACCTTCTTAATAAAGTTAAAAAGGCAAGCCAATCGTTAACATAAGTTTGTTAATTAACGCTTTTGTTACCTGAATAAGCATAATCGCTTAAATAATCAAAGTTTGGCATTAGTTTACCTTGCTTACAAATAGTAGCTCTTTCAATAACAGCATCAATATCAGCTCCTACCAAATGTGGAATGACACGTTCTTTTAAATCTTTTCCAAAATCATCGCTGCTATCACGTGGTAATTCACAAGGCAAATTATCTACTGCCATAATACAAATGGTATCTTTTGTAAAAGCTAAATCTTCTTTATCGGTTTTCATATTGTAACCATAAAATGGCTTATCAATAGTGGTTGAACGTATGGTGGTTGGTACCGAGCCATCTATATCGCAAGTAATATCGGCAATTACACTTATATGAAAATCGCTTGCTTTAATATCTTGCGTAGTAAACATTTTTGGCGAACGAGGGTCCCAATAATGGGCAGAAATAAATAAATCGGTTTCTTTAGTATAAGGTGCAAACTTGCTGGTAAAATGCTCGGGATGTTTAAAAAAATCGTGCAAATCAAAATTATGATCGCCCTCACGCTCTACATAATCTTTTGGGTTAAGCTGACAATAAACTGGTTCACGAAACGAGCTCATTAAAAATTCCTCAGGCGTTACTTTACGTATACGCAAGGCAGATAAAGTTTCAATAGCACCGTTAGCCACACGTCCGCCACCTGTTAAAGCAATTTTTATGTTTGGTAATTTTACACGTTTTAATTCCTCTTCCATTTCAGCCCTATCGCGGCATTGGTTAGCCGGTTTTAAACGAAACAAATCGTATTTCAACCCATAACCCAAAATACCATTGTATGCCCCTACTACGCCTGCATAACGCCCAAAACCAATAATGCGGTTATGGTTTTTATCGGTAAGGGTTTCATAATCTATCATCTCTATTTGCTTGCTTATTAAGGCATGCATTAGCTTTGTATTATGTGGTTGTTTTTTTATGGTATGTGAAAAGAAGAAATATTTTTTGTTTAGCATGAGCTTATCATAAGGCACTTCTTTTACACCCATTAAAATATCGCAATCTGATAAATCTTCTTTTAGCGTAATGCCAAAGGCTGTGTACTCACTATCGTGATAACACCTGATAGGACTTGGTTGTACATATACTTCTAAATTAGGATACTGCTTTGTTAACTCAGCACAAATAAGCGGTGTTAGTGGCACGCGCATATCGGGTGGAGATTTTTCTTCGCGAAGCACACCTATTTTGATTTTAGTCATAACTGAAAATTTTGACAAATATAACAGCTTAATTTTATGTAACTTTGCAATTAGTAATTGTTCTTTATTTTATTGGGCCCGACCGGTTTTGACAGCGAGAGCAGTATGATTGTAAGCACGTGGTGTGTTGTGAACATAACACCTTAAACATAATTCTCAAAACTTCAATTGGCGAAAATAACTACGCCATGGCTGCTTAATTAGCTCAGCTAATTCAGCCTTTGCAACCCCATTAGCGCCCTTGCTTAGCGAGTGGGATGTTGCATCATAAAATAGCAAGTTGTTTTAGTAATGCTGTTAACTAAAACAATATTAGCAGCTAAGCTTTTAGTTGGTTTGCATAAACACCTGCTATTTGCCTACAATTAAGTTTGTACTAAACGTGTAGAAAGCTTTTGTATTCCTTGTTTGGACGAGGGTTCGAATCCCTCCGGGTCCACCACCTTCAAAACCCTTGCTAAGCAAGGGTTTTATTTTTATCTGTTACAAGCCACCAAATAATCAGCCAAATCCAATTCCTGCTATTTTTCGGGCGAAGTGGCTTTGCTTGCTTTATCATAAAACGTTTTATTAGGGCTTGCGTTTAAGCGAAAAATCTTTTGCCCTTTCAGGTTGAAAAGGCAAATCGTAAATTACAAACGAAGTAACTATTTCTTCGTATCCTTCGGCTACAATATCTAACGTATAATTACCGGGTGTTAGTGCCATTACATATTTGCCTGTTTTTTGTACGGGTACAAATTTCAACACTTCTTTTGTTTCGGGTTTAGATGCCTTAATTGAAATTTTAATGGTTGCATCCGACGAATCGGAAGTTGTTACATAGCCTGTAATAATGCAATAGCGTGTATCAACCTCATTAAATTTTATTTTATAAATGTCTCTATCGCCCAAGCCACCATCTCTAATAGTAGATACATAGGCATAAGCACCATCGCCTACAAAAAAAATATTTTCGTTATCGTACGTGTCGTTTATTGGATAGCCTAAGTTTTGTGGGTCAGACCAAGCTTGTTGCTCTTCGTTCCATTCAGCTTTAAAAAGGTCGTAACCTCCCATGCTCGAATGCCCTTCTGATGCAAAGTAAAGTGTTTTGCCATCTTTGGTTAGGTGCGGAAAATCTTCGTTGTATTTAGTGTTAATGTTTGCGCCTAAATCTTGCGGCTGAGCCCATTTTCCGTTAGATAGTTTGCGAATAATGTACACATCCTTCTCCCCCAACCCACCCTTACGGTTGCTCGAAAACACAAATACATCTCCTGCATTGTTCATAGACCCCGTTGATTCAAAACCTTCGTTAATTTTTTCATCAAGCCGTTCTATTTTTTTAAAGGCGGTTTCTGTTTTGTTTGGTTCGGTTATGTAAAGGTTTCCTGCACTATCGATATGATCAACGTAAACCGTTAGTTTTTTTCCATCCGGACTAAGCCCTACCGCCTCCTCATCAAAGTGGGTGTTTATGTGTGCACCTAAACTTTTGGGTTCAACCCATTTGCCATCTTTAGGCGATGCTATGTAAATATCAGAAGGGAAATAACCATCCATTTCAGGGCGGCTTGCTGATTTTTCGGGACGACGAGAAGTAAAAATTAAAAAAGATTCGTCATCAGGAATAATTGGATAATAATCGGCAAACTCCGAATTAATGGAGCTACCCAAGTTTGTAAAAGTTGTGTTTATAGGATATTTAATTAATTCTTTAGCGTGCAAACAGGTTTCAATTTGTCGCTCAATTTTTACAAGCTGCGGTTTTGATGCAATGGCTTTGGCTTTGTTATACGTTTCCATAGCCTTATCAAACTGCAAATCGTGCTGGTAGGCTTGCCCCATGTAATAAAAGGCTTCAGCATCGGGTTTAATTTTTGCCAATGATGATTCAAACAGGCTAATAGTTTCTCGCCTATTGCCATGCGTTTTTAAAAGACATTTCCCTAATTGATATTTATACTCTTCGTTGTCAGGATGTTTTTTTACCAGTTTTTGATACACGGGTATAGCATCTTTATAATCGTTGCTTTTAAGCAGGTCTGCAATCTTATCCTCTAAGGGGTCTTGCGCAAATGCAGTTAACGAAACAAAAACAGAAAGTAGAAGGAAGCCGAAGTATTTCACAAAAAATATAGTTTAAAACAAATATAAAATATTTTTCGGTTTTATATACTTAAAACTTACTACGCAAAGGATAGGGAACAAATTCGGTATCATCTCCTTTTATTTTATCAAACGTTTGTGCTATCCACTTTTGTTTGGCTTGTTCAAGCGTTTCTTTACTGCTCGATACAAAATTCCAATCAATAAATCGCTCTTCTAAAAAAGGCTCTCCTCCAAAAACATATAGGGTAGAATTAGCTTCGATAACAAACTCACATAATTTACTATCGGTGGCTACTATAATATGTTTAGGTAAAAAAGTGTTTCCTTCTATTTTCACACTGCCTTCTAAAATGTATAAACCAACTTCGCCGTACAATTCACTTCCAATGTTTAGTGTTTGTTGAGTGGTGCTTTTTATTTCGAGCATATACAATTTACTATACACAGGTACAGGTGCTTTTTTACCGAATGCTTCGCCGGCAATTAGTTTAAACTGCACATCGCCCATATGCCAAGTTGGAATTTGTGTTTTATCAATATGATGAAACTCAGGTTCCATTTGTTCTAATTCTTTTGGTAAGGCTACCCATATTTGTAAGCCATGCATGTGTTTTTCTGAATGCCGCAAATATTCGGGTGTTCTTTCTGAATGAACAATGCCCCTACCCGCTGTCATCCAGTTTACTTCGCCGGGTTTTATTTCAACTTCACTTCCTATCGAATCTCGGTGCATAATGCTACCGTCAAAAAGAAAAGTTAAGGTTGATAGCCCAATATGAGGATGAGGCAGTACATCAAAATTTTCGCGCTCATTAATTTTTACCGGTCCCATGTGGTCAATAAAAATAAAGGGTCCCACCATTCTTTTTTGTCTAAATGGCAACAACCTGCCTACCATAAAACTGCCAATACTGGCTGCTCTTTCTTCTATAATTAATTGAATGTTAGACATAACGCAACTATATTTTTTATAAAGGCTTGAATTATTTTACCAATTATTTTGCTGCATAATCTCTGTAATTACAGTACTAAATTTACTCGCTGCTGCATCAAATCGCACTCCATCATAATGTAATTCATTTGCCCAACAAGCATCTTTATTGTTTCTATCAGCCGTATTTCTTAAATCTATATAATGTATATTACAATTATCATTTGTAGGAGTTAAGCCATGCAACATCGTATTAAACTCATCAATCATACTTGCCATAACATCTTCGCATAGTGAACGAGTATCTATATTGTTGGGGTTTAAATAGGGCTTTAACCATGGTCCCGGACCTAGCCGTTGTAATGATTTTGCAATGCCTATTGCACCACTTGTAATAAGTCCGCGTCCATTTACAGGTGGATAATCATAACCATGAATAATAAAATCAAATTTTGTGTTTGGAAACGTAGTACATATTTGTTGAAATATTTGCGTGTAAGCATTTTTTAGTTGAACATTTATAGCAAAATCTATTGCCGGCTGCAGTTTTACAGGATGATAAGTAGTGTTATCAATGGCAACAAAATCCAATAAATTTTTATCTGCAATATCATTGCCTCCCGCCGATACTAAAATGATAACATTATCAAGTTGCGCTGCTGTATTATAGTTCGAAATTTTATTTATAAGTAACCTAAGCCAAGGTGTAGCATCTTTTTTAACGGTAGGGGCACTACGCGAATAACCAGATACCATTACCATTAATTCTTCTCCACACATGCCAAAGTTATCTCCATTAGGGTGCTCATTATCGGTAACTATTTCCCATATTTCTTCAGCAGTAGTTTCGTTATAAAGTAAGTTTACACCATATTTTCTGGTAAGGTAATAGGGAATATTACCAACACCTAAATCTATCTGATCCTGATTAGGATCAATCAAAATAGTCCCATTTCTGTCAAGTGCTTTTGGGTAATGAAACCACGAGTCTCCTAATGCCAAAATTTTTGTATTCATATTAATTTTTTATATAGATTTTATTATGCAACGGTGTTGCCAATGCCCCCAGCCCAAAACCAAAAGCCATCTTCGGTACAGTACCATTTTTTACTATTATCTACAAGCTCGCCTTCATTCGTATAACCTACATAATTTAAAATAGTGCCTTTATTTACAATGTAGGCAGGTGCCGTATTTCTGCTTGGTTTAAAACGCATATTTAATGGGCAGGTGGTTTGCACAGAACCTTCTAACGGAATTGGATTTACACTTATAGCTAAATGTGTTTTTAAATCTTGTAATGCAGTAGCTATTAGTTTATCCATATCAACTTTGCCCGGGCAACATTTTAAGGCATAAATTTCATCATGCCCTACAATATATTGTCGGTTAATTGGGATGTTCCATGTTGCGGCAAGTTGAGCAATTAAATTTCCACTGGCTTCATACATAGCATCAGTCCAATCACTATCACCTGTTCCTTCATGTTCAATGCCAATAGTATAGCAGTTAGGGTTAACAAAACCTCCATTAGCTGCTCGCTTAATAAGTTTCCACACCGGTGCATTTATTCTTCCTGCATGCCAAGCCGTATTTTCTTCATCAACATAATTATGTATTTCGCCATTTTTTCCAACGCCATAATGAGCCGAAACTGCAGATTGTGGGTTAGCAAACCAACTATCAGTACCGGTTAAAGTGCCATCCATAACGTGTATTACAATGGCTTCGGGTCTGTAACCTAATCTGCCAACCGAATAATTTGGGCAAGGTTTCTTAATTATATTCATGTTTATTATAATTATCCTTTTGGAGTTGAGGCATCACCTTTTGCTTCATCCTGTATAACCTCATTAACCTGCGGTTGTGTGTTTACCGAATTTTCGGTAGCTTTTAAACCTATGTACGTTGCCGAGCTAAGCCCAAGCAATATTAAATTCCTATCTGAAATATCAGGAATTGAATGTATGCTTATTACATATTTTATAAACCAAACACTAAATACAAGATTAAAAACTACGGTTTGAAAACGATGGATGCTTATACCATTTTCATCTGAAAGAATATCAAGAATAAAATTCTCACTTTTCGAATCTTGATTTCTTTGGATAGCAGGATTACGGATATCAGCCGCATCAACTACTTTAGCCGCAGCCGTAGTAGCACCCGACATTCCTAAAAGATAAAGTGTAGACTCTAACAAAGTGATTATATGCCTTTGTGCTAAGGATGTAGAAATAAATGCAGCTAATACAATGGCAGTCCACCAGGCAAGTTGAACGCGCGAAAAGCTATATGGTTTAGGATAAAACGAACTTATATCGCGCAGCATATTATATTTTTTATCACAAAAATAAATACAGCCTAAAAGTGCCACGTAAACTATCCAAAATGTGGCACTACAATTATTACGAAAATATTCTTCCATGTTTATTAAAATTAAATATGCCTACTCTTAATCGGATTTTCGGCTAACTCCCTTTTATTTTATTGTTATTGCATCATTAATATTTGGCGAAAAATGAAACAACCTTGTTTTATCTGAATCATCATTAGGATGCCCTCCTTTGGTGTTATCCACAATACTAATTCCTTTTAGTTGCCCGGTTGCAGTGTTAACACTCCATTTTTCAGTAATAATGGGTTGTTGCTCGGCAGTAATTGGAGTTGGCAGAATATCGTCATAATAATCAATAGTTAACGCCTCATTATTAAACGAAAGCATGGTGTAACCATTATGTCCTAATCGTACACCCGATACTTCTTCTCCCAAACGATTATCATGCAAAACCAAGTTGCTTTTTTGAGCCTGAATTTTCCGGGCATTAACCTGTTTAGGGTCGTACTGAATTTCATCGCCATCATGGCTACTTAAATCGAGTCCAAATGCTTTAGATGGATTATACACCAAATCGCATGGCATGCCACCATTACCAATACAACGCCCAAATGCTGTTATACCACCTGCAGCTTGGTAGCTACCATAAATTGCCAACCTATGCTCGTGCCCCCATAACCATAATACCGGGCGATTTTGACCAATTATTTTTGCCAAATCAATAGCCGGATGTTGAAACTCAGCTTCGTTAAACCAATCGTATTGAGTGCCGGGTAATTGTTTAAATGCCGAACAATATTGGTGATGCGAAAGAAATATGAGTCCTCGTTTATCATCGTTTAACTTAACCGTATCTTCTAACCAATTTATAAGTTTAGTAGGTAATTTTAATCCAACATTGTTTTGAAAAAGCCCTGACAGGCAATCGTAACCCGTATCTATGCCTATCACGCGCCAATAATCGTTTTCTAAACAAAAGAAAGGTGCTTTTTGCGGGCTTGTAATTTTCCCATCTACCTTTATACCCATATAAGGAAGCAGGTTTTTAAAATACGCTTCGCCGCCCGAATACATTTCATGATTGCCAAGCAGTGCAAAACTTCCGTTAGGTGCATAATGCCAAGCTCCTTGTTTACCAAAGTTTTCTTCTACCTGTTTTTCATTACCAATAAAATAAGTATCGCCTAAGTGAATAGAATAGTCGGGAGTTTTATTTTTTACAAGCCCAGCTACACGCTCAGATTCAACAGTACACGAAGCCCAATCGGCTAACAATGCCATGCGAGCATTATTTTTACCCGATGTTGATGTCATAGCAAAAACACCTTCGCCTTTATTATATGTTGTATAGTCTGCGTGACTACGAAATAGCGTTGGAATATTTTGTATAAACCAACTCAACACATTTTTATCGAGCAAGCCCGAAAATTTATGCTGTGGTTTTTCGGGAATAACACCGGTTTGAGCCTCCTGGTCAGAAAGGTAGTTGTTCATCATCGGCGAGCGACTAAGCCCTATAAAGTCTTTTCTGTTTCTTATTGCCATAAAAAATAATTTTATTGTTTACCCCAGCCTTTTTGTAATAAACGTTCAGCGTTTTTATGTGTTATTTTTTTAATTTGTTGCTGCGTAATTCCGGCATCTCCCATTTGTTTAAGTAAATCGCCCAACTGCGAAGCAACATAAAGGTCTTTTGGCGCATCGGCAAAACCATCAAAATCGGTACCAATGGCAACAGTATCAAATTCTTTTTTCTCTGTTACGGAGTTAATGTATAACATAGTTTCTATAATATACTTTATACCCTTTTTAAATGTTTTTGCATCAACTCCCTTTATATGAGTATCACATCCGGTAAGCCAAAAGTTTTCAGGAATTACACCAATAACACCACCACACTTTTCAATAGCAATAATTTCTTCTTTACTAACATTGTAATAATTATAGTTTGGGTAAGCTCCTTTAGCATATTTTTCAAAAACTTTTTGTGCACCCACATGTGTAAAAGCTAAAGGGCGTGGGTTTGCTCTGCCAGCATTTATTTCGAAAACTCTTGTTCTTCCCGCAGGAGCACAATGTGTTAAATCTACAATTATACCAATGTCTAACATTTTTTTAACTACCACTTCACCAATATCACTTAAAGAACGGTTACTTTCTGCAGAAAATTCCCAACTCATTCCTATATTTATCTTTTCATCCGGAGAAATCCCTTCGGTAGGAAATGCAATATCATTTTTAAAAATATGCCCAATGGTTATCATACAAACGCCTCTCATTTTTAGGGCTTCAAGGTTTTGTATATAAAATTTAGACCTTTCATTAATATCTGTTTCGTTTACATTAGCCATTTTTCCTTTTGGAACAGAAGGATCCTTAGTTCTTCTTTCTGATATAGGGAAGTTTCTACCAAGTGCATGTGCACCTTCGATGGCGTGGGCAATAGGAATATTACCATCTTGTAAGGCTTGTTCAAATTCAGAAAAATCTCGTGCAACAACAAATTGTATTTTATGTTGCTTTTGATTGGCAAGATGCATTTGCGATTCCATCGTGTCAATCATTATATTTATTTGCGTAAAGTTCGAATAATCTTCATGTTCTATTTTATCTACTAATTTTGGTAGCACTTTTTTTAAAAGCGGAAAAAAATTCTTTAAAAGATTCCACTCTTTTTCAGATGATGCTTCGAGAAGATAATGTGCTACTACAAGCCCTTTAACATAACCGCTACTTAATTGCTTTACATCATCCTGCATAGCAATCTCATTTGTTCCTGGTCCGGGGTTATGACATTTCCATAAATGCTTATCCCATAAATACATTTTTAGAGAAGGATGGCAGTGCAGGTCGATTATGGCATTTTCGTTTATTACAGTTTTTTGCTCGTTATTGCTATTAGAAATAAATTTATCGAAAAGAGAATTAGCAGATATAAGCTTTGGAGCTACGGCAGCCCCAACTGTTATGATTGCCATTTTTTTAAAAAAATCCTCTCGTCTTATTTTTTCCATAAACAATAGAAGTTAAAAAATTTATTGCTAAATAATTACGAACATACTTCTTATACAAACATATACTAAAAAAATGTTTCTAAAAAGCACATAAATTGCATTTTTCTTACATTCGAACTAACATATAAACGATAAGGTTTTGTAAAGAATATTGAGGTAAAACTGATTTATGTAGCGCAAAAAATTTACCCTTTAAACTGTTTGAAAAAAATTTCTTCATAACTGGCGCCAATAGGAATTTCTATACTATTTATAGAAATTATTTTATTTCTTACACTTTCAATTCTGTGTAAAGGGACTATAAACGAACGGTGTGTGCGTATAAAATCTTTTGCAGGTAATTTTCCCATAAGGGCTTTCATGGTCATCCTTGCAACAACTGTTTTTTGATTTTCAATATGAATTTTTAAATAATCATCCAATCCTTCAATATACAGAATGTTTGCCATGTTAATTTTTACCAAGCTATAATCAGCACGTACAAATAAAAACTGAGACGTGTTTTCTTTTTGTGTTTGATAATTGAAAAAATCATTAGCTTTATTTATAGCCAATAAAAATCGTTCGAAAGTAAATGGTTTTAATATATAATCTACGGCATTTAAATTAAACCCCTCTACAGCATATTCGGTATAAGCGGTTGTAAATATTACCATGGTGTTTTGTTTCACCTCCTTATAAAATTCAATGCCATTAATAGAAGGCATGTTAATGTCTAAAAACAACAGATCTACAGGGAATTTATTTACATATTTTAGTGCCTCGCCGGGCTTATTAAACGTTTTTTGTAGGGTTATAAAATCAACCTTCTCGCAAAAGTTTTCAATTACTTTTAATGCAAGTGGCTCATCATCTATGGCTATGGCTGTAATCATTTTAAATACAATGATAGTAAAATTGAGAAATCTTCTTTAGTATCTTTTATTACCAACTTATGGCTTCCGGGGTACAGTAATTGCAACCTGTTATTCGCATTTTCAATGCCCAAGCCACTCTTAGCTTTGTTAACCTGTTGTATTTTTACTTTTTTGTTAAACACCCTTAAATGTAAATAAGCTCTGGTAATGTCTATATCAATTTTAATTTCGGAGTTTTCTTCTGCATTTACGCCATATTTAAACGCATTTTCAATAAACGAGATTAAAACAAGCGGAGCTATTTTTTTATCCAATAAATCTCCTGTAACAGAATAAGATAATTTAATAGTACTATCGATACGAAGTTTTTGAAGCTCTATATAATCACTAATATAATTAATTTCTTTTTCTAATTGAACAAATTTATGACTGGCATCTGTAATTACATACCGCATCATGCCCGAAAGTTTTACTACCGCTGTGGCTGTATAATCCGATTTTTCGATAGCTAAAGAATAAATACTGTTTAAGGTGTTAAATAAAAAATGAGGGTTTATTTGGGCTTTTAAATAAGAGAGTTCCGCATTAACTTTTTCTTTTTCAGCTAATTTTAACCGACTACTTATTTTAAGCATTAAAGAAAAAGTACATATTATTATAAATTCAAAAAAATGATGCTTGAAAAAACGAAAAACAGGCTGATGTATTAAGGGAGGAGAAATTAAACTACTTCCTTGCTCCGCATATTGATTATTCATAAAATAAGCATCGGGGACAAGTAAATTAGGCATAATAGAAACTATTAAAAAAGAAAGCAGTGTTAATGTCCCGAAAACAGCATATTTTTTCCTGAAGTAGAATTTGGGGATTAATATATAGTAATTTAGATAAAAAAACAGCGCTAATATAACGTAACCAATAAAATCACGCTGAAAAGGTAGTATTTTATATAATCCAAAAGGGGATGTAAGGTCAGGAGAAAACAACACAGGCAAGGATAAAAAAATAGCGCAACCTATAACATGTATCGAAATTTGTAGCGCTTTTCCCTTCATTAATCAAACAATTATTTTATCAAAGTTACTTTTTTATTGATTACATTATTGTCAGACTTATCTGCTTTTTTTATAGTATCAACAGTATTATATATTAGTCGAAATTAATTAAACGCTTTACTTATTTTAAATTTATGAGGTAAAGTATTAGGTTTTGTAGGTTGATAGAAAACACTAAATCAACTTTTGATGCGCTTAACCTATATAAATTTAATGTTTGAACGATATAAAGATTTATATTTATACTCGTGAATAAACAAAACAAAAAACCATTCTATTTTTCAATGCAAAAGACACTTATTTTAGTGTTTGTACTTACTTCACTTTCCATCCAATCTCTTGCTCAAACAGATACTAACTATGTATTGAATTTTAATTTTAATAGCCACCAAATAAAAGAAGTAAATAATAAAGTAACCATTACTCCTGTTGGTGTTTCGTTAGCTGACGATAGATTTGGAAATAAAAAATCTGCAATATACCTACATGGTGATGCAACAAGTTATTTAAATTTGGGAACTTCGAATTTGCTTAAACCTAAAAATGGAACCATATCCGTATGGGTAAATTTAGATAGAAGAATTTACACCGGTAAAGGATATGATGCCAATCCTATCATTATTACTAAAAATGGGCCCGGTGATGATTTTATTAACGCCTATGCTATTTGTTATGATGGTTACGCCAAGCGATTTGGAGCGGGTGCAACAAAAGATTCAACAAAGGAAGCCATTGTTGCAGCTATTGATGAAGTAGTGTTTGGTAAATGGTATCATTTAGTAATGACTTACGACAATAATTTTTTATCCTTTTATGTAAATGGTGTTTTACAACATAAAGCGGTTAAGGATTTTGAAACCATGTTCCTAAAAACAGATTCGGTGGTTGTAGGAAACATGGCAAGCAAAAAAAATGACAGGTGGAGCGAAGGTGTTTTTGATGATATACAAATATTCCATAGGGTTTTAAATGAAAATGAAGTAAAAGAATTGTACGAAGCTCCTAACCCAAACAGGGCAAAAATAATTATAAACAATATACTGTTTTATGGGGCAATTGTTTTGCTAAATTTATTAGCAGCGTTTTTATTAGTAGGTAACCGTAGAAGAGCCTTAAAAAAAGAAGAAGAAAGATTTGCACTAAATAGCAAATTACATGAAATGGAAACTAAAGTAATTAAAGCCCAGATGAACCCACACTTTATGTTTAATTCTTTAAATACTATTCAGCAATTTATTATAACAAACGAGAATGAAAAAGCTCAATATTATCTTTCTAAATTTTCAAGATTAATTAGGAAATTATTGGAAAACACCACGAAAGACAACATTAGTTTGACAGATGAAATAGACCTACTTAACAGATATTTAGAAATAGAATCTCTTCGGTTTAATAATGTTTTTAAATATACTATTGAAACAGACAAAAGAATTGATGCAACAAGAACTTTTATACCTCATTTTCTTATACAGCCCTTTGTAGAAAATGCTATTTGGCACGGTTTATTAGCAAAAGACGGGGATAAAAATTTATACGTATTTTTTGAATTAATAGATGAGCATAAAATAGCCTGTACAATAGATGACAATGGTGTTGGGAGAAAAAAAAGTGGGACAAAACAAAACCCCGAAAAACAATCATTGGCAATAAACTTTATTCAACAGCGTTTAGATTTGATAAACAAGATGTTGAAAGGCGATTTTAAGATAAACATTATTGATAAGTTAAACGAAAAAGGTAATAGTGAAGGAACAAAAGTTGTTATAACATTGCCCATAATTAAAAACGATTAAATTATGTACAGAGCTATTATTATAGATGATGAACCAATAGGAGTTAACACATTAAAAGTGTTAATTGAAAAGTATATACCTATGGTTAGAGTAGTTACAACATCTACCGATCCTGAAACTGGTATTAAATTAATAGAAGATTATAGACCCGATATAGTTTTTTT
>Ga0206843_10102_pt1 | contig 29021 bp, 24 predicted proteins | sample Alteio_BWOrgCont_21_FD_152869 | JGI IMG/M metagenome (GOLD analysis project Ga0206843, IMG submission 152869) | Enriched cells from forest soil in Barre Woods Harvard Forest LTER site, Petersham, Massachusetts, United States -... | ecosystem: Environmental > Terrestrial > Soil > Temperate forest >...
TACACTTTCACACATTATCGGAGGATTTATTTGCATGAATTTATCAAATTTTATAAAGCTACTGTCTTTAGGCCTGTTTTTTTCTTTTACACTTTCATTGAAGGCGGAGGAGGCCGATGAGACCTACATCTCAAAGCGTATTTCCGACCAGGAAAAACTTGAATTAACCTCCATTGACCCAAAACAAATAGGAGACTTTGATCCCAAAGAAAACATATTTTGGTTTCGCGATACGACTAATCTGCTTGAAGAACAACATTTTTTCAGTTTTTCCGAGCTTTTGGCAAAGGGACAAACCCCTTTTCAAAGTTACGCCGTCATTAAAACGGGAGCTTTTGGAAAGATATTGTTTATTGATGGAGAGAGCCAATCCGCGCAGGCTGATGAATACATTTATCACGAGTCTCTCATCCATCCGGCAATGATCGCTCATCCAAATCCAAAGAAGGTTTTGATCGTTGGAGCTGGTGAAGGGGCGGCGGCCCGTGAAGTGTTACGTCATCCTAGCGTTGAGAGACTTGTACTTGTGGATATTGATGGCGAGATCATCCAAAATTGTAAAGAGTTACTTCCTGAATGGCATGAAGGATCTTTTACCCATCCTAAAGTACAACTTCTTATCGAGGATGGGAAAAAATATGTAGAAGAAACAAATGAAAGATTTGATGTGATTGTAATTGATGTCTGCGACAAATTAAATGACAGCCCTGCTGCAGCACTCTATACTAAGGAGTTCTATCATTCTGTAAAGAAAATACTGAATCCCCATGGGATTGTGGTTATTCAAGCAATGGAGTTTCAACCCAATGAAAGCGCAGACCACATGCTTGTTCATAAAATCCTTAAGACAGAATTTTCAGCCGTGGCTTCCTATTTAGTTTTTGTTCCTTCCTTTTGGACAACTTGGGGATTTGTCATTGCACGCGATGGCGAAAACTTTAATCCGTCTGTTCAAGCAGTTGATCAAATCCTGCAAGAACGTTCTTTGGATAAACAATTGAAGCATTATGATGGAATTACCCATCAAAATATGTTCTCAATCCCTAAAGAAATCAGAAAGTTGCTATAAAATTAGGAAGACCCCGTCCTTAAAGACGGGGTCTTCCTAGTTTTTAAACATATCCTCGTCATGAACATGAGCATCCCGAAGCAGCATCCGCTTATTTACTTCTTGTGGTTTGAGATAACTCTCGAGAACCTCCTCAAAGTTTTTTGCACTGCAATGATGTCCACAGGTGAATAGGTCAATAAAGCAGGCACCGAACTCGGGGTAAGTATGAATGCTGGCATGACTTTCCGACAGCAGAATTACCATTGTCAGGCCATTTCCAGGGAATACATATTTTGATGTGGTTAGGATCTGTGCGCCGGAAGCAACGGCTGCTTTTTCTAGGGTTTTAGCCAGTTCTTCCACATTTGTAAGGGCTTCCTGATTACACCCCATCAAACTTGCCACAAAATGATGTCCCACAAACTGATAAACAGATTCCTCTGCTTTCAAAGGAATCAAATAAAGCAAAGCTGCAAGGCTTATTTGCAATATGAAGCAGTTTTTCATAGGTAGAAACTCTCTATAAGAATGCATGATCATGCTATCGTTGTTGATAATAGGCGAATGGTCGCCAAAAATATTAGAGATAAGCGTTTAACAAAAAAAACATTTTACAACAAGAGAGTTGTGTTTTCTATCAAATTCTTCCTGATTTTTCAAGTACTGTGATCATCAAAATTAAATATCGGGATTTTTCCATTGATTTCAAACGCGATTTCAGATATTCTAACTTATTAAATTTGAAAGAATATTCTTTAGGTGAGATAAAGCATTGCTTTGGTATTCACCTGGGTTGACATAAGCACTTGGAGTATAAGATGAAGAAGGATAATTACGCCATTATTAAAAGCGGCGGCAAGCAATATCGAGTCCAAAAAGACGACGTCATCGATGTGGAATTGCATGATGAGGAAAAAGGAGCTCAAATCGAATTTGGGGAAATTTTATTTGTTCATGATGGGGATGAGCCCAAAATAGGCGGCCCAAGCCTAGCTAATTATTTTGTCACTGGTGAGTTGCTGGATTTTGTTAAAGGTCCAAAAATCACAAGCGTCAAATATCAACCCGGCAATCACTATAAAAAGTTTGGTCACAGACAAAAATATTGCCGTATAAAAATTACAGGCATTGGGTTAAAGAAGGAAAAAGGAGGCAAGCATCATGGCTCATAAGAAAGGTCAAGGATCTACACGCAACGGGCGGGATTCCCACTCAAAACGCTTGGGTATCAAAGTTGGATCCGGCGAAGTGGTTACAGCCGGAAGCATCTTAGCAAGGCAGCGTGGAACAAAATGGCATCCCGGAAAAAATGTCGGCAGAGGTACTGATGATACGCTTTTTGCATTGAGTGATGGCGTTGTATCCTTCCGTAAAACGAACAAAACTTACGTTTCCATTCTTGCCGGTGTATAATATATCCTGAATTGTTTTTTGTGCCATTGCACGAAAAACAATTCTTCGTTACCTTAACTGCCCTTTACATTATTTAACCAACAAATATGTTTACTGATAGAGTCATTATAGATCTTGCTGCTGGCAAAGGGGGCAACGGCGTTGTTGCCTGGCGGAGAGAAAAATACATCCCCAAAGGTGGGCCTTGCGGCGGAAATGGCGGCAAGGGCGGCTCGATTATTTTACAAGCTGACGCTCAAATTTATTCATTGGATTGGTTTCGCAACCGCCGCATTATTAAAGGTGAAAATGGCATGGCAGGCGGTTCTAATAATAGACAAGGCCGCTCTGGCAAAGATTTAATTTTGAAAGTTCCTTGCGGGACCTTAATCAAAGATGCAGCCTCCGGTGAAATTCTTCATGATTTTATTCAAGATAAAGATGAATTTATCATTTGTATAGGGGGAAAAGGCGGCAGAGGGAATGATAGCTTTAAGACACCGACTAATCAAGCGCCCAATTACTGTACAGAAGGCAGAGATGGAACTGCTGTTAAAGTAGAGTTTGAGTTGAAATTAATAGCAGATGTAGGTTTGGTGGGGTTCCCTAATGCAGGCAAATCAACCCTCATTTCTTCTCTAGCAGATGTTGAAGTCAAGATTGCACCCTATCCTTTTACAACTCTCAGGCCTAACTTAGGCTTTATTCAATGTGAAGATTTTACCCGTATTTATATTGCGGATATTCCCGGGATTATCGAAGGGGCGCATCGCAATAAAGGGTTGGGATTTGAATTTTTAAGACATATCGAGCGAACCAAATTGCTGATCTTTATCCTGGATGCTTCCGGGATTGATGGACGCAATCCCAGTGATGACTACAGAGTTTTACGTCAAGAATTGGGGACCTATAATCCGGAAATGTTGGATAGGTTCCACCTTGTTGTCCTCAATAAAATCGATACGGAAGAGGCTGAAATGAACATAGAACAATTCCGCTTAGATTTTTCTTTCAAACCGGGATGCCTTTTCGAAATTTCAGCAATGCGCGGCGATGGCCTTCCGTTACTTCTTGAAGCAATTAAGAAACAGATGAAAACCGAAGAAAAAGCCTACTAATTGTATCATTAATTGGTTTCTGAGAGTTCTAGATACTTTGGATGAATCCTTTTGCCATTTAAAGCATTCCAAAAAGTCGTTAAAATTGATCCATCAGGATTTAAAACATCAATGCCATAAACGGGCAGAAAAACGATGTTCATATTGCGAATCGTAAAATCTGATCCAAAAGCCGCCTGAGAATTTTTTTCAATCTGGTTTTGGCTATATTTTGCACTCACGCGCTGGGCATGATTATAGGGTTTCGTCACAAGCCATTGATTGATTTTAGTTTGCGGCGTCACTAAAATTTTGGGATTTTCAAAGTGGAGCTGCAGGACATTGCCTTTTTGAATAATGAGATGTTTTTGTTTGGCGCTATCGATCCATGGCTCAAAAACATCCGGATCAAGATGCAATTCTTTTTGTACTTGATCTTTAGTTGCTATTCCATTGTTTTTAGCCAGGATATTTAAAATTTTGAAGTCATTGCGGCTTGCGTTAGCCCGGATAGTATCCTCAAAGCCATGTGTTTTGTCCCATGTTTCTGTATTAAGGACCATTTCACCATCGACCATGCTCCATAAGATCACCCCTTCGCGCGATTTTCTATCCGGGGTAGAGTATTTAACCTCTAGCAGCAAATAGGGATGAAATTTTAACGATGGTTCATCAAAGGTGTGCTGATTGTCGACAATCAGCTCGTTTCTATGTGCCTCCATAATTTGTTCTGGCGTATAACGAGCCTCTAAAGTGAGAAACTCTCCATTATCGATATATTCAGCGACAAAATTTCTAAAAGGATCATTATGATGCCATAGCCACAGGCCTCCCATGGCGAGGCAAGCAAGAAAAATTAAATAAGATAGGATTTTCATTTTCAAACCAAAACCGTGATTAACAGAAAACTTCATCATATGGAGGATTCAGATAAAATCCAAGAGCGTTCTTATAATTGATTGATGTAAGCAGGCAATTTCTCCCTGACGGATTCCAGAAGAGTTTTATGTAAACTGTTGATATTTGCGATAATATCTGCTTTACAAAGAGGTGAAAGGCTGAAATCCTCATTTTCTTTTAATGTTCGAAGACAGAGGTTAAGGCTTATTTTATTTCTAAACACATCACAAAAGGAGAGCTCGCGGATTTGTGATATTGAATCATCATACGTATTAACTTTATCTATGACATATTGTAGATTCGTTTTCAATTCTTCAAGAGATTGGCTTCCGTTGATTTTATTCCAAAAGTTTTCCGTTTCAAAGTCTGTTAGGATTTTCTTTAATTGTTCAAGCGCTAATTTGTGTTTGAGGATAGTATCTTCGTTCTTTACTTTGTTGATTCCATCAAAAAAAATCGCTGCGAATAAAGTAACGGGCACAGCAAGGTAATGGTATTTGCCCAGGCAGATCGATATTGGAATGGAAGCCGCAATTAAAGACATCAATCTAGGATTTTTGGTGAAGGATTCTTTAATTACAAGCCATGCTTGGCTGCAAATATTTTGAATTCGAATCCAAGTGGGACTTCTTGATGCTGCTGCAGGTGGAACATTATTTCTAGAGGTGGAAGAATAAAAAGGATCAACTCGGGGTACTTTGCACATAAATTCTCCAATGTTATTTAAAGTATAAGACAATTTTAAGAATATGCCCATTCTAGGAGAAGGCCTTGATTATAACAATATTTTTTTTCAAACTCTTTGTTCTTACCTTTGCACCTTTGTGCCTTTGCGCCTTTGCGTTGAATCTCATATTACCACACACTTGTGAGGCAAAGTGAGATTCAACGCAAAGGCGCAAAGGCACAAAGGTGCAAAGGTAAGAACACAGAGAGAAGAAGTTTAACGCAAATTAATTAGATTCCAGATAATAGTTTTATATAAGCAGGTAATTTGATATTAACAACTTCTGCAAGAGATTTATGTAGTTGATGGATATAAGTAGTGATACTATCTTTAAATTCAGGCAAATGCTCTATCGAAGGATAAACATCGATTGATCTAAGGAGTATTTTAAGATGTTCTTTTGCCTTACCCACATTACAAAACGCAAATTCTCTGTTTCGTGATAATAAAGTATCATACTTTCCAACTGTATCTATGACAAGTTGTAGATTCTTTTTTAATTGATCTAAAGACCTACTTTCATTAATTTTAGTATTAATTTTTTTTACGTCAAAGTTTTGATGAATCTTTTTTAATTGATCAAGGGCTTTTCGATGATTCGTTATAGATTCTGCTAAATATTCTCTTTTCTTGAATCTTATGAATCCGTTGCAAATAACTATTGTAAATAAGATACCAGGCAAACAAAGAAGTTTGTAGTTATTTGCGATAAACGCCAAAGGAATAATTGCTAAAAACGTAATCGCGGAATAACGATGTTTTATGAAACAGACTTTTAATTCATGCCATATGCAATTACAGGCATTGTAAATTCGGACAAACAATTCATTTCTTGGTTCTGACGATGAATGAAAATTACTACTGCCTGCAGTTGATTTATAAGGAACGACAGGATCCATAAAGTCTCTACCATTTTTCGTTCAAAAAATGTCCCCTCCATAAGGAGGGGGTAATTTTATTCCTTCATGGAAAGAAGGAATTCGACGTTGCTATTCGTCTTTTTAAGGCGGTTTAGTAAGAGATTCATTGCATCGACTGGCGCTAAATCAGCGACAGCTTGGCGTAGCAGATAAATTTTTTCAAGTTCATTAGGATGATAAAGCAGCTCTTCTTTACGGGTTCCGCTCTTCATCAAATCAATGGCTGGATAGATGCGGCGGTCAGCGAGCCGTCTATCCAGAACAAGCTCCATATTGCCTGTTCCTTTGAATTCTTCGAATATGACCTCGTCCATCCTGGATCCGGTTTCAACCAAAGCTGTCGCTATGATTGTCAAAGAACCGCCTTGTTCTATATTTCGGGCTGCTCCAAAGAAACGCTTAGGCTTATGCAGGGCGTTGGCGTCGATACCGCCTGTCAGGATTTTTCCGGAATGGGGTTGGATGGTGTTATAAGCACGGGCCAAACGAGTGATGGAGTCGAGGAGTATGACGACATCATTGCCATGTTCGACAAGGCGCCTCGCCTTCTCAATGACCATTTCAGCGACTTGGACGTGTCTTTCGGGCGGTTCATCAAAAGTAGAAGCAACAACTTCTCCTCTGACAATGCGCTGCATGTCGGTCACTTCTTCAGGACGCTCGTCAATGAGCAAGACAATCAAGATGACTTCAGGATTGTTGGTTGCAACGGAATTGGCCACATTTTGCAAGATAATTGTTTTTCCGGAGCGAGGAGGGGCCACAATCAGTCCTCTTTGTCCCTTTCCGATGGGAGCAGCGAGATCAAGGACTCGTGTTGACAAGTTCTCTTTACTTGTTTCCATCACCATGCGCGAATTGGGATAAAGGGGAGTTAAGTTCTCAAATAAAATGCGTTCCCGTGCTTTTTCAGGAGCTTTGCCATTGATTTTATCTACTTTTAGCAAAGCAAAATATTTTTCTTTGTCTTTGGGAGGACGAATGGTTCCGCAAAGAGTGTCTCCCTTTTTTAAATCGAATCGTCGGATTTGAGCCGGTGAGACGTAGATATCTTCTGCAGAAGGGAGATAGTTATAATTGGGAGAACGTAAAAAGCCAAATCCATCCGGAAGGATCTCTAGAACACCCTCGCCATAGAGGATTTCGTTCGGATTTTCCGAAATGGCTTTCACGATTTCGAAAACCATTTGAGATTTTGTCAAAGAACCTAGATGTTTAAGGCCAATTTTTTTACCATATTGATTGAGCTGATCAATATTCATTCGCTGGATCTCAGCGATTTTGGTAATGGTTAGCTGCCTTTCAGGTTGAGGGGCGCCCATTTCAGGTGCATCGTTTCTTTCTTGAGCGATGACACCCTCTTCATAGGTTGATGAATTTTCTGGATACGGATTATCGGGATTCATTCAGAATCAGACTCCTAAGTTATGTTTGTTTCGAAAAATGCATAAGTTTATTGTAAATCGTTTTGACAGCAAGATACAGGTCTTCCAAGCTGCCATTATTGTGGATAACAAAATCTGCCATTTGTACTTTCTCTTCAGGGCTAAGTTGCCGAGCCATACGTTTGTCAAATTCATCTTTTTCACAGCCCGTGCTTTGCTCAAATCTTTGTTTGCATATGTTGTAATCTGCGATCACAGCAATAGTGGCATCGAATTGTCCGAAATCGGATTCAAACAAGAGTGGAATTTCTGCCACAAATAGCTTGCTTTTATCATTTGAAAGAGCGTTTCGATAATGTTTTTCAATTTCATCATTGACTGCTGGATGCAGGATTTTTTCTAGGGAATATAATAATGTTGTGTCATTAAATACCTTTTTTGCAATCCTGCTGCGATCAATTTGTCCATTGACGACAATATCAGAACCTAACAGCTTTATCACTTGTTGACCATCAGGTACTTGGGGGGATAGAAGCTGATGAACAATTTCATCTGCACTTACTACCGTAGCGCCGAGTTCTTTAAAGATGCGACAAACTGAAGATTTACCACAGGAAAGACCACCTGTTACGGCTACTTTATTTAATTTTAACATTCTTTCCAATTTTTGCCAATAGCGATATCAACTATTAAAGGAACTTTCAATTTCAATACATGTTCCATTGCATTTTTTATGAGGGGCTCCAATGTGATAATTTCAAACTCCGGCAGCTCAAATATTAATTCGTCGTGAATCTGCAAGACCATATAACCTAACGGCTGATGTTTTTGGAATAGGCGTTCAATTTCCAGCATGGCCATTTTGATTAAGTCTGCGGCGGTGCCTTGGAGAGGAGAATTGATGGCAAGTCTCTCTGCTTGAGCCCTCAGCATGCCATTTTTACTATGTATTTCAGGGATAAGTCGTTCCCGTCCCGTCATGGTCACGGCTTTGCCGGTTTTCCTGGCTTGCTCTTTGCTATTTTCTATGAAATCCTTTACTTTGCCGAATCGTTTAAAGTAGGTCTCGATAAAAGCGGCAGCTTCAGAGTTTGAGATATTCAGTGTTTGAGAAAGGCCAAAGGCTTGCTGTCCATAGACAATTCCAAAATTGACGGCCTTTGCGCTATATCTTTGTACTTTACTTACATCTTTAAGAGCAATGTTATAGATGGCTGCCGCTGTATGGGCATGGATATCCTCGTTATTTTTGAAGGCATTGATCAAATCGGGATCTTCGCTCATATGGGCAAGCAGACGTAATTCAATCTGCGAATAATCTCCGGCTAGGTAGCACCAACCCTTCTTTTCAGGGCGGAATGCTTCGCGTATTTTGCTGCCGGCCTCGGAGCGTATGGGAATATTTTGAAGGTTGGGATCTTGGCAAGATAGCCTGCCTGTCGCAGCGACAGATTGATTAAAAGTGCAGTGGATGCGATGTGTTTTTTCATTCACTTCTTCGGGCAGGGAATCAATATAGGTAGAACGGAGCTTTTCCAGTTTACGGTATTCTAAGATTTTTACGACGATAGGGTATTCGTTTTTAAGTAGTTCAAGGATTTCTTCGCCTGTGGAAACCTCTTTGGAACGTTTTTTAGGGTATGGAATGGCCAGTTTTTCAAACAAGATTTTTTTCAATTGAAGGGGAGAATTAAGGTTAAAATCCAGGCCGGCCATTTGATAAATTTCTTGCTCGAGCAAATGGATTTCATGAGTAATATCATGGCTCATGCTTTTCAATAACGGAACGTCAACATAGATTCCGTGCCGTTCCATTTTTGTTAAAATGCTTAAAAGAGGCAGCTCAAGTTTGAAAAATAACTTATCCAGTTTGCGTTCATGAAGCTGTTTTTCAAGAAGTTGTTTAAGCCGGCAAGTGTAATCGACATCTTCGCAGCAGTATCCGCACACTTTATCGATGGGGACTTCGCGCATGGTGATTTGTTTTTGCCCTTTTCCAATCAAAGAGCTGGTCGCTATTTTAACTTTTCCAAAGTATTCTAAGCTCAGGAAATCTAAAGAATGCTGCCGCTGATGCGAATTGAGAAGATAGGAGGCAATGATAGTATCAAAGCAGATCGTATGAATTTTGATGCCATAGTTAACGATGACATGGCAGTCATACTTGACGTTATGTCCATAGAAGCCAATTTTGGGGTTTTCGAAAAGAGGGCGCACTCCATCGAGGACCTTTTGCAGGCCTAAATTACCATTGACAGGGATATACCAGGCCTTTTTCGGCTCTGTTCCAAACCCGATTCCTACAAGCTCGGCTTTCAATGGCTGAAGTTGGGTCGTTTCTGTATCAAAACAAATTTCAGTTTGTTGCGAAAGATGGCTGATCAGATTTTGAAAGGATTCCTCATCATCGACGAGAATGTATTCCTCATCGCTAATAGAAGCTGCGGCTGTTTGGCCATCGACTGGATGCGGAAGCATTTCTAATTCTTTAATGAGGGAATTGAAGTTCATTTGTTTGTAAAATTCTTTCAAATGTTGCCTGTCCGGATCACGCAACTGGTAAAATTGATTTTCTTTTGGAATATCAACGTGAAGGTCAATGGTCACTAACTGCCTGCTTAATAAAGCCAGGTCTTTTTCTTTGGAGATAACTTCTTGTTTTTTTAAACCGGGGACTTCCTTAGGATGTTCAAGAATATAATCAAGGGAACCGAAATTTTTCAAAAGCTCTGCAGCTGTTTTGGGTCCAAACCCAGGAAGACCCGGGATATTGTCTGAGCTATCCCCGATGATGGCCAAATAATCGATCATTTGCCGGGGAGGCACACCATAAATTTTTTCCACTTCTTGGGCATTGATGACCAAATTATCTTTATGAGTATTCAGCATTAAAATTTTATCATTCACTAGCTGGCAAAAATCTTTATCGCTTGTGCAGAGAAAGACGGATATTCCTTGATCAGCAGCAAATTTCGCTACGCTGCCCATGACATCGTCTGCTTCCGCTTCAGGAATATTCAACTGGGGGATTCCCATTAAGTCGCAGAATTTGTGCGCCCAATCGATTTGATAACGCAAATCCTGCGGCATAGCAGTGCGATGGGCTTTGTATTGAGCATAGAGCGCTTCCCTTTTGATGGCATTGCGCGGACCGTCAAAGACAGAGGCAACATATTGCGGATTAAAATCTTTGATTAGCTTCATCACAGAACGGATGAAGCCAAAAAGAGCATTTGTAGACTCTCCTTGCGAGTTTGTCATATTGCGGATCGCAAAGTAAGAGCGGTAGATCCAACCTGAAGCATCAATGAGATATAAGTCTTTCATTAATTAGTTAGTCCAGGTTGATATAAATATAAGTATTTGTTAAGCAGTGCAGAATCCAATTCAGGTGTAAGTTGAATTTGATGTTTGATCTTTCCGGTAAATACGCTGGATTGACTGTCGAAAAGGGTATTAAACCAAGTCTTGCTTTCCATTTCGATCACTTGGTAGTAGTCATCTTCGATGCTGATTTCCTTAAGAAGCATTTTTAATGTTTCTGAGTAGCTCACACCGCTTCCGTCGATATAGCCATATTGAGCTGCTTGCTTGGCCGGAAAGACATTTGCCCCATACTCTTTAATTAGTTTATTTTTGTCTAATTTAGGCCTATTGGAAGCCACGAGGTCAACAAAATTATTGTAATAGGTGTTGATGATAGATTGATAAGAATCTTGTTCTCCAGGTACCCATGGGCGCAAAGGATTAAGGTCGTCTTTCCCTTTTCCTGCAAAAAGCGTTAAAGAAGAGACTCCGATTTTTTCAAGCAGATTAGTCAGATTAAGAAAGGAAGGGGCAATGACACCAATGCTGCCAACGATGCTGACATCGCTAGCGTAAATTTTGTCTGCGGCACATGCAATGTACATCCCTCCTGAAGCGCAAAGTCCATCGACGTACGCATAAACGGGCACTTTATATTGTTCTTTGTAAGATTTTAAGGCATCGTAGATCCCAGCTGCATCCACGACTGTTCCACCGGGAGTTTCAACATTTAATATGATGGCTTTAACACGATTATTTTTTAGAGTATCTTCCCTGGATTCCACCAACTGTTGGCGGATATTTTTCATGCTGAGTTCTTCTCCGCCAACCAATCCGACGATGTTAATTTTTAGAATGACAGGAGAATCCTTTGACATCCTCTTGCGTACCCCTTCAGCATTCGGAGCAATTTTTGGTGTGAACTTGGAATCCGGTTCGGATTCGCTTGATCCGAATAAGGATATAATCACTAAAAGGGGAATGATTCCGAATCCCAATCCAATGATGGTAAACAGGGCCTTAAAGAAAGAACGCAATGAAACATAAAAAATGGAATCGCGCATAATAAACCTTGTCCTTTAAATTGGAGATGATGGCCTCTATTTTCTCAAGGTTAAAAGAAATTGTCAAGGACAGTCTATAAATTAGCCTGGGCTGCCGCTAATTTTGCCACCGGAATGCGATAAGGGGAGCAAGACACGTAGTCTAATCCGATCTCATGACAAAAATGGATCGAATTTGGCTCTCCGCCATGCTCTCCGCAAATACCGCATTTTAAATTGGGCTTGGACCGCTTTCCCAGATTGACTGCAATTCGCATTAACTGCCCTACCCCTTTGCGGTCGATGATCTGGAATGGATCTTCAGGTAAAATGGAAATAAACTCCTCAGGTTGCAAAGGATGAGGCACCCCTTTGACATATATTGGGACAAATTTTGCGCTGTCATCGCGGCTGATGCCGAATGTTGTCTGGGTAAGGTCGTTGGTACCAAAACTAAAAAATTCAGCGGTGCGTGCAATTTCATCGGCTATCAAAGCGGCGCGAGGCAATTCGATCATCGTTCCCACCGAATAATGAATTGATACTCTTTGTTGTTTGAACACTTCATCCGCTGTTTTATCAATGATCATCTTTTGATGGTCCAATTCTGTCTTTGTAGCAATTAAAGGAATCATGATTTCAGGAATGACAGAAATTCCTTCGAGGGCAACTTCAATGGCAGCTTCTAAAATCGCAGTTGTTTGCATCGAGGTGAGGTCAGGATTGATGACTCCTAACCGGCAGCCCCGATGCCCTAACATGGGATTTTGCTCGATTAAGGAAGCTTTAATTTCATTCAATTTGTTGACAGGGATGTTCATCAGAAGGGCTAACGCTTCCATTTCTTCTTCTGTATGCGGCATGAATTCATGTAAAGGGGGGTCAAGAAGGCGGATTGTTACTGGCAATCCGTCCATAATCCTAAAAATTTTAATAAAGTCTTGCTTCTGATGTGGCAGCAACCGGGCAATGGCTTGTTTTCGCTCATCAGGGTAAGTACTGAAAAACATGCAGCGGACATCATTCAGACGCATGGGATCCATGAACATGTGTTCGGTACGGCAAAGCCCTATGCCTTCAGCTCCGAAAGCCAATGCTGCATAACTATCTTGAGGAGTGTCGGCATTTGTCCGTATTCTGAGAACGCGATATTTGTCAGCCAGATCCATAATGGTTTTATATTGGCGATATATTAAGCTTTCTTCTGGGGTTTTTGTTTTAGAAAGGATTACTTGCAATATCTCAGAAGGGCTTGTTTGCAAATTGCAAAAATAAACTTCCCCTGTCGAACCATCGATGGCAATAGGGTCGAGTTCTTTGATCATCAGTCCATTGCCTGCCAGCGTTTTATTGGCTTCATTGAGATTTAAAGATTCGCATCCCACAACGCAAGGCTTGCCCATGCCCCTGGCTACTACTGCAGCATGGCTTGTGCTTCCACCCCGCGTCGTTAAAATACCTTCGGAAGCTACCATCCCTGGAAAGTCATCCGGATTAGCTTCAGAACGCACCAAGATACAGCTGATCCCTTTTTGCTTCATTTGCAGTGCTTTTTCATTTGAAAAGACAGCGGTTCCCGAGGCGGCTCCGGGGCCGGCATTTATGCCTTTTGCGGCGAATTTACTCTGGGCAGCTTCTTTGGCCTTCCGATCGAAGATGGGAGCAAGCAGCTGCACTAAATGATCTGGATGGATACGTTTAAGGGCTGTTTTTTCGTCTATCAATCCCTCATCAAGCATTTCAACAGCCATCCTAATGGCGGCAAAACCTGTGCGTTTGCCGGTGCGCGTTTGCAGCATATAAAGTTGGTTATTTTCGATCGTAAATTCTATATCTTGCATGTCTAGGTAATGCTTTTCCAATCGTTTTACAATGCTAAGTAATTGGCCATAAGCAGCGGGCATGATCTCCTCGAGGCTTTCCAGGGAAGATTTCATCAGCATTTTTTGATTGTTGTTAATGGGGTGGGGAGTGCGAATGCCGGCCACGACTTCTTCCCCTTGGGCGTTGAGTAAGAATTCTCCATAAAATGCATTTGCACCTGTTGCAGGATCTCGTGTAAAGGCAACACCTGTGGCGGATCTTTCATTAAAATTGCCAAAGACCATTTTTTGGACAATGACAGCAGTCCCCCATTCATTCGGTATTTTGTTGATTTGCCGATACAAGGTTGCCCTCTCGCTATCCCAACTGTCAAAGACAGCGGCAATTGCTTCAAATAGCTGTTCTTGAGCATCCTGAGGAAAAGGATGCCGAACATGTTCTGCATAGATTTTTTTGAATATGTCGCATGCTTCCATCAAACCATTCAAGCTTAGTTGAATATCATGATCGACTCCTTCACGCATTTTAAGGACATGGAAAGCTTGATCGAAAAATTTCCTATCGATTTTTTTAACGATGTCTGCGTACATGGAGATGAAGCGGCGGTAGTTGTCGTAAGCTAAGCGTTCATTTTGAGTAATCTCAGCGAAACCCAGGACTGAACGATCATTGAGCCCCAAATTAAGGATCGTATCCATCATTCCCGGCATGGAAACACGCGCACCCGATCTTACAGAGACCAAAAGTGGATGAGTTTCGCTGCCGAAATCGAAGCCGGTCTCATGTTCCAACGATTTCATGGCTGAGTAAACTTGATCTTCAAATCCTTCGGGAAATTGCTTAGCGTTGCTCCTATAGAGATTGCATGCGGTAGTCGTAATAATGAAGCCAGGCGGAACGGGCATATGAATGGCAGACATCTCGGCCAGACCTTTCCCTTTGCCTCCTAAAATGTTTTTATCGAGCGGAGGAGCGGGAGAATTAAGGCCGAAAGAATATACAAGTTCGCTTTGATGCTTTTGTTTATCAACAGAGGGTGAAATAGTCATCATGGTCTCCTCTTTTTCGAAAAGTAACATAAATAAACAAGATAAGCAAGCTAGCTGAAGTTTGGCTTATGGTGTTCGAGTCCATGATAGATTTTCATTTCAATGGCCTGATCTAGTATTTCTTGCGCTTTAGAGATATTGATATGGGCGAGTTGTTCAATCCATTTTGTCATCGCTGCTGCCCGTAAGGCAAGTTCTTCTTCATTTAGAGAAAAAGCTTTATCGAGGGAAATCAAATTAAAGATTTTTTCGCTAAAGTTCTCCTTTTTTTGAATAAGCTCTTCAAACTTTGCGACAAGTATTTCAACTAATTCAAAATAAGCTAAAAGCTGCCCCGAAAAACAATGCGACACTAATGTTTTCTTTAAAAATTTCACACTGATATCAAAAATATCCTCGTGAGGTATGGTCTGTTTTCCATCGATCTCATAATTATTTGGATGGGAAATTTCGTTAAAAGCATTCTTGCATACTAAAATGGAAGCGGCCTGCCATTTATGAGATTTGTTAGGATTGGTGATGGGACTGAAGAATAATGCGTTTAAGTTATCATGTAAAGTGGGGTCAAATGTTCGGGTGCAATCGTTAGTAATGGCTGCTTTAATGATTTTGGGCAATACCCGCCAAAAATGAATAAAGGTCGTAGGTGAATGGTTTGATATTGCACGATTTTTTTTACGACTCAATATCAGGAATTGTGTTAGCTCTCCCCCGATGGTATTAATGGCATTTATGCGATCAAGCATTTCTATAATGGCTTTTTCTTTCTGTTTTGGGGTTAATTTATCGCAATAAAGGCCTAAGTCTAGCCCAGCCATAAGAAGAGACTGAAATAAAAACGGAGTGTTTTTTTGGAACAAATGTTTTTGCAAAGCGTAAGTTACGACTATCTTAATATTATTATGATGGGTCTCCAACGCAGAGCCATTAAAATAAGGATCGGGAAGGGAGAGAAAGATAAAATCATAAAATACAATTTGAAAAAGGTCATCTATAAGATTTTGAGAAACCAGAAGGAATATATTTTTGAGAGTAAGACTAGTATTGATGAAATGGGTAGTGCTGATGCATTTGCGATCCAATAAAGCTCTGCTAAAACAATAAAAAATGTTAGAGTACATGAGAATTGAAGTTTTATTCTCGTATTTCTCATTTAACATTTGCGACATAGAATTTATAAAAGCTTCAAAGAGATGTTGGAATATGCCATGGTCAAACTGCAAAATATCTAAGAAACAACTAAAAAGTAAATCTTGAACTCCTTTGCGAGCAGCGTCATGAAAATACACTAAGGGTAAATAGACTTCTAGGAGTCCTATCATCAAGACTCTCTCTGAAATAAATTCTCCATCGCAACTCAATGTATTTTCTTTTTCATTGTAGATTAAAAAAACGCTAGATGAACCCTTGTCAATATCGCATGCTGCCTTTAGGCAGCGATGATTTAAAAGAATTAAAGAAGTAATCGCAGCAAGCCGTAAATTGCTATTCTTTATCTCTCGAATCATTAAGACAGGCTTTCGGACATTTGATTGAAAAAACTTCTTCGAAAAAACAAAGTTGTTCTTCATAGAGGTATTTGACAACTCCACGAACTTCTGTAAAATGTCTTCATATTCCTTTTCGGATCTCTCCTCCTTTTTCTTTAAAACCGCTATTGCTATACGACAATTCATTTCTGAAAAAGCTGCGCTTGACGCTTCGTTCAATAAGGACAAAATTTTTAAAATACCACTACAATTTAATTTCTTGCTGATCGTAATAAAAAATGAACTGATTTCTGAAGGAATTTCGGGATGTTCATGAAAAACTTTGCGAACCTTAGGAATAAAATCCTCAAAGATGATATTAAGTATTTTTACCCGTTTATCTTTCGATATTTTTGTCAGCATAAGATTCTTTAACCAATAACTCATTTGCACCACGGAATCAGCCGTTTCAGGAAGAAATCTCAAGCGAGTAATTAGCTGTAAGGACCCTAATTCGAATTCGCTTTCATCATCGGATTGGATATAGGCAAAAATAGAGGCTTTGAGCACTTCTTGTTGAACTTTTGCACAACTTAGCGCAACAGGAGAAGATGAATTTTCATTTGGGATTTCGTAGTAGATTTCTAACTTTTTTTTTGCTTCATGCCATAGTTTAAGGAATTCTTGTTTATCCTTGGGATTATATTCATTCATTGTTTTTACGGAGTCTGTTAGAAGCATATGTATATTTTCTAGTCTTTCCATTATTAAGAGGGGATCTTTAAATACGTCAATGAACCGATTAATATCGCGAAAGATGTGGAAATAGCTTTTTGGGTAGACGACGCAAGCATATTTTAAAACGATATTCCAACAATGGGACTGCACGTAGGACTGTTGATTGGAGAGCGTTTCTCTAAATTCTGAATTTTTCCAAAATAATCGCCATGTCATTCTGAGAGTTTCTAGATCCTTAAATTGACCTAAAGTTTTACATAACACGCTGAGCCATGTATCAAGAGGAATATTGCCGCTTTTCGTTAAGAGGTGAAAGATTTTTTTTAAATTTTCATTGTTATTCCCTTTCAAAATCTCATCCGCGAAATCTAAGGCTGCTTGTGTCATTTCGCTAATAGGGATCATTTTCTTAAAGTCAAGAAAATGCATTTCAAAATAACGGAAGCGCATGTCTGTATCGGACCAGGCGGTGTCTTTTAGAAGAAAAAAAAGCTGATGGGCAGCGGTACTTGCATTTTCCTCATTTCCTTCCAATAAACCTGCTAAAATGATTGCTGCAACAAGTTTTTTATTTTTTTGAAATTGTTTTGCCCAATCGAAACATGCAGCATAGTATGTTTGCTCAAGCTGTCTTAAATCGCTCTTTTTGCCTTCATAAAAAATTGAAATTAATAAAGTTTCAGCCTCATCCTGCAAGTTTAGCTCCATAAGGCATGTAATCATCTTAAAGAAAACATTCATCGAATTAGAGGAAACATCCTTGACAAGGTCATTGACAAACCATTGAAAAAGGTTATAAAGATCCAAAAGGCGCTTTTTATCATCCTTTAACTCTTTCATGACATTAAAAAACATGTCGAAATGACTCTCAATAGAAGAAGGAGCCATCAAAAAATCCAATTCAAGGCGTTTTATTTCAGATAGCAGCTGATAGAGACATGTATGATTTGATTGTAAAGCAGAGACAAGTTTTTCATGGCTTGTGACCAAAAGAGAATTAAGTTCAGGCTGATTTGAAAAGGAAAAGCGAAAAGTTGTTAAAAGGTTGATCAATGCCTGCATGCTTGATGCAATGGATTCACTATCGGCATATTGGATTAAAGCGAAGGCGTGTTTAAAGATGCTCTTGGTAATTTTCAATGTAGCGGCCTTGCTAGCGGATATTTTCGCATTCAATTCAAGGATTACTTGAAGAGATTCTGAGGGGTTGTGTTTTAAAGTATTTATCAGGTCGTTCTCAGTCAAAATCTTGCCAGCTAGAGGCAGTTTTTCTTGGCCTAGGCTTGCTAGGGAAATCAACAGGCCGTCGAGGAGGTCCTCTGTTTCACTTGGATCTACTTTCAATTGAAGCAGGCTGAGGAAACGCTCGGCAGCCTCTGCATGTTTTCCTAAGGTTGCTTGAATTTTAAAAGCCGGGATTTGTAATGAAACGGGGCAGGTAAGGGCTATGCCTTCAGCGATAGATTGGTCTATATCCTTCCAATCCTTATGGCCAAAAGGAATAGATAAAACTTCCGCTACCCTTTGGCGAGCCATTAATATCTGTTCATGCGTATCATTTTTGTTTTGAATACTGTTAAATAAAAGGAGCAATGCTATTCCACGCATCCGATGCACAGCCGGATCTTCAAAAAGCGATAAAAAACGATCGAGCTGGCCAATCACTTCTAAAAGACTATGAGGATGGAGCGCAGCCATAGTTTTTAAAGCTGAAAGGTAGGCTTCTGCGATCTCCTTTGGAGTGCCTTGTAAGCCCTTGCATAGAAAAAACAACTTCCAAGCCTTTATGCTAAGGTCTTTATCTTGAACTGCTTTTGCATGTTGAAACAAGGCTTTCCATAGCTGGGCGTGCGGCGGCAAAGTCGATATCAAAACATAGGCATTTTGCAACATGGTGGAGTCGGCCGGCAATGCCATCAATTTTTTACTAAGATCTAGCACGATGGACTGCCAGTCGGCCGCTAGTTTCAGCAGAGGCATAAACCGGATGCATAGGCGTGCTTGCTCTTCCAGATTTTTAAAGCCCTCTCCGTCTTTCAAGATATTCATCAGCATTTCAGGATTATGCTTAAGTATGTTTTCTAAAGATTCGGATGTCTCCCTTACTCGATAAATCGCTAACCAAAGGCAATTAGCTTCGCTGAAATAGTTGCTTTGAAAAAAGGCCTTCATCCACTCTTCTATATATTGTGCGGTTTCAGGATGCGTTATTTCTTTGCATGCATTTTTATGTATCAAAAGAGCGACATTAAGAGCCTCCGAGACCTTTTGAGCCTTGAGTAATTCTAAAACCAGCCAGTGGATCGCTTTGATGTAATCGGAAGAAATTTTCGCTAACAAATGTTCTGTATGGATTTTTTTTATTGCGCTTGCCAAAAATAATAAACTTTTCGTCATAGGCAAATGGCTAGCCTTGCCCGTATAACGTGTATGGAGGGTCATAAAGGATTTAGTCCAATCATTAAAGGGGATCTCTCGACTGGCTATCTCATTTAAAATTTCCGATGCCAGGTCTGGACGCGTTAAGGAGAGATTTCGGATAAAAGCTAAGCTAAATTGGATTTTGAGGTGGGAGGGAATTGATTCGGAAAATTCTTTCCAAAATTGATAAGCAAGATGGCAATAAGTATCATTTTGCGTACCGGTTAATGCCATTATCCAGATGAGATGAGAAGGAATGGCATCGTATTCCTTTTTTGCAGCCAAATTGCTTGCCAGGACATATAATGCCTCTTCTTCCGGAGACTTCATTTTATTTCCAAAGCTTTGAAGCACACGCTTTCGTTGATTTTCATCTGTGTAATTTTTTAATAATTCCGGCACGCATGACTCTAACAATTTGGACCCATAGACTGTTCTTGTTTGCACTTCACAGGCAAGAAGCCACTCGGCCGCTATTTCCTTCAAAGGATGAAAAACGCCCCTTTCCAGACATGTTTCTAGAAAAGTTTCCAAACCATACCATTCTATTGTAAGAGACTTTAGATTGCTGCCGATCACAGAGGCTTGACCTCCGGCATAAGGTGTCTGTGGATTCAAAGCGGCGTGGAGGGCTTCGACAGTCTTAAGCAACTCCATTTGGTCATTATTTTGCCAGCTCTCCACCAAATTCCGAAAGGAATTTACAGGTTGAAAGGGAATCAGAAGGAAAAAGCCTTCTAAAATAAGTTGAATAGCGGGTCTGCCCTGATGCATAATTAACGTGGCATCAAATGTCTTTTTTTCTTCTTTTTTTTCTTGTCGGGTATTTAGAAATAAGAAAGCTTTTACTTCTAGCAGCGAAATCAAAAATTCAAAAGCCTTCAAATCCATCAAGCAATGGATTAAAGTACCAATGGGGCCATCGTGCATCGTTTTTGATTTCATAAGCGGCCAAAGGTTGCTGATGACTTCGGCATGGCCTTGCTGTTTTAAAGAGAGACACGCTTGTAAAGTTAAGGCTAAAGCTGCTTTCGGATTGTTATCCAAATGTGTTGAAATGACTTTGTCAAGCCAATGAGCAACTATCTTGGCTATTTTTTCGCTATCGCTGGTTTCAGCGGGCAGATGATTAAGTTCGTTGACTAAAGGCCAAGGCAGCGGGCATTGGTCATTCAGCAATTCCAAAGCATGAAATAACTTATCTAGTAACAATTTTTCCAAATCTGATTCTAAACAACGCCTGCCTCTGATAAAACATAATAACAAAATTGACCAGCCTGCACAGTTGATGCTAGGGATATCTACAGTTCTAACAATACCTGTCGTTAAGTCGATGAAAGCTTGCCATCCATTTTGAAAATCACTTTGCGGCACAATGGAAAGACTGAAAGGGTTTTCTTTAATGGTTTTTATTAAAGCTTCCGCAGTTTTCTGCTTTAGAGCTTCTAACATGGGAATAAAAGGGAGATGCAAAGAATCCCGAATAAACAAAAAACCTCGGCGTTTTAATTTTCTGCCAATGAATAAATCGATGTCAAGACCTGAAGCTGCATCTTTAAATCCGACCAATGCGCTTGGACCTTCTTCTTGGACCTTAGTCATGGAAAAATTAGTAAAACCGGTGTCTCGAAGGATTTTGCGAAACTTATTTTTATAAGTGCCTGAGCTGCCTTTTTCGACGAAGAACTCCAAGATATAGTGCTTAACCATTTCGATATCGGTATCGCTGCCTTGAGGAATGAGGAGGCGAAAATCGAGATCTGAAAAACGACCGACAAATTCTTTGAGCAATTGATTTAGCAATTCCGGCGTCGTTAGCCACTCGTCTTCAATTCCAAGGTTTTGTAGAACCGATATCACGTATTCATTTAAGATCGAGGGGACAGCTCCTCCTACAAGATCTATGCTTTCAATGATTCGACGTGACTTTTGTTTCCCCTTGGCAAGAACGTTGGTAAAAAGTTCAGCTAATGTAAAAGAAATATGATAGGCATTTTCACAGCCCGTCATCACACGTTCGCGAGTAAGAAGTTCAATGCCGGCTATCAGTTGTTTTTCGCCTATTGCAGGCAGGGGCTTGTTCGATAACCTGCTAGGAATGAAACAGTGTAAATCCAATAAGTGCTTCGCGAATTTAGCAAAAAATCTATCTTTAGGCAGCTCTTGATTAGCAAAAAAGGGAACTGCATTTTCGGAAGATTCGCTGACTTGAGTTTTGGCTTCGGAAAAGTGAGACGTTTCAAAGTTTAACGTAGGCCTTTGACACAAGGTATTAGTGGTATTCATAATAACTACTGCATCAACTTTAAATTAAAATAGCCTAGGCTTATATTAAAGTATGTCCTTTTTTTCAAGTTTAACTTTTTTTAACTTTTTTGATGGGCGCGATTAAAACTTGTACACAGTGAAAATGTAAAAAAATCAGGATAAATTCAAAAACTGCCCGCCTATCCTGCAGCCGGAGGCGATCCTAATTTGTCCTGATTCTTGTTAAATATTTTATTCACAGATGCATGTGAATAAACATTTTGACAAAATATGACAATTTAAGTCAAAATTTACCCCACTCAAACAAGGTGTTGTTAAATGAAACCAAGGATCATAAAATGATTAGTTCAATCCATAATGCCCTACTAGGATATATTATACCTTCTCTCCCAGATAGAGATCTTTGCAGCTTTACGCTGGCTTCAAAGGAATGCCTGGATTTTTCTATCGGAGAAATTTCGAAAAGAACTCTTAGGAACCAAAGCTGGTTTAATGCAGTTGTTGTTCTCAATGGAAAAATAAACGAGTTTCTCAAAAGAGAATCGCAAGAATCGCACCCGCTCATTGAAAAAATCCATAAATTCCTTGTGAATTCTGAAAATGTTCCACTATTTTTCTTTCTTTCTTCTCATCCTTGTTTTGAAGAAGCATGGACGGTTATTAAGAAAAGTTTAGACTGCTTACACTACTCTGAAAGAATGAATACTTTTTTCAGCAAGCTACAGGTACAAGAAAATAATGTTTCCGGCTGCATTTCTCTTCTTGAAAGATATGAACTTAAAAATGCTAGAAGCCAGGTTGGTCCTCATCCATATATTTATATTGATACAAATTATTCCTCCCTTTCCGTTGGAAATCTAGCTTTCTTTTCAGTTGCTCAAAAACAACTCGATTCGGTCAAAAAAGATTTACTTTCGATGGATCAAATTTGTCAAACAGATCTCATGAATTTTTATAATCATAACGGCCATAAATCGATTACTTTATGCTGTTCGTCAAAAAATGAAAATGCAGTATCAGAAGATTTTTTGAATGATCTAACAATTCGAACAAGCTTATTGAAAGAAGTCCGAATGCTGGAGTTAACAATAGCCCATAATCAATATGACGATCTTCGAATCCGGCCCTGCTTTTTAAGTATTCTTGAAGGTGCAAATCAATTGCCTCATTTAAATAGTTTATTGATAACATTTTACCGTGTCGTCACAGATTTACTGATAGGGGACTTGTCTAAGAACCTTAGGCAATTTTTACTTATTCAAAAATTACCTTTAAACCTAATCAATGTGCATTTTGAGGATATTACTCTTTTACAAGTCCAAACATTGATTTCGCATCTTAATGCATACGCTATAAATCCTATTAATTTACATTTAACAGTTTCCCATAGACGCTCCCAACATATGCATGAAATCAAAGAACAGGTTGAAATCCTATCGACACCTCTTGTTCATTTCAGATTTTTTACTCTGATATGACGCTCCCCGCAATTACATTATGTTTTGATAAGCAAAAGCTTTGTAAGCCTTGCTTATCAAAAACTCGCGATAAAGAACGATAAATGATATACGCTAAGCTTAAGAGAGAGGAATGTAAATTTTCGTCATCAACTTGCTCTGATCCGTCCATTTTCGTATCCTCTTTGCGCCAAGATTATCCCATGCTCGGAATTTAAACTTTCCCGTTTTTGCGATTTTTTAATTTTATGAAAAAGAGCGCTTGACTCTGACGTTATGTCATCCTTTATATTTAGAGATATTAAAACGGATTTAAATCATTTTTGGTATGTGGTTGTAAATCTTTGAAACTTAATTACAACCCTTGTGGTATAAATCATGTCTTTGCGCCTCTGCGCCTTTGCGCCTTTGCGTTGAATCTCACGTTATCACACAGTTGTGAGGCAAAGTGAGATTCAACGCAAAGGCGCAAAGGCGCAGAGGCGAAAGGTAAGACATAATTTACACCACGGATCACAGAGCTGCACGAAAACCAATTCACGATGGGAAAATATGCATAAACGCACCGGGATTCTCCTTGTCAATCTTGGAACGCCGGACTCTCCAAAACCGAAAGATGTCCATCGATATTTGATTGAATTTCTGAGCGATAATAGAGTCATGGATATTCCATGGTTATGGCGCCAGCTTTTAGTGAGAGGGACGATAGTTCCAAAGCGATATAGATATTCAGCAAAATGTTATGACAAAATATGGACAGCCGAGGGGTCTCCGTTGGTTGTAAATGGGCTGAAGGTCAAAAATTTACTGCAAAAAAGCCTTGGAGAGGACTTTATTGTTGAATTAGCCATGCGTTATCAAAATCCCAGCATCAAAGATGCTCTAGATCTTTTATTGAGAAATGACATTGAGGAACTTATCATTCTGCCTCTATTTCCTCAGTATGCTTCAGCGACTACCGGATCCATCCAACAAAAGGTCATGGAAGACCTTGCGCATCGCTTGTATATTCCCAAAGTCACATTTATCAATAATTTTTCAACACATCCTGGTTACCTAGAAGCATTCAGTGCATTAGGAAGATCTTATCAGCTTGAAACGTATGATTATTTTCTATTCAGTTATCATGGACTGCCGCAGAGGCATGTAAAAAAACTTAACAAGCACAATCATTGCCTTCAAAATAACCTCTGCTGCCAAACTTTCACCGATATTAATCGCTCTTGTTATGCTGCACAATGCTATGCCACTACCCAAGGCATAGCTGAAAGCTTGAATATGGCAAAAAATGCATTTTGTGTGAGTTTTCAATCGAGATTGGGCACAGAACCTTGGCTTGAACCCTATACAAATGAGAAAATTATAGAATTAGCCAGGCAAGGTCATAAACGAGTGTTGGTATTTTGTCCTTCTTTTGTATGTGATTGCCTGGAAACGATATACGAAATAGGGATTGAATATGCGGCTGAATTTAAACAGGCCGGAGGGGAACAATTGGACTTAGTTAAAGGACTAAATGAACATCCTAAATGGATAGAGGCCTTGAAAAAGATCATCTTATCCCAAACGTAAACAACTCTCGGCGCGCAGTCGTTCGCATCAAAGGCTATCTTATTGTCTGCTTAGAAAACAGTGTATTTAATTATATTGAATTTAATCTACTGATTCATTAACTTTATTAATCCAAGAGTTCCTAGATTTTTCAATTCTTTTTCAAATTTTAAATCAGTCTCAACTATCAAATTTTTTAATTTAGCAATTTTCTCTGATTCTTCTTGGCCATCAATTTCTATATTCTGTTGCTGTAATGCATGTTCTATTTTTCTTAGTCTGCTTGCGGTTGAAGGATGTAAAAAATCTAATCTATTTTCTCCTGTAGAGGAGATAACTAATTTCTTCCATATTGTTTTGCGGGATTCTAAGTTAGAAACTCTTGAACTCATTAAAAATCGTCTTCCCCCTTTCAATTCTTCAGCGGAACTCTCAGCTATTGCTAGATCGTCCGCTTTTCCTTCACGATATTGAGAAAATATAGCTTGAGCAATAAATCCTACACTAATAGTAACGAATAATGTGGGAATGACGGGCATCAGGAAAGTAGAGAATGTAGCTGCAGCTATTGAGCAAATAGCAGGTATTAAAGGCATAGTGAAACAATCGTTATTTTTAATATGACAAGTTTCATGTTTCATTACCCAATGACATGCATCTTTATCTACATTCTGAAAATTCGGTGTTACCCAAATTATAGCATCACCTTTAGTGAAAAAATTTGTGCCCTGAGCTGAGCAGAATCCAAGGTTAAGTTTTTCTGTAACGATGAGATCCTTTCTAATTCCCATTCGATCAAAAAAAGGTTGCAATTCAGTTTTGATGTTATATCCAGGAAGAGTTTTAATGAGCTGATCATATTCTTCTGAACCCTTATAAACTCGTCTCTTTCCCCCCGCCGTAATAGGTATTTCAACTCGAGTGCTTTTATATGCTTGTAGACTGTAGCCTGATGGACTAGACAAAAATGGTAGGGCAAACATTAATTTTCCTTTTATTAAAATTTTAGTAAACACTAATATATAGTATAGTTGTATTTATGTAAATAGATAATAATTATTCGTGTGTTTTTTTATTAGATTAGATTTATTATTTGAATAAATAATTAAAAAACTGGTTATACGTATTTATTTTTTTAACTTCAATTTCTGGTCTGATTTACTTAAGATTATAAGCATACGGTGCACTGATGGTGCAACGATTGACCCATTTTACCATGTTTGAAAAGCATAATGAACAAGCAGTTAAACAGTACTTTCCAGATGAACAAATTGTCGTTTCACTGATACTACAATTGAGTTGGAGCCATTTCGTAGCTCTAATTCCCTTAAAAACCGATTTACAAAGAGATTTTTACGCAGAAATATGCCGAATTGAAAACTGGAATGTTAGAACTCTGCGCAGCAAAACTCAAGCTAGGTGAAGGACAAATGGAGCTTTATACTGCGCTGGCTTGATAAACATGAACGCCGAGCTGGAGAAGAACCTCCTTTAGGACTCATTCTCTGCTCAGGCAAAAAGCAAGAACGCATTGAGTTATTAAAGCTAGATCGTTCAGGCATACATGTTGCTGAATATCTTACAGGATTGCCATCTAAGGAAGTGCTTCGAGAGAAGCTCCATAAAGCTATCGAACACGCCCGCCAACGATTAGACAAGTAAGAGGAGTTCTTTGATGCTTGTGAGCTGCTGTTATCTTGCATATAATGAATCCTCTGAACTAATGCCGAATCTTGTGTCTGGTTTTGGTTTATTGAATAATTTAGTGATATTTCCTCTGCCACAGTATTTTGCGCTTATTGGTTCCTACTATCCCCTTCCTACATTTAGAAGGGTTGATTATATTACAGTTCAAGCTATGAATTGGGTCACAGCATTCAGGGCGGAATACATACTCCCCCCCCGTCAATACAGTCCATTGCCTGGTGTCGTCAATTTATTCCTTATACGAAATAGGGATTGAATATGCTGCTGAATTTAAACAGGCCGGAGGGGAACAATTGGACTTAGTTAAAGGACTAAATGAACATCCTAAATGGATAGAGGCCTTAAAAAATATCATCTTATCCCAAACGTAAACGACTCTCGACTATGAAGGAAATTTCAAGCGGACTCATAACCCGCTGGTCCTTGGTTCAAGTCCAAGTTGCCCCACTTTTTAAAAACCCATTCACAACTGTGTTAAAGTGGGCGCCCAAACATGCAGTAAAACTGAACAAAGCTTTTTTTGATAAATTAGGATTGTCTACAATTAAATTCTGTCCTAAACTTCCAAATATGTATTATAAGTACCCCCTAGCATAAAAGGATCTGGGACATATTCCTGGAGACAATTTTATTGTAAGGAGATAGTGATGGCTCGTATTTTCATTACTGGATCATCTGATGGTTTAGGCCTTATGGCTGCACAGCTTTTGGTTGAACAGGGAAACAGCGTGGTGTTGCATGCTCGAAGCCAACAACGAGCGGATGAAACTCAGAACAAACTTCCCGCAGCAGAATCGGTAGTCGTTGGGGACCTTACCAGCATGACGCAGACAAGACGCGTTGCCGATCAAGTCAATCAACTCGGAACCTTCGATGCTATCATTCATAACGCTGGCATAGGATACCGCGAGCCAAAGCGAATTGTTACTGAAGATGGGTTATCACATCTTCTTGCTGTCAATACAATTGCGCCGTACATCTTGACAGGGCTGATCACTCGACCCAAACGCCTTGTATATTTGAGTTCGATGCTACATCAGAATGGAGACCCGAGTTTAGAAGATCTGACGTGGGCCGACCGACCCTGGTCGGGACAACAGGCTTACTGCGATACGAAGCTCCATGACGTGCTGTTGGCATTTGCTATTGCTAGACGGTGGCCGAACGTTCTTTCAAATGCCTTGGAGCCAGGTTGGGTACCTACCAAGATGGGCGGTTCAAGCGCTTCAGATGATCTCGACCTAGCGCATCGCACTCAGGTATGGCTTGCAGTAAGCAATGACCCTGCCGCTACAGTATCCGGTGGGTATTTTTATCACATGAACAGAAAGCAACCGCTGTCTGCTACGAGCGATGTCAGTCTTCAAGAACGTCTATTGGACTTCTGTTCCCGTGTCACAGGTGTGGAACTTCCGTCCTGACCACCACCACCATTTCAAAAACACTCAGGAGATAAGCATGTACACTATTACAGGAATTACCGGTAAGGTCGGTGGCACCTTGGCACGAAAACTGCTTGAGGCGAAACTCCCTGTTCGCGCCATTATGCGCGATGCGGCGAAAGGACAGGCATGGGTCGATCAAGGAGGTGAAGTAGCAATCGCAGAAATGGAAGATGCTAAAGCGTTGGCACAGGCTTTTGCTGGATCCGAGGCTGTCTTCATTTTGCCACCCTCGGAATTCGACCCCGAACCGGGCTACCCCGAAGCACAGAAGGTGATCGACGCAGTCGTCAACGCGCTGAAGGAGGCTCGTCCATCCCGAGTGCTCTGCCTTTCAACCATAGGCGCAGACGCTCATGAGAACAATCTCCTCACCCAACGCACGATGATGGAAGAAGCACTCTCAACATTGTCGATTCCGCTCACCTTCCTGCGTCCTGGATGGTTTCTCGAGAATTCGCTCTGGGATGTAGTTTTCTCAAGCCTGCAGATAAGCCGTTCGCCATGGTCGCTACCGAAGATATTGGTCGCATTGCCGCAGAACTCATCCAGCAGGACTGGACTGGTAAACGGGTAGTAGAGCTGGAAGGGCCAGTACGAGTTTCCCCCAACGATTTAGCTAAAGCCTTTGCCAATGCGCTCGGTCATCCGGTTCGAGTGGAGATCGTCGCGCGCGACACCTGGGAGACCCTCTTCCGAGGACAGGGCATGAAAAATCCTCTGCCTCGAATGCGGATGCTCGACGGCTTTAATGAGGGCTGGATCGACTTCCCTGGAAACGGCGATCTCGCTCTTAAAGGAACAGTAAGCGTCGATATTGTGATCAGAAATCTGGTCAAAAGTGCTAAGATAGAATAAGATCTGCTGCAACCACTTTTGCACCCCATTGCTTTTTACTTATGTGTTGTCCATTCCGCTCGCCCAGATAAATTCTCATCAAATTTAAGTTTCTACACAACATAATTAAGTAATTGTTGCTGTTCCTCAAATCCAAATAGAGCCGGAGCTTTGAAGCGATTGTCTTTCTTATTCGCTTCAAAATTAGAGTTGATTATAGAGCTACAGCAATTTTTTGTTGAAGATGAGACAATTATGCGTTATAATCGCTTCAACATGTGAGGTAATTAATGAAATGGATTTGGCAACAGCCCAACTGGCCAGATTTTATTTGGAAAACAGAAGCTTTGCTTCCTTTTCTCAGCAAAGCTCGCTTAGAACAAGGAAGACTTTTAGGTAGAACGAAGGAATTAGGGTTTGAGCTTAGCCAAGAAGCT